>Ga0123355_10000586_pt1 | contig 49066 bp, 46 predicted proteins | sample TergutEmb28metaG_3_FD_89872 | JGI IMG/M metagenome (GOLD analysis project Ga0123355, IMG submission 89872) | Embiratermes neotenicus P1 segment gut microbial communities from Petit-Saut dam, French Guiana - Emb289 P1 | ecosystem: Host-associated > Arthropoda: Insects > Digestive system > Gut ...
CTTTTTATGTTATATATTACAAGTACCCCGTCACTAACTGCCCGCGTGCAGCAAAGCTGTAATATGTATCCCCGGCTACGATAATATGGTCTAGCACCTTTACGCCAAAATAGGCAAGCCCTTCTGTTATTTGGCGGGTAACTTCATAGTCGGCACGGGATGGTTTTAACGAGCCGCCTGGGTGGTTGTGAGCGAGTATTACATTGGCTACCTTGTCTTGGATAGCCACCTGCGCTACCTCGCGTGGGTAAACAGCGGCTTCGTCTACGGTCCCTTCAGATATGAGGGCCGTATTTTTTAGCCTTAATTGGGTGTCTAGGCTAAATACATAAAAATGCTCTACAGAGTGCCCTACAAACAGGCTTATGGCGTATTCGCCAGCGGCACGCTCGCTATCAAGCTTTAGTTTTTGGCTTATTTTGCTGCGGAAATAACGGTTGGATAACGCCGGTATCAAGTTTAGCAGTACGGCTACGTTTTCTGTGCAGCCTAGCCGCTGTATTAGGGCCTCCACATCTGCCTCGAACAGGTTGTGCAACGAGCCAAACTTGTTAAGCATTGCATGTGCGCGTGCGTTTGTGTCGCCCCTGGGTGTACAGTAATAAAGCAACATCTCAAGTACTTCGTGGTCTGCAAAACCGTCTAGCCCACCAGTGCGGTAGCGCGCACGCATACGTTCTCTATGGCCTTCGTGAGGGTTTTCTTTTTTTGGGGTCTTGTCTGCCATAGTGTACCCTCCGCCTCCTGCATTTATATTACATCAGGGCCTTGTCTAAACTGTCGGTTACTATTTTTAGCACTTTAACGCGTGCAAATTTTTTGTTGTTGGATTCTACAATACTCCAGGGCGCGTGGGGGTTGTGGGTGCGGGCCAGCATTTCGTCTACGGCATCTTCGTACTGGGGGCGTTTTTCGTGGTTGCGCCAGTCGTCTGGGGTAATCTTGTGATGCTTTTCGGGGTTGCTTTGGCGGGCGGTTAAGCGGCGGAGCTGCTCGTCTTTATCTACATGCAGCCAAAATTTGAGCAGTATAATGCCATGGTTTGTTAGATGTTCTTCCATTTCGTTAATTTCTTGATAGCCACGCTGCCATATATGCGGCGGTGTAAGCTCGTCCACCCTTTCTATAAGCACGCGCCCATACCACGAACGGTCAAAAATAGTAATGTGGCCGTCCTTGGGCATCTTCACCATAAAGCGCCATAGGTAGTGGCGTGCCAACTCGTTTGGACTGGGTGCGCCTATGGGCACAACCGCATAACAACGTGGGTCAAGCTCGCTTGTGAGGCGCTTAATATTGCCACCCTTGCCGGCGGCATCCCAACCCTCGTATACAATTACGGCAGAGCGGCGTTTTGCATACAACTTATTGCCCAGCATCCGCATACGTTGCTGGTAATAGGATAACTCATCGTCATATTCTACATCGTACAAGGCCCGGTATGGGGATATCCCTTGAAGGATGCGCGGGTAAGAGGATGCGTTTGGCTCTTTTGAAATAGTAGGTTCGGGAGTTACTATGGTGCTTTGCGTTAGTCTGTTGTTTATTGAGGTTATTATTGTGCGCAATATTTTTACGGCGGCGTGCTTCCTGTCTTCGGCTTCTATTATATGCCATGGGTTGTTTACTGTTTGCGTCCTGTTTAGTATTTTCTCGAAAAGCGACAGGTTTTGGCTGTAGTTTTTGTTTTGTTCCCAGTCGTGTGGCTTTACGCGCCATGCGGTTGTTGGGTCTTTTTCTAGCGCCTTAAAACGGCGCTTTTGTTCGTCTTGGCTTATATGCAGGAACAGTTTGATAATTAGTGCACCGTCAACGGTTAGCTGCCGCTCGAAAGCGTTTACATCATGGTAGAAGCCGTAAGCCTCTGTATTTGTCATGCCCCAATTGTCGCGGACATGGGGCATGATTAGCCTGTGCCAGCTCTTGTCCAATATTACTATCTGCCCCCTAGAGGGCATGTATGTCCAAAAACTCCAAAGGAAGGGGCGCATTAGCTTTTCTTCGTTGGTCTTGCCTGTGGTGCGTACATCAAAATAGCGCGGGTCTAGGGCATTTACCACGCGGGCAATGGACGTACCTTTGCCAGACGCGCCCCAGCCTTCGAACACGATAATCACAGGGATTTGAGCCTCGCGCAGGGTTTGCTGAAGGTTGGCAAGGGTTGCTTCCAGCTCACGCATAGATGATTTATATTCTTTTTTGTCTAGGGTTTGTTGCAGATTTATGTCTGATAGCATATTTTCACCGTTTTCGTGTGGGTTTTGTTGCGAGTAGGAGTATACCACAGCTTGTAACACAATTGGGACAAACGGCATATTGTATGACTAGGAACACCTTAACCGGGGTTCCATGATATAGATTAGGCGCCGGGTGGGTTACGGGACCCGGGGCAAGAGACCGTACAGTCAACTGCTTTGCGGCATCCTGCCCGGTGTCAACAAATATTGAAAGGAGGATAACCATGGGCGAATTTTTACTTGAAAGTTTAGGGCGTTATATTGGCCATACGGTTACCATATTTACCACAAGCGGTGGCTTATCAGGCAATGGTTTTACAGGTGTACTTGCCGGAATTTGCGGTTGCACCGTTAAGCTTATAACCGACATTGGCGCACCACCATCTTGCCCCATTGGCAGTGCATGTTGCGGTGGCTTCTTCGAAGACGAATTTGAAGAAGGCGGCTGCGAAGGCATTGGTATGGGTGCCGGCTGGTGCGGCATGTGGGGCCGTTGCCGCGGCGAAGGCCGCAGAGGCCGCGGACGCAGGCGCTGGGGCGGCCGCAACTGGCTTGGCTCTGTCACAGAGATTCCTATAGATAAAATTGCAAGCTTTACACACAATGCTATATAAGCCCCTTAGGGTTAATACACATATGATAAAAATCTGATATACAAAAACCCCCCATAAGATAAGGCTTTTACGGCCATGTCTTATGGGGGTTATTATCAGTTTTTAACTATTATACTCTCGACTTGCCAGTCGCTCCCTGGCACCATGTTTAGCATGACGGGCCCGGTAATACCCTCGCCGTCAAGGCTTACAAACCTTGCACACAAAATTTGGTCGCCCATGCGCCACATGTTCATGGGGTCGAAGCCTGTTAATTTTGCGTCCTTTACTATGACATTTTTGTTGGCGGCTAAGAAATCATCAAACTTGGCTTTTTTGGTTGCGTAGTATTTGCTAAAGCTGTCCGCTATGGTGTCTGTCATGGATATTACTTCAAATAGTGAGCTGTCTTTGCCTAGCAGGTGATAAAAATCTACACCCAGCTTCTTTAGTGTAAGACAAAGCACTGCGCCGGTAAAGTAAGACATATATCTTACAGAGAATAATTTTTCCCCAGGGTTGCTTAGTGTTTGCAAGTGATTTTGGTTTATATGCTTCTCAAATTTTTCTGGTGAAAGCTGCATTAGTGCGCAAAGTCCGGCAAACTCTGCCGTGCCTTCGCCGGTTTCGCACCAAAACTCGTGTGCTGCTACGTCTCCCAGTAGCTGGGCACGTGATTTTCTTAGACTTATAAAATCTGCAAGTGCGTCATGGTCGCTTTTTGTATATGCGCGTAGTAGTAGTTTAATTTCTGCGGCTTTTATGCGGTATGTGGTTAAATCGTCTGGGTATCGCATTAGTGTCATCTCGTTTGCGCCGCGCCCTTCCCAGGCTCCCTGGAAACCGTGGAACATCTCATGCACCAGGTTGGACGCAAGTATTTGTATGTCTTCTTCTGCGGGATTTTCTACAATCCAGGTTGCCAACATTTCGCCTTCATATGTGATGACTGTGTTGGCCCAAAACCCGTCGCCCAGCGGGGCCTCGCGGCCATCTAGGTAAACTTGGTCTTTGCCAACTAAGGCAAAGGGCACAGGCTTGGTCCATCCTGGCCAGATAGCGTTAAAATCTACGCGGTTTAGTTCTGCTTTAACTGCTGTATATAGCTCTCTCATGTTCATGCTCAATCCCCCTGTTTTTTCTCTAAAATTTTCATCGCTTCGCCTATATAGCGGGGCGAGCCAAATAGAATAAAGCGGGCGCAGCCTTCTTTTTCGTTGTAGCCATATGACATGCGGTTAGAATGGGCATTGTCGGACTTGGCCATAGTACCTGGCAGCATTATCAGCTCATCTTTAATTGTTTTTACAGCCTCTATAGGTTTATAGATATCAATAATGGTGCATGTTTGAATCTCGCCAGAGTACTCTGTAAAGATACCCTCCAAGAAGTCTAGTACATCTTGCTTCTTTTCTGATTTTATCTTGTCGTTTACTCCGCCTTGGTTCATAAATTTGCCGATGTCATCCTCTGTAAAGCGCCATTGGCCGCCTATCTTGCGCCCGGTTAGCTGGCCATCTTTCAAATAATTGCGGATAGTACGTGTGGTAAACATTGTCATGGTTGCGATGTCGTCTACTGTGTAGAATTTTTCCATATTGTTTCCTCCTTTCTTGTTTCCTTCCTTTGATTTCATTGTATTTCATGTATTTTCATATGTCAAGTATGTATATGCACTTATTTTCATTAATATTCATATGCATAAAAAATACCTATGCAGTGCGCATAGGCATTTGGCCGTACCATTTGTTTAACTCTTTAGTGTCACAATACCCTAGCAGTACAGTTACGTCTTGAAATAATTCCGGGACAAGCCCATATGAGGTCATTCTTGCATGCCCTTCAAGGATGATATAACGCTCCTCGTGCTTATCTGTTAAAAATATTAATGGCGGAAATTTGTGCCCTTGTTTTAATTTTTCTGCACCTTTTATTGAGCCATCGTTGGGTACATCATATACGGTTTTACCGGACAAAATGGTCTTTGCTGCTTCTAGGGGTGAGCCTGTGTAGTTGGAGAGTTCATTCCAGTAGCTGTATTCTATATATATGATTTTGGGAATATCATCTCTGTCAAATTTGGTCCATACCCATTCGATATTTGTTGGGAAATTTTCGAACAGCTCTTCATTGTTGTACCCTCTAAAGCGCCTTAATATTTCTGCCCTTGTGGCATTTTCTTGTTGAGATGTGATATTTGCGTTGGTGATAATGCTCTTGCAAATGTGCATTTCTTTTAGCACTGCCTCTATACTATCGTTGAACCGCTCTGACTCGATTTCCATTTTTAGAAATTCATAGACCATTTCATTTTCATTTGACGGCCTTATTTTTCGCATATTTTATTCCTTCCCCCGTACGTACTACTCGGCTATCTTTGTTGCCTCTACAACCAAAATCGATGGATAACGTGTTCTTATCTTTATTTCATTTTCATCAAAATCGTGGTCATCGGGCAATGGAGTGATGGGGAACAATTCTTCCATACGTGTTGCATAAAGGCGGTTGACGGCTAAACCGTTTATATAATCGCTTAACTGCCTACGATATGTTGTAAAAACATATGAATCGTCTTTATTCCATTTCCATTCGACCGGACCCCTATAGTTATAGTTGGGATTTGCTTTTTCTTCCGGCCACAGTTCCGTAGCTCCAATGCAAAACATCATGGGGTGAGTACAGCAAAAGACAAATCGTCCGCCTTTTTTCAAAACCCTGCTGACTTCGGAGCAAACTTTATTAAAATCCTCCACATAATCTAATGCCGACATAGAAATTACTAGGTCCATAACACCAGTTTCAACAAACGATAAATCCGCCATGTCTGAACATTTGAATTTTATGTTTACTCCCGCACTTTTTGCAACTTGCATTCCGATGTTTAATTGCTCTTGTGATATATCTGAGCAGGTTACGTTCGCACCTTTGCGTGCTAATGCAATCCCACAATTGCAGGAGCCCGAGCCAATTTCTAGAACGTTAAGGCCTTTAACATTGCCAATAATATTTAAATCCTTGTTGGTTGGATATTCATAACTGCCAAAGTCAATATCGTCTAATGATAAATAGCCCTCTACATAAAAGCGTTGTGCGTGCTTGTCCCATGACTCTTTGTTTGTATTGCTCATTTAACTCATGCCTCCTTCTTCGGCAGAGTATATTCGCTACACCCCTGCTCGTCCACCCTCAATATCACTTTTAATTCCATCAAACATCTTCTTCAAGCAGTTGTATGTTTCTGCATCTGGGTCATAAATCCCCAAAAAACTGCCGCATAGGTTGTCAAAGACTTTCCCAAAAATATTTTTGCTTATTCCTGGGCTGCAGTTGCCGCAACCAGTTATTTCGCAGGGGCGTACATTTTTCCAGATAATTTCTTTAACCTGTTCTTCTATCGGGTATTGCGCACTTTCCCACTCGCTTGGTAAAAGGTTAATAAACATATCAAAGCTTGCCACGTCATCGTTGACTTCGACATTTATGGTAAACAAGTCCTTGCCCTTGTACGTGGGGTGCCAAAATAAGTTGTCTGATTCATGGAAGGCAACACCGTTTGCTTTTAGATACGCAATAAAATCGAGTGCATTTTTTTGTGCCTCGCCCTTGAGGTGGTCGTTGATTGCTTTTTCGATTGTGATGTGCATTATTATTCCTCCTTGGTTTATCTATGGCCTAACCGGATACCAGTCATACAACGTGCTTGTCATGTCGCGCTCGGCAACCAGTACCGCTGCTGTAATATTGCCGCCCGGGTATACAGTCATCATACCAGTTATGATGTCGCAGTTAAATTTATATCCTAGCTTTTGCGCTGCTATATGGACATTGTCACCGATGTGGAACGCTGAGCCTTTAGTATATTCGAAAATGACCCACTTGGATGCATCAATCTTTTGGATATAAGGGTTATGCTTCATTAGCGCGTTTATATCTGTTATATCTGGCTCAAGAATACCGAAAGTTAGACGCTGCCCGCCCGTTAGGTCTGCTTCATAATCTACAGAGTGATAGTGGTATATTGGGGCATTGGGCTTCCTATATTCGTTTAAAATATCCAACCGGCCATCGTTTTTTATTTCTTGGATAAATTGCTCATGGCCATAGTCGTCAGATAGTATTGTTGTAAACCCAATTAATGTTATTTTATTTTTTTGTACATGCCATGCTTTTACGCCACATTTTTCTACGCTGCCTGTTATTTCTTTCGGTATTTCCTCTATGGCTTTGTATGGTTTTATAGGGAATAACATTTCCCATTGTACATCGCAAAAGTTGGGGTCTTGTACATTGTGATAGTAATTTAAATGCTCAAGAAAGTTAAACTCCAGCCCTGCAAAGCTGCTTATGTCCTGTAGCGGTGGGTCAATTCGTGTGAAGTCACCGTCATATTGGTAAACCTCGCTATTGGTTATCCATGCATATACCCGCTTATAGTCATACCAATTAACATCAAGTGCTGTTACATACATGCCGCCGTGTAAGCGCTTTTTTACAAGCGGTTCAGGGACTTCTAACTCGCATGGGATAGATACACACATTTCAAACCCATCATCATTTTCGGTTGGGTGGTAAAATCCTAGCTGGCGTATATCTGGTTTTACTTGATAAATGTTATTGTTTCTTACAAACTCATCAACTATTTTTGCAGCGTTTTCTTTTGGGTTTTCTCCAATATGCCTATATGAAGCGATGGTCATGGGCGGTATAAACACCACTCTTGCATTATCTAGTTTGGTTAAGACTTCTGACGCTTGGTTTAGGTCGTTGAGGCTAATCTTCTCCTTGGTATTTTTTTGGACCAAGGAGAGGGGGGCAGTCAACTCTAATATTGCATCGCTGGTTATGTACTTGAGATTTAACTGGATATTGGTTTTTTCTTCAAGCTCAATTACAAACCTGTCCAAAATCTTTTTTATTGTGGACAAGGCAGTAATTTCTACATCCAGCTCTTGGATGCTTTTTTTGAAGATATCTACGACGGTGGTCGCGCTGGGGTTACTCAAAATAGTGCGTATCTGCTTTACTGGGATTTGTAATTTGCGCAGCACAATAATTTGTTGCAGACGCTCAACAGTAGCGGCATCATAAACCCTGTATGAGTAGCCTTCTATCCGCTGGCTCTTTATAAGACCGCTTTGCTCATAGTAGCTTAACATCCTTTTAGAAATACCATGTGTTTTTGAAATGGTGCTAACCGTTTGTAGTCCCATGCTCGCGCCCCCTCTTGCTAGAGCATAAACCATTACATCGTGTATCAGTCAAGCACATTTTTTACCACTTATGCACAAGTTCTTATACCTTGACTTTGTAGGGGAAAAATTTCGCAAACAACGCCATATAACCCGGCAGTGCATCCACCGTGGTATGGTAAAAGGGGAACGTACTGTGGCTACATTTTTGCATTTGTTGCCCGTCAATCGTATACACTTTACCATGTTTGCAGCTTGCGTTGCAGGACGTACAATTTCCGCCTTCAAATGTGAAGGCGCTTTTTATGTGGCTTGGGGCGCTCTCTATATACGCCATGTGCTTGTCTACTTTGTTTAGGAAGAAGCGGAAGTAGATTTCGCCATTGGAATGGATATAAAGGCGCGCTGCAACGGGCCTACTTTTTGTTCCTGTTTTGCCGTATACAATCATCATGTGACTCCATGTTAGCCCGCTTGTGATTATATTTTCGCAGTCATAGCCAGCATCGTTCATTGCCTTGTCGAATGCTACTATGAAGGCTTTGTCTGATTCGGAAATGTGCTCGCATCTTCTTTCGGCCAGTAGCTCTGCCATGGTGGTTGGGGCGTGGTTTTTTAGGATATCGTCGGCTACCTCGCTTATGGTTTTACCTGTGTGATAATAAATCCACTTATATAAATCGGGTTTGCTGTCTATTATGTCTTTTCCTACTGCATCATAAAGATATTTACGGTATTCGTTAACGGGGTGGTTGCCCCATGATATTTCTGTGGCTGGTGAGATAAGCTCCTTACTCATGTCTACTTCCTTTCTTTTATGGGGACTAGTAAATCAAGTTGCAGTCCGTCACTTTGAGCTGATTTTATGCGGTTGGTATAATTCAATGTTTCTTCAAGGCAGCCCCACTGGTTTGGATTGTTCCAATCGCCGTTAAACTCGTATTTTGCGTTAGACAAGACCCACTTCATCAGCCATCCCCATTCTTCGAATGCGCCGGCGGGAATCATATGTGCCGCGTACAACCCGCCACAAAAATATTTTTTTGTAAATGGTGCAGGTACAGTAAAGCCATCGGGGATGGTAACCCACATCTCATATCCATGGGCACCTGTTGGGTCAGATTCAAGAGGGTTGGGTGCGTTGAAGCCGTAATGCCGCAAGTCAGGTTTTAATTGTGGCAGGTTATTGTCCAGCACAAACTTGGTAATAGCTTGGCCTACGTGTTGTTCTGGTTCTTCTCCTTCAAACTGATATGCGGCGACTTCGGATGGGGGTAGGTAAATAACCCGTACGTCCTTGTCGGTTAACTTGTTTAGCTTTTCGCTTGCTTGATTAAGCTCACTTATGCTTTTTTCCTCATGTATTATATTTCTGGGAAACGAAACACTGTCAACAACTGCAAATACGGAACTATCACCAAGAAAGTCCAACTGTAAGCGCATGTTTGCTTTCTCATACAACTCGTGGACAAGGCGACTAAGTATGGACTTAACTGTTGCTAAAGCAGTTATTTGTTCGTCCAGCTCGCTTATATTGCGCTCGAATATGTCTATGACACATACGGCATCACTATTGCTAAAAATCTCGTGTATTTGCTTTACAGGAACACGAAGCTTACGCAATATAATTATTTGGCGAAGCCGGCGTATTGTTTCTTCGTCGTATGCTCTGTAGGTGTAGTTTTCCATGCGGTTGCTGTTAATCAATCCTATTTGTTCATAATAGCGTAATGTTCGGCTTGATACACCAAGGCTTTTTGCTACTGTGCTAATGGGCTGGAGTTGGTTCATTGGGTACGCCTCCTTTTTGTATTTATAATATAATGGTTGACGCGGTTGTCGTGTCAATAAAAAATTGCCCAAACGGAAAAATCATTTATACATGATGTTTTCCATTTGAGCAATATTTTAGAAATTACAACGGATTAGTCCAAAATAACATTACATACTACAGCCGTATTAGCTCTGCGATACTCATGGCGATATTGTCCAAGATGTCAAAGAACTTGTCGTTTAAGTCATAAAACTTGCCATTGGGCTTGGTTAGTGGGTCGTATGCGTCTATGCTTTCCCTGTCTTTGCGGGCTACTACGTATGTGATAACGCTCCGCTCTGCAAGCATGTTGCATACGTCTGCTACAGATTTGCCGCTTACTGTTGGTACATGTGGCGGTGCGTCTGTTATTAGGATAAAAATGTTCTTGGCTATCCCTTCTTCGCGGTGAGATTTTAGTAGCTCAACCCCGGTTTCCAGCGCGTCCAAGGAAGATTCTGGTATGTCTCCGCCATAGGTGCGTGGGATGTTTTTCACTTGTTTTTGGAATTTTGGTACGTCGTCTGTGAAGTTGTACACGCTGGGTTTTTCGTTTTCGCCTAAGTCACCAAAACCTATAAGACCTAGCTTGTACGCGGCACCTTTTGAGGCCAGTATTGATGAAAATTCTATTGCCCTATCTTTTACACCGTTAATATAGGTGTCCATAGATCCGGTGGTGTCTATCAAGAATACGACGTTTACCTTATCGCTGCCACCAGCGGACTTTGGCGGTGGCGGTGCAGCTGGCTTAGAACGGTCAAACTCCGCGCGCTCTGCGCGGCCGGTGGCCAAATCTTTTACATATACTTCGAAGATATTGTTTTCGTCTATGGCGTATGTGATTTCTAGTTGGGTGACGCCAGTCAACCCCGAAAGTGCTACTGTGCCAATATATTTGCGGGCATCTTCGTTGCCTTGTTCCCACTGATATACATCTACATTTACGCGGCTTGCCCCGGACATAGACGCAAAATTACTGTCGCTGAATTTGCTGGGGATGGGGCTACCCATGGGTATGATGGGGATGGCTTGGCGCTCCATGGTTGCGATATTGGTTACGGCCTCTGTCCCAAATACTTGGCGGGTAATTTGCCCTACGCGTACTTGCCTATCTGGCAGGTGAATCAGGTAGTTGTATATGCTTGCGCCCATTGCCACGCTCTTGGCTGGGTCTGTAGCGCGGTATGGCTCTTTTAGGTAACCGGCAACCATGCGGCGCACCATGGGTATCAAAGTAGAGCCGCCTACTAATACCACCTTGGAAACTTCGTCTGTATGGATATCTGCACGCTTTAGGGCTTCTTCTATTATGTCGCGGCTGCGGTCAACATATTTGCGTATCATCGCTTCGAACTCTTCGCGGGTGATTTCTGCGTTTAAGTTTTTGGGTACGCCGTCTACTATAACTAGCGGGTTGATGCGTACAGATACTTTGTTTGTGCCTGATAATTTTTTCTTGGTCTGCTCTGCTTCTTGCCTCAGTTTTTGCATTACGCGCTTGCGCTCTGCTGTGTCTAGACTGTCTAGGTCCACGCCGGTTTGCTCCGTAAAAGTGGACTTCATCCAGCGCACTAGCTCTGCGTCAAAATCGTCGCCGCCTAGGTTCATGTCGCCTACATCTGATAGTTCTTGGAAGATTTCTTGCCCGTTTTCGTCTAAAGATACACGCAATACACAAGCATCGAATGTACCGCCGCCCAGGTCATATACAAGCAGGGTTTGGGCATAGTTTTGGCGGTAGCCGTATTCTATTGCCGCCGCTAGTGGCTCGCTAAGCAGGTGCACATTTGTAAACCCTGCTATAAGGCCCGCTTGCTTGGTTGCGAAAATTTGCCTGTCGTTGAAGTACGCGGGGTGGGTGATTACTACTTCGTCGAAACGTTCGCCTGCTTGGGCCTCGGCAGCTTGCTTTAGCTTGCGCAAAATTGCAGCACTTACCTCTTCTGGGGATTTTTCGCCGGTGCTTACAAATACCATTTCGCCGCTGCCCATCATACGCTTTACAGACATTATTGTGCTTTCTGGGTAAATAATAGCCCCTGCCTTTGCTTCTGCGCCTACTATTACACCTTCGTCGTGGTAGCATACTACGCTTGGTAGTATTTCGTCTGTACCGTCTATTTTTACTACGTCTAGCTGGTCGTTCTTGTCGTTGTAAATGATTGCTACTGAGTTTGTTGTTCCTAAGTCTATGCCTAGATATGCCATGTGTTTTCCTCCTTATTCTGAGCTTTACAGGTGTGATGTATCGTTTTCCAGCACTATACCGAATGTGCCGTCATCACGTTGTTTAAACATGTGGATAGCCGTGTTGCCTATGGCAAACCGCTTTTTGTCCGTTATGGGAAGTTCGAGCAATCCACAAATAATAGCGCGCATCGTCCCATGGTGGCCGACTATAAAAATATTCTCTTTTCCACATGCGATAATTTCTTTTAAGTATCCTTGTACTTGCGCAAAATATGCTGGCGTACGTGCCTCTAGAAATTTATTAAAGGCGGCGAGGGTTTTTGCGTCATTTATGCTTTTGCCCTCAAACTCGCCAAAGCTAGATTCCCGTAGTAGCGGCGAGGTAATCATCTCTACATTGTGGCGTGAATTAATTATCTCTGCTGTTTTTCGTGCACGGAGCAGGTCGCTTGTGTAGATGATATCGCATGGCTCGTTTGCCAGCCTTGCCGCCAACTTTTCTGCCTGTTGTATGCCAGTCTGGTTAAGCTCTATATCTCTGGAGCCTTGCGGCTTGCGTTCACGGTTCCAGTCTGTTTCGCCATGGCGTATGGTTGTTATTCTCATCCGCCCACCTCGGCCTTCTTAAACCTATCCGGGTCAAAACTTTCCCTAAAACCACTAGCCGGGAACTCCGCACCAAAACCCATATCCTCCACCATACCACGCACCAGCCCGCCTTCTTCTTCCACCATTAGCGTAACTTTTAGCTTAGTCTTGCCGCTGGGGCGCACTGGCAGCCCTTTTATAGAAACCTCGCCTATGGTTTTACAAGCTTCGTATGGGTCGTTGGCGTCAATTCGCTCAAGTATCTTCAAATCAAGCCCAGACATTTCCTCTGGCGTGGCACCAGAAAGTGTGAACACATGGCTTTTCTTGGCCAGTGCGAAAGAAGTCCCGCGCCGTATCATGGGGAAGAAGCTCTTGCGCGTGCCGCTGGCAAGCTCCAGCCCGATATCATGGCTGACGGTAACTTCAAACTCTACAGACATCTTTGGCGCGGCTGCGGTACCGGGACTGCTATCGGCCCCAGCCCCAGTTTTCTCGGACTCAACATCCGGGCTTGCCAATAATCCCATTTTCATGGCGGCGTAATAGGTCGCCCCAAGCGAAATATCCAGCGCTGGCCTTTCCGATGAATAAATTTTGTCCTTGTCGCCAAAAATATCTAAAAGCATTTCCCGCACCCATGGCATCTGGGACGAGCCACCGCCTACAAGCACCCTGTTTATATCGTTGGGTGTGAGGCTGCCGGTGTATGTCTCGCGCAGTGCCTTGAGTACTAACTTGCGGGTTTTATCTATGAAAGGATGGATGAGATCATGAAATTCTTCACGGGTGATTTGTTCAACGAAGGGCGGTATGCAGAACGTGAATGGGATGCGGAAACGCTGGACACCAGTGAGCCGTTCCTTGGCTTCCCTGGCCCGCGCAACCAGCTCAACTTGATTTTCTATAGCCAACTCGGTCGCGTGTACCCCGGTTTTGGTTTTTATTAAGTCGCCGCACATGGCAATTAGGACGGTATCTACATCGTCGCCGCCATGATGAGCCTCGCCGCCTTGGCTTATTACTTGCAGTTTTATGCGGGCGTCGTTACGCTCTGTTACATGGAATATTGTAATATCTAGCGTGCCGCCGCCAAAGTCGAAGACCATAATCCGCTCGTCCTGCTCTAACTGGCGGCGGAAATTGTACTCTAGGGCCGCCGCGTTGGGTTCCTTGATAAGGCAGATTAGTTGCTGTTTAAGCCCTGCCATTTCACATGCCCGCACGGTGGCCTTTTGCGCGGCATCATCAAAGTCATATGGCACAGATACTACCAAGCCGGCTATTTCAGCCTTGGGGTTCATGCTCTGGGCATGGCTAACCAGCTCCTGCAATATCTTTGCGGAGATTTCTTCTGGGAGATAGTCCTTGCCGCCAAGGCTTACTGTTTCGTTTGTACCCATCTTGCGCTTTATAGAGCGGATTGTTGTCTCTGGGTAGATTTTCATGCTGCGGTAGGCTTCGTCGCCTATTACCCACTCGTCATGGTCATCGTCTGGGCGGTATTGCACTACCGAGGGTAGCGGTATTTTGCCAAAGCCGTTGCTTATGTCTATAGGCTCTGGCCGCCCGGCTTGGTTGTCCCAGTACGAGATTACGGAGTTTGTCGTACCCAGGTCTATGCCTAGGATGTACCAATCTTCTGGATACTTGCCGGTTTCTTCTATTTGCTTGCGGTAGGTTTCCCAGTTCATGCATGCACCTTCTTCTTGTGTTGAGTGTAATAGACTTCTCTGGAAACTTCCTCTGCGGCCAAAAAATCTTAGGCATTAGTAAGTTTTTTGGCCGCTAAATCGGAGTTTCCGGAGAAGTCAAATGTCTATGTTATTTCTAATGTTGGAAAAGAGTCTAATTCTAATGCTACATTATTGGATGTTTTTATTAACATTTCCAGTTCGGATACGAAATATTTTTCTAGCTCTTCGCATAGTTGTTTTGCCTTTTTTGCTTGGGCTTCTGTGATTTCTGTAAAATTGTCACCAGGATATCTTGTGTTAAAATAAAACCCTGTAAGGTATCTTGCTTTGTCTCCTATTTCGCTTGTTGTGTGGGCTTCGTCGTATGATTCTAGGATTTTCTCAACTGCATGTGATTTCAACAGCTTATGTTCTGGATATTTTTTTACTAAAAGAGCCTTCGCGCTTTTTTCAGCAAACTGGTGGAAATGAAATACCGCGGTCCTATACCTTTTATTTTCGTATGTGAAAATAGCATCATCTAAGTCTAGTAGCGCTATGCTTCTATAATCGGCCATAGATAACTTTTCCATCCTTTCTTATGCTTTCAAACACTTGCGAGCCGTTTATCAATTTATTCTTATCACAATATATAAAATCCAACTCAAATTCATTTTGTGTTGTATCATAAAAATAATTTTCTATGTCACGCTTTTGCTTGATAGATAAATCTTCATCTGACACTATGCAAATATCCATGTCCGAATATTCATTGATATTGTTATTCGCAACCGAGCCAAAGAGGATTATCATTTCGGCAGCGAATGTATGGGTCTTTATGTCAGTAAAAAGGATGTTTGCCGCATTTTTCATACGTACAAGTTTTATGTCATTATTCCTATCCATGTTACCTCCGCGATACTATTGCTTATAGCTATAACTTCACCGCAAACTCCCCAGCATAACCCGTCTTGGGAAACAACTCCCCAAAGCCCAAGTCCTCAACACTTAGCGTCATATCTGTATTGGACTTGAAATTTACGCCAAACCTCAAACGGGTTGTGCCTTTGGGGCGGGCGGGCAGCCCTGTTAGATTATAGTTGCCAAGCTGACTTGACTCGCCGGCATATGTGCGCTGGGCCAATGTAATATTTAGCTCACCGTTTACGGGGCTATTTACCAGTATCAGTGTAGACTGGTGCTTTTGCCACCAAAACGTACCCATCTGCGCTAGTGGAAGAAATACATCACCTGTACTTATCCCGATATCTACGTGTAGCTGGTGATTGTCCTCTATACTTACGCTGCGCCCCTTGGTTATGCCCAATATCTTTGCTGCTACATATGCAGCGCCTTCTGCAGTTACTAGCTTGGTGTTTTTGTACATACGTATTTGCGACTGCGTAAATATGGCCGATACAGCTTCGCGGGCCCAAAGCATTTCGAAGCCACCGCCAACGCATATCACACTGCCTATATCATGGGGAGGTATTGCTTTGGCACGGGTGTTGCCAGTAGGCTCTGCACCCATGCTAAGGGTTTTTTCTAATGTGTCGCGGATAAAATCAGCAAACCGCTGGCGGTATGGCTTAATTATTACCTCTGTCTCGGCATGGGTTATGGTTTGTTGGAAGGGAGGGTACACGAAGTTGAAGTATAATTTTGCCGGCTTTGTGCGGATATTTTTTTGAAACAAGATATCTTTGTGCTGGTAGGTAAAGGCGGTTAGTTGCTCGCTTAACTGTGAATCATTATTTCCCGGGTCATAGTTGCCTGAGTCGTGTACTTGGTCTTGGTAATAAGACTCAAACAGGCTGTAGACTTCGTCTTCCAACATACCCGTACCTATACTATCATCAAATAAACTAGACAAGCTTTTTACATTGGCATCACTGCCCGCTACATACACACCACCACGCACTTCACGGCTACCATAGTCAAGTAGCAATACTTTTTCGTCTTTGGGTGTGCCTTGGAAATGGTGTGCTAACACGCACTCCCTGTCCGGGATAAGCGCTATAAGTTCCTTTTCATACCCTGCATGTTTAAAAGCCCGCAGTAGTTCTTCATATGCTGCCTCGCTAAGGTAGGCCGGTATGGCGGCCACTATGCCTACAATTTCGGCTTTGGGGTTTATATTGCGCACGCTTGACAGCAGTTCTCGGATAAACAACCCCAATATGGACACAACACTTACAGGTTTACCCCCTATATCCAGATAGTCTGAGTTGCCTAGCCGCCTGGCTAGGGACTGCAGGGTTATTTCTGTACCGGTGCCTTGGTTTAGTATGGCGTACTCGCCAAATACCCATTCTTTTGTTTCTGGGATGTATTGCATTGCAGTGGGGATTGTAGGCTTGCCATAACCGCCGCTTGGGTCTATGGGCTCGGGCGCGTTTTCGTATAAGTTGTAGAAAGCTATCCCTGTAGAGTCGTTGCCTATGTCCAGGCCAATTATATAGTATGTTTCGTCATATTTTTCTGTCAGGGGTAGGTCTTTATAGCGTTTCCAGTTCATACAAATCTCCATCCTGAGGCTTTAGAAGCTGTATTCAACCCCCTACCTTGCGGCTATTACATTGGCCCGTAGTATCACTTGGTCTTTATACTTGTAGCCACTGGTCATTACTTTTATTATTTCGCCTTTGGCAAAACCGTCTGTTTCTTCGGCCAACAGCACCTCATGCTCGCGCCCGTTAAAGGGCTCATGTGCAGCAGGGCGGATTACGGTTATTCCTTTTTCGGCCAACAGTGGTTCTAGTTTAGCAAATGTTTCGTCCAAAAGGCTGACCGCGGCAGCTACGTGCGGCAGAGGCGACTCCCTTAAGCGGGATACACTGTGGTATAGGATTTCCTCGTAAGTGCTAATCTCGTATAGCAGGGTCTCCTTCTTAAAACGGAAGGAGGCTTTTTCTATTTTTGCGGATGTGCTTGCAATGTGCTTTGCAAATTGCCCGTCATATGCAGCGAACGCCTCCAAGGATGCACATGCTGCAATAAAATCAGCTATAGTTTCTAATGTTGGAGGGTTGGCACACCAGGCCTCTTGCATCTGGGCGGCGGCGGTTAGCAAATCTTCTTCTGTAAGACGTGGCAGCCCACTGGGTATGGACGCTAATAGTTGGGTGCTGTTTTCTGTAAATTGCTGGAGGCTTTCTGCTAGGCTTTCTACTTTTATTTCTAGAGTCTCTGTAATGCCGGTTAGGATTTCATTATCTATGTTATGGCTGGGGATAGCTATAGATTCCTGTACGATGAGTTCGGGTTCGGGTTCTATTTCTGGTGCTAATTCTGGTTCTGATTCTAATTCGGTTGCATCGCTGGATGCTGGGCTGGGCTCTTGCTGGGTATCATGTAACGATACAAGTCCTGTCCCTGCTTCCACGAAAGAAGATACGATTTTTTCTGCGAGTGATATTTCATTTTTAACTTCTTGCTGCAGGTTATTAATTGACTCAAGATGGCTGGCGCGTAAACTTTCGAATAACTCGTCTGCCTTTGGCAGCAAGGCAGCCACGAAGTTTTGGTAGTCTATGTTGATGAGTATGGGCGCTAATATACCGGCTGTTAAAACATGTGTAAAATCTTGCTGTACACCAGGACCAGGCTCTAGCCGCGATGCATTGGTAGATTGCATCATTTTCCTAAGGCCGCTTACTACCGGCCCGGTTTGCTGATATGCCTCACGCAACTTTGATAGAATTGGGTATAGGTCATGCGCTGCATTATCGTTTGAGGCTTCGAACGCGTTTTCTATGGCCTTTACTTGCACTTGTATAATTAGGCCCAGCACTTCCCATTCCCGCTCTAAAAGGTCTGTATAATAGGCGGCGGTTTTGCGGGTATGCAGGTCGTCTATACTGGAAAGGCAAGCTTGTAGAGTTTGGGTGTAGTAGGCTTGTAGGCTTGGTTGTATTGCTTGTATGATGGATTCTTGCAGGGTATGTTGGGTGAGGTTGCTGCATGACTGGATATCGATACCCGCAAGATATGAATTTTCCAAGCTTTCTATGTGCCATGCGATGCTTGTAATGGCTTGTTCTAGGATAGTGTACTTTTCTTTGGCAACTGGGTTGCCTTGACTTGTTGCGTCGTCTTCAAATTGCCTTAGGCGCGAACATAAAATATCGCAAAGCCCTGCAACCAAGTCTGGTGAGGTATCTTTGATAGGGCTGTCAAATAATCCTATCACTTCGCGATATGTTTCCATAAGACGTACTAGGTGGTTATAGACGCGCTCGTCACTTTGTCCTAAGCGTGAGCATGACAGCGCCTCTAAAGCCAATGCGTCGCAGGCAGATTGCCGTATGCATGTGAAATAATTGGCTGCACCTTTATATAACGCTTCGCTTGTTTTGGCTTGCAAGTCCAGCCACGCACGCCAAAGTGCATCTATTTGGGTATCAAAACTTGATGCTAACATTTAAATCCCCTTTACTGCGTATGTTAATGTTATAGCAAACCTAGTCCTAGTCGTAACAACCGAAAGCGCACGGCACCACCCCTTTTTGGATGGTGCAGTGCGTCTATAAATAAGCCACTTCGGTTTTGATGCTACCGATAAACCATTTTAGTATAGCTCGTCCACAGACAACTCCGTTACTACACCGTCAGTAGATAAGCTGCGTGCAGTCACCTTAAGCATATTATCCTGCCCTACATGGAAGATGACTTTCACCTTTTCTTGACCTCTTGTGCCTTGGGGTATGCCCCTTAGCGACGTACCTGCCAGCCGTTTCATGCCTTCTTGGCTTACTTGCTGCGGCTTGTCCAAACTGCGGGGCACTGTATTTTCGTATACTACAATAGCCATGCTGGTTATATTGTCAAAGTTGGTAACCAGCGGCTCTGTTGCATCTATGGTAAGGCCCTCTTTGGGGATGTCTATCCCTGATGGGACAATTTCCATAAAGCGGCGGCCGGCAATTTCCAACCCTAGTGGGTGGATGGTTTTTTCATGTACAACCGGGCCTTTGACGGTTGGCATCATTATCATATTGCAATAGTGGGCCGCACCTTGGGAAATACTCAGCGCTGGGCTTATCCTTGACTTGAATGGCTCTTTCTTAAAGCGCTCAGATATTTGCTCGCTTACATATAGTATAGAAGAACTACCACCTACCAGGAAAACTTCGTCTATATCTGCTTCTGTTAGGCCGCCGGCCTCTAGACAATGGTCTACACAGGTAAGCGTCTCACCTATCAAATCTGTTACAGATTTCCCCTGGAATTTTTCAAAAATAGCAGGGCTGTCGCCTAGGGCGTTTACCCGCTGGTGGGTCAAGAATTGTTCGCGCGTGATTTCCATATTTATATTAACAATGCGCGGCTCTTGGATTAGTGGGGCCAGGGTTATTTTTGTGGCTTTGGTTTGGCTTAGGCGCTCTTTGGCTTGGGTGGCTGCCTGTTGCAAGCGCACAAGCGCTACTTTCTTCTGGCGCTTGGATACGCCATCGTCAACATTTTCGTCAAAAAGGTCTATTTCTTCGTTGGTAAGCTTTTTAAATTCTTCATATACCATATCCATTATAATTTTATCTATGTCGTTGCCGCCTAGGTTGTTGTCACCGTAGGTGCTTATTATGGAGATGGTGGGCTCCCCGGCTTCTTCTATTTTTACTTCCAGCACACAGGCATCAAATGTGCCGCCGCCAAAGTCGTATACCAGCACTTTCTTGTCGCTTGTTTCGTTGACTGCGTATGATATGGCTGCCGCAGCCGGCTCTAGCCTTAAATAGATGCTTTCAGGGTCAAAGCCTGCCAGTACGGCTGCTTCCTTGGTCATTTTCTTCTGCTTGTCTGTGGAGTTGGCGGGGACGGTTATTACGCAACCAGAAAATTCCCCTGTTATTCCCATTTCTTCTTGGGCGTATTCGTCGGCTTTTTGTTTTAGATGGCCAAGTATCTCCCCGGCAATTTGCTCCGGGGTGAACTGATAGTCTTTATCGTCTACATTTACTGTCAGCTTTGCATCGCTTCCCAGGTAGCGCTTAATAGACAGGACGGTAGAAAGAGGATAGATGATTGCCGCCTCCTTGGCTTGCACGCCAAATATACGCGACAGTTTGCTTTCGTCTTCCGGGTCAGATTCGAATTGGATAGCTGTGGGGAAGATGTTAGAACCATCTATAGGGATGGTTTCTGCCTCACCAGATTGAAAGTTGTAGATGCTTACAACAGAGTTGGTAGTACCAAAGTCGATGCCTAAAAATAGGCCGCGTTCTGTGTCAAGTCCTAGTGTACCCATTAATGTCTTGCCTCCTTAGTATGATTAGTATAGCACGATGATTACAACTCGCTTTGCTTACCCAATAATGTACGATAACAAAAGGTGCAATGTATGGCGAAATTTGCACAACATATAAATGTTTCTTAGTATAGCATAAAAAAATCCATCCCGGAGGATGGATTTTTATCATATAAATTTATTTGCCAGTTGTTGTTTATGGGTTAGCCGTGTTGGCATCGCCAAATTTTTGCACCCAACGGTCCCTAAAGAACCCTACACCCATTTGAGTATATTCTGGGTTTAAAATTGCAGCTCTATGGCCGGGGGAACTCATCCACGCTGCAACCACCTCTTCGGGTGTACGCTGCCAGATGGCTATGTTTTCGGCCCTTATCCTTGAACTAAACAACTCGCGGGATATGTTTGTAAAGTTGCCGTATACGATGCAATCGTGGTCAAAATAATTAAGGTCCGCCATGATTTGGGCCTTAAACCTTGAAGACATCATAAGGTTTGGGTTCATGTTTAGCGGCGCAAGTCCGGCATTTGCCCTTTCGATGTTGGTCAAGCGCAAAACTTCTTGCTCAAACTCGTTGACTCCGCCCAAGTAGCGATACTCGGCTATCCATTCGTCTAACTCTGCTTGCGTTAACCGCCTGTTTGGCAATTGTATTTCAGATTGCGGTATGTTTGGCGGGTTAATTACTCCTTCTTCTGTCTCTACAAGTATCATCGCCCACAGGTTTGAGAACGAACCCTGCCCCAACCCGGTATTAACAGCGCCTACGCCTACTTCTACGAAGTGCGGGTTAAGCAGGTTTGCCCGTTGGTCGGCTATTGCCATCCACCTTTGTACGACTATTTGTGCAGTTGGGTACCAGCGCATGAGGTGGTCTGCACCACTTAGTATAACGCCATCATACTCAAACAACTCGCGCACTATATTTGTAAGTGAGCTATAGTACGGGTTTATACCAAAATAACTAAGTTCCAACATGCTTTGCGCCTTAAAGCGCGCAGCCAGCATTAGTGTCTGGTTTACGGCCAAGGGTGCAACGTCGGCATTTTCTCTTTCTCTGTTTACAAGACGTATAAGCTCCAGCTCAAAGCTGTTGACCCCGCCACGCGCATGATAATTTATAATCCATTGGTCACGCTCTTGTGTTGTTAGGCGGCGACTGGGGATAGACATCAGTGGCGGTGGGGTGGCAGTTGGTGTATATGGCCCTGGGGTTGAGGTAGGAGTGGCGGTAGGGGTAGCGGTTGGCGTTGCTGTGGGGGTGGTGGTTGCAGGTGTAGCCGTGGGGGTTGCTGTGGGTATAGGTGTAGTTCCTGGTGTGGCTGTTGGAGTTGGCGCCGGTGTTGCTGTAGGCCTTGCCGTTGCCGTTGGTGTTGGGGAAGGTGTTTGATTAGGCGCTATAGTAGGTGTAGGCATGGGTGTTGCTGTAGGCATGGGTGTTGGCATAGGTGTGGGGAATGGCGTTGGCATAGGCGTAGGGTGTGGCGTAGGCATTGGTGTTGGAAACGGTGTAGGCATGGGTGTAGGGAATGGCGTCGGGAACGGCGTTGGAAATGGTGTAGGGAACGGCGTTGGTGCCGGTATATAAGCCGGTAGCGATGCAGCATCTTGTGCCCTTGCGGTATTGGCATGGGCAAGTAGCCGCAACATAGAAATAATACTTTGCTCCCTGGTGTAAAGTGCGCGGGGCGCGAACATGTTGTTTCCTACCCCACCCATGATGCCAGTAGCTTGTACTTGCCCAACACCAGTAATGGCCCATGATGCGATATTATGGTTGTCACTAAAAGTGGCGTGTTGCATCGGAAGCGGATAGCCTATCGCCACCGCCAAGCGCGAAATTAATGTAGCCGCTTGCTCGCGGGTTAGCGGGTTGTGAGGCGCAAACATATTATTGCCCACACCATCCACAACACCCAAGTATGCCATCCTTCCAACATTCATATCGTTGGTATCTGCAAAGGTTACAAACCCTGTAATTACCCGGCCAGTAAATGCCTCATACAAGGCAACCCCCAAAGCCGCAAACTCTGCACGGGTGGTGGCATGGTTATAATGGGACTGCATATGCGGGGGCACAAGGCCCAACATAATAGCTACTTCAATATCTGCACGCGCCCAACTGCTGGCAGACTCTAAACCTGGGGTGTATGCCTTGGCACTCGCCTGTACCGGCATAAGCAGTGCCGCAAACAAAAATAACGCTACAGACAGGCATATTTTCCTGTATATAGCGCCGATTATTGCCACTTTGTGTTTATTCATTTTGGCCTCCTGATACTAATCATACATCATATGCTGCGATGGTCGCGACGCAAGAACAGACAAGATTAGTATAAATATGTATTGTGTATCACCTACACCGCGGTACATGCTAACACAAGTATAAAAAAAAACAATACACTATAAATTACTTTTTTCAGGTATTTTCGTGGCATATCTTATCGCTTATACATTGGGCTTCTTCTGAAACTACCTTTGCGGCTAAAAAATCATAGGCATTAGTATGTTTTTTGGCCGCTGATTCGATGTTTCAGAAGAAGTCTATTTCGTATAACTTGTTTGCCGTCAATTCCAATAGTTTGCGCATCTGCGTGGCGCATGCCCGGTACTCATCTATGCTTCCGCCATACGGGTCGGTAATATTTAAGTCATTGCCAACATACTCGGCCAGGGTATAAATCTTCCCCTTAACCGCTGGGTAGTCCGCCAACAATACTGCCCTGTGGCTGCCTGTCATGGTTAGCACAAGTGCCGCTGTATCCAACATATCCCCAGACACAACTGCCGCCTTGTGAGATAACAAGCAAAGCCCGCCTTCCTCCATGACCTTAACGGCATGGCGGCTGGCGGGCTGGTTATTCATAGCATTTACCCCGGCGGAATAAACCTCTGCATTTATCCCGGCGCTTGCAAAAATTTGTGTGGCCATTGCCGCGGCCATTGGGCTGCGGCAGGTGTTGCCTGTACATACAAATACCACTTTTATAGCGGACATAAACTACACGCCCTTCATATCCTAATTGTTAGCGGTATTTTACCTCAAATACAAGTGCTTTGCATAGCCCATAAGACATAAACTACGTTACACTCACACTAAAACTTGTAGAGTGCCCACCGTAGTTGATGGTTATTGTATACAAGCCAGGTGCATCAAATGGCGTACTGTGTGTTGTAAAACCTGTAGCTACCCTGGTAGTACCGTTGGACAGTGTAGCTGTTACCACCATCCCAGAAGAATCAAACGATTCCCCAACAAGGAAATTGGTCCTTGATGGCATTGTTGTTACGGAGATCCCTGTCACAGTAACTGTGTCATGCACGACAATAGTAAATTGCCTGTCACTAAACCCAGCGGCATTCTGTGCACGCACAGTAAAATAAAATGTAGCAGCAGAAGCTGGTGTACCAGAAATTACACCTGTGCTAGAAAGGGTCAGCCCCGGCGGAAGGTTGCCACCTTCGATACTCCAGGTAATAGGAGTCGTACCCGAAGACACCGTAAGCGTATGGCTATAAGAGTGCCCACGCTGGGCAATTGGTAGTGTTGTTGTCTCTATGACCGGTGCGCCGCCTTGTGTCCATACTGCGTACAAGGTTATATTGCTGGATACGGTTACATTTTGGCCGTTGGTATGGTGTATGTCTATGCCTGTTGGGGTTGTTCTCCAACCTACAAACGTAAAGCCTGTTCTTGTAAACGTATTAGCGCGCAAGCTTTGTGCGACACCAGGCTGGAACACTTGCGGGTCCATTGTGCCTGTGCCGCCGTTGGCGTTAAAGGTCACAGTAAAACCACGTACCCACACTGCATACAATGTGCGGTTGCCAGAAATAGTCACGCTTTGGCCATTGATGTATTGTACTGTGGTGCCGGTTGGGGCTGTCCTCCACCCTGCAAAGTTGTAGCCAGACCTTGTAAACGCGTTTGTGTGCAAGTTTTGTGAAATGCCACGTTGGAATAGCTGTGGTGACATTGTCCCTACACCACCATTGGCGTTAAATGTTATGGAGTACCCACGTACCCATACGGCATATAACGTACGGTTGCTGGTTACTGTTATCCTTTGGCCGTTGTTGTACTGTACAACAGTACCTGTTGGGCTTGTTCTCCACCCTGCTAGGGTATAGCCTGTTTTAATGAAATTGTTCATCCGCAAATCTTGTGCTACACCATGTTCAAACATCTGCGGGGCCATTGTACCTGTACCACCATTGGCATTGAATGTCACGGTATGCTGCTGGGGCCCTTCTATAGTAATTGTGAGACCCCTTGTGTCATTGCCAAACAAGTTTTGTACACGCACAGTAAAATTGAAAGTACCGGGAGTCGTAGGCGTACCCAGGATTACACCTGTTGTCGCATCTAGGCTAAGGCCAGGCGGTAAGTTTCCGCTTTGGATGGTCCATACATTTCCTGCCCCGGACGACATTAGACTTTGGGTAAAACTTTGCCCTACATGCCCGGCGGGTATTGATGTTGTAATAATTGACGGCGAGTTGTTCGCCGGAGGCGTGATGCCTAGGTTTTCTAAGACCCTATCCATCAAGTCCTCTGGTGGGGTGATAACTGCAACGCGGTTAACATTGTCCCAGTTTGCAGTCCCGCCTATTGCCTCTGTAACTGCACGCAGTGGTATTAGCACACGCCCACCTACGTTTTTTTGAGGGACTTCCGGTGTTACTACCCTTCCGTTGACCGTGAAAGTTGACTGGCCTATGGGTATGATTATACGAGTGTAGCCGTCATACAGTGTTGCTGTGTCTGTTACAGGGTCCCATGTTGGCTCAAAGCCCATAAGTGTAAAAACCCCACGCACAGGTACGTGAATAACCCCGTCTTGGTGAATGGGCTGCGTACCCTCGAACTCGACAAAATGCCCCGCTACTTGAATCCTTGTTGCAGGGTTTGCAGAAACTGTAACGCTGCTAAAGCCTATAACGCCAACAACAATGGCCAGCGCCATAGCAGCTATGGTTGCAAGTATTTTAATCATGTGGCAACCGTTTGTGATGTGTTTCCTTTGCATTGATAATATACCTCCCTTTTAAAATAGTTTGTGAAGAAACAAGAAGTTAATGTACGGCAAATTTTACTATTAGACTTCCTCTAAAATACCGAATAAGCGACCAAAAAACATACTAGTGCCTATGATTTTTTGGTCGCAAAGGTAATTTTAGAAGAAGCCTATGCATCTTACCTTTTAATGCCATGATTTACAAGTACATAAATTTAAACAACCCTAAACATGCCATCCTGCCCATGAATGTAGATTACTGCTATACTAGACCATACTATATGTACGGGGGAGGGACAAAATGGACTCATGGCTAATTTTTGCTTCGGGTGCGGCAGTTTTTGCGGCACTAACAACAATACTTGCTAAGATAGGGCTTAAAAATGTAGATTCTCACCTAGCCACGGCTATACGCACAATGGTAGTGCTGGCCTTTGCGTGGCTTATGGTGTTTATTGTAGGCTCTCAAAACGAGATTTTTACTGCCAGCAGCCGCTCATGGGTATTTCTTATTATGTCTGGGCTTGCAGCGGGCGGGTCATGGCTATGTTTTTTTCGCGCGCTTCAACTGGGCAGTGTCAACCAAGTTGTACCCATAGACAAAAGCAGTACAATTATGACAATGATATTGGCTTTTATATTTTTGAGCGAGCCAATGGGTATGGTTACGGTAACAGGAATGGTGTTTATGGCCATAGGCACATGGCTGATGCTAGAAAGGCGAACAAATAATGAGTCACAGTCACAAACCAACGCAAAATCTTGGCTGTTTTTTGCACTGCTTGCGGCGGTCTTTGCCAGCCTAACAGCTATATTGGGCAGGATAGGCATTGCAGAGATAGAGGCCAATCTTGGGACTGCAATACGCACTATGGCTGTTGTGCCTATGAGCTGGATTATGGTGTTTATAACCGGCGGCCAAAAACGTATAAAAGGTATAAACCGCAAGAGCTGGGTGTTTTTATTACTTTCTGGCGTGGCTACTGGGGCAAGCTGGCTACTGTTTTACCGGGCACTGCAGTTAGGGAGTGCCAGCCTTGTGGTGCCGGTAGACAAACTAAGCATAGTACTAACCATGGGCTTTGCACGTGTATTTTTGGGTGAAAGGTTTACCCGCCGCAGCCTTGCTGGGCTTGTACTACTTACAGTTGGGACTTTAATGCCTGTGATATTTTATGGCTAACAAATAAGCGGTTATGGATAGGTGACCACGGATGAAAATCATAATCCAAGACCCCATGCCTGGGGAAGAAGAAAGCATAATAATCAACGTGCGTACCATGACAGACAAGATATCACGTGCGATAGACATGCTTAAAAGCCCGGGCGATTTAACTGTATATTCAGGCGACCAAGCGCTTATGCTGCCCATAAGCGCTATTTTCTATGCCGAAAGTGTAGAGTTAAAAACCTTTATATACGCAGAGAAAGAAGTGTACCGCAGCCGCCGGAAACTATATGAAATAGAAGATATGCTTGGCACAGGAGACTTCTTGCGTATAAGCAAGCAGGTGATTGTTAATGTGCGCAAAATACGAAGTATCACCCCGGCTGGGGAAGGGCGGTTTGCGGCAAGACTAGCCAATGACGAAACTGTAATTATATCCCGCCAATATGTACCGGCGCTGAAAGTGAGGTTCGGATTATGAGATTTAGGAAAGAGCATAAATGGCATATTTTCAAAACCATATTGGACCAGATATTTAAGTATTTTTGCATGGTGACAACTGTGATTGTGCTGGTTAATGGGGGCATGGCGTGGCTCTCTGGTGCACAATGGGTACTGTATAGCCGTGATTTGATGCGTATTTTTTTGGCGGCGTTTTTTGCTGTTTTGCCGGTACTGTTATATGTCTTTTTTGATGATGTTATGCACAAGGGATTCCCGATTTTGCGGGTGATACATTTTACATTAACGGCAGCACTTGTTATGGGGGTGCTGCTACTCATAGAGCCTACCGGGAGGGATTTTACACTTGGCACGGGTGTATTTGCCTTTCTTATATATATTGCGGTGTATGGATATGGATATCTTAGGGACAGGCGTGTGGCGGCAAAACTAAACAAGCAACTCAAGGAATTATACCTGGCGGCAAACGAAACTTGCGACGGTGAAAACGCAACTCACCGGGATTGATATTGAAACAACCAAATCACCCCGTTATAGTGAAGCAAATTGTGGCGGGGTGATTTTATGTCATACATATTAAAAGAAAACCGTAATTTCAGGAATTTTTTACTGTTTACATCATTTTGGGGTATTGGCAGGGGCATATTTGCAATCTTTATGATGTGGGTAGTACATGTGCTACATCATAACCCTATCTACACGGGTATTGCTGGGTTTATGTTTGCGGCACCTCTTGTAGCGAGCTTTATTGCCGGGCCTTTTGTAGATAGGTGGTGCAAGGTTAGGCTGCTAAGAGTCGTGTGTCTTGTGCAGTTTTGTATTGTGGCCCTTATGTTGGCTGTGCCATACATATACCAGCCTGGGGTATGGTTTTTGCTTGTTTCTATTATGGTGTTTAGTGTCATGGGGGTTGTGGGTAGCGCGGCGGCTACTGCGCTGCTTCCCAGGATTGTTGGCGACGATGATCTAGTAAAGGCAAATGTCATGACGCAATTTGCCGGCACTGTTGGCGGCCTTGCCATTGGTGTTGTGCTATATGTGCTTATGGCTCGCGGTGCCGGGGTAGAGTTGGTATATGGTGTTAATGCGGCGGTATTATTTGTGGGTTTTATGATTTCTTTGGGCCTGGGTGGTGGCATGGCGCAGAATGCTATACAGCGGGCCCATAATACAGCGCTTGGGGCGTATCTTGATGAGTTAAAGGCTGGGCTGTTAATCATACGGCATGGGGTCTTGTTACCACTTGTTATGGCAGTTGTGTTTACTGGCCTTTTTGCTAATATGGCGCATGTTAACCTGCCAATGTTTGCTGAGGTGCATATTGGTACGGCTTCTGGCTATATTGTGCTTTCTGCCCTTGCTGCGGTTGGCGGTGTTATTGGGTCATATATTGGCGCAATTGTTGGCCCTAAGTTAGAACTGTCTAAGATTTTTGTATTGTGCTTTGTTGCTGCCGGTGCTGTTAGGATTTTGTTTGTGTATGTAATACCCGATAATTTTATACGAGCGCTGTTGATTTTTGCCTTATACGCTGGGCTTGTTGGCACTGTTAATATATTTTTTCATACACTAATACAAAAACTGCCACCAAAGGATGCCATTGGGCGTATATCTGCATTAAACACTAGTTTGCTTGGGGTTGCTGCCGCCATTGGCGCGCTTGTTGGCGGTTTGGCCGGAAACTTGTTTTCGTGCGTGGACACGGTATTTATATTACAGGGTGCTACATATATTGTTATTGGTTTGTGCCTGTGCCTATCTAGGCGTGTAAGGGCACTGCCTAAGATTGGTGATGTATAGCACTTCCCCAAATATTAAATATTGCACCCGTCATAACAATATGATACATTTCAGTAGAAAACACAGGAAATTTTCCTGTGTTTTTTTATATAATAGAAGCAGAGCATATTTCATCGCCGGGGCAGGGGACATCAATGTTAATAATACAAAAATACGGTGGCACATCTGTAGCCAACGCCGAAAGAATAATGCACGTAGCGCATCGCATCGCCAAAGAATACAATAATGGCAACAAAATAGTAGTTGTACTATCGGCCCAAGGCAGCCTTACGGACCGGTTGCTGCAAAAAGCCCATGAAATAAACCCCAATGCCAGCAAGCGTGAGCTGGATATGCTGCTTACCACAGGCGAACAACAATCTGTAGCGCTGATGGCAATGGCTATCCATACGTTGGGGCTGCCAGCAGTGTCGTTGAACGCTGTCCAAATTGGGCTTGAGTCCACCAACCAATACGGCAACGCGCGCATAAAACACATCCAAACTACACGCATAAAAAAAGAACTGGACCAGGGCAATATAGTACTTGTTGCGGGCTTCCAGGGCATTAACAGCCTGGGTGACCTAACCACCCTTGGGCGCGGCGCGTCGGATACGACGGCTGTTGCTTTGGCAGCCGTGCTGGACGCGGACCTTTGCGAAATATGTACAGACGTAGATGGTGTTTATACAGCAGACCCAAGAGTGGTACCCACCGCAAAAAAACTTAAATATATAAGCTATGACGAAATGCTAGAAATGGCCTGCCAAGTACTGGCCAACAGGGCAGCAGAAATAGCCAAGCACTATAATGTAAAACTAATTATACGTTCCAGTATGACAGAAGAACCAGGGACGGAAATAGGGGAGGTTTCTAAAGTGGAGGGTTCATATGTAAGCGGGTTGGCAATAGACAGGGACGTAGCGCAGGTATCTGTCATGGGTGTAAAGCGGCTTGGCGCGGCGTATAATATATTTTCTCTGTTGGCCAAGGAGGAGATATCTGTAGATATTATATTACAAATGCCCAATACTACTGTTACGGATATAAGTTTTACCGTGTCCAAGCAAGACATGGATGCCGCACTGGCTATACTTGAAACCAACCGCGAAAGCATCGGCTTTAACACCGTCACCCACAATAGTAGCCTGGCAAAGCTTTCTATTGTTGGGGCTGGGATGCTAACAAGCCCCGGTGTCGCGTCTACTATGTTTGAAGCATTGCACGAAAACGGTATAGATATAATGCTGATAACAACATCAGAAATTAAAATCACAGTACTTATAGAAGACCGGCATACAGAGAAGGCCAAGCTGGCAGTGCATGACAAGTTTGCACACCTGATGTAATCCTTTATCATTTGTATCAAAACCCAACGGAGTTTCCGGAGAAGTCAAATTAGGAGTGAAGACATGAGACCTTTCACATGTGCAATAGTAGGCGCGACCGGCATGGTAGGCGGTATGTTCATAAAAATACTAGAGCAACGCAAGTTGCCAATATCACAACTATATCTATTCGCCTCGGCCCGTTCGGCCGGGAAGACGCTTATGTTTAACAACAACGCCATAACCATAGAAGAACTAACCACCACATCCTTTGACCGCGGCATAGACGTTGCGCTTTTTGCGGCAGACGATAATACAAGCCTAACCTACCCCCCAATTGCAGTAGCCAAGGGTTGTGTAGTAATAGACAACTCGCCAATATGGCGCATGAACCCAGACGTGCCCCTGGTGGTGCCTGAAGTAAACGGTGATGACATAGCCACTCACAACGGGATAATTGCCAACCCCAACTGCTGTGCCGCACCGGCGGTTGTTGCGCTCAAGCCTCTGCAGGAAGCCTACGGGTTAAAGCGTGTGGTCATTTCCACATATCAGTCCGTCTCTGGCAGCGGTGTTGACGGCATCCGCGACTTGGACGCTAACCTTGCCGGGCAAAAAGAGACGTTTTACCCACATGCCATCGCGCACAACATAATCCCGCACATTGGCAGCTTTGATGAAACAGGTTATACCGGCGAAGAAACCAAACTGATGGCAGAGATACAAAAGATGCTGCACCTCCCACAACTCAAAATAACTGCAACTACAGTGCGCGTGCCAGTGTACTATGGGCATAGCCTAAGCATTAATGTGACTCTTGAGTCAGAATTTGATATGCACGACCTACGAAAAATATTAGCAAATGCGCCAGGCGCAGTGCTGCACGACGACCCGGCAAGGAATATATATCCTATGCCAGCAATGGCGGCTGGCAATGACACTGTATATATTGGCCGCGTACGGCGTGATAACAGTTGCAAAAATAGCATAAACATGTGGGTTGTCACAGACAATACCCGCAAAGGTGCAGCCACCAATGCCGTGCAAATATTAGAAAAAGTAATATGATATAGGGGTTTTACAACACAAGAAAATAGGGTATTATATTCGTCCAGTAAATTTGCAAAAGTATTACCGGAATGCCTTGGCATACGGTATAGAAGGTAGGATATCATGGGCGCTATTAGGATGCAGCTAGGGTATAAGATTTCAGCATTAGAGTTACCGTACCTTTTTATAGACCATTATATGACCGGCTGCGCCCCGGTTTATCCGCTTATATACATATTTAGTTTGCGCCACTTGATGGGGGGCGACACAGTGTCTGTGCAAGACATTTCCCATCATTTCCAATTAACAGGCACAGATGTAATGGCCGCATGGCGCCACTGGGAGCGCATGGGCCTTGTTGAAATAGAAGGTAGCGGGGTAGATATTTCTATAACCTTCCTGCCTATACCCGAGCCTGTGAGTGGACATACTGCACTTATGATGGAACTTGTTGCAGCTCCAAAGTCAGAGCCTACACAGTTGGCTTTGCCTGTGGACGAAAAGCCAACACCTGTGGATAATGCGCCTGTGGATAACCAAGCAAAACCGTCTATAACAAACCCAAATCTCCCAAAACCCCTTGTGGATAACCATCAAGAAGTTAAGCCAACTGTGGAAAAACCCGCTGCCGCGGCCCCTGTAGAAAGCCGCCCACAATACTCTGTACAAGAGCTGGCACTATATCGCAGCCAAAGCAAGGACATAGAGCGCTTGTTCTCCAAGGCAGAACAGGCTTTGGGCAAGCTTCTTACCTACAACGACATGAATATACTATTTGGTTTTTACGATTGGCTAAGGCTCCCGTCAGATGTTATAGAGTATCTGCTAACCTATTGCGCAGAGCATGGCCACCGCAATCTCCGCTACATAGAAAAATGCGCCCAAGACTGGGCCGAGCGTGAGATAGACGACCTAGAAAAAGCCATAAACTATGTATATCTGTTCGACAAGCACTACCGTAGCATTATGCAGCGCATGGGCAAGCTGTCCAGCTTCCCAACCCCAGCTCAGCGCAAACACATAGACAAATGGCTACACGAGATGTATCTACCCCTAGACGTAGTGCTAGAGGCATGTGACCGTACAAGCCTGACAGCGGAAAAACCATCGCTTTCGTATGTGGACAAAATCCTTACAAAGTGGCATAAAAGTGGTGTAAGCACCATGGCCGATGTTTTGCAAGCAGACGAAGATTACGCAAGACAAAAAGAGCAAAAGGAACAAAAAGGGCAAAAAGAAACCAAAAGCACAACCAAAACAAATAAACCCAAAACCAACAGGTTCATAAATTTCGAACAACGGGAAAACGACTACACCCAAAGGGAGAAACAAGAGCGCCAGTACCTTCTACAGCGCTTGAAGGGGTAAGACAATGGGGTACAAAACTGTATACAAAGACGTAATGCGCAGCTATGAAGCATCCCGCAGTAAGGCCGCGGCCATGCTTGACGAACGCCGCGCTGCGATATACCACAGCTTCCCCAAAATAGCGGAGATTGACCAACAGCTTACGGCAATTGGCATAAGTCTGGCAAAGCTTGCACTGGCAAAAGACCAACAAGCCCTGCAAGCCGCCCGCGCAAATGCAGACATGCTAAGGCAGGAGAAGGCCGCAATTTTGGCAGCAAACAGTGTGCCTGAGGACTATCTAACCGCTGCATACATATGCAAAGCCTGTAGCGACACTGGCTATACCCCACCGGAGCCAGGCAAGCTGCCCCAGCGCTGTAGCTGCCTAAAGCAGAAGCTGGTAGAGGCATACTACTCCCTATCCAATGTTAGAGGGATATTGGATGAAGAAAATTTCGACACATTTGACTCTCGCTGTTTTAGCCCCAATGTAATAGCATCTGAAGGGATTTCTCCCTTAACCAATATGAAGGCCATATACCATGTAGCTACGGATTTTGTGCAAGATTTTAGTACCAAGTTTGATAATTTGCTGCTATATGGCCGTACAGGGCTTGGCAAGACATTTATATGCCACTGCATAGCCAAAGACTTGCTGGATGCCGGCCACACAGTACTGTATCTTACAGCCCCGCGCTTGTTCAAAATAATAGAAGATTACCGCTTTAACCGCGAATCCCTTAACGAGCCGGACGAAATGCTGGATGCCGTAGCAGATGTGGACCTACTAATACTGGACGACCTGGGTGCGGAGTTTGTAACAGTTGTGACCAGCTCAGCTTTGTTTGATATCATCAACCAACGCTTGCTTTCTAGGAAGCCTATGATCATATCTTCAAACCTGTCGCCTCATGAGTTGGAGAATCATTACTCTGAAAGGATAGTATCCAGGTTTAGCGGGTATTACCGCATGATAAAGTTCTTTGGCGAAGATATACGCACAAACAAAATGTACGGAGGCAGGAATGATACCTAAATCTATAAAATATGAAAGCATAGACCTCCTGCCGGAAAACGTTAATAAGCTAAAAACATTGCGAAGATTTGCGATTAAACTAGCGGCCGTGCAGGTCGCTATTTTTTTATGTATAGGGCTGATGATATATGGCATAAACACATTGGGCCAGCGCGCATGGGAGTATACGAGCGAGTTGGACCGGCAGGTCTACGCTATAAGGCACATGATAGACATAGATGCACTAGCATATGCCCGTGACATAGGGCAGCGCCTAGCCGCAGAAGATGCGTTTTTACAAGCATACGCCCCAGCAGATTTTGACCCGGTGTGGATAACGTCAATTATACAAGCAGGCAGCGAGCATATGGTTATGCTTGACTACAGCAGCACAGGCATCATGATAACCGGCATGTCAGATGATATGACGGCAATAGAAGCTCACAGGCAAGACCTCACACAAACTGGGGTGTTTGGCTATGTAGAGCTTGGTAGGATAATAATGCAGGACTGTGGGCGGTATTTTTATGAGTTGCGGGTAAGGTTATAATTTATTTCCCGGACAATAATGTCCAGCCCTTTTTGGGGAAACATGGACCCGTTGATAATCAAGTCAGCCTTCCATTTGCAATGCTCTACATATTGGTCGTGCCTATACCTCACCATGTCAAGATAGACATCAGAAATTTCATCAAAAGTCAGGCCTCGTGCCATGTTTCTTCGTAGACGGCGCACTATGCGCTCGTCTGGTCGGCATTCTACATATAGCTTTAGGTCCAGCATCTGGCAAATTGCATCGTCGTACAGGGTTAGCAGGCCCTCTACAATAATAATGTCTGCTTTGGCCTCATCTACAGCCGCAAATAAGTCTTGTTGCAGCAGTGGCAAGTTTATTGTGGTTGGATGATTGTCATCTAGGTACATTTTGTTTGTTATGGGTGCAGCTACGTAGGGGCGTTTATTTTTGGGCTTGAAATAATCGTCCATATGAAATGTAATAACCTTGCGGCCTTCGAGCGCGCTTTCCAACTGCTGGCATAGTGTTGATTTACCGCTGGCGCTGCCGCCCGCTATGCCTACTACATAAGGTTTTTGCATGGCCTAGCCCTCCGTGCTTGTATGCTCTTGCAAAAGATATAAGTTATGCAGTGCCCGTGTGCATACAAGGTACAACATCTTTTTCCCAAGCGGCCCTTCAAATATTGGCTGGCCGTACTGCGGGCAGATTACCGCGTCAAACTCCAGCCCTTTTGCATATGGTAGGGCCATAACCATCAACCCATGGCCAAACCTGGCATTGGAGCTGGCTATAAGCTTTGGAGCGCCAATGGCCTGCGCGTCGCCTGGCGGGATGTGGGCCAATAGCTGGTCATAAAAATTGCAGGCATCTTCTGCTGATGACAATAATATCCCCACTGTGTTGTACTCACGTGGCAAGTTGCGGATTATTTCCCATGTTGTAGCGGCAGCACACTGGCTTTGTCTGATAGCGGGCTCGTCCCCGCGGCGGTGGTATATTGTGCTTTCTGCAATTGTACTAGCACCAGCGTCATCACTGCCCAGCAAGTTTATCGCAAAACGGCTTATTTCGTAGGTAGACCTGTAGCTGGTGGTGAGTGGTATCACCTTTGCCTTGGTATACTCCTGTTGAAGCTCTGGCTGCGTGTGCAAGTTTATACATGGGTAAAGAGCCTGGTTGACATCGGCTAGCACAGTAAAATGGCTGCTTGGAAACAGGCGTTTAAGTATGCGGTGCTGTATGATGGATATATCTTGGGCTTCGTCTATCAAGATATGTTTTACGTTTTTGTCGGGCGTTATGCGGCCGGTTAATATATCTATATACAGCAGCATTAGCGCGTCTTCGAAGTACAATTGCTCTTGACGCAGGGCCTCCCTTGCATACTGCATGGATATACGGCGTGTCTTGCCCCACGAGGCCAGCGCACGCTCATATAAGCGGCTTGCATTGGGCATTAGCCTATTATATAAATCCGCATGTACTATGTTTTTTTCTTCTTCGTATAGGCGGCGTATCTCGTCGTCTGTAAAGTCGTTGTCATGTATGGCATTAAAAAGGTCTGATATTGGCCTCCTGCTTTTTTTGAAATATTCGCTATACCGCTGGTTTACATAGGTCACAACCCGCGCTGTCTTGGTTGCCAGGTTGCCGGCCGAGGTACGGTCTGCATACAGGGCGGCTAGGCGGTCTTTGTGGCAAAGGACATCTTGGTTAAAACATACATCGTCCAAGACAGGCGAATAATTCTTGATAGATTCCTCAAGATGAGCGATAAAACTGGGAGAGTATTTTTCCTCTAACCACCTGCGGCGTGGGTCGTGGCTTGGGGCATTTTGGATATATTCTATCTGCTGATATTGGTCGTGGAAGGGGCGCTTCTTTGGCGATATCTCTTGCATCAACCCTGGGAAGTCCAGGGTGTCTACATCTTCTTCCCCCAAATCTGGGATTATGCCCTCTATATACGAAGCAAAGATAGGGCTGGGTGAAAAAATCCGCACCATGCGCGAAGATAAATTGTCCCTATGCCTATACAACAAGTACGCCAGGCGGTGCAAGCCTACAGAGGTCTTGCCACTCCCCGCCGGGCCAAAAACCAGCACGTCTGTGGCTTCGCTTCTTATTGCGGCATTTTGCTCTTTTTGGATGGAGTGGATGATGGTCTTAATTTTTGCGTCAGAAGCCTTAGAAAGCTCTAACCGCAAAATTTCGTCTTCTACTGCCAGGTCCGAGTCAAAAAAGTACGACAGCTCGCCCTTTTCTATTTGGTACTGGCGTTTTAGGCTTATTGCGCCTTCTATCGGAGGCAACTCGCCACGGGTAGTAGCTGGGATATTAAAACGCGCACGCCCAACTCCGTAGTCATAGTACAAGGAGGAAATGGGCGCGCGCCAGTCGTATACATGGAAGGTATGGGTTTTTTCGTCAAGCAGGGAGTGACGGCCAATGTAGATTTCTTCTACTTGGTCGTACCCGTCTTCTGTAAAGTCTATGCGTGCAAAATACGGCGAGTTTAATAGGCGTTTGAGTCGGTGTAGGCGTTTACTTGCTTCGTAGTATACATGCTCTTGCTGGGCCACTTCTGTCACCAAAATAGTCAGGTGCGCTACATCGTCAAAGTCACGTATTACACCTGTAGCTTTGGACATGACGCGGCGGGCTTCTATTACATCGCTGCGGTTGGTCTTGAGCCCTTCGGCCACTTTGTTTATTTGCGTCAAAATGCGCTCACGCGTGTCGGACAGCTTTTTTACTTCTTTTGGGTCGGTCATTGGTTATGCTCCTATCTGGTTGTGTATGGGATGTTTGGGTTTTGATGATACCGATAAAGGTTTATTGGGTATTGCAGAGGAAGTCTATTTAATTTATGGCTTTTTATTGCCAATCATGCAAGTTATATTGTAATAAGAAATACTTGTCAACGCTTAGATGTTTTGCAAGATGCTTATTAATTTTTGCAAATTTGTGTTTTGCCCTTGCGTCCTATTAATACCTGTGCTATACTCCCCTCCGTCACGTTTCGGGCATTAATGGATGTTTGTATCGTGTATGTACGAGTAGCTCAGCTGGATAGAGCGTCTGACTACGGATCAGAAGGTCGAGGGTTCAAATCCTTTCTCGTACATTGTTAAAACCCGTTGTGTCAATTGTTGACTGACGGGTTTTTGCGAGGAAGGTTACCGAAGTGGTCATAACGGGGCGGTCTTGAAAACCGTTAGGGCGCAAGCCCACAAGGGTTCGAATCCCTTACCTTCCGTGATAAGGGTTGAGTCATAAAATGGCTCAACCCTTTTGTGTTATCAAGTTTTTATGAAAAAATGTATGTTTTGCGAAAGGGTATAGTCGGCGTACGTCGGCTACGGGGTGAAGAACTCTGCTAACACACGAAAAGATTTGCTCTGCTATCGCTAAAGCTGCTGAAACACATCCCATTAAAAAGGTGTCGTATTTTGGATCATTTGCTGATGGTCGAGCCACAAGCAAAAGTGACTTAGACATACTTGTTGAATTTCACAAACCGAGAATATCCCTGTTTATTTTATCAGCGATAAAATTAGACTTAGAGGATTTATTAAATGTTTCAGTAGATGTTATCCATGCGCCACTTCCTGAAGATTCACTAATTGAACCTAAAGAGGTGGTATTGGCTTACGGATAAAAGAGATGCTGTCCTACTGATATTAATATAGGTGAGCTTGTTAAGCTCATATCAGACAAGTTAAAGTGTGATAATTCCTATATCCCATGGCGGTCTATTGCTGGTTTACGTGACGTTGCAAGAACAAATCAAAAAAATGTTGTAGCAAGGAGGGAAAGCGAACACCATCAATTGGTTTTTTGTTGGTGAAGCGTTTGCAGTAGTGTTCACGTTGGAACAGTTTGGTGGTTTATAATCCATTAGGCTGTTTTTTGTTGCAGCAAAAATTTCCTTAAATCCTGAACCATGTTATGAGATGAAGCCACTATATAAATGAAAGCACTTGGTGATGAAGATGAGTGTTACAACACTTGACAAGGGAAGGCTACAAAAACTGTTTTACTTTTCACTTAAAAAAACAGGAAATCCACATGAGGCAGAAGAGCTTGTGCAGGAAACAGCATTTGAAATGATAAAAATGCTGAACAGAGGGTATGAGCCTGATAATTTTAATGCTTGGATGTGGACGGTAGCCAAAAAAAGATATGCGCGTTGGTGCAAGGGCAAACAAATAAAGTTGTCAAAATATGAGCTTGACGACGTATTTGACCATACCGAAATTGCGGACGATGAGTCTGTTGAAGATGCCATTCTATCGGGAGATTGTCGTCTCATATTATTTCGGCAACAAAAAAATCGAGGCCATATCTAAAATGACGGGATTGCCTGCGGGAACTGTAAAACGCAAGCTACATGAAGCAAGAAAAAATATTAAGGAGGGCATGAAAATGGCCAGAGCAAAAGGACAAAGAAGTTATAACCCAGAGGATATTGATTTTGGTTACAATGTAAACAACTCCCCGGAGCCATATCCGTCAGGCAGACCGTGGAGTCTGATGAAACGGCTGGCTGCAAAAAACATAGTGCTTGAAGCATATAATAATCCATCAACGATAGAAGAATTAAGTCTTGCGCTTGGAATTTCGGTACCCTATATTGAGGATGAACTGAAATTGATTCTCGAAAGTGATGTTATAATCAAACACCCGAATGTCCGCCTCGAAACTAACTTCATTATATACAATGCAGAAATGCAAAAGCGTAAAATGGAAATCATGGAAGAAGCGGGTAAACAAGTATCTCAGTTGATTTGTGAGGTTATCGAAAAGAACATGGATAAAATCCGGGGCATAGGGTTTGTTAACCATGATATGCCAAAGGAGTATCTGTATTGGTGCCTAATTCATATCACCCTTGAGAAATTATTTAGCAAGATACAAGCTGAAAAAAACGTTGGGATTTCATGGACTAAAAGGCATGACGGCGGTGAGTGGGATATTACTGCATTTGAACAATGGGAGCAGCCTATTTCCTATTCCAGCTCGGCGCATAACACCGGATATAACACAAATGTCCACGGGGAAGGAGTAAGATACTTCTACGGGCATCATACGATTCATGTCGATGATTTATATACCAAGGACAGCGATTACGCCATGCCGAACAACGATTTATTGTTGCTTGCTGATATTGTAAGGAATAATCGAGGTAAATCCACACTTAACTCGTCGGAGTGCGAGATTGTCGATGCGCTTGTTAAAAATTGCGTTGTTCATGTATCAGAGGACGCGATAAAAATTAATTTCCCTGCCTTTGATGAAAGCGAGAAAAAGGAATTTTCAGCGTATCACGATATTGTTAGGGAGATATATGAAGGTGAAGTTTACCGCCTTTTTGAAAATGTATATAGCTCTCTATATGAAACAATGTCGAACTCATTGCCCGACAGGTTCAAAAAAGATGGCAGCGTAAAAAAAACAGCAGCTGATTTATATTCGTTCAGATGTATACTGGCGCGTCACGCTTATAAAAATGGGATAATTAAGATACCCGAAGGCGACGACAAAAGTATGATTACGATGTATATGGGTTATTAAACAGCAGACCGCGAAGCGGGCTTAACGCCCACACTGCTTGCTAAATCGAAAAATAGCGTTTTGGCTACTCGGTATTGCCGCCTATATACACAGCTTCTTAAAGTTGGAGGACACAATGAAAATTGCGTTAATAGTACCGCGCTTATATGAAGATATTAACACGAACACAACCAAAATAAATGAGTTAATTTCGGATGCGTGTATGGGTGGTGCAAAGCTCATTTTACTACCCGAAGCAACATTGACAGGATTAATCAACAATGATGTCTACGAGCATGATATAAGTATTGCAATTTCTATCAGCGATAAAGTCATAACCAATTTTTGCGACAAAGCCAAAGAATATGGTATCTGGTTGTGTTTTGGGTTTTTGGAAAAAGAAAATGATTGCATATACGATAGCGCTATTTTAATTAATCCTGTTGGTGAAATATCTATACATTACAGACGCATTAATCCACAATGGCGCGCGAAAAGTCTCCCCTCAAATCAATATTCAGAGGGTTTTGAAATGGAATCCGCAATGACCCCACTTGGCAAAACAGCAGTGTTAATTTGTGGCGACCTTTTTGATGATAATGTTTTGTCATTGCTTGACCCGATAAGACCTGAATTTGTGTTGTTCCCATTTACGAGGTGTTTCCCTTCGGGAGTAAAAGATATACAAAAGCAATGGGATGACGTAGAAGTACACGAATATGTAAAACAGGCTCAACGGACAGGTGCAATTGTTGCCATGACAAACTATATTGGTACTGCTGATATAAACGATACTTCCTTTGGGGGAGCATTTATAATCGATAAGGATGGAGATTTGCATGCTTCATTACCATTGTTACAAGAAGGGATACTCTACTACGACGTTAAGGGATGCGGGGACAAATAATGATTATTTGGGTAAATGGTGCGTTTGGTTCAGGGAAATCCACCACAGCAGTTAAATTGCAAAAATTATTGTCAGGTTCACACATATATGACCCGGAAGAAGCAGGGTTTTTTATACGCGACAATGTTCCTAAGACAATGTTAAAGGATGATTTTCAAGACATACCCCTTTGGAGGGAAATTAACTACAAGATGTTGAGGACAATGAGCGAAGGCCACAATGGGGATATTATTGTACCTATGACACTTATCAATCCCGAGTATTATCACGATATAATTGGGAGGCTAACAGCTGAAGGCGTTGATGTACGACATTTCATTTTGTATCTTGATAAAAATATGCTTGCCAAGCGCCTAAGAAAAAGGGCTAGCGGTTTTATACACAGGGAAAAATTCGCACTAGATTCAATCGACTGTTGCATACATTCTTACGATAATTATATAACCGAAACAAAAATAATGGCTCATAGCAAAAGTGCAGATGATATTGCTTTGGAAATCGTTAATTTATGTAAGCTATAAGGCTGATAAGTTCTATATAACAGGAGCGATTTCAAAAACCCCTGAACACAACCTGCATTCAGAGGTTTTTTCGTTACCATTTTATATTTTTTTAACAGGAATCCAAATTTCAAATACATAATCGTTGCTTCCTGCATCCCCGGGCGGATAAATTTCAACGGTATACTGCATTGATTGCTCATACCCGCTTGACGGAAGCCACTCAGTATATATTTTTGTAAACATTGCGTTTACGCCCTCGATTACTTTACCCTTCCCTGGGAATAGTGCCCATGTTGTTGCTGGAATTTCAAATATATCAAATCCTGGGTATTCGCTGTCCCCGGCCTCTGCACCAATAGACAATACAGTGTTGCCATCCTCCAAAACACGTGATACACCCACCTGCCACAACGGGGCGCGGTCGAGGTTAAAATCATAAGCGATAGCCTCGTTCGGTGTTCTGCCTGTTTTTTCATCTTTGATGTCTAGGTACTGGTTCCATGCGTTGGCACAAACATCTTCACCCTTCATGATGTGATACGTTTTGCCTACACATCTAATGGTACCTTTTTCTTCAATGCGGTAATCCATATTAACCGCTCCTTTAATATAAATTTGAAAGGAGATTCTGGGAAACATTGTGAGTGTAACGCTTTTGGAGCGCGCTTCCATTGGCGAAACACCGTGCATTTCTCTAAATGCGCGAGCGAATGATTCGGGAGAATTGTAACCATACTTTATGGCTGTATCTATGACCTTTGCGCTGTTGTGTTGCATTTCCAATGCGGCAAGCGACAGGCGTCTGTTTCGTATATATTCGGCAAACGATACGCCCACAACATATGAGAATATTCTTCCGAATTGGTATATGCCGCAGCAAGCTATTTTCGCCACATCGTTAAAATTGATATCCTCGGTGATATGCTCTTCAACATAGTCAATCACTTCCGTCATTCGTTTTAAGAAATCCACAGTAACCCCTCCTTTCAAATTTAATATAAGTCGCTGGGCAATAAAAAACCTTGCATTTTTATAACAAATGTGCAAGGTTATTAAGCATAGGCTCTCTGTGAAAATCATAGCATTTTCGTTGTGTCAAGGTCAACGTTAAACGGGGGTTTGCACGACAAAATTATTGGCAAAAATATTTTTCTACCCCACCAATCAACCTTCAATTTTGGACACTATATAAGCGGTGATGTAAATGAATGTAAACATGGTTGTCGAAGAGTACGCAGGCAAGGTGTTTGGGTTTTGTCTGCGAAAATGTGGTTCCCCTGCCGAAGCAGAAGATTTGGCGCAGGATATTTTGTTATGCGTTTTATCCGCGCTGCGCGAGAGGAATCCGGATAACCTCGCCGCGTATATATGGCGCATTGCGCGCAACCGTTATGCTAGATGGGCAAAGCAAAAAAGCGGGCGAAGGGATATACATGTCGAGTCAGACGTCTTTGAAGCCTCCGGCATAATAGATGACACCACACCCTTCGATGATGCTTTTATCCGTAGCGAGGATGTGCATATATTATGCCGCGAGCTTGCTTTCATCGCAGAGGACTACCGGCAAATTATCGTCGCGCATTACATCAACAACCAAAGCACACAAACCATCGCCAACAACCTTAACGTGCCAAGAGGTACCGTGCTGTGGCGGCTTAGCCGAGCGCGGCAAAAATTGAAGGAGGGCATGGAGATGTCACGTACTTTTGGAACAAAGAATTATAACCCAGAAGAAGTTTATTTTTCATCGTCTGGCAACCAGAACCACGGTTTGCCGCATAGTGCAGTGCAGCGTATGTTGCCAAAAAATATTTTATTGCAAGCAAATAATAACCCGTCAACCATCGAGGAACTGGCGGTAGAGGTTGGTATTGCCGTACCGTATATGCACGAAGAAGTTGAAATGCTTGTAGATGTACAATTATTAAAACAGGTCGGGGACAAATATGTCACCAATTTTTTTATTACCGACAAAGATTGTGACCAAGATGTGCAGAAGGCGCAGGAGGTTGACATGGTACGTCGCGCTGCGCTAATTGGGGAGATTGCGACCGCCTTTGTAGCGGCCACACCCATTGACATCGCGCCGCCGCACATGCCGCGGGAAGAAGTATTGTGGACGGTCGCGTTGATGCTGACCGATTACAGCATGTGTTTTGCAGACGGCTTTACAACTGATTTCCCGGTTAAGCATAAACACGAACATGACACATGGGGGTTTATAGGGTTTGAAAGCGGCGCAAAGTTAAACCACTACCCAGATTTTAACCACTGCGGCAACGGGGGTGAAAACAATGCCTGTATTACCGAATATGGCGGACTTTCTTCTGTAAAACTGGCGAGTCAATCCTGTTTGCCTCACAATTATATGCTGGTTGGGTTGCTGGGCGAAATATTGCGGCAAAAGCGCAGCATTTCCGGCTTGTCTGATGTAGAGCGCAACCTATGGCAAACAATTATTGAACTTGGCATTGCAAAGGAAGTAAATGACCGCTGTATATTAAACACGGTTACGTTTACTTACACAGGGCAGGAGCGCGGGTTGATGCAGGGCTGGTGGAAGGCTCACTCTGCATGGGCAGCACTAATGCAACTAATGCAAAAGGCATATGACGACACCAAGGCAATCCTACGGCGATATGCAAACCCAATTTTAGAAGAACAAATAAATTACTGTACAACAATGTTGTTGCATGGTACACGCGGGATGGCCATACAGGGGCTACTTGATAGCAGTGTATTAAAGCCAATAATCAATTTGGATACAAGCACGGCAGGCGTATATATCGAGTATTAGATAAGAAGCGTTGGTGTTGAATGCAGCTTCTTAATTGACAATGCACTTATTCTGTGCCAAAATCACATAAGTACCACAAAATACAAAGAAAGGCGGTGCAAACATGACCAATCTTTTCCCAAGGGTTAGTATATCTCCCAATTTTGGTAGCGATACTGTGCGCAAGTACAGCTTCAAAGCAATTTTAGTACGGGATAATTCTGCCCTTTTGGCAAGAGCGAATCACAATCTCGCAATGACTTTTGCCAGCACAAGGGGGCAGTCTGCCCTTTTTCAGGAAAAGATTGTTTTGAATGCCTGTCACCTTTCTTCGAGTAGATAGCGGCGTATACCGCTCCTTTGCCGTTGATTACCCTGTGCAGACAAAACAGTCTGCACAGGGTTTTTTTATGCCTGTAGGAAATTGCATGCAATTTCCACTTGCATCCTCATCAAAAGCGGCGTAGCCGCTTTATTATTGCAATATGAAGTCAATATAAGGGAGATTATTATGATTGATATTTCGGTACACGAACTAAACAAATATTACGGCTCCAACCATGTGATAAAAGGCATCACATTTGAAATATACAGTGGCGAAAAAGTTGGGCTGTTGGGGAGAAACGGCTCAGGCAAGACCACATTGTTTAAGATTATTTCCAAAGACGAACCCTACGAAAGCGGGAAACTTGTAACTGCGTCTGGCAAGTCGGTAGAAGTACTTTCGCAAATCCCGGTTTTTGCAGATGGGGATACCGTAGAAGATATTTTGCGTTCGCCATTCACACAAGTCATGGAAGTTTACGAGGCCATGAAGACATTAGAAGACAGTTGGTCACATGGTACCGGCAGTGCTAATGACACAGATATTGCGCGATACGGGAAGCTCATGCAGCAATATGAGCTGCAGGGCGGCTATGAGATTGACGTCAAAATCGAAAAAATATGCAACGGCATGAACATCACAAGCAAATTAAGGAAGGGCTTGTTTAAAGTACTAAGCGGCGGGGAAAGGACGCGCGTAAACCTAGCCCGCATCCTGCTGCGTGACTGCGACATACTTTTACTTGACGAGCCTACAAACCACCTGGATTTAGCATCCCTTAGCTGGCTAGAGCATTTTTTGCAAGAATTTAGCGGGACTGCGGTAATTATTTCGCATGACAGGGTATTCCTAGACAATGTTGTGTCCCGCATTATAGAAATCCAAGATGGCAAGTTAAACTTCTATACAGGCAATTATACTTTTTATGTACAAGAGCGCCTTCAGCGCTATCTTACCCAAGCCGAGCAATACAAACAGCAACAGCGCAAGATTAACCAGCTAGAGGTAGCCATAAAGCGGCAGCGGGTATGGGCACAGATAAACCCCTCCAACACAGGCTTAGCCAAGCGCGCAATAGCAATGGAAAAACGCATAGAACAAATGGACAAAGTAGAAAAGCCAACCCAGTCAAAAAAGTTAGCAGAGGACTTTAACACCGGCGGCTACTTGGCAAAAGAGGTCGTGTCGTTCGAAAATGTATGCAAAAGCTATGGGGCCAAGCACCTGCTTAACAATATAAACCTTTCTGTTACCAGAAACGACCGCATTGCACTTATAGGCGAAAATGGCTGCGGCAAGACCACACTGGTCAAGCTGATAACCGGCGCTGTAGCCAGTGACAGCGGCTGCGTAAAAATAAGCAGCAATGCAAAAATTGCATACTTGCCACAGATAGTCATGTTTGATAACGAGGCCCACACAGTGCTCGAAACCATGCGCTATGCCTTCGATATACCAGAAGAAAAAGCCCGCAGTATTCTTGCAAATTTCCGGTTCAATGCACCTGATGTGATTAAAAAAGTATGCAACCTTTCTGGTGGCGAAAAAAGCCGTCTTAAACTTTGTATGCTTATGCAGGACAAAGTCAACTTTCTTATACTCGACGAGCCTACCAACCACCTGGATATAGAGTCAAGAGAATGGATCGAAGATGCCGTAGCCGATTGGGACGGTACAATCCTTTTTATATCCCATGACAGGTATTTTCTTAACAAATTTGCATCAAGGATATGGGAGATGAAAGATGGAAATATAACAGACTATCACGGTAATTTTGACGATTTCCTGCAAGCCACAGCAAATAAAAATCCCCCCAAAACAACCACACCCCCCACAGATAGCAAAAAGAAAAAACCTGCCAACAAAAGCAAAGAACCGCCAGCGCCTCATATGCCAGTTGAAACACAAATATATGAGACAGAGATTAAACTGGAAAAAGTAAATGTGGCAATCGAGTCAGAAACACAAACAGACTATGTAAAGCTTGACATGCTATATCAAGAAAAACATCTGCTAGAGGAGCAGCTTAACGCTCTGTATAGCCAGTGGGCTAACGAAAGCTAAGTACCCGCTTATGAAAGGAGGTTAATATGCAAAAATATATTATTACCGCCAGTACCGCCATGCGTAGTAAGACCAATGGCGGGGTTGTATACATGTTTCCTGTGATAATTATGAAAATTGTCTATCTCGTGCCGCTGATGTTTATATGGCGGACTATAACGGCAAGCGGTGCCGCAATAGAAATGTCTCTGTCACAGCTACTAACCTACACCTATGTAAACGCGCTGCTTGCGGATATGTTAATTATCCAAACATACATGACCGGTTGGGATTTTGACAGCAAAAGCACAGCCATGTTTACACGGCCCATGTCTGTTTATGGGCAGGTAATATCACGCACGGTTGGGGAGTGGGGGCCTACATTGCTGTTGTTTTCGCTACCCATGGCTGTTATCGCACCTTTTTTGGGGATACAAATTATACCGTATACTCTTTGGTTTATACCTTCATTGATACTATGTATTTCGCTGGGCTTTGCGCTTGAGTTTGTGTTTTTTTGCATAACCTTGCGGCTTAGAAATGTTTCATGGCTGATGCATGTTATTCGCGCGGCTATTATTTCGTTTTTTTCTGGCACGGTTATCCCGTTTAGGATACTCCCTTTTGGGCTTGATAGGTGGATGGCATATCAGCCTTTTGGCAGCTTGGGCGGTGCGCCTTTAGCGTTATATGTTGGTGTTAATCAGCCAGTACGGGTTATTACGGCCCAGGTTGTATGGAATGTGGTTTTTTGGTTAATAGCGATATGTTGGTTTAAGCAGTCACGGGAACGGATGGTGAGTTTTGGTGGGTAAAATCACGTTTAAGCGTTATATGCAGCTTGTTGGCATATATGCAAAGATGGACTTTGCAACAGTGCTGCGCGATACAAAGTTTATGATGTTTTGCATTGTTTCGGACTTGTTTGGGAATATATCGTCTGTTTCGGGGATATTTTTGCTTGCGTGGAGGTTTGACGGGATTGGCGGGCTAGACAGGTATGAGGTCCTGTTTATGTTGGCATATGGCAATATTGTTATGGGTGTCATGAACATGATGGGCGGGTGCAATGCACTGTTTCCAAGCCGGATTATAGGCCGCGGACAGTGGGAGCATATGTTTATAATGCCCCTTCCGTACGGCGTACAAATGACTATTGGGGTGTACCCATTTACAACCTCTAGCAAGCTTGTTACTGGGATAGCGCTAATGTGGTTTGCGGTTGCTAATATCAACATGGCTCTACCTTGGTGGTGGGTTTTTGCGCTTATTATCAATGTAATTATAAGCATGGTTATTGTTGCAGCACTTTCGTATTTGGTCTCTAGTTTGACCTTTTATGCCCCGGTGCAGTGCGAGGAAATATCAAGCACGGTTGTTTATAGTGCAGAGTATACATCCACATTTCCTCTTTCAGGTATGCCGCTTTATATAAGGATGCCACTACTGTCTATCTTCCCAGCGGGGCTGCTGGCGTGGCTTCCTACGCTTATCATACTTGGCAAGACCCCAATACTTACAAATTTATATCCTATCATGTTTGCGGTGTTGGTCTCATTTGCCGCTACTTATTTCTTCAAGAAGGGATTTGAATACTATGTCAAAAAAGGAATCAACAGATATGTCGCGGGCGGGCACCGCAGTTAGTGTAAAAAACATCACAAAGGTTTTTGCCCAGTGGCAGCGCGAAAATGACGTAAAAGGGCTCATCAAAAACCTGCTTAAACCCCAAAAAAAGATTATTTCTGCGTTAGACGATGTATCATTTTCTGTCAAACGTGGGGAATTTGTGGCATATGCCGGGCCCAACGGTGCTGGTAAAAGTACAACCATGAAACTACTAGCAGGGATGTTGCAGCCTACAAAAGGCAGCATAAGCGTACTAGGCATGTCACCGGACAAGGAAAGGATCAAAATCATGAGCCGGCTTGGGGTATTGTTTGGCAACCGGACAGAATTGTGGTGGGACCACCCCGTATCACAAAGCTTCGAATGGAAAAAAGTTGTATGGGATATCCCTGGTGATGTATATGAGCGTAATATAAAAATGCTTATCGAGCTCTTGGGTATAGACGACTTGCTTAAGACATTCGCAAGAGAGTTGTCGCTAGGCCAGCGCATGAGGGCAGACCTTGCAATGATGCTCTTGCACTCGCCGGAGCTTATATTGCTAGACGAGCCAACCCTTGGGCTTGACGTAGTAGCAAAACGGCAAATGATTGACTTTCTTAAAAAGATAAACCGTGAAAATAATGTGACAATTATAGTCACCAGCCACGACATGGACGATTTAGAAGAAATGGCCCAAAGGATACTCATGATAACAGGCGGTAAAATTGCATATGATGGCAGCTTTGACGGCCTTCGTGATATTACCGGTAATTTGACACGGCTAACAGTAACAATGGATGGCGCAGCCGCCCCCAGGCTTGACTGTGGGAGGCTTGTAAGTCATGCAAGCGGCGTATATGAGTTTGAAGTTGATGTTGCCAAAACGCCCATTAAACAGTTACTAAAACAGCTTTCGGAGGCAGATGGTATCAAAGATGTAGAAATCAACAAAGCACCTATAGAGCAAGTTATCGCCGGGTTGTATACCGTCTGGAAATAAGAAGCTGTATTCAACCCCGCCAACGGCGCCTTTTCGGTCAGATTTTCACCACTTTTCGTTGGCCCCTCCTTGCTTGCCTTAATGGCAAGCCGCGTCAGAGCCGCCTCAATTGGCAAAA
>Ga0123355_10000587_pt1 | contig 49043 bp, 46 predicted proteins | sample TergutEmb28metaG_3_FD_89872 | JGI IMG/M metagenome (GOLD analysis project Ga0123355, IMG submission 89872) | Embiratermes neotenicus P1 segment gut microbial communities from Petit-Saut dam, French Guiana - Emb289 P1 | ecosystem: Host-associated > Arthropoda: Insects > Digestive system > Gut ...
ACTTTGAAGGGGATGACACCTTATCAATTCATTGTCAAATCTTGGGGCGATAATCCCGACGTTTTTTTAGATGAACCGTGCCACCTCAATCTGGGACTTTACACCTACCTTGCGCAGGGATTCAGACCCGTTGAAGTTTTCCCGACCGTATGGGATGAGGCGAATCCGTGCTTGTTTATGATTAAGTGTATCGGAGAAAGGATGGTGGCGTACCTGTGAACGAAATAATCCGCAAGCGCAAATCTGTGAGAAAATACGACCTCACACCGTTGGATGCCGCAACTCTCGAAGCTGTCCGCGCGGAAATTGCCGGGGTAAAGCCCCTGTACCCGGATGTCAAATTCTCCGTCGAAATAACAAGCAAAACTAAGGGGATTTTGGGCGTAAAAGCCCCGCATTTTCTGATTTTCGGCAGCGAAAACAAACCGGGTTCGCACGAAAATATCGGATTTATCGGTCAGCAGTTGGATTTGTATTTCTCCGCCAACGGGTTGGGTGCGTGTTGGCTCGGCGCATCGAAGCCCGGCGAAGCAATGGAATCCGACTTGCCGTATGTGATTGCACTGGCTTTCGGCAAACCTGCCGAGCCGCTTCATCGTGAACTTTCCGCGTTCAAGCGCAAGCCGTTGTCGGCAATCAGCGAGGGCAACGACCCGCGCTTGGAAGCCGCACGACTCGCTCCCAGCGGCGTGAATATGCAAAACTGGTATTTCATTGCCGATGACGGCAAAATTCACTGTTACTTGAAAAAGCCGAATCCGTTGGTCGGGTTGATGCTCGGAAAAATGAGCCGCATCGACTTAGGCATCGCAATTTGCCATATCGTATACGGGGAACTCGAAAACTTTTCCTTTGCCGAAGCGGGCGACGCGCCCGTGCGAAAAGGGCTTATTTATGCGGGAACGATTACGTTCGGCACCGGCGGGGTGCAGTAATGTTTGCGTTATCGGCGGAGCTGACTTTTTACGTTCCGCAGTCAACGTCGCTGAAAGACAAGCGGCAGGTTCGCAGAAGTCTTATCGAAAAAACGCGCCGCAAATTTAATGTTTCGATTGCGGAAATTGATACGCAAGATGTTTTGCAAACGCTGACAATCGGAATTGCCGTTGTGTCCGGCGATGCCGCGCACAGGCGTAACTCCATAGATGAAATTATTCGCTTCACGGAAGAACACGCGGATGCGGAGTTGACCGATGTTCAAATCGGGGAATGAAAATATTATCGCGAACACTCTCCTTGGAAGCCCGTTCGCCGGTACGTACACTTTGACTCGTTCGCGCCGCAAAACGGTTGTTATTTATGTTCGAGGGGGCGCGGTTGAAGTTCGCGCTCCGCTTCGAATGCCCGAGGATGAAATCGACCGTTTCGTTGCGGAAAAAGAAGAGTGGATTTTGAAAATTCTCGCAAAACAGCGTATTCAGGTCGAAAATAAAAAATCGTTTGCCGTAAATTACGGAAGTTTTGTGACTTTTCGCGGAAATCAATATGCGATTGCTTCACGAAGCGGGCTTGGTTTTGACGGCGAATTTTTTTGTGTGCCGCCCGACTTAACGCCGCAACAAATAAAGGCGATATGTATTCAAATTTATCGGCGGCTTGCTAAGGAGCATATTTCAAATCGTGTTGCCGCATTCGCCGCGCAAATGAATGCGGTGCCGGCGGTTGTAAAAATAAACGGCGCAATGAAGCGATGGGGCAGTTGCTCATCAAAAAAAAGCCTCAACTTTTCGTGGAGGCTGATAATGGCTGATGACAGCGTTATTGATTATGTTGTTGTTCACGAACTGGCGCATTTGGTTGAAATGAACCACTCTGCGCGATTTTGGGCGGTTGTGGCGACCGTTTTGCCGGATTATCCGGCGAGAAAATTGCGGTTAAAGGAACTGCAAAAAAAGTTGGCTAACGAGGATTGGGCGTTGCAAGTTTTTTCAGCGCGAGTTTGATAATTGTGTTGGCGGACATGTCTTCGTCGGCGACTTCCAACACCGCAGATACTGCCTCGGTGCGGCCGTATCCCAAGGCAAGAAGCGCGTCGGTTGCGTCTTGTTTGGGGCTTAATTGACCTTGCGGAGCGGGCGAAAATACAGGCGCGCCTTCGCCTTCGGATTTTATTTTATCTTTGAGTTCAAGCACAATGCGTTGTGCTGTTTTTTTGCCGACGCCGGGGGCTTTGCTTAATGCGGCGGCGTCTTCGGCGACGATTGCCGGAATAATTTGCTGCGGCGACATCGCCCCCAAAATTGCGGACGCCACCTTCGGCCCGATTCCCGAAACGGAAATCAGAAGCGTGAAAATGCGCACTTCTTCCTGCGTCAGGAAGCCGTGGAGGCTCTGCCCGGCGTCGTTCGATTGGAGGTATGTAAAAATTTGCACGTCCGTGCCGCGCGCCGGCATTCGCGCAATTGTTGTCGGCGCGACGTTCACTAAGTATCCTGCGCCGCCGACATCAACTACAACGGAGCTTTCATGCACAAACGCGAGCGTTCCTTTTACATATGCAATCATAAATTTTCCAACTCCTGCATCCATGTGCGGACGGGTTTTTTGTAGATTTCGGCATCTGCACCATGCATAATAAGGGATTTTTTTGCTTCGATTACGTCGATATTTTTGACGTCGCGTGTCAAACGGAGGAGCTTGTCCGAATTTTCCTCGTTGTAGAAGATTTTTTTCAATAATGCGGCAAACTCAAGCGTTTTTTCGATGGGAAGAGAGTCCGCCGAACGGATTTCTATGCGATTTTGCAGACGTACATCCGGAAACGCCATTGAAGTAATATGCTCGACGTCGGCTCGGGTTAATATTTTTGCCGCAAATATTTCGGAATTCGGTGCATTACCCGCGCAGACAGGCTCGTTTTCCGGCATTATAAATATCGGAGGCATGTCGTAAATGTAGTTTGCATAATCGAGAAATCCGAACGGTTCGTCAAGTGATTTCGGCACTATGCCCGAACGCGCCGGGTCAACATTATTCCAAATATGCGTGCGACCCATTTTGCCGGTTGTGTCGCACAAAAACGAAAAAATCGGCGTTAAAACATTAGCAATTCGGAATTTTTTTGAAAAATCAGATTCGCTTTCGTAATCTATTGAAATTTGAGCGGCGGCGGTACTTCGCATCATTTTCAAGCCGTGTGTACCGGTTTTTTTGAAATGCGCGTCCATAAGTTCGTAGCGTTTTTTCGGAATCAGAGGCAATTTTTCCGCATCTTTGAGCATCCCCGTGCAAAGAAGTTCGCAGTTAAAATCGCTTAAAATCGGCGAAATTTTCGAAAAAAAATCGGCGTATATTTTGCGAATTTCTTCATGGCACGACGAGGGGCGAACGCTGATTTCAAGTTGCGACGCCGGCTCAAGAGAAATTTCGGCGTTTTCGCCCGTAATTCCGATGATTTGACCGTCGGAAAAAATCGGCGTACCGAAAATCGGCGCGAATCGGTGCAAAATTTCAGCCACGCCATTTTGATAGGGCAGGGGAGTACCGGTTTCTTTGCTTACGACAAAATGTTCAAGCTCAATGCCGAAAAATTGCTCTTTTTTGCAACCGGATGCAAAAAAATCCGTTAAAACAGTCAAGTTTTCTTTCCTCATCGCATTTCACTCGGAACATTTCGTTGGAATTTCCATGTGTCGCGGCACATATCTTCAAGCGACTTTTTTGCGCGAAATTTCAGCATTTTTTCCGCCTTTTCCGGGCTTGCATAAGCCTCGGGGAAGTCGCCGGGGCGACGCGGCGCAATCGAGCGGGGGAGCTTCAATCCGTTCGTTTTGTCAAAGGCGTCTACCATCTCAAGTACGGAAATTCCGCGCCCCGTTCCGAGATTAAACACCTCGCAACCCGCATTTTCAGCGGAAAATTCAATCGCGCAAACATGCCCGTCGATTAAATCCGTGATATGAATGTAGTCGCGAATGCAAGTTCCGTCGGGTGTATTGTAATCGTTTCCGAAAATTTTGAGCTCGGAATGCAGTCCTGCTGCGGTTTGCGAGATAAACGGCATCAAATTATTCGGGATTCCGCGAGGGCAATCTCCGATTAAGCCGCTTTCATGCGCGCCCACGGCGTTAAAATATCTAAGTAAAACCACGGAAAAACGCGGCTCGGCGATGCATAAATCTCGTAAAATTTCTTCGCACATAATTTTTGTGCGCCCGTAAGGGTTTGTCGCGCCGAGGACGGAATCTTCCGTAAGCGGCACAGAATTTTCCGGGCTGTATGTTGCCGCCGAAGATGAGAAAATCATGCGAAAAACGCCGTGTTTTCGCATAGTTCGGCAAAGCGTGAGAGTTGAATTTAAATTGTTCTCGTAATATTCGAGCGGCTCGGAAACAGATTTGCCGACAGCTTTAAGCCCTGCAAAATGCGTAACGCAGTCGATTTTATGTTCGTAAAAAATTTTTTCAAGCGCGTTTTCGTCGCGTATGTCGGTTTCATAAAACGGAAAGTCCGAGCCGGAAATTTTTTTAACGCCGTCGAGGGCGGCCTGCGTTCCGTTTGAAAAATTATCCGCAACGACAATTTCATGCCCGAGGCGCAAAAGTTCCGCACACATGTGGCTTCCGATGTATCCCGCGCCGCCGGTTACCAAGATTTTCATATATTGAACCAACTCCTTGCTGCAATGGTGCGTTCACTATATTGAAAAAACAGCCGGATGTCAAAGAAGTTTCGCCAAAATCTCGGGGTTTCGCCTCGGGCATCCGCGAAGTTAAAACCTAAGAGTGTTGAAAAATTGTCCGTTCGCAGCTCACGGAATTTTTTAACATTCTCTATTTGGTAACCGCTCAGCTACCGATAGGTTTTTTTTTGCGCAAAAAATTCCGCCGAACAGGGCGATTGTTCTTAGCCTGTGCTCTTGAAATAATGCGAATTAACCCACATGCTTCCCTTCTCGTGCTTTTGATGTTAAAAAATCACAAAAAAATATTTTTCTTTCGCTATTTTAGGTTTTTTCGTGTGTTTTTGCGGTTAATTGTTTTTTCGGACGGCGCGAAATTGCTTTCCGTAGCGTCGGGCTATGTACGATTGCATAAATTTGCATAAGATTTTTAATGAAATATTAACGAATGTTACAAATAAAATTGTTGCAAACGTGTTACGTCCGTGCTAATATTTAAAAAAAATTGGGGGTTCGTGCGCATGGATGACAAATTTGTTGAAAACAAACGCGGGAAATACATCTTTTTAGGGATTGTTGCCGTTGTTATTGTGGCGTTCATCTTGCTCAGAGGCGAGTCGGATGTTTTGCGTTTTCGCGACGTCGCCGACCTGCATGTGGGCTTTCCGCCGCCGGAGGGTTCTTACGCGGCGTTTTTGAGCTACCATGAAAATACACCTCACGGTTCGGATGACGTTGAAATCAATATTTTCAGCCCCACCGCCGGCGTCGAAGGCGAAGACTTCATTATAACAGACGATTATCACGGCTACCGTGTTTTGCGCACGGAAGAGGGTTCGTATGTTGAATTTACCGTAAACGTGCCGCAGGCTGGGCTTTATCATATTCGTGCGGAGTATTTTCCCACGTTGGTTGACGCGCGCGGCATTGATATTCAGCGCGAATTACGTATTAACGGCGAAATTCCGTTCGCAGGTGCGGAGCTTATTACACTGCGTCGCGTTTGGGGTTCGGCCGGTCCGATTCGCGAAGATAACAGAGGAAACCAGATACGTCCGCCCCAAGTGGAGCATCCGCGTTGGGAACGGACGTATTTTATTGACAGATTGGGCTTTTTCACCGACCCGTATATGTTTTTCTTTGAAGCCGGCGCAAACACAATTTCGTTCACGGGCATAAACGAGCCGCTTGTATTAAGAAGCCTTGAGCTTGCGCCGGTTCGCGAACTGCCGACTTTCAGCGAATTCCGTGACGAAACGCCCCTTCCCGTACGCAACGACGATTTTTACCTTCGTGTGCAGGGCGAGTCGTCCACGTTCCGTTCGTCGCCGAGCCTTTTTCCGATTTTCGATAATTCCAGCGGCATAACCGACCCGCCTTCCGTCGCGTTAATTAGTCTTAATATGATTGGCGGAACGCCGTGGCGTATTCCGGGGCAGTGGATTGAATGGGATGTTGAAGTCCCCGACGACGGGCTTTATCGCATTCACGTGTCTGCGCGGCAGGGTTATAATCGCGGATTTGTTTCCGCGCGAACTCTTTCGGTCAACGGTGTCGTGCCGTTTGCGGAAGTCGCGGCAATTCCGTTTCAATTTAATAATAGTTGGGAGCTTATTACCCTTTCGGACGCGGATGGAAATCCGCTGTATTTCCCGCTGAATGCGGGAACAAACACGCTTCGTATGTACGTTACCTTGGGCGAAATGGGCGTGATGATTGACGAGCTTTTGGCAAGTGTGCATCGTCTTAATGAAATTTATCGGGAAATCATGGTGCTTACCGGCCCTGAGCCCGACCCCCTTCGCGACTATCGTGTGCATGTGGAATTGCCGCATGTTGTGGGGGGCGTGTACGATTCGGACGGCGTATGGCAGCGCGGCATGATTGACGTGGAAATTGATATGCTGTACGGGCTTTTGGCCCGAATGGAAGAATATCTCGGCGAGCGCAACGAGCATACCGGAATACTTGCGGCGACGGTGTCGCAGCTCGACACTTTCTACGCCCGCCCGAACAGAATCCCGACGCAGCTTATAAACTTCCGCCAAAATATTTCGGCGTTGGCGAACACCGCGCGCGAGTTGACTGAATCGCCGCTTGACATCGACTTTTTCATCATAGGCGGAACGGAAACGGAGTTGCCGAGGGTTCGTGAAACTTTATTAACCCGCGCATCTCACGAAATAAGCGCGTTTGTTGCAAGTTTTACCCACGATTTTGACGCTATCGGCAACGATTTTGCCGAGGGCGAAGCTATAGAAATTTGGATAACCCACGGGCGCGACCAAGCTACCGCGCTGAAATCCCTCATCGACGAGCAATTTACTCCCGAAACGGGCATCGGCGTGAACTTGCGGCTTGTAAACCCTGCGGCGGTTTTGCCGGCGGTTGTTGCCGGAATCGGGCCGGACGTTGTAATGGGAATGATGGGAAATACCGCCGCCGAGTATGCGTTTCGTAATGCCGCTGTTGACTTGACGCAATTTGAAGGCGGGGAGCGGTATCGCGTTGACGAACACGGCGTTACGCATGTCCGATATGTGCCCGGTTTTGAAGACATTTACGACCGTTTTCACGGAAGCGTATGGGTGCGTTTGCGCTTTATCGACGCCGACGACCATGTCGGTTATTTCGGAATGCCCGAAACGCAAAATTTCAGCCTGATGTTTTATCGTTCCGATATTTTGGAAGAACTCGGACTCGAAGCCCCCGAAACGTGGAGCGATGTTTTGGCGATGATGCCGATAATTCAGCGTCAAAACATGGCAATCGGAATACCGCCCATCGGCAACCCCATGGCACCGGACATCGGCGGATTTTTGACGCAACTTTATCAGCGCGGCGGATTCTTGTATGTGGATGAATGCCCCGAATACGTTGAAACCGGCGCGGAGTGCGGAATTTGTGAGGTTTGCGTGTTCGGAATATTCTCCCGCACCGCCCTCGGTTCGGAAGAGGCATTGGATGCGTTTGAAGCGTTTACGCGATTTTTTACGCATTTCGGTTCGCCGCAATTTTTCGACCCGCTTACGCGCTTCCGCAGCGGCGAAATGCCCATTGTTTTCGCCGATTTCGGAATGTTCAATACATTGAGCGTGTTCGCGCCGGAGCTGACCGGTTTGTGGAATTTCGCGCCCATGCCCGGGTACGACCATATTGAGCCGGTATACGCGCCCCATCGCGGCGGATATTATCGCGTACACCACACTATTCCCGACTGGGGAACGGCCGCGATTATGATTTACGAAAGCGACCATCACGACGAGTCGTGGGAGTTTTTAACATGGTGGACGTCCACCGAAACGCAGCTTCGTTTCGGGCGAGAAATGGAATCAATCATGGGTGAGGCGGCGCGTTATCCGACGGCAAACCTCGACGCATTTAACAGCTTGCCGTGGAGTTCTTCGCAGCTTGCCGTTTTGAACGAGCAACGCGATTGGATTCTCGGAACACCGGAAATCCCCGGCGGATACTACGTTTTCCGCCAACTCGTAAACGTAATTCGGCGTGTTGTAAACGACAATCTCGACACCCGCGAAACACTCCTCGATGTGCAAATTGTAATCAACCGCGAGCTTTCCAATAAACGCCGCGAGTTCGGCTTGGAATAGGAGAATTGTCTATGGAAGCAACAACGAGTTTCCAACGCTACGTTGCAAAGAGGCGCGCAATGGCGGCGCACACGTTGCGAGAGATGGTAAAGCACAAGTGGCTGTATCTTTTTCTCGCGCCGTTCCTGATTGTTTTCGTGACGTTTACGCTCACGCCGGTTGTGATGTCGTTCGGGCTGAGCTTTACGTACTTCAACGTGCTTGAGCCGCCGCGATTTATCGGCTTTCAAAATTATTTGAACCTGTTCCTTACCGACGATATTTTCCTTATCGCCCTGCAAAACACGCTGATTATGGCGGTTATAACCGGGCCTGTCGGATACATTTTGGCGTTTTTGTTCGCGTGGTTTATAAATGAATTGCCGCGATTTGTTCGCGCATTTGTTACCCTCGTTTTCTACGCGCCGACAATTGCGGGTTCAGCGTTTTTGGTGTGGGCGTTGGTTTTCACCGGGGACTCGATGGGGTATTTGAATGCGTGGTTGTTGAGTTGGGGCGTGATTCGTGAACCCGTGCAGTGGCTTACAAACCCGGATTATATGATGACCGTTATCCTGATTGTTGTACTTTGGATGAGCCTCGGTGCGGGATTCTTGGCGTTTATCGCGGGTCTTTCAACGATTGACGAGTCGTTATACGAAGCCGGGCTTGTTGACGGCGTAACGAATCGTTGGCAGGAACTTTGGTTCATCACCTTGCCGAATATGCAGGGAATGCTTATGTTCGGTGCGGTTATGGCGATTATGGCGAGCTTCGCCGTTGGTGAAGTCACGCAGGCACTTGCGGGCTTCCCGTCAACTGACTACGCGGTACACACCGTCGTAAACCATCTTATCGACTACGGCGCGATACGCTTCGAACTCGGTTACGCTTCCGCAATCGCAACGATTTTGTTCGTTGTAATGATTTACACAAAAATTTTGGTCGGCAAATTTATCGGAAAAATAGGTCAATAGGGGGGATTATTTATGGACACATTAACTCAACGGAATCAGGTTGCCCTTGACAGAATCAGGCGAAGAAAGGGCAGAGCATCACGAGCGTTGCGTAAACCCAATCGCTCACTCGGCGGCGACATTTTTATCTGGATAATTTTAGCGATATTCGGCGCGTTTTTCGCGTTCCCCCTCGTGTTTAACATTAACAATGCCTTCAAACCGCTCGACGAAATTTTTATTTTTCCGCCGAACCTTTTTGTAATCAATCCGACAATGAATAATCTCTTGGATTTGTTTGTTCTTATGTCGCGCTCGTGGGTTACGTTTACGCGCTACGTTTTCAATACCGTTTACATTACGGCAATGGGGACTTTCGGGCATTTGTTTTTTGCATCGCTCGGAGCGTTTGCCGTAAGTAAATACGAGTTCCCCGGCAGTAAATTTTTCTTCGGGCTGATTATCACAACTTTGATGTTTAACCCGTTTGTTTTGCAAATTCCGAACTTTTTAATTTTGGCGCAAATCGGTTGGATTGACACGCACTGGGCGGTAATAATCCCTGCTTTCGGAATGCCGCTCGGTTTCTTCCTTTTAAAGCAGTTTATGGACACGATTCCGATGTCGCTTGTTGAGGCGGCAAAAATCGACGGCGCAAGCGAATGGTACATTTACGCGCGAATTGTAATGCCGCTTGTAAAGCCCGCACTCTTAACTGCGCTTGTTTTCTCGATTCAGGCACTGTGGAACAATCCGCAGCATCTTTTCATCCACACCGAACAGCTTAAAACCCTGCCCCTTGCGATTCAGCAAATTATCGGCAGCCCCCACGCGCCGAATATCGCGCGTCAGGGCATAAACGCGGCGGGCGTTTTGGTAATGATGGTTGTACCGATTATCATTTTCATATCTGCCCAAAGCAATATTTTGAGAACGATGGCCAGTTCCGGCATTAAGGAGTGATGGAGATGCAAAATGAAAATTTTAAAAACAATCAACGAATTGTTGATGTGCGACAAGTGAGAAAATTTATTTGCTTCGTCTTGATTTCCGCCCTCGCGGTCGGTGCGTTGCCTCTTTCCGCACTTGCAACCGGCCCGACAAATTTCACCTACACGTACAACCAGTGGGGTTCGCCGATTCCTTCGCCGGACGCTTATCGCGTAACGGCGTACATCTTAGGGCAGCATTTGGAATTTAACGGCGAAAACGTGGGGGCGTTTCGTGAGCCGCAAGATTTACACGTTCACGGAAGTTTATTGTATCTCGTTGATACGGGAAACAACCGAATTATCGTTTTGGATTTTGCCGAGGAAACAACCGTTGTTGCGATTCATTCTTCCGCGATGTTGGACGGTGCGGAAATCACGTTTAACAGGCCGTACGGTATTTTCGTGTCGGAGTGGTATGCGAGTTACGGGGAAATTTGGCTTGCCGATACGATGAATCAGCGTGTTTTGCACATGGACGCGGATTGGAATGTGTTGCAGGTAATCGGGCATCCCGGCATTTACGGAACAAGTTTGCTTGAGGAAGACAGCAACTTTCTGCCAAATAAGGTTGTCGTTGATTTTTCCGGGCGTCTTTTTGTGCAAACACGACATGTAAACCGCGGACTTATGGAATTTGACCGCGACGGAACTTTTGCGGGCTACATGGGTGCGCCGGAGGTTGTTGTAGGGCCGGCGGACGTGTTTTGGCGGGCGATTGCCACGCAGGCGCAACGCGACCAAAGGCTTCTTAACGTTCCGGTTGAGTACAATAATTTATACATCGACAGCGAAGGCTTCATTTTCGTAACAACGGCGCAGGAAGATATCCACAATCCGGTTTCGCGGCTTAATGCGATGGGCGACGATATTATGATTCGCAACGGTTGGACTGACCCCATCGGTGATGTATGGTGGGGGACGGGTGCAGACCGCTCCGGGCCGAGCGAACTGGTTGCCGTAACAACTCTGCCCCACGATATTTTCGTTGTGTTCGACCGTAATCGCGGGCGGCTTTTCGCCTATGATTCGCAGGGGCATTTGCTTTACGTGTGGGGCGGACCCGGAAATCGCGAAGGTTTTTTCACATTCCCCACTGCTCTTGCAAGCATGGGTTACACGATTTTTGCACTCGACGGCGGGCAGGGGCCGAATTTGGGCGCACTTACCCGTTTCGATTTAACGGAGTACGGTGAGCTGATAAAACATGCTTTTGAGATGTATCAGCGCGGGCAGTACGAAGAAAGTTATTCGTACTGGAACGATGTTTTGCGCATGAACGGAAATTTCGGGCTTGCGTATATCGGCATTGCGCGGGCGCACTTGCGTATGGGAAATTATCGCGAAGCGATGCATTTTTTCCGTCTGCAAAGTGATTATCTCGGGTACGGGCGTGCGTTTAACTTTTATCGACGCATATGGATGGAGCAAAATTTTTGGATATTGGCGGTGGTTGTCGGCGTTGCAATTGTTGTTCCGCCGGTGATAAAAATTGTGCTGAAGTTGCGAAGGGAGATTAACGAATCATGACGGCTGTAAAAAAACATATATCAAGTGAAGCTGTTTCGAATTATTTTCGAAGCCTTGCGTTCTCCCTTTACACAATGCGCAGGCCGCTTGACGGGTTTTGGGATTTGGTTCACGAAAAACGCGGAAGCATGGCGGCGGCGCACACGATTGTAATTTTATCGATTTTGGTGCAAACCGTTTATGTAACGCAGTCGAATTTTTGGTGGATAGATATTCCCATGGAAGCGTTCAGTTCGGTTTACCTTGTGCTGAATATGGTTCTGCCGCTGTTGCTGTTTTCGCTTGCAAACTGGTGTCTGACGACGCTTTTCGACGGCAAGGGGCGCATAAGCGATATTTATATGGCATATGCGTATGCGATGGTTCCGCAAACGCTTATTCGCATCGCCATTGTTCCGATGACATTCATCCTTACAGCGGATGAAGTGATGATTCCGATTATGTTGTTTCAAATCGGCGAGGTTTGGTTCGTAATTTTGATTTTGTGTGCGATGAAGCAAATTCACGATTACACCTTCGGAAAGGCGTTGCTCACAACGCTTGTAAGCCTTGTGGCAATAGGTGTCATGGTATTTATTTTCCTTATGTTTTTTGCGGTTGTGAGTGATGGCATTGCGTATTTTTACTCACTCGGGCAAGAGTTAATGTTCAGAATCCGTCGAGGGTAGGTGATGACAATGAAAAAATGGTTTGCCGGTTTGTTTTTGGCAATTGCGGTAATGTTTATTTTTTCCGGATGTACAGTGCGAGTTCGCGAGGGTGGCGAAATTGTGATTTTTGAACGGGCTGACAACACTCCGCCCGTTGTTCACATCGAAAACGAGTATCTGCGTTTGGAATTTTTGACGGAAACGGCAGAAATTATTCTGCGTGAACTCGGCACGGATAATTATTGGCGTTCGACGCCCGAAGACGTTGAGCTTGACGTCAACGACCACACTGTCGGGTTTTCCGCAATCGAAAGTTTTTTTGCGCAAAGCATGTTTGTTTTGGAATGGGAAAGTCGCACCGGCGTGAATCGGCCGTTTGACACATACCGTTACTCAGTGCAAACAAGCCGTTTCGAGCATGAAATTTTAAGCCCGACGGAAATGGAATTACGTTTTACGGTGTCCGACCTCGCTGAATCTTTCGAACTTCCCGACGCAATTTACGAACACCGCCTTCTGGAATTTTTGGAAAATCTGTCGGGCTTAAACGGAGGGCGCGTTTTGCGTACGTTCGGCGTTGACCCGATTTCGCTTGACAATTTGCCGAGTCATCTGTCGCGTGACGAGGCGTTGTTGTATTTCCCCACGCTCGCTGACGGGTACTCGATTTTCCTGCTCGACATCGACACCCCTCCTGACCAACTCGAACGCGCACAAAATTTATTGCGCGAGGCAGGTTACACCTATGAAGAATGGGTCGCGGACATGGAATATTTCAACGTGCCGATGCATCTTGAGCAAGCCGCTTTCAATTTAATTATGCGTCTTGAGCTTGACCGGAACAACATGGTTGTAACAATTCCGATGCGCTCAATAACTTATGTTCCCGCGTTTATGCCGACGCAGCTTACGGTTTTGCCGTATTTCGGCGCGGGTCGCGCTACCGATGACGGCTACCTGTTTGTTCCCGACGGTTCGGGCGCGTTAATGTATTTTGACAGTATGCGCCACACGCAGGGGCTTTATTTCAACCGGGTTTTCGGTTGGGATGAGGCGATTATTCGCGACGCGGTTTTGCACGATAATCGTGCGCCGTTCCCGGTTTTCGGCGTTTACAGAAACGGTTCGACTCTTACCGGCATAATCGAAACGGGCGCGTCATACGGCTCGATTCGCGCGGAAGTTGCGGGCATGGGTTCGCCTTACAGCCGTGTGCATCCGCTGTTCAGATTGCTTCACGGTGCGCCGCTTGATGTTCGCGGGCGCACAAGCGATTCCATGTACATGCACGAGTGGGATTTGCCGGATGAGGATATCGTGATTCGCTATGTTGTAACTCGCGGCGACGGATATGTCGGAATGGCACATGCGTATCGTGACTTTTTAATTGAGCGTTACGAGTGGCTCGGCGAGCGTGTTCAGGAGCCGGTTTACGCGATGGTGGAATTTTTGGGTGCAGCACTTTCGCCGCAGCATGTTTTGGGTTTCCCGATTGACCGCCCGTATCCGCTCACGACATACGACCGCGCTGCCGAAATGATGCAAACTTTGTACGATTACGGTTGGCGAAATCTTCATATAAAAATGCGCGGTGCGCATAATGATTCGATAGACCACCTTGTTCCGTCAAGCCTTGATTTGATTTCGCAACTCGGCGGACGGCGCGGTTTTGAAAACATGCGTGACACTGCCGAACGTTTGGGATTTGAATTTTATCTTGAAGGCGACTTTGTTTTCATGCGCAGCGATAAAATGTTTGACGGTTTCAGCCCGATGCGTGATGCGGCGCGGCAAGCGAACCGCGAACGTGCCGAACATGCCGGTTTCAGTCATGTTTACTTCGGCGCGTTGGGAACGGGGAATTGGCTCTCCGACCCCGTTGTGATTGCGCGTCCGGCATTTACGATTCAGCTTGCGGAAAATTTTGTGGAAGATGCGGCACGGCGCGGAGTCAACAATATGGCTTTCCGAAGCATGGCGAGCGCGCTTTCCGGCGACTTCAACGAAGACCGCCACGTTACCCGCGAATATGCCATGAACATGCGGGTGGATTTCTTGGAAAGTTTGCGCGAAGGCGACACGGGAATTTGGCTTAACTACGGATTTTCATATGGCGCGCCTTTTGCCGACGTAATAACCGGGATGCCCCTTTCCGACCAAAATTTCGGCATAACCGACGTTACTGTACCGTTTTATCAAATTGCGTTGCACGGGCTCGTTCCTTTTGCGGGGCGTCCGCTGAACTTAGCGGAAGATAATTCGTATCACTTTTTGAAAAGCATCGAATCGGGGGCGGCGTTATTTTTCAGCTTCAAAGACGTTCCCACGGCGGATTTGCTTGTAACGCGCTATCGCAGGTATTTTGCCAATGAATTTGAGCGTTGGCACGAAATTGCAAACGAGCGTTTCACCGAGCATCGTGATACGTTCGGGCATTTGTACAATCAATTCATCGTTGACCATCAAATTTTGAATCGCGTGGGCGGCGTAACCGTTACCGTTTACGAAGACGGCACTCGCGTTTACGTAAACACCACGACCACGAATTTTGAAACCGAAACGGGCGTAATGCTCGACGCAATGTCATTCGAAGTCAGATAGACAGGAGGAGATAACCTTGGACAAAGCTGCAAAACCCGCCACCCGCGGCATGACAATGGCGGGAAAAAACGCCGTATCGGGGTATTTGTTTATCGCACCGTTTATAATCGGGTTTATTTCGTTTATGGCGTATCCGTTGTATCAAACTGTTCGCATGTCGGTGTCCGACGTGCGCTTGGATTTGGAAAATAACGGGTTCAGCATGGAGTTGCTCCCGAGTGTTCGCAACGTTGAAGATGAATCGTTTTTAGCGGCACTGTTTTCGAATTTCCGACGTGCATTTTTTGAAGACGCGGAATTTACGCGAGCAATAGTTGAGGAGTTAGGCTCAATGCTGTTGCTTGTGCCGGCGATTGTTATATTCAGCCTGTTTATTGCCGTTTTACTTAACAGGAAATTTTTCGGGCGTGGATTTGTACGTGCGGTTTTCTTCCTGCCGGTAATTTTGGCAAGCGGCGTGTTGGTCGGTATTGAATCAAACAATGCGATGCTTATCGCGGTTCAGCAGCAAATTCAAGACCAAAACGCGATGCAGGCGGGCGTAACCGGCGTAATTGAGGATATGCTCGACAACATGGTTGGCGGCGCGGGTATCGGCGATTTTCTCGAGTACATTTTGGATATTATCAACCAGATTTACACAATCGCGATGGCCAGCGGAATACAAATTCTGATTTTCCTCGCGGGATTGCAAACCATTAACCCCAGCATTTACGAAGCTGCAAGCATTGAAGGCGCGACGGGTTGGGAAAATTTTTGGAAGATAACTTTCCCGATGATTTCTCCGATGATTCTCGTTGTTGTTGTGTACTCGGTAATCGACTTTATGGTGCGAACCGACGGCGAAGTTATGGAAATGGTTGAATTTGCAATGCAACTTAACGAATTTGGATTCAGCTCGGCGATGGCAATAAGTTTCTTCTTTATTATTGCTGCGATTTTGGGCGTTGCGGGATTCATTATTTCAAGGTTGGTGTATTATTATGACTAATGCGGCGGCGGCAGGGTCCGCGAATGAAAAAAAACAAGGATTTTTTGCGCGATATTGGGCGCGAAACAAAGCGACGGACAACAATTATCTGCTTAAACGCGATGTTGCGCGGATTGCGGCGGGGATTTTTACAACCGTGTTGCTTTTCGGGTTGTGTTTCTTGATTTTGCAGCCGCTTTTGCTCCAATTTTCGAACAGTATTATGTCGCGCAATGATTTATTCGACCCCACGGTTATTTCGATTCCGCGCGAGCCGACGCTTTTAAATTACCAAACCGCAACGCGCCTTATGAGCTATTGGGGGTCGCTGTTTAACTCGCTGTGGGTTACCGCGCTTGTTGCAGTTTTGCAAATTGTTGCGTGTACGCTTGTTGCGTACGGGTTTGCGAGGTTCGAATTTCCGCTCAAGCGGTTTTGGTTTGCCTGCGTAATTTTGACGGTGCTTGTTCCGCCGCAGGTTATTCGTTCGCCGCTGTTTTTGAATTTCCATTTCTTCGATTTCTTCGGGCTTGTGACGCTTTTTACCGAGCCGCTGATGCTTACGAACACGCTGACCGGCTATTTAATTTTGTCGGCGACGGCAATGGGGCTTCGAAACGGGTTGTATATCTTCATGCTTCGGCAATATTTTCGCAACATGCCCAAAGAGCTTGAAGAATCTGCGTGGGTTGACGGTTGCGGAAAATTGCGCACGTTTGTTCAAATTATGCTTCCCGACGCCGTACCGATGCTTGTTTCGTGCTTTTTGTTCGCTTTCGTTTGGCAGTGGACGGACGGTTTTTACACGTCGATGTTCCTGCGCGAATACGGCGTAATGGCGGTTCAAATGGCGGGGCTCGGCGATGCATTTCACTTCGATTATGTGCGGCAGGTTGCTGCGGCAACCGGTACGCAGGGTGCCGCGCCGCCGATTGCACTTTTGCAAGCGGTTATTTCAACCGGTGTGCTTATAGGAATCGCTCCGGTTATCGTGATTTATCTTTTCGCGCAGCGATATTTTGTTGAAAGTATCGGGCAAAGCGGAATAAAAATGTAATTATAAGCCCTCGCGGGTTTTATAATAAAATGTGAGAGGAGAATAAAAATGAAAAAACGAATTTTGTTTTTGTTGCCGGTAATGGCACTTGCGTTCGCGCTTGCGGCATGTGCTTGCGACGACAACGAGGTCGGTAATGAAACCGACCCGGGCCGCACAGGCGGCGACGACGGCACAACAGTACGCGAGGAAATGCTTCCTCCGGAGCGCAACCTCGGGGGCATGGAAATTAACATTGCCCAGTGGTTTCAAGATGAATGTACCGAAACAGCAGACCCCGGCAGTGCGCCGGAGCGCGCGCGTTGGGATGACAGACGCGCACAAGAAGAACGCTATAATTTCCGTATGCGCTATGTGCGTTACGGAAGTTGGCACGATGTTCGCGACGACCTTCGCGACCAACTTTTGGCACAAAACAGAGATTTTCAAATTTGGGTTGTTGAGCCGACGTGGTTTGCAACGCACCACGGTCAAAGGCTTTTCGCACCCGTTCCCATGCACAACTTTGAAGACGACTACGGCATCGAATGGAACGAAAGTATACTTGAATTGACAATGCGCGACGGCGTACCGCACGGTTTTGCAAGCGGAATCGAAATGGCGGGCGGCGTTTACTTTAACATGCGCCTGCTTGAAGAAGCTGGCCTTCCGCGCGACTTGCCCTTCACATTGCAAAGAGAAGACAACTGGACTTGGGATACGTTTACCGAAATGGCTCGTCCGCTTTCAATTGACCGTTACGGTCGCGGAATCATTGACACATGGGCAATTACCGCGTTCCACCAAGAGGTTCTCGGACACGCTCTTGCCTCTAACGGCGCGGCGTTTGTTGTGATTAACCCCGAAACGGGACGCTTCGAAAACGCCACAAACACCGACGCTTTCCGCGAAGCTCTTACGTGGGTTGTTTCCCTTAACGAACAAAACTTGACATTTATTGAAGACGAAGGCGACAGTTGGGATATGTTCATCCCGATGTTTAACGATTCGCAAGGCGCGATTCGCGTTGCCGCAAACTATGTAGCCGGTAATATTTTCCCGGAACTTGACGACCCGTGGGGTTTTGTAGCGTTCCCGCGCGGCCCGCGTATGGACCGCCATTATGCGTGGGTTACGCAAAACTTTAACGTAATTCCGCATTTCTACAGCGAAGATGAAGTTGACGACATCATGTTTGCCTTGCGCAGATGGATTCGCCCCCTTCCCGATGACGACCCGGATGAGTGGATTCTTGAAGCGGAATCAGTGCATCGCGATTTGCGTTCCGTTGAGGAAACCATGGTCAACTTTACACGCAACCCCGACCTTCACGTAATGCCGGCGCACATGATGATGCCCGCACTCGGTCACACCGTAGCCGAACTTTTCGCATGGCGTGTTTGGCGCGGAAACGACCCCTCGGTTATCATCGACGAAGCGCAGCAGGTTTGGGACGGATTCATCGACCGCGTAAATAATTTACAACAATAATCGGGAGGGTTTGACGTGAAGAAGTATTTAATTTTGACGCTTGCTTTGATTTTCGCGATGGCATTTTTCACAGCGTGTGCTTGTGACGACGATACCGTTGTTACAGACGGCCCTGCGGTTGACATCAGCGTTGACCCCCCGGCCGATGACGAACCCGATGTTCCCGAGATTCCCGACGTCGTTGCGCCCGAACCCATTCCGCGCCCTGCGGGTGTGTTGTGGTCGTTAAGCACGGATATGTATATCCAGGCACTTGAAGTCGGCGCGAGAAACGAGGACGTTGTTGAGGCATCCCCCGTGGTTTACGAGGCGGGTTCGCCGCGCCTTACAATTGAGGAAGGCCCTAACGGCAACGCAATCGGAATTTCCGCTCGCAACGCAACTCATTACACCATCGACATCGTTACTTCCGAAATGGACTGGGACTTTGCGAACAACAGCTACATCATGGTTGTAACCGGTGTTCTCAGCGAGGACGCAACGCTTATAATCGGCGGCGCAGATAACCCGTGGAGTTGGCTTTCTTACGGCGATTTTGCCGGCGGCGCAACCGATTACGACGGCAATAATTTCCGTGTTGCCCTCGTTCTCGAAAGCCCCGAGTGCCTCGAAGCCGCAGGCAACAGGCAACACATCCGCATTCAAACAAACTGCACATCGGATTTCGTGATTAACGATATCGTAATCGCAACGCACACATCTGCGGCGTTTCCGCGCCCGGATGACGTCGTGTATTCTTTAAGCACCGACCCGCTCGTGCAGCTCTTGGATGTGGGCTTCTTCGAAACCCGCGACTATAACATGGTTCTTGCCGCGCCGCTTTTGGGCGCAGCCGGCGGCCCGCGTATCGACGTTGTTGAAGGCCCCTACGGAAACGCGCTGAACATTCGCAATCGTATGGGCAATTGGTACGCGCTTGACATCGTTTCGGAGCTTGTTCCGTGGAATTTGGACGAAAATTCCTACACGGTAACCGTGCGCGGGCATCTCGACAACCCCGGCGGAACGTTCATAATCGGCGGCGCGGATAACCCGTGGACGTGGCTTGCCAACGATTATGCCGATGAAGACGGAAATTTCGAAATCACTCACGTGATTACAAGCGAAGACGACCTTGCCGACGCCGGCAGACGCGGTTGGATTCGTTTGCAATCAAACGACACGGAGCATTTTACAATTTATGACCTTGTAATTGCGCGTCAATAGGCACATTTGCAAAATCCTATCGGTCGCCGGTCGGTTACCGATAGGATTTTGTTTTTTTACATAGAAGCCCCGGCTTCTTAAAAGTTTAGGAGGATTTATAAAATGTGGGACTTAACGTTACCGTCGCTTTGTGCGACGTTTGAAAAGTATTTTACGGTGGGAAATATTGTTACGCCGGAGGAACTTGATGATGCGGAACTTATGGCGATGTACAAGCATCATTACAATTCCGTTACGGCGGAAAACGCAATGAAGCCGGAGGCGGTTTCTTCCGCGCCCGGCGTTTATAATTTCGAACATGCGGACAAAATTGTAAAATGGGCGGAAGAAAATAAAATGATGTTGGTTGGGCACACATTGGTTTGGCACGCGCAATCCGCAAAATGGCTCAATCGAAACGAGGACGGCACGCCTCTTCCCCGCGCACAGGCCAAAGCGAACATGGAAGCGTTTATCAAAGAGTATGTCGGGCGTTACAGCGGCAAAATTTATTCGTGGGACGTTGTGAACGAAGCGTTTATCGACAGCAGCGGCAGCGAGCCTTACAACGGAAACTGGCGCGATTATTTGCGCCGCGAAACGGAAAATCCCAGAGCCGTGGGGCATTGGTATCTTGCCTACGCGAACGGTGCGGGCGAAGGTGAAAGCGGCGCGGATTACATGTTTGACGCATTTTATTTTGCGCGAAAATACGACCCGAAGGCAATTTTATATTTCAACGAGTACAACGAGGAGTTTCCTCACAAGCGGCACGCCATTGTCGATATGGTGAACGATTTGAACGCGGAGTGGCGGGCGCATCCGGAGTATGACGGGCGACTTCTTGTTGAGGGAATCGGGATGCAAAGCCATCACAATCACATACACACAGACGTTGACCGAGTTCGCGCCGCGCTTGAACTTTACAGCAAAACCGGCACGAAAATTTCCATTACCGAAATGGACTTCACTTTTGGCTCGGAATCAGAACCCGCGAATCCGCTTTCGCCGGAAGAATCCAAAAAACAGGCGGAAACACACGCTGCGCTTTTCGCGCTGTTCATGGAGTTTTCCGCGCACATTGAGCGCGTGACTTTATGGGGGAAAAATGACGGACAGAGTTGGCGCAAGTGGGGTTCGCCCCATTTGTTCGACGAAAATTGCCAAGCGAAAGAGGCTTTCCACGCCATAATCTCACTCGTAAAATAAAAGGGAGCAAAATTTTTGGACGAGAACAAAAAAACACCGCCGAATTCGCCGCGTTTTCCGAACGTTGTGCTGTTATTTGTTGCGGCGTTTTCAATTTTTCTTTTGCTGCAAATGCTTTGGAACGTGTTTTCGCGGGAAGAGCCGCGGCAAATTTTGTACAGCGAGTTTGTCGCGTATTTGGAGTCGGAGCGCGTCGAACTCGTTATTGTTCGCCCGGACAGGCTCGAAATCACGCTGATTCCCGAGTATGAGCCGGAGTTCGAGTCGGAAAATAATCAAATTTCCGACTTATTTGCGTGGCTTATTCCGCAAGCTCCGCCCGAAAACGTTGTTCATACGGGTCGTATGCCCGACCCGCGCCTGCGCGAAATGCTCGACGAACACAACATTGAGTACGACGCGCCGATTATTCCGAATACGATGCTGCGCAACACGTTGTTGCACATGGGTTTTTATGTGCTGATAATTTTTTTGATGCTGCTGTTCATACGGCGCATGATGGGCGGAATTATCGGCGGAAAAGGCGGAATAATGGGCTTCGGGCAATCGAACGCCAAAGTTTATATGGAGAAAAAAACCGGCGTCACTTTTGACGACGTTGCCGGGCAGGAAGAAGCCAAGGACAGCCTCACTGAAATTGTTGACTTTTTGCACAATCCCGAAAAATACACGGCAATCGGCGCGACGCAACCCAAGGGCGCGTTGCTTGTCGGGCCGCCGGGTACGGGCAAAACCCTGCTTGCAAAGGCCGTCGCCGGCGAGGCGGGCGTTGTATTTTTTTCGCTTTCCGGGTCTGATTTCGTGGAAATGTTCGTGGGTGTGGGCGCGTCGCGGGTGCGCGATTTGTTCAAGCAGGCGAATCAGCAGTCGCCGTGCATCATTTTCATCGACGAAATCGACGCCATCGGGCGCAGTCGCGACAGCCAAGTCGGCAGCAACGACGAGCGCGAGCAAACGCTTAATCAGCTTTTGGCGGAAATGGACGGCTTCGATTCGTCAAAAGGCGTCGTGATTCTCGGCGCAACAAACCGGCCGGAAATTTTGGACAAAGCACTGCTTCGCCCCGGTCGCTTCGACAGGCGAATCAACGTCGAGCTGCCCGACTTAAAAGGGCGCATCGAAGTGCTTACGGTTCACGCCAAGAAGGTCAAAATGTCCGAAGCCGTTGACCTGCGGCGCATCGCCATGATTACGCCGGGCGCGGCGGGCGCGGATTTGGCAAACATGATAAACGAAGCCGCGCTTCACGCTGTTCGCATGAAACGCGCACAAGTTGAGCAGGAAGATTTGCTCGAAGCCGTTGAGGTCGTAATCGCGGGCAAGGAGAAAAAAGACCGCATTATGACCGAAAAAGAAAAACGCATCGTTGCGTATCACGAAATCGGACACGCACTTGCGCGAACGGCGCAAAAAGATGCGAAACCCGTTGAAAAAATAACAATTGTTCCGCGAACAAAAGGTTCGCTCGGATACGTGCTTGCTGCGCCCGAGGAAGAAAAGTTTATGCACTCGAAGGACGAAATGCTTGCGGAAATTATCGTGCTTATGGCCGGCCGTGCCGCCGAGGAAGTCGTTTTCGACACAAAAACCACCGGCGCATCAAACGACATCGAAAAAGCCACGCAAATGGCGCGCTCGATGGTTTCGATGTACGGCATGAGCGAGAAATTCGGCATGATGGGGCTTGAAAGTATGCAAAATCGCTACCTCGACGGTCGCACGGTTTTGCAGGTTTCCGACCAAACCGGCGCGGAACTCGACGCCGAAGTTCGCGGCATAATCGACGATTGCTACAAAAAAGCCCTCGATTTGCTGCGCGAAAACAAGGATAAATTAAACAACCTCGCTGAATATTTATTCAACAAGGAAACGATTACCGGCGAAGAATTTATGGAGCTTTACAACGGCGGCGGCTCGGAAGCGAGTGCGGACGCCGCGCTTGACGTTATTATTTAGCGGCGTGAGCGAAATGACGGAAAAAATCTTGCTGTATGAAGAATTATCCATGAACGCGCATCCGGCGTTGCAAACGCAATTTTATGACGGTTGGGTGTTGCGTTTTGCAAACGGCTACACAAAGCGCGCAAATTCAATCAATCCGCTTTATTCGTCCGGCGTTGACCTGAAAACGAAAATAATCGAATGTGAAAAACGATACGCCATGTATAATTTGCCCGCTGTTTACAAGTTGACCGTCGCGGCAGACCCAAATCTTGACAGATTGCTTGCCGAGCAAGGTTACGACATCACCGAGGATTCGGCATATGTTATGGGAATGGATTTGCAGAGCAAAAATTTCAGCGCGGGCGATTGCGAATTGACGCGCCAAATCGGAGATGCTTGGCTAAATTCGTATTTTGAACTAAGCGAATGCACCGACAAAGCAAAAATGGCGACAGCCCGGCTGATTTTCGAAAATACAAAAAACGCCCTTATATTCGGGCGCGTTTTTAAATCCGGAATACCTGTAGCCTGCGGCGCGGTGGTAATCGAACGCGGTTTTGCGGGCTTTTTGAATATCGTTGTCGATAAAAAACATCGGGGCAAAGGTTACGGGACGGAAATATGCGAATCGCTTTTGTCGGTATCAAAAGACCTCGGTGCGCATACTGCATACTTGCAAGTGATACAAAACAATAATGTCGCCGTAAATTTATACAGCAAAATCGGATACAAAACTATATATCCGTATTGGTATCGCGTGAAAAATTTTTGCTCCCGGTAGCGCGAACGCAATTGAGAAGCCCGTTCAGGCTTCGTCGGAAAACGCGCTGATGGGTGCGGGCGATTTTCCGCCTCGTTTTCGAACAACGCAAAATCAAATTGCTCTACTGTTTTATTTTGTTCCCGGAGAACGAAAGTGCCGCCTGAATCCGCCGTCCGACGATAATCGCCGCGATTATTTTGAACAAATCCGGCAGGATAAACGGCGCGACAGTTGCCGCAAATGCCGTTGCAAAAGTTGACGACATAACGACCACGAACCACGTCATACCAAACGTCCAGTTTACAATCGTTGCGGCAATCATCGCGGCGGCAAGAATGATATTTTGAGTGCGCTTTGAGCGCGCTTTTTTGTTGCGTTCGGAAGCTGCTTCGGGGGAATGTGAGCGAACGTTCTCGAGAAGCCCGTTCAGGTATCGTCGGAAACCGCGCCGAATCCCGCGATTTCCCGCGTCGCCTTCACGGTTCTCAGGGGCGTTCGCGGCAGCAGACGGCATTTGTCCCCGGCGTTCAGTGTGCGCCCGGCGCAACCCTGCGGCAAACGCAAGCAGCGGAAACGAAATCAAAAATCCGCCGGTCGGCCCGGCAAGCACTTCAAGACCGCTTCTCCCGCCGTGAAAAATCGGCACACCGACAAGCCCGAGCAAAATGTAAATCAAAACCGCGACAACGCCTTTTTTCGGCCCGAGAATCATTCCCGCAAGCAAAATTGCCCATGTTTGCAGGGTAAACGGTACGCCGCCGGGTAGCGGAATTACAATAAACGCGCAAACGGCGATAACCGCTGTCATAATTGCTATGTAGCACAGGTCGCGAACCGAAAATGATTTCCGCATGAAAAAACCTCCTTGGGATGAATGAACCAAGACCTTGGGGACTCCGTCCCCAAGCCCCTGCAAGGGGACAAAGTCCCCTTGACCCCTTCATAAAAAACGCGCGAAGCGCGTTTTTTAAAGAGTTTTTGCCCCGCTTTTTCCAAAAAGCGGGTGGGGGGGATTGGGGGCGAAGCCACCAAAGTCTTGTTCTGCATTTTACAAGGAGATATTTTATTTGTCAACTTTTGTGGGGCAAATGGTTTACAATTGTCCGTAATAGGCATTCGAGCCGTGTTTTCGGAGATAATGTTTATCAGAAAGCTCGTTCTGCATCGGTGCGATATTCGGCTGAAGCATCAGAGTGTGCCACGCCATGAATGCCAATTCTTCCAAAACGACGGAATTATGTGCGGCGGAAATCGCGTCCGCGCCCCATGTGAACGGGCCGTGGCTTGCAACCAGCACGGCGGGAATTTCATCGGGGTTTGTGCAGGTTTCAACGATTACCTTGCCGGTTTCGAGTTCGTAGCGCGAACCTCGCGATGCATCAACGTGTTCGCAGTCCGAGCGGGTTTGAGAGCATTCGCCGGAAATTTCATCAGGCGTCATAAGCCGCGTGACGGGAATTGCGCCGCGAAAATAATCCGCATGAGTTGTACCGAGAGCGGGAATTTTCCGCTTTGCCTGCGAAAAAATTGTTGCGAAACGGCTGTGCGTGTGAACAACCCCGCCGATATTGGGAAAATTTCGGTACAATTCCAAATGCGTTGCGGTGTCGGACGAAGGCTTCAATTTGCCCTCGACCGCTTCGCCGGTGTTCAAATCAACGACAACCATATCCGACGGCGAAAGATTTTTATACTCAACGCCGCCGGGCTTTATTACAACGAGATTTTTTTCGCGGTCGATGCCGCTTGCGTTGCCCCACGTAAATGTAACAAGCCCGTGCGCGGGCAAAAGCATGTTTGCTTCGTAAACCTGATTTTTCAGTTCATCCATTACTGCCTCCTGTTGTTTCTGCAATTATGAGAGTGTTGAGAAATTATCCGTTCGCATACGCTCGCTCTCGAAAACCACCCGCCGGTTTTCGAGAACTCGTCGCAGCTCACGGCATTTTTCAACACTCTCATCATGTGTCGAAAAAAAAGCCCTGCGATTCGCCGGGCTTTTCTCCTTACTTACGACAAAAAATTTTCAACAGCGGATTTTTCGATTGCAAACCCTTGCTTATAACGCCGCAAAAATGTGTTGAAGCCGCTCACATCAACGGGATTCGGAGTTTCGCAAACGGGTTGCGTGCCGGCGAAAACTTCTTGCGCAAGGAAATCCTCCAATGAAACATGAAGCCCGTTCGGCTTCGAGGGAATGTGCTGCTCTTCACACGTGTCCCCATGCAGCGGGAAGCGTTCGCTTCGCTCACTGCTGCTATTGGTGTCAGCTCCGCGCCTTGCGCGGTTCGAGGGAATGTGTCGCTCATCACACGTGTCCCCGGCTTCCACCCCGCGCTTGGCGCGGTCGGTGTCAGCTCCGCGCTTGGTGCGGGCGCGGTATGCCGCAAGCAACGCGATGCCCCACGCGCCGCCTTCGCCGGCAGATTCCGCTACATATACGGGAACATCAAGCGCGGCCGCCATCATTTTTTGCCCGACGCCGGCGGTTTTGAAAAATCCGCCGTGTCCGAGCAAACGTTCGAGGGCGATATTTTCTTCCGCCAAAATGTCCATGCCGAGGCGCAACGTTGCAAGCGCGGAAAACAGCAGTGTGCGCATAAGGTTCGGCACGGTGAATTTTGCGTTGGGCAGCCGCGCAAAAAGCGGACGCCCCTCATCAAGACCGGCAATCGGTTCGCCGGAAAAATAATTGTACGCCAAAAGACCACCGCCGTCGGAATCGGCGCACAGTGCGGCGTTGTAGAGTTTTTCGTACAGCTCGACCTTGCCGACACTCGTCTTGCCGAACAGCCCCAATGCGTCGCCGAATAAATTCACCCACGCATCAAGGTCGGAGGTGCAATTATTGCAATGCACCATGGCAACGGGCTTGCCGGCGGGCGTTGTCACGATGTCAACCTCGGTGTAAGTTTTGCTCAAATTTTTTTCAAGCACAATCATCGCGAAAACTGAGGTGCCGGCGGAAACATTGCCGGTGCGTTCGGTGATGCTGTTTGTTGCAACCATGCCGGTTCCGGCGTCGCCTTCCGGCGGACACATCAAAACGCCGGATAAAAATTCGCCGGACGGGTCAAGGAGCTTCGCGCCGGCGTCCGTGAGTTTGCCGGCGTTTTCGCCGGCGTTAAGCACCTTTGGAAAAATATCTTCGATTTTGAATTTATCAAAAACGCCGGCAAATTTTCGGCTCATTTCCGCGTTGTAGTCTCCGTTTTCGACGGGAAACATGCCCGATGCGTCGCCGACACCGAGAACTTTTTCGCCGGTAAGCCGCCAATGCACGTATCCGGCCAAAGTGGTCATAAATGAAATTTCGGAAATATGCGACTCGTTGTTCAGCGCGGCCTGATACAAATGCGCAATGCTCCAACGCTGCGGAATATTAAAATCAAGCAGCGCGGTCAAGCGAGCGGCGGCTTCTTCCGTTGAAGTATTGCGCCATGTGCGAAACGGTATAAGCAGTTCGTCCGCCGCGTTGAACGCCATGTAGCCGTGCATCATCGCCGAAACGCCCATCGCCGCGACAGTTGTAAGCGACGTGCCGAAATTTTTTTTAAAATCCGCGCGTAATTTTGCAAAACTGTCGCGAAGTCCCGCCCAAATATCGTCCTCGCGGTATGTCCACACGCCGTTTTCGAGGCGATTTTCCCACGAATGCTCGCCCGATGCGACCGGCACGAAATTTTCGTCGATTAAAACGGCCTTTATGCGCGTCGAACCAAGTTCGATTCCCAAATAATGTTCCATTATTCCGCCTCCGATTCTGCCACGCCCACGCGAATCATGTTCCACGAAAGCGGATTCAGGCCGGCGGTAACGCGATTGCCGTTTACGCTTGCGGCGTCGGAAGATTTCGGCGCGACGGGGCAAGCATTTTTGGTGTTTGTTTGCTTGACGTCGTGACCGCTGATTTCGCTGAATTCCGCTATGCCGACCGGCGAAAATCCTTGCAATTCCGCCGAAAATTCAACGCGCTCATCCGCGGAGCGATTTACCGCGAAAATAACGATTTCACTCTCGTTGTGAATCGCGACGGATTCCACAAACGGGACGTCTTTAAAATCGTCGCAATCGTAAGCGGGAACGTTCAAATTATGGCGCAAAACCGTGCCGCGTCCGTGCTTCGATGTGAGTGCGAAGGGGTAGAACGTCGCTTGTCGCCATGAATCGCCGCCTTTTTCCGTCATAATCGGCGCGATTACGTTCACGAGTTGCGCCAAGCACGCGATTTTTACGCGGTCGGAATTTTTCAGCAGCGTAATCAGCAAACAACCGAGCAAAAGCGCGTCCTCGAAATTGTAGATGTCCTCCAAAATCGGCGGCGATTGTTGCCACGGCTCGTTTTTGCTGTCTTGCTCGTTGGAATGATACCAAATATTCCACTCGTCGAAAGAAAGATACATCACCTTGTCGCTCTTTTTTTTCGCCTTGATATAATCGCAAATTGCCGTGACGCTTTTGATAAATCTGTCCATGCCGACGGAAAACGCCAAATAATTCGCGACGTCGTTTTTTTGATTGCCGTAATAGCTGTGAAGCGAGAGATAATCGACGTGTTCATACGTATGCTCAAGCACGGTTGCTTCCCACGCCGCAAATGTCGGCATTCCCGCGCCGGAACTTCCGCACACAACAAGCTCGATTTCCGGGTCAACCCACTTCATTACTTTTGCAGTTTCGCAAGCCGCGCGACCGTATTCTTCGGCGGTTTTGCTGCCGATTTGCCACGAACCGTCCATCTCGTTGCCGAGACACCATGTTTTTATCTTGAACGGAGCTTCCGCGCCGTTTTTGCGGCGAAGGTCGCTCCAATACGAGCCGCCGGGATGATTGCAGTATTCTACGATGTTTCGCGCCTCGTCCGGGCCGCGTGTTCCGAGATTCACCGCCATGTTTGTTTCCGCGCCGACTTCGTTCGCCCAGTTCACAAATTCATGCAAGCCGACTTCGTTCGTTTCAACGGTTTTCCATGCGAGGTCGAGTTTTTTCGGGCGAGATTCCGCCGGTCCGATGCCGTCCTCCCAGTTGTATCCCGACAAAAAATTTCCGCCGGGATAACGAATGATAGGTACGTTTAATTCGCGCACAAGTTCTTTTACGTCGTCGCGAAAGCCGCCGGAATCCGCCGTTTTATGCCCCGGCTCGTAGATGCCGCTGTACACCGCGCGTCCCATATGCTCCAAAAACGAGCCGTAAATTCGCGGGTCGATTTTGCCGATTTCAAACGCCTTGTTCACTGTCATTTTTGCTTTCATTTTAGCCCTCCTGCCGACCTGAAATGTATTTGTCCCTGCGCTCGGTGATGTGATTTTATGGTAAATGCTTTGGACGGTCAATTTATTTGAAAATTTATTGATGACGTGCGCGCAATTGTCCGCAAGCGGCGTCGATGTCGCTGCCGAGGCTTCGTCGTACGGTTACGGGGATGTTTTTTTCTGCGAGAATTGCGGCAAATTTTTTTATTTCCTGCGGCGGGGCAGGGGAGAAGCCGGGATTCGTGCTGTTGACGGGGATTAAATTCACGTGACACAAAATGCCGCGCAGCAGCTTTGCTAATGCGCGGGCGTGAGAGGGGCTGTCGTTTTTTCCGGCGGAAAGAGCGTACTCAAACGTGAGCCGACGGTGCGTTTTTTCGGCGTAGGCGCGACACGCGGCAAGAAGCTCGTCGAGCGGGTATTTTTTCGCGACGGGCATAAATTCCGCGCGGAGTTCGTCGGTGGGGGCGTGAAGCGAAATCGCCAAATTTATTTGAAGCCTCATGTTCGCAAGCGCGTAAATTTGCGGCACAAGACCGCACGTTGATACGGTAATGTGCCGCGCGCCCAGATTTTTGCCCTTTTCGTGTGTAATCAGTTCGATGAAGCGCGTTGTTGCGTCGAAATTATCCAGAGGTTCGCCGCATCCCATGAGGACGACGTTTTTCGGATTGTCTGCGTTGTAAACTTGCAGACAATATTCTCCGGCGGTTAAGTCGCGATGAAAATTGCCGGCACTTGCGCAAAATTTGCATCCCATTTTGCAGCCGGCTTGGGTTGATATGCAAACAGAATTTCCGAGTTTGTAGCGCATTAAAACGGACTCGACAAGGGTATCGTTGCCGAGCCGGGTTAAAAATTTTACGGTTTCATCGCGGGAAGTTTGTGTTTCAACTACGCTGATTGGCGTGATGAAGAAATTGTCGTCGAGTTCGCGCCGCAAAGATTTGGGCAAATTTTGCATCGCGTCGAAAGAAGTTGCGTGGTTTTTGTGCAAATGCCCAAAAATTTGCGCGGCGCGATAACTCGCTTCGCGCGGAAAAAAAGCCGCAATTTCATGCGGCAATAGAGATAAAATATCAGTTTTCATTTTTCCTCCCGGCCTCCGAAACGAAAACCAACTGCATCTTGATTTTCGAAAAGGCATGGTGTTTGAGGATTTACGGCGTCGTTCGTGCGCCTTGCACAAACGCTTGGTCGCGGTCGGACAACGAGTGGTACGCATCGTGGACGCCCTGCGCAACGTTGGTATCGGAAATGTCAACGGCTATGCCCACCAGTTGGTCAGTCACCCATACAGCATGTTCGGTTTGGATGCGCACGCTTCTGGGGTTAATATATCCCGTATCCGCGAGTCTATCAAGAGCATGTTCGATAATCGGGTAGCCCGCAACATCTGTACCGCGTTCGATTCGGTACTGCTCTATTGCGTTTTGAATCACTCGCGCAGACTGAATGTCGGCGCGAAGTCGCGCGCGGTCGCTCGAAAGAAGAAACATCGGCACAATTATCAGCCCGATTATTGCGATGATTGCTAATACAATCGTGAGTTCCATGAGGGTTAAGCCTGCGTTTTTTTTGGGTTTTTGCGTAAGTTTGTACATGGGAATCATCCTTTCAAATTTGAAAGCCGTACCGGCTTTGTCTACAATGCGGTTGCAAGCTCGAATGTCGGCAGAATTATTGCAAGCATAATCGCGCCTAAAATTGTACCGAGCGTGATGGTTAAAACGGGTTCGATGAGTTTGTTCAGACGGCGAACTTCGTGCCGATACGCCGATTCGAAATACACATTGCATTTTTCAATAGTTTGCGGCAGCCTGCCGGTTTCTTCGCCGACGCCGACAAGTTCTGTGAGCAGGGGGTCGATGTAGGGAATTTCGCTGAGCGATTGTCGAAATGTTAAGCCGGAATCCAGTTTTAATGAGACATTTTGCAAATCGCCCACCACAATCGGATTGTCGAAAATTTCGCCGCACACCGAAACCGCCTCGGGAATTCCGAGCCCCGACGAAAGCAAAATCGAAAATCCCTCGGTTATATTGAGATTTGTTTTTTGCCGCCAAATCGGGATTTTCAGCTTAACCCGGGAGGCGAAAAGATGCCCGGTTGTACTTTTGAAAAAAAACATTGCACAAAGAAGAAAAATCAAAACGCCGATAAGCACAAAGAGTATATTTTCCGAAAAAAAATTCGACATCGAAAGAAGCGAACTCGTTATGCCCGGAAGCGCGATTCCGGATGCTTCAAAAATGCGTGAATATCCGGGCAACACAAACGTAACCGCCGCGATAAGCACTCCGAACATCACGGTTGCAACAAGCGCGGGATACAGCATTGCGGCGGCGAGTTCTTCGTTTGTGCGGGCGGAGGCTTCGTAAAAATCGGCGAGCTTTGCAAAAGTTTCGGGAATGCGGGCGGTGCGTTCGCCGATTGCAACAAACCCGCACATAAACGCCGGAAAAACCCCGGAAACTCGCAATGCGTACGAAAAACTTTCGCCCTGCAAAATCATTTTATGTACGTCGAACAAAATTGCGTTCGGGATGCGCCCCGACGTTTGCGTTGCCAAAACGGGCAATGCGTCCGCAACGGAAATCCCCGCATCAAAAAGAAACGCTGCCTTGCGACAAAAAACAGCCAGTTCTCGTAAAGGAATTTTTCGCATACTGAATCACCCGCTTGTTTTGATATAAAACCTGTCCCGACGCTGCAACAGTTCCCCGCATACCGCGAATGAAAACTGCCGTAACAGAAAATGTGATTTTTCAACACCCTCTATTATTGTAAGGTTAGTACGCGGTTATAAACAGTCACACGGAGATTATTTAAAAAAAATCTATTTGTGTATATTCATGTTCGATTGTTTTATTAAATGCCTGTAATTTTCGCGGATTTATTTCGAACAACGACACGCGCAGCCAAAAAATTTTGAAAAAATCAAAACCTATTTGGCAGCTGAGCGGTTACCGATAGGTTTTGATTTTTTTTCCGTCGGGGGCGAATTTTTTTTAAGTTTTTTGTCGAATTTTTTTCCAAAAAAGTTCGCGGGGGTTGGGGAGCGAAGCCCCTGAAAAAAATCCTTGCAAATTAAGTTGACATACCACATGGAAATTTATTATAATTGCGGGTGATTTTTTTGAAAAAAGGAGAGATTGAATATGATTTGCCCTAAAGGTAAAACGTCCAAAGCGAGGCGCAATAAAAGACGTGCGCAAACGTGGAAAATTGCTATGCCTAACCTTGTTTCCTGTACAAAATGCGGTGAGCTTGTGCGTTCGCATTACATGTGCAAAGCGTGCGGTTCGTACAATCGGCGCGAAGTTTTAAAGAAGGCCGAATAGGCGGGCTATGACGATTGCACTTGACGCAATGGGCTGTGATAACGGGGTTTCGGCGGTGGTTCGGGGTGCGGCGGACGCTCAAAAAGTGTTTCCGTTCTTCCGACCTGTTTTTTTCGGACACGAAGACGAACTTAAACCCGAGCTTGAAAAGTACGGGTTTAGTGAGTTTGTTCATGCGTCGACGGTAATCACGCCTGATGAGCCGCCTACATTGGCGTTTCGCCGCAAAAAAGATTCGTCGATTGTCATGGGCTTGAAGTATGTAAAGGAAGGAAATGCCTCCGGGTTTGTTTCGGCGGGTTCGACGGGTGCGCTTTTGACGGGCGCGACCGTTATAATCGGGCGAAAGCCGGGCATCGAACGCCCCGCGCTCGGCACGATTATTCCGGCGAAAAAGGGCTTTGTTTTGCTTATGGACTGCGGTGCGAACATGGATTGCAAGCCGTCTTATTTGGCGCAATTTGCGCAAATGGGCGCGGAATATATGCAAAAATGCATGAACATCGACTCGCCGCGCATAGGCTTAATTAACGTTGGCACGGAAGAGGAAAAAGGCAACGCCGCCGCAAAGGAAGCTCACCTGCTTCTGAAGGAATCGGGCTTGAATTTTCGCGGCAACACAGAGGGGCGCGAAATTCTTTCCGGCGAAATTGACGTTGCCGTTTGCGACGGATTTACGGGAAATATTCTGCTTAAACACACCGAAGGCTTTGCAAAAATTATGATGGGTCTCATAAAAGAAGAGCTGATGTCTTCGACGATTTCAAAAATCGGCGCGATGCTTGCAAAAAGTTCATTCGGCAGAATAAAAAAACGCTTCGACTACCGCGAAATCGGCGGTGCGCCGTTTTTGGGGCTGAATCAAATCGTAATTAAAGCGCACGGTTCGTCTGACGCGCTTGCGATAAAAAATGCAATCAGGCAGTGTATTGAATTTTCGAAAGATAGTTCGTATAACTAGGAAGGGAAATGTAAATGGAGTTTGAAAAAATTCGCGACGTTATCGCCGAACAAATGAACAAGCCAAAAGATTCGATTAAACCGGAAACGCGCTTCACGGAGGATTTAAACGCGGATTCCTTGGATATTTTTCAAATAATTTCGGAGTTGGAAGAAATTTTCGGCATGGAATTTTCCAACGAGGACGCAGAAAGCATCAAAACCGTAGGCGACGCCGCCGAGTATATAAAAAAAGCCCTGAGCGCATGAGCGACCGGCTTCAAACGAATTTAGGGTATACTTTCGGAAGGCATACCCTGCTTAAACATGCCGTTACGCACTCATCTTTTGTACACGAACAGAAGTTGAATGCATCCGATTCCAACGAGAGGTTGGAATTTTTGGGCGACGCAGTATTGGAGCTTTGCATAAGCGACTTTTTGTATCATCGTTATCCCGATATGTCTGAGGGCGATTTGACAAAAAAACGCGCCGCTCTTGTTTGCGAATCAACGCTTGCGAGCTTGGCGCGAAAGCTCGCCGTCGGAGATTTTATCTTGCTTGGGCAGGGCGAAGCCGCAGAAGGCGGACGCGAAAAGGATTCGATTTTATCCGACGTTTTTGAGTCGATATTGGGTGCAATATTCCTCGACGGCGGAATCGAAGAAGCGCGAGCCTTGGTATTGCGCCTGTACGAACCAATCGCCGACAAACCGGGCAAACAAGCCAACGATTATAAGTCCTCGTTGCAGGAAATTCTGCAACGCAAAAGCCACGAAACCGCCACATACACAATAATTGACGAAAAAGGTCCGCCGCATAAGAAAATTTTCACCGCACAAGCCTCGCACCAGGGCAAAATTCTCGGTGTGGGCGTCGGCGGCAGCAAGAAACTTGCGGAGCAAGCCGCCGCCAAAGAAGCACTCGGAAAACTGAAAAAATAAACCTCTTTAAACACGCCGATTGCGAGGATTTTTCAGGCGTCGAATAATATTCGAAGAGGTTAAAACCCGCGCGTAATGTGTTGCATCGCGTGGTTTTTTTATCGCCCGGGAAACTGCTTCGGCAATGTCGGGCGTTTTTACCCTTCGGGGGAATGTGTCCCCCTGTTCGAAACGCGCTCGGTGCGTTTTTTTTGCGGAGGTCAAAATGAAAATCATTGTCATTAACGGCCCGAATCTCAACATGCTCGGCATACGCGAGCCGGAGATTTACGGCTCGGAAAATTATTCGGCGTTGGAGGGCTTGATTCGTGAAACCTGCGATGCCGAGGGTATCGAGGTTGAAATTTTTCAGTCGAACCATGAGGGCGCAATTGTTGATGCGATTCAGGGCGCGCACGGTCGCGTTGACGGAATTGTAATCAATCCGGCGGCATACACGCATACAAGTATCGCGATTTTGGACGCGCTGAAAGCGGTAGGATTGCCGGCAGTTGAAGTTCATATTTCCGACCCGGAAACCCGTGAGGAATTTCGGCGAGTTTCATACGCGGGGCTTGCTTGCATAAAAACCATTGTCGGATTGGGAATTGAAGGATATCGGCAGGCGATTTTATTCTTGAAGGGGTAGCAAAAATAAAAACGAAGGAAAGATTTGCTCGCGGTTGTTGCCGATAGGTTTTTCAATTTCCGGAAATCATCCCGGCTTCGATTTATAGTGAAACAAGACAAAAACACTCTTGTTTCACCCCCAACCACTCGCACTTTTGCTTGCGCAAAAGCACTCGTGTCGGGGGTTCGTCAAATTGAAACCGTTCTTTTCGCGCAAGCGCGAAAGACCGTTTTCAACTTGACTCACTACACCAAAAATCGCGCGAATGTGCGATTTTTTAGTTTTTGTCGAACTTTTTTTAAAAAGTTCGTGGGGGTTCGGGGGCAAAGCCCCTGAAAAACTCATAAATTGTTTCCGGCACGTGTTCCCGGCGCACATGTCAACGCCTTATCAAAAATGTCATTAAAATGTCAAAAAACTCTTTAAAAATTTATTAAGAAATGTTATACTCTCCTTAATATCTTTTTCCATATGGGGGATACACATGGAGTACATCGTTATTAAGGGTCAAAAGCCCCTGTCCGGCAGGGTTAATATAAGCGGCGCGAAAAACGCCGCCGTTGCTATTTTGCCTGCGGCAATTGCGTCTGAAGGCGTTTGCGTTATTGATAATTTGCCGCAAATTGAGGACGTCACGGGCATGATTGCCGCCATGGAATCTATGGGGGCAACATGCAATTTTATCGACGCGCAAACTCTTGAAGTTGATGCGCGTTCGATGAATACCTTCGCTCTTGACGAAAAATTTGCCAAAAACATGCGGGCGTCATATTATTTTATGGGCGCGATGTTGGGGCGGCATAAACAGGCGGAAATACCGCTTCCCGGCGGATGCGACCTCGGCGCGCGTCCGATTGACTACCATTTAAAAGGCTTTCGTGCGCTCGGCGCGGAATGCGAGCAGGAACACGGAATTGTGAAAATTCATGCAGACAAGCTCACCGGCGCGAATATTTATCTTGATTGTCCCAGCGTCGGCGCAACAATAAATATAATGATGGCGGCGGTTTTTGCCGAAGGCACAACGCTGATTGAAAACGCCGCAAAAGAGCCTCATGTTGTTGATGCGGCGAGTTTTCTGAACAAAATCGGGGCGAAAATTTACGGCGCGGGAACAGCAACGCTTCGTATACGCGGAGTCCCGTCCCTCGGCGGCGGCGATTACACCGTTTTGCCCGACCCTATTGAAGCCGGTACATACATGCTTGCGGGAGCAATTACCGACGGCGACGTTACCGTTAATAACATTATTCCGAAACACATGGAATCCGTGACGTCGAAGCTCAAAGAGGTTGGCTGCGAAGTAATCGAAGGCGACGATTGGATACAGGTTCGCGGTGGCGGAAATTTACGCGCCTGCGACATAAAGACTGCGTTTTATCCCGGTTTCCCCACCGACCTTCATCCGCAAATGGCGGCACTTCTTTGCCTCGCGCACGGCACAAGCACAGTAACCGAAAACGTATTCGAGCAGCGTTTCCGCTACGTCAACGAGATGAAGCGGCTTGGCGCGAACCTTAAAGTTGAAGGGCGCATGGCGGTTACGAAGGGTTCGTGTGTTTACACCGGCGCGGTTGTTACCGCAACCGACCTTCGTGCCGGCGCGGCTCTTGTTATTGCCGGGCTTGCCGCCAAGGGCGAAACAAAGTTGCGCGGCGTCGGGCATCTCGACCGCGGCTACGAACGCTTCGAAGAAAAACTTCGCGCACTCGGCGCGGATATTCGCAGGATAAAAATTTAATACTTTGATACCTCGGGGACTCCGTCCCCGAACCCCTGCCCGCTTTTTAAAAAAAGCGGGGCAAAAATTTTATTAAAAACGCGCTTTGCGCGTTTTTTTTGTGGTATAGTGAGTCAAGTTGAAATCGTTCGTTTGCGCTCGCGTGAAAAGAACGGTTGCAATTTGACGAGCCCCCGACACGAGTGCTTTTGCGAAAGCAAAAGTGCGAGTGCCGGTGGTGAAACAATACTGTTTGGAAGTTCTGTTTTTCAGCACTCTCCGGGAGGCTACATATGAAGAAATATTTCGCGGCTGTCATCCTTCTCGTGCTGATTTTCCCGGCGAAAACCGCAGCAGCAATCGGGGTTGAGTTTGACCAACGAATTGTAACGTTCGACGGGTATGAGCCGGTTATTATCGACGCGGTTGTTCTTGTGCCGGTGCGGACATTGTTCGAAGAAATGGGCTTTTGCGTGGAATGGGACGAGGTAACGGTGACGCTTACCGGAAGCGGACACGTTGTTGTTATCGTGCCGAGCAGTGATATTTTCACCGTAAACGGTGAGGCGTTCCGGTCGGAAGGCCCGGCGCGAAACATCGACGGGCGTGTGTTTGTGCCGATTGCCGATGTTATTCCGAGCATAAATTACGGCATCGGACGCGACGGATTCGGCGCGGAAACCACGTTTATACGAATCGGCGTGCCGATAGATTTTGAAAATTTCGGGCAGGGTATTTTCGATGAAATAAATTTGCGTCGGGCAGAATACGGGCTTGCGCCGTTGTTATGGTGCGACGATTTGGCGGAAACTGCTCGCGCCGGTTACGGTTGGAGTACCGGATTTCAGCCCGCTATGAGAATTTCCGCGCCGGACGTTCTTGTGCAGAGCTTCATGTCGCGCAATTATTACCGATATTTGCGCGCCGCAATGTTGTGTCCCGACGCGACGTATATCGGCCTTGCGTATGAGCATCGCGGTTGGGGGCGGTCGTCGCCGCTGAATTTTCTCTTTGACAATGCGCCGTAAAACAAAGGAGAAGTCATGGATTTTTTTACAATAGCGAGCGGTTCTGCGGGCAATGCCTATTATTTGGGCGTTGGCGGGCAGAGCTTTTTAATTGACGCCGGTGTGAGCGGAAAAAAAATTGAACATGCGATTGCGAAAAAGGGTGTTCGCAAGCCGGACGGAATTTTCATCACCCACGAACATCGCGACCATATATCCGGCGCGGGAATTGTTGCGCGGAAATTCGGTGCGGCGGTTTACGCATCGCCGCTTACGTGGCGATATTTGTTGCGTCACAAAAGTTTGGGCGCGTTAAAGGAAGAGCAGGTCAAGGTGATTGAGCCGAATGTACCGCTTGTGTTGGGAGATGCGGAAATTACGGCGTTCGATTTGTCGCATGATGCATCGCAGCCGGTGGGATATGTTTTTTGTTGCAGGGAGAACAAGGCAGTTTTTGCGACGGACTTTGGCTACGCGACGGACGATGTTAAGTCGCGCCTGAAAAACGCGAGCGTGTTGCTTCTTGAAAGCAACCACGACCCCGAAATGCTTCAGCGCGGGCGGTATCATCCGTCGTTGAAGGTGCGTGTTGCGGGCAATCGTGGGCATTTGTCAAACGCGCAGGCGGGAATGTTGCTTGCGGAGGTGATTTCGCCGGGGAAAACACACGTTTTTTTGGCGCATCTTTCCGAGGAAAATAACACGCCGATGCTTGCATTTGACACCGTGAGCCGCGTTCTTGACGGAAATAATATTGCTGCGGCACGGTTGGAAGTCGCCGAACGGCATATTCCCGGGGAGATGTTCAGTTTTTGATGATGTTTTCGCGGGCTTCGCGAACTTTTTAAAGGGTGTGCGGGAAACGCTCGCTTCGCTCACTGCGCCCTTTAAAGTTCGACAAACACCAAGAAACCGCGCGTTCGTGCGGTTTTTTTGATGCCATCAGGCTGCATAAATCCAGGAAAAATTCTTGGAAAATTTCCTGGAACGATTCCGGATATCATGGTACGAGAGTTGAAGTATACTTGCCCTGCAACCGAGAAATTAACGGTCGCTTCCATGCCAAAGGACGCTGTTTGCCATCTCAGGAAGGGGTTCGCCCTGAAACTGACCGCACCGCTCCGTGCCGAAGCCGCTGTATAACGGTTGCATGTAACACCATGCTTCACCGTACCACCCGCAACACCTGTACCACTGCAACACCTGTACCATCCGCCGCAACATATGAAAGCGGGCGGATGCATTCGGACACGGCCGACCGAATGCAAACGCCCACGTGCACACCTTCCATACAACGCGGCAACGCGGAGCGAAAGCTCTGCAAACCCGAAGTTCCCGGGGCTTCGGTTACTTACTTAAAACAAATCAATAAAAAAGAATCGCGAAGCGAGCAAAAGCGCAACCGTAGGGAAATTCCCCTTTACGGCGTGTTTTTGCTCGCTTTAAATTTTATTTTATGGCGAACGACCTTGAGAACCGTGAAGGCGAGGCGGGAAATCGCGGGTTTCTCAAGCACGTTCGCGCTGTGCTTCTGCGGGAAAAAATTTTTTTGATGATTTTTGCAAAAATATACAAATTGTGGATGTTGCTCCGTAAAAGACGTGGTACAGTACGTTAAATGCTTTGTTCGAAAAAATGACTGCACAAAGCGAACGCCTCTGAGAATCGTGAAGGCGAGGCGGAAAAGCGCGGACAATGACGGGCGCACTTCGCCCGCACCGTTCAATGCGTTTTCCGACGACGCATGAACGGGGTTTCTTGAGTAAGTTCGCGACAAGGGGGGCTTGACAAATGCATACTCTTGCAATAATGCTTCGCAGGCAAGCGGTAGCGTTGCCGCTTTGCCGACCCCAAAAAAAAGCAGCATATTACATAAAAGACCGTTTTTTGCGTTAGCCGCAAGCGGTCTTTTTATGTTCGAGCAAAGCAAATAAAAACAGAAAGAGGTGAGTAAATGAGTAAAAAAAAGACAATAGCCCTGGCAGCATTGGCTGCATTGGGGGTACTGCTCATACTCGCGGCAGGAGGATTCCTTTTAATAAGACTTTCGTCAGGGTTTAGTATACCTTGGCTTGGCATCCGACCCAACTTGCCGTACAGGGTATGGTGGAGTTGGGATGAAATGAAGGAGGGCTTGGGTGACCATTATTTATACCCGACGTATTTGCCGGAGGTTGCCGAGCGGAGTGAACGTGTCTCTATGCGCTCTGATTATAACGTTGGTTCGAGAAACCGAGAAAGCGACGAATTATTTTTTGGATATTCTGTTCGCTTTTCAGGTGATTGGCAGGATGACGTTATATATATCGGTGCCGAGGACGGCGAGAGGCGGAACAGCGTCTTTGACAACGCACGCCTGAGGCCGGACTATGCTGAGCGCAGGGAAATGTTGCTTGAGGAAATATTTTACGAACGCACATGGTTTAACGAACACACCGTAACCGTAGGGGGCATAGACATTGCATTTAATTCGCTTTATGAGGTATACCGCCCATCCCCCTTTGAACACGCAGACCGCGCCCTAAACAGGCACACCATTGGTTACACATTCACGATAGACACTGTAACATATTGGATGTCATGGGTTCAGCTTAATGTGGAAGATAAATACGCCGATGATGAACAGCGGGAGGTAATGCTTCGTGTCGCTGTGTCTATCATTGAGCAAGTGAGGGAGATTGAATAAGTATAAAAACAACGCACAGCAAGGCTTTAAATAACATATCCCAATATTTCCGATAGGATATGGCTTGTTATAACAATAAGGTGCAGTTTAGATTGAAAGGAGACGTGCTTAATGAAAAAAATGTTACTCGTACCGGTGTTATTGCTGTTGTTTGTTGCTTGCACCCCGCGACCGGAATCAGAATTGCCGACCGGAGGGGGGAACTTGCCGTACAGGGTATGGGCAAGTTGGGAAGAAATGAAAGAAGTTTTGGGCGACCACTATTTATATCCGACTTATTTGCCAGCGGTTACCGCGTTGAGCGAACGACCGTCTATGCGCTCGTGGTTCAACAATGTCGATAGGACGTTAGTTGCTGATGAGTTGTTTCACGAATATCTTGCCGTCTTTCCCGGTAACGACAGAATGAGCGACGAAATAACAATTTCAGCGACGGATTTAGAAAGGCGAAGATTCGTCATACCACGGTCACCGGATTTTCCCCCTGTTCTCGTTCCTTTTAACGGTGGGTTTCAAGAAGAACATCGCTTCAATGAACATATCGTAACAATAGATGACATCAATATAGAGTTTGTTTCGTTTTTTGCCGTTTTTTCACCGGAAGGAACTTTTGACCGGGATGAGTGGTTTCGCTACCACCCGCGAAACGGGAGGGCTGTTCTTTATACATTCATTATAGATACCGTAACATACGAAATGTCTTGGGTGCAATTTAATGTCGAAGATAGCCACGACGATAGTGAACAACGAGAAGGGATGCTTCGAGTTGCTACGTCCATCATTGAACAAGTGAGAGAGGTTGAATGATTATGAAAAAGTTTCTGAGTGTGTTTCTGATTTTTATATTGTTAAACGCCCTCGCCGTGCAAATTTCGGCGCAGGATATGTCCGGCACAACCGGACCGGCAATCGGGATGGATGCTTTTATGTTTGATTCCGATGCTTTTATGTATAACGATTATGTTTCCGCGCTTGAAATTGATATTTTCGTGGCATTGGTCAATGACGGCACAAACGCCATAAACCCTCAAACGGTGGAAGTGCTTTACGATTTAAGCGGAAACCCGTCTTTCTTGCTTGCGGATATTGTGCCGTACGGATTTGCGATTATGTTTCGACGCGCCGCTGAAATAAGTGAAATGGTCACTTCGGAAGGTGCGACAAGCCCGTTTGCAATGGCAAGAGGGCGGAAAATGTACGCTGGTCCGATGGCGTATATAGATTTTTATGACGGGGTTTATACAAATTTATTAACGGGTTGGGCATTAGGCAATGCTTCCGTCCAACATATGCAGATGGTTACCGAAAACGTACTTGACGACCTGCCCGCGCCGCTGCTCGTTCGGTCGTTTTCTTTCACCGGTGAACGTCGAATCAGCAATCAGAATATTATCAGGAATGTAGGGTTTGCAGATAACACTCACGGGTCGTGCGGTCCTGTAGCAGCCGCTATTATTCTTGTTTACTACGAAAAACTTGAACAGGCGAACGGTCGCCCTGCGGGAAGAGTTGTTCCTGCGCAATTGTTTCCTCAGAACATGCGCCAATGCAGTCTCCTTGAAAACGTGATGATTGAACATATGGGGTACAGTGGGGCTTCGACCTCAGTAGTTCTCCCAGAGATTATGCTCGGATAGGATGGACACCAACTAATCGGTTTGCTGTAGCCAGAGGGCTGAACAATTATTTCAATGACCCCGCACACCCGAGCCGCAGAGCGTTAAGAATGTCGGCTTCATCGTCCTCAGAAAATATGGTTAATCGTACAGCAGGCGAGATTAGGGCAGACAGACCGGCGGTTGTTCTTACAAACAATCGCCCTCCGGCAGATTTCGGCAGTAACATAGATTTTGGCAGCCACTGGATGGTAGCATACGGATACAGAATGATTGGTGGCACGGTCACACATCTTATCGTCCATACGGGAGCTTGGCATAACCAAACGACACCTTTTGATGAAGCAGCTGTTTTCGAAGGTTGGTTTGATTCCATCGTCACAGTACGCCCTCCAATCACCCCCGACCCTCCTCCCGACCCGTTCCGCATTGCCGGCGGAAGAAATTTAAATCTCAGACCGCACGTAATCCTGTCGAACTCCCGAACTCGTGACCGTTGGACAAGCAGTGATACTCGCGTTGCAACTGTTGACTCCGAAGGGATTGTTCGCTTTGTCGGTCCCGGTATTGCGCGGATTACCCACTTTAACGGAGATGACAATGTAAACTCTCATTTCACATTCGAGGTTTTCCGACCGATGAGAAGTTTGCAAACCAACAGGCCGTCTTCACGGGAGCGTCGTTTGAGGGTAAACAGAAACGGCACAGGGGGAACTACACTTCAACTCAGACCAATATTTACACCGTCGGACACAACATCACTCCCCCTGCATTGGTCATCCTCCGATACTCGAGTGGTTATAGTTAATCAAAACGGGTTAGTCACCGCACGAGGGCGAGGAACCGCAACTGTAACGGTAACAAATACACCTCATCCCGGGGGCAGGGCAAGAACCACGCGCGTCAATTTCGTTGTGGAGTACAATCCGGAAAGGATAACAATCAATCACAGGGGAAATCAGATATCGGACATATTGCTTGCAGTAAATCGCGACATTACACCGAGGGCTCATATTACCCCGGACAGAGCGCAGGGGCTTTGCCGTGACGCGCAAAGAAATATTACATGGACATCGTCAAACCCCAATATTGTTTCCGTAAATACAAGAGGAAGACCAACCGCACACGTACCCGGTTCGGCAGTAATAACAGCTACAACAGTAAACGGGATTACCGCACGATACATAGTGACTGCGGTTGTGCCTGTTTCGTCGGTAAGCATCGCTTCATTAACGCCCTCGCAACTCGAAGCAATGACTGTTGACGCCAACGGACGCGGAAGAAGCACACCGCTTTTCGCAACTGTTACGCCTACCAATGCCACGCACCGGCATATCACATGGACATCTTCAAACCCTAACGTTGTTTCCGTCAACAGTAACGGCGTCGTTACCACGCAAGGGGCAGGCACTGCAAGAATCACTGCCACTACCCCTGCCACCGGCGCGCAAAGGGCGCGAAGCACAAGTATATCAATTCGCGTACGGCAACGGTAATTGCCGGATTTCGCATCTGTATATAAAAAAACCGCGAATATCGCGGTTTTTTGTTTCGCCCCGCTTTTAAAGGGCGCAACGGGCGAAGCAGATGCTTCTCGCGCCACCCTTCAAAAAGCGGATGGGTGCGGGACGGACGAGGCTTTGTATTTTTAAAAAACGCACCGGATTTTCCCATGAAAATAGGTGTATAATAGAGACGGCATTCTTTTGCCGTCGGTAAAAAATTTTGCAAAAATGCGTTCATTTTTGCTCATTAAATGAGGTGCTGATATGAAAAAAATTATTTTCACATTCATTGCGATTTGTTTGGGCGGGGTGACGCTCGGGCTTGGAATAAGCGCGGGAAACGCAACGTTTTCGCGGATTGCGGAGGAAAGAATCCCGGAAATCGAAGATTCGCAAATTACAACGATGCGAGTAAATCCGCTGGTTGTGCCGCTTGATACCCACGAAGTATGTTTCGTTGAGGTGATTGCGCAGGCAAAGCCGTCGGTTGTGAGCATAAATGTAACTGCGCCGGCAGGGCGTTCGGGGCGGGGTGAGCTTCCGGGTTCGGGTTCGGGCTTTATTTTTGCCCGCGACGACGAGTATGTATTTATCGCAACAAATAATCACGTTGTTGAAAACACAACATCCGTTACGATTTCGCCGGATGACGAAGCGCAAATTCCCGCGCGAATCGTCGGATACGACATCGCATCGGATATTGCGGTGGTTGCGGCGTTACGCGCGGATATTGAGGCGGCCGGCGGATACGCGATTGCGGTATTCGGCGATTCGGACGCGCTTCGCATGGGCGACGCGGTTGTTGCAATCGGAAACGCGATGGGCGAAGGGCAGACCGTTACGCGCGGCATAATCAGTGCGTTGTCGCTGAACATAGAAATTCCGGACGCGCATCGGCGTCTTAATCTGAACGTTTTACAAACCGACGCGGCGGTAAATCGCGGCAACAGCGGCGGCCCGCTTGTGAATCGAAACGGCGAAGTTATCGGAATTGTAACGGCAAAGCTGATTGGCTCGGACATCGAAGGCATGGGATACGCTCTGCCGATTAACGACGTTCGGCACATTTTGGATGATATTATCGAGGTCGGTTCGGTGCGTCGGGCGTGGCTCGGCATTCACCACGAGGAAGTATCGGAATTTTTCCGAGGCTTGTTTAATCTGCCGTCAACGGGAATTTTGGTGCGCGCAGTCATTGAAGATTCGCCCGCCGAAGAAGCCGGTCTGCAATCCCTCGACTTGATTACGCACATTTCCGGTCGCCGCATTGAGGGTCTTTCCGATTTGCAAAGTGTTCTTAACACGATTCGCCCCGGCGATGAAATTACAATCAGACTTTACCGCGCCGGCGAAAGTATGGAGCTTTCGTTGATACCGGGAAGCCGCATGAACTAGAATGCTAAACGTGAAGGCTTTCGGGGGCTTCGCCCCCGAACCCCCACGAACTTTTTAAAAAAAGTTCGACAAAAATCAAAAAAATCGCGCGAAAGCGCGATTTTTAATAAAGTTTTTGCCCCGCTTTTTTCAAAAAGCGGGTGGGGTTCGGGGCGAAGCCCCGAAAACTCATTTAAATTTCACCGACCGAAAATTGAAAATTGCAAGCGAAGCCGTGCGACTTCTTCGTTCGTAATTGTGAACGAGCGTATGTAGCCGCGCGAACTTTGAAAATCGCGCAAAAAGTCGATTGCGTCGTAAAAATTTCCGGCGTATTCTACGACGACGCGCATTTCGTAAAAATTTTCGCCCGGTGAAAGTCGGGCGATGCTTGAAATTTCGCCGGCAGAAAATTCGTGCGTTTCAAGCCCGAAGGTTGCGCCGCGCCCGGAAATTCCGGCAAGTGCGGGCAACATTTGTTCGTACGGCAAAACGGTGTAATCCGCGTCGTTGCGCAAAAGCGCGTTCATGGCGGAATATCTGCGCTCGAGAAGGCGCACGCTTTCACGCCCCGTTTGCAACGAACGTGCCGCCGGTGCAATCCAAACAACCCACGCGAAAATTAAAATCGCGAGGTTAAACAGTCCGAAAATCCAAAAAATTCGCTCTCTCATGGGCGGAGTATATCACAAGAGAGTGTTGAAAAATAGCTTGAGCTGTGCCTGCATCGCAGGAAAATGACGGATTCAGGTCATTTTCCGAGATGCGGCATATGCGAAAGCGTAATTTTTCAACACTCTCCACAAAAGGTGCGAAAATGTCGAAAAAAAGAGAATCTGATATGTACGAGCCAATTAAATCTTTGCTTATGTCGCAGGGGTTTATTGTGCGCGGCGAGGTCAATGGCTGCGATATTGCGGCAGTTCGCGGCGAGGAACTTTGGATTGTTGAAATGAAACTCAGCGCGAATTTGACGCTGATTTTTCAGGCAATGGCGCGGCAGGAGGCGTCGGAGAATGTTTTTATCGCTGTACCGCGCCCGAAATCCGGCAGAGACAAAAAATTTCGCGCGTTGAGAAAATTAGTGAAAAAATTGGAACTCGGGCTGATAGTCGTTTCGCTTGACAGCCCTGTTTGCCTTGCGGAAATTTTGATTTTTCCCAAAAATGCGAAGCGCGAAGTGTGCCCGACGAACACGTCGGCGCATTCTCCCGAAGCCGCCACTTCCCGTGCAAATAAAAAGGCGTCTGCCATCAAGAAAGAAATTTTCGGGCGTACAACTGACAGCCCCGGCGGAACTTCGCGTGAAAAGGTAAACACAGCGTATCGCGAACGCTGTGTAAAAATTGCGTGTTTGCTTGAAGCAAGGGGTGCGCAAAGCGCGAAATCTCTTCGCGAAATGGGATGCGAAAGCGATGCGTATCCCATTTTGCGCGGAAATCATTTCGGTTGGTTTGAAAAAATCGACAAAGGAATCTATGACATTACGGAAACATGCCGAAATTATCTGAACGAAAGCGAGGATGTTACGCTTATTACATATTATCGCATGAAGGCCGAATATAGTGAATCAAATTAAGAAGCGTCCCGTCGGCTACGCAAATCAAATTGATTCACTGTAAACCGGACGGGCGCGAACGAAAAGACAACTTCCTGCATAGCATGTCACTGAGGTGGTTTTTATGCGGGAGATATTGCGGTTTGACGAAGTTTCGTTAACGTATCAGGCGGATAACGGGGAAGTTGACGCGCTTCGTGATATAAATTTTTCCGTAAACGAGGGCGAACTTGTTTCGATTATCGGGCCTTCGGGCTGCGGTAAAACGACGCTGTTGAGCCTTGTTGCCGGGCTTGTTGCGCCCAGTCGGGGCAAAATTTTTGTTTGCGGCCGGGAAGTCAGCGGAGTTTTGCGAGAGGTTGGCTACATGCTTCAAAAAGACAGCCTTTTGGATTGGCGCAGTATTTTCGGCAACGTGATGCTGGGGCTTGAAATTCGCGGGCTGAAAGAAAATGCGCAGTACGTTGAACATCTTTTAAAAAGCTACGGGCTTTGGGGATTTCGCGACAAGCACCCGTCGCAACTTTCCGGCGGAATGCGTCAACGCGCCGCGCTTATTCGAACCCTCGCGGTTAAGCCCGATATTTTGCTTCTGGACGAAGCGTTTTCCGCACTGGATTATCAAACGCGGCTCGTTGTTGCCGACGATGTTTTTAATATTTTGCGGCGTGAAAAAAAATCGGCGGTTATTGTTACGCACGACATCGCCGAAGGCATATCTATGGCCGACAGAATCATTGTTTTATCCAAGCGTCCCGGCCGCGTGAGTATGGATTTTCCGTTAAAGTTCGAAACCGGCGATTCGCGTACATTGCCGCCGCTTCGCCGTCGCGACGACCCGCTTTTTCGACAATACTTTAACGATATTCGATTGGAGCTGGGTATAAATGTTATCTGACGGACGTGTAAAATTTTTGGCGGCAAAAAAACGACGGCGAGTTTTAATCAGAGTTTCTCAAATTTCGATTTTAATTTTGACGCTTGTTTTGTGGGAAGGGTTAGCCCGAGCCGGCGTTATTGACAGCTTTATTATGAGCCAACCCGCACGCATTTTACGTACAATTTTAAATTGGCAAAACAATAATCTGCCGCTTCATATCGGCGTGACTTTTTTTGAAACAATAATCGGATTCACACTGGGTGCGTTACTTGGAATTTTTATTGCGTTCGTGCTTTGGTGGTCGGATGTTTTGGCAAAAATCGCCGACCCGTACTTGGTTGTGCTTAACGCGCTGCCGAAAATTGCTCTCGGGCCGGTAATAATCATTTGGGTCGGCGCGGGAATGCAGGCGGTAATTGTGATGGCACTGGCGATTTCTCTCATCGTTACAGTAATGGAGATGCTTAACGGCTTCAAAAATGCCGACCCCGAATTCGTAAAAATGGCAAAAACTTTCGGCGCGTCGCGATTGCAAATTTTTACGAAAGTGATTTTCCCCTTCAACCTGAGCACGCTTTTTAACTGCCTGAAAATTAACATCGGGCTGTCGCTTGTTGGTGTAATAGCCGGAGAATTTCTTGTTTCCCGCGCCGGCCTCGGCTACCTGATTGTTTACGGCGGGCAGGTTTTCCAAATGGACCTTGTTATGACAAGCGTAATTATTCTTGCGGTACTTGCTGCCTTGCTTTATCGCGCTGTTGCACTTTTGGAAACGGCGGTAATGCGAGCGGTTAGGCATAGGTAAAAGGAAATCTTTTTTGCCTGACGGCAAAAAAACGTTCGCAAAAAGCGCGTTGAAGCGTCGCGACTTTTTGCTCACTGATTAAGAGGAGGCTTTAAAATGAATTTTTTGAAAATGACAGGGCTTTTCTTACTTGCGCTTACGGTTTTAGCAGCGTGTGCGTGCGGCGGCACAGATGACGACCTCGTAACGGTACGAGTAAGCGAGGTAACGCGCTCGGTATTTTACGCGCCGCAATACGCGGCAATCGAGCTCGGCTTTTTTGAGGACGAAGGCATCCGCATCGACTTAATTACAAGCGACGGCGCAGACCGCGTAATGACCGCTCTTTTAACCGGCGCGGTTGACATCGGATTCTCCGGGCCGGAAGCGACAATTTATGTATTCAACGAAGGTCGCGCCGACCACGCAGTTGTTTTCGCGCAAGTCACAAAACGCGACGGTTCTTTTTTAATCGGTCGCGAACCGATGCCCGATTTTGCATGGGAAAATTTGCGCGACGCCTCGGTTTTGCCCGGCAGACGCGGCGGAATGCCGTTTATGGCACTTGAATACGTTGTTCGTTCCCACGGGCTTGAACCCGGCACGGATGTAGACTTCGACACATCGGTTGCATTTGCCGCGATGGTCGGTGCATTTTTGGGCGGCAACGCAGACTTCGTAACGGCGTTCGAACCCGCTGCGTCAACAATTGAGCTTGAAGGACGCGGCTTCGTTGTTGCATCCGTCGGCGAAGCCTCCGGCGAAATTCCCTACACCGCATACTACGCGCTCGGCAGCTTCATCGAGGCGAACCCGGAAATTATTCAGGGCTTCACAAACGCAATTGCTCGCGGGCAAGTGTGGGTACAGGAAAATCCGCCCGAAGTAATCGCGGAAGTAATTTCGCCCTTCTTCCCCGACGCCGACCCCGTAATTTTAACAAGCGCGATTGCTCGTTATCTCGAATTTGACGCCTACTCATCCGACCCCGTTATGACCGAAGATTCCTTCGACCGCCTTCAAACCGTAATGGAATCCGCCGGCGAACTTACTCGCCGCGCCCCCTTCGATGTGTTGGTTGATAATTCTTTCGCCGAACGCGCTGTTGAAAATTTGAGATAATAGTGAGTCAAGTTGAAAACGGTCTTTCGCGCTTGCGCGAGAAGAACGGTTTCAATTTGACGAACCCCCGACACGAGTGCTTTTGCGCAAGTATAGCGAACGCCTTTGAGAACCGTGAAGGCGAGTCGGGAAATCGCGGGCTTCTGCGCGTTTTCCGACGAAAC
>Ga0123355_10000588_pt1 | contig 49005 bp, 44 predicted proteins | sample TergutEmb28metaG_3_FD_89872 | JGI IMG/M metagenome (GOLD analysis project Ga0123355, IMG submission 89872) | Embiratermes neotenicus P1 segment gut microbial communities from Petit-Saut dam, French Guiana - Emb289 P1 | ecosystem: Host-associated > Arthropoda: Insects > Digestive system > Gut ...
GGTATTGGGATGAGATTGCTACTTTCACCCCAAAATCATGCTGTTTAAATCCATAGGCTGTACCCACACATCCCCTTTGTACACACGCATACAACCGGCGGAAATTTCATCCGCTACAACGACCTTGCCTTCTACCATGCCAAATTCCAACTTCATGTCATAAAGAGTCAGGCCTTTTTTTTGTAAATCGTCAGCCATAATGCGGCCTATTTTTTTGGCCAGGCCCTTGCATTCCTCATATTGCGCCTCTGTCATAATACCAAGGGCGGCCAGGGTTTCCCGGGTTATGGGCGGGTCGCCTTTTTCGTCGTTTTTTAAGGTAAATTCTACCAGGGCATCCAGGGGCGCACCTTGGGCAATATAATCACCATAGCGGCGCAAAAAGCTGCCCACTGCCCTAAATCGGCATACTACCTCCAGGCCGCGACCAAACATCCGGACCGGCCTTACCACCATGGTAGAATCTTCAAGGTTTGCCGAAACAAAGTGGGTGGGTACGCCCTTGTTTTCAAGCAGCGTAAAGAAATATTGGGACAGAGCAAGGCATTCCCTGCCCAGACCATCTATGCTAAGGGCTACGGTATTTTCGCCGGGGTCAAAAACCCCGTCCTTGCCCGTGGCGTCATCTTTAAATTTTAACAGATAATTGCCATCTGCCAGGCTGTATACATCCTTTGTTTTGCCGGAATATACCAGATTCATTGTACCGCCTCCTTGCAAACACTATAACACAGCCCGCAAAATATGTCAATTTTATGTTGCCAAAGGCGGATGGGCATGCTATAATCATTCGGGTGGCGAAAAATTCTGCAACATGAAGCTTGGAGGCACATAATAATTATGAACCTAACTGATATAATATTAATTTTGGGTGGTTTGGGGCTGTTTTTGTTCGGCATGAAAATGATGTCGGATGGACTACAGACGATAGCCGGAAACCGCCTGCAAGGCATCCTTCAAAAGGCAACTTCAAACAGAATTTTCGCCGTTTTGGTGGGCATAACCGCAACGGTGGCTCTTAACAGTTCCACGGCCTCCACCGTTATGACGGTTAGTTTTGTTAATTCCGGCATGATGAATTTAACACAGGCCATAGGCATTATTATGGGCGCAAATGTGGGCACAACCTTTAGTGCCCAGTTGGTTGCCTTTAGGATAGACTCTTACGCCCCGTTGTTTATCTTTGTGGGCATCATCCTGTACCTATTTGTCAAAAAGAAAAGCGTCAAAAATATCGGTTATGTTATTTTGGGCTTTGGTATTTTGTTCTTTGGTATCACAACCATGGGTGGGCCTCTTAGGGGTTTGGCCAATCTGCCGGGCTTTAATGATATGTTGGTGGCTTTCCAAAACCCGTTTTTGGCATTGCTTGCGGGTTTTGCTTTTACTGCCGCTGTCCAAAGCTCCACAGCCACAACGGGTATCTTGGTCGCGATGTACATAAGCGGCGTGCCAATACCCTTCGAAACAGGAGCTTTCATCATACTAGGCACAAACATTGGCACCAGCATAACAACCCTTATCGCTTCCATCCCTGCCAATCGCGAAAGCAAGCGGGCAGCACTCTTCCACATTACTTTTGACATTATCGGCAGTGCCGTGTTTGGTACGCTAATTTTCGTTTTCCCCGGCATACTTGGCTGGTTCCAGGCCACTTGGGCAGAGCCTGCTCGCCAAATCGCAATGTTCCACACCCTGTATAACTTCGCCACAATGTTCCTGCTTTTGCCCTTTGTTGGCTACGTTGCCAAGCTGCTTAAAAAGGTTGTGCCTGGTGAAGACAAGATTATAGAACGTGGCACTAAATATCTGGATTGGCGCATGGTGGACAACCCTAATATGGCAATAGACCTGGCTCAGCAAGAGCTTTTGCGCATGGCGGAAATTGCCGGCCAAAATATAAAGCTGGCCATAGAGGGCTTGCTGGAACGTGACGAGAAAAAACTTGCCGCCATGAAAGAACAAGAGGATGTTGTGGATGAGCTGGAAAAGGATATCATGCGCTATTTGGCCCGGGTTTCTCAGTCCGGCATGAGCAATAAAATGTCCCTGCGTCACACCGGCCTGCTGCACGCCGCCAATGATATAGAGCGGGTGAGCGACCATGCTGATAATATAGCCGACCTGGCTATTGAAGCCATTGACGGCAATATTGTTTTCTCCGACGAAGCCGCCGACGAAATTAGAGATATTTTTGGCCTGGTGACAGAAGCTTATGGCACAGCCATATTGGCCTTAAAAGACAGCAATATGGCCCTGGTGCCCAAGGTGAAGGAGCTTGAAGCCAAAATAGATGCCAAAGAAGAGGCTTTTAGAGCAACCCACATCCAGCGCCTGCGCGAAGGACGCTGCACCGCCGACAGCGGCGTAATTTTTCTGGATATCATTATTAATTTCGAGCGTATCGGCGACCATTCCAATAACATATCCAATGTGGCACAAGGCAAATTATAGGCCGCCGCAGACCATATTTTGTTGCAACAAAAAACAGGCGACGGACAAATTCCGTTGCCTGTTTTTTAATCTTAGCATTAGCTGTTTTTTAACTTGTGGATACCTTCTGCCGTAGCAACCAAGAACTTCATCTCGGCTTCCGTAAAATTCTCAATTATGACATCCAGTTTGTGCGCCTTGGCATTTTTGCGTCTGTCAGCACTAATATTGCTTGGCCCGTCCCCGGTGTCGTTATAAAGCACATCAACAGACACGCCAAATATATCCGCCAGCCTGGCCAAGTTATAGCTGGTTTGCCCTCTGTCGCCGCGCTCCATCAGACCCACGGCGGCAATTGTCATATCCAGCATCTTCGCAACATCATCTATGGATAAACCACAGGCCTTTCGTTGCTCCCTAACATTGCGACCCACCATGACATTAAAGCGTCTTTTGCTTATATCAAAGCCCGAGTAGCGTTCATATTCCTTGGCTTCATCCTCGAGCATTCTGTGCAGATCGTACTCTTTAAGTTTTTTGAGAACCTTGAAACCTTCTTCCATAAGTTCGTGATCTTTGGTAAATATACCTTTACGTATTATGGCGATTGCCCTATGTATTGGGAAATTCCCATTTTCGCATATGTCGATAACTGCATCGAAGTGCATCGAAAACACACTATCCAAATTTTCCAATGCTTCTGGGTCATCCATGTCTTCTAAATCGAAATACCTTGCCCTCAAAAGACGCACCATAATGTTTACATGAATAGACAGTTTGATGATGGTATAGCGTTCTTCCTTTGAATATTCTTCCAGTTGTCTCAAGGCTTCCTTTGCTAGTGCGTGGGTTCGTTCATATGGTTCAACATAGTCAATAACCCTTGCCAAAATTCGGATATCATAAAAATTCCATTTATATGCACGGGTTAATCTATTAAGTATTGGGGTAGCTATCTTACGACTCTCCTCAAAGTCATTGAGACTCCCTTCGACAGCATATATTTCGAGTATGCGCAAAGCGTCATTTATCTGAGGGTCGTCTCCATTTTTTTCAATATACTCTAGCAGCTTACTCTCTGCTGCCTTATTTTCTGCTGGCCTATAATTACCGTCAATGGCAAAAACCTCATTTAGCAACTGATGCTTCAACAAGCAGAACCCCCCCAACTATTTTAGCATTATACGATGTGACTCTTATGTGCGAAAACAATCATCCCCCGCACTTTGCAGCTCTTCTGAACCACTCCAAGATACATTCGCACCACTTATAGTAGTAACAACACATAATGTGGCCTCCTTTCGTGCAATCGCACATTCGGTCAATAAATTGCACTACACTCAGTTACAATTCAAATTGTAACATTATTCTACAATACTTGCAACAAAAACTTTGCAACATTTTTCGACAAAAAAGGGGCGGCAAAATACCGCCCCTACAAAACTACATCAACACCTTACCCATTCATCAAGGTGGCTATTTCCTTCATAACGCCCGGTATATCAATATTTTGTGGGCACACCTCTACACATACGCCGCAGGATGTACACGCCCCGGCTCTTTTATCGACATCTATTTCTTTATAACCCGTGTTAAGGCCCCACATGTTGCGGGCTTCCAGATATTTGTTATAAAGCTCAAAAATTTTGGGGATGGGTATGCCCATGGGGCAGTCCACACAGTAATTACACAGGGTGCAGGGCACCTGGGGTGTGTTGGCCAGGGCGTGGGCTGCTTTATCTACCACCGCATGTTCATCGGCAGACAATGGTACAAAGTCTTTCAGGCTGGATATGTTGTCCCGCACTTGTTCCATATTGGACATACCGCTTAACACTGTAATTACATTGGGCAAAGAGCCTACCCAGCGCACCGCCCAGGATGCTTGGCTTACATTGGGGTTGGCCTCGGTGAAGATATTTGCTATATTTTCTGGCAGACGGGACAACATGCCGCCGCGTACGGGTTCCATGACCACGATGGGCTTGTCGTAGGATTTTATAATTTCGTATTGGTCGCGATAGTCTTTCAGCCAGTCAAAGTAGTTTATTTGCAGCATAACAATGTCAAATTTATCGTGGTGTTTTTCCATTATTTTGCGGGCGCATTCTGTGGTGCCGTGGAAGGAAAAACCAAAAGATTTTATCTTGCCTTCGGCCTTCATGCGCAGCAAAAAGTCATAATTGCCGAATTGTTCGTGTTTTTCGCTGCCTTCGCCGTTTAGGGCGTGCAGCAGGTAAATATCAAAATAATCCACGCCGCAACGCTCCAACTGCTCGTTAAAAATTCTTTCGCCGTCGGCCGGGGTCTCGCAACTCCATATGGGCAGCTTGTCCACTATGGTATAGCTTTCGCGGGGATAACGCTTTGTCACGGCTTCTTTCAAGGTTTCTTCGGACTTGCCGCCGTGATAAAAATACGCCGTGTCAAAATAATTAAACCCGGCTTCCACATACGCATCCACCATTTCTTTAACTTTTTCTACGTCGATGACCTTATCGTCACCGCCAATGGTTGGAAAACGCATACCGCCGAAACCCAGCTTGGGTATGTTGTGCTTTTTGATAAAATCTTGGACGTTCTTGTTCATAATAAAATCTCCTCCTCGTTATTGTTGCGTGGTTTTTCCAGTGTAATGCGCCCCAGCTTGCCTGCTCTGTATTCGTCAATAAGAATAATGGCGCATCGCCGCAGGTCGGTTTCGCCTTCTTTGGTTTTAAAGCCTCTGGCTCGGCCTATGGTGGTTAAGATATCCAACGGCTCGTCCTTTTCGTCAAAATCTATATTATATCGGGCTTTTAGACCATCTGGGGCCAAAACCCGTGTTGCACTTATCAGCTGGCAGGCCAAGTCCTGAATATCCAGGATATTATCGTTGATGGAGCCAACCAGGGCCAGGTTTGTGCCCACATTTTCTCCTTCAAATTTTGGCCACAGTACGCCGGGGGTGTCCAGCAGTTCAAAATCCGCCGAAATTTTTATCCATTGCTTGCCTTTGGTGACGCCGGGCCTGTCCGCCACACGGGCCACGGCGCGTTTGGCATAGCGGTTTATCATGGTGGATTTGCCAACATTGGGTATGCCACATATCATGGCGCGTATGGGCACCACCAGCCGCCCGCGGGCTTTTTGTCGGGCTATTTTTTCTTCCATAAGCTGGCGGGCTATTTTGGCCACATCTTGCAAGCCTTGTCCAGCAGCAGAATTTGCCAAAACCACGCTGTAACCCAGCTGTTCGTAATGTCTCTTCCACGCTGCATTTAGGCCCTCATTCGCCAAATCTGCTTTATTAAGCACAGCAATGCGCTTTTTGTTTTTGGCCAGCTGGTCTATATGTGGATTTTTGGAAGAAAATGGTATGCGGGCATCCAACAACTCTATTAAAATATCAACCAACGCCAAATTTTCTTCCATCATGCGTATGGCACTGGTCATGTGGCCGGGATACCATTGTATATTGTTCATAAACGCCGCCTTTTCCAAAAAAATGTCTGCATCAATACCATTATACCAAGAGACAATAGAGAAAACAAGTTTGTTTTAGGAGGAGATTTTTTGCGCCGAATTATAAGCGTATTGCTACTTGCCCTCATCGTGGCGGCAATTTTCGCCCCCCAGGCTGCTTTCGCCACATCAGTTAACAAAAAAATTATTGTTATTGACGCCGGTCATGGCGGATGGGACCCGGGCAAAGTTGGGAAAAACAATGAAGAGGAAAAGACCATAAACCTGGCCATTGCGGAAGATTTGCAGATGTTGTTGGAGCTTGGGGGCGCAATGGTATTTATGACGCGGGGCGATGATATGGCTCTGGCGGACAGGAAAAACGCCGATCTGCTGGCCCGCAGTGCCATGCCATCAGATATGCAGGCCCATATTTTTATATCCATACACCAAAACGCCTTTCCACAAGAAAGCGTGAAAGGCGCGCAGGTTTTTTATTATACAGGTTCCGAAGCCAGCGAAAAACTGGCCGATGCCATACAGGGGCGCATAAGAAGCTATCTTGACGAGAATAACCGCAAAGAAACCAAGGCCGACAAGAACTATCTTTTGCTGCGAGAAACAAAAACCCCTGCTGTTATTGTAGAATGCGGCTTTTTGACCAATAATGAGGATTTGCGTAGACTTATGCAGCAGGATTATCAAGAAAAGGTGGCTTGGGCTATATATCTTGGGGTTTTGGATTATTTTGCGAACGCGCAGTAACAAACTTGACATCCGCTCCCAAAGCTTGCAAATCCTGATGTATGGCTTCATAGCCACGCTCCACATATATAGAATTCCCTACAACAGTCTCACCATAGGCCCCAAGTCCGGCCAAAATTAACGCCGCACCACACCGCAGGTCGTGGGCCTCTACCACGGCTCCGTGCAGACGCTGAACACCGCTGATATGGAATCTTTTGCGGTCAACATTGCGTATATCCGCCCCCATTTTCGCCAGTTCCGCCACATGTTTATCTCTGGCATCAAAAACCTTTTCGCTAATTATGCTATTACCATGTGCCGTAGCCAACATGGCTGTAAATTGCGGCTGCATATCTGTAGGAAAACCCGGGTGTGGGCCCGTTGCCATATAATCAATAGCTGCCAAACGTTGTGGTGCCGCTAGCGCCACGGCCTTTTCTTCGAGGGTTACGGTAACTCCCGCATCGGCCAGCCTGTCAGCAATGGGCTTAATATCTTCATAAACCACATTGTTAAGCCGTATGTGCCCGCCTGTTATGGCACCCGCTGCCAAATATGTCCCGGCCACTATCCTATCGGGCATTATGGTGTGCTCCACGTCGCCAAGCTCAGCCACGCCCTCTATGATTACAGTAGAAGTACCCGCTCCGGTCACTTTTGCACCTGCGGCCACCAAAAACCTCTGCAAATCCACAATTTCCGGCTCTCTTGCTGCATTTTCTATGGTGGTTGTTCCCTTGGCCAAAACCGCTGCCAATATGGCATTTTGTGTGGCGCCCACGCTGGTTTTTTTCATAACAACCCTTGCTCCTGCCAGCTTTTTGGCCCTGGCATAAATCACCTGGCCCTCTTCTTCCACCAATGCTCCAAGTTGCCTAAAAGCCTCAAGGTGCAGGTCTATTGGCCTATCACCCAAAGAACATCCGCCGGGATAATGGGCCACCACAAGGCCAAAACGCCCCAAGAGCCCCCCGGCAAATATTATGGAAGAACGCATCTTATCCATCAAATCCTCGGGCAAATGGTGGGACGCTATGCCTCGGGCATCTACAACAATGGTGTGCCCATCAAAGCCAACATCGCACCCCAGTCCCCGCAATATGTCAATGGTACAATAAGTATCCGAAATCTTGGGACAATTGTGTATAACACTTCGCTTACCCAGCACAGTTGCCGCCAAAATGGGCAAAACGGCGTTTTTACTACCGCCGATAGTCACCTCGCCGGTAAGCCTGGCACCGCCTGTTATGCGATATTCTCCCACAAAATCACCGCCCCCATATATCATAAATTCATGATATGGCGGGACGGCTTTTGGCGTTACTGCAACAAAAAAGGCTGCCGTCAGGCAACCTTTTTGAATGTGATTTTAGTCTGATCTACATCCGTTCAGTCCACAACCACTGCGCACTTCTGAATGTGGAGTGTGCGTAGATCTGCAAGTTATGCACCATCTATGTTGAGTTATTCTAATCATGCTGCATGATCTATTACCATTTGGTAGTATTTCTATATAGTGTGTGGAAGTTATATGCGAAACGCGAATAAGCGGAGAATCGCAACACATTGCTCTTGTTTCGATTTCATAGTAAAAATCCGACATACGAAGCTGCGCTTCCTCTGCTAGATCAGTCAGAATTATTAACAATTCCTCGTATTCATATAGCTCCCAATTTAAGTCAGCTTCTCTTAACAGGTCTACGATAGTTTCCTCTACGAACCTATCGAATTCTGCTGATAACTCAAAATGTCTAATTGAGTATTCACAATTCTCGAACTCTTCAGGCGTCCAACGAAACTGCTGATTGTCGGGGTTGCAGCATTCAATGCATGCACTTTGATATTCATCGCTACTCATTGCGTCAGCCGATACCGAAAACGTTGAGAGCGCGAGCACTGTCATCAACGAAAGAGTGATTGCAAGCAATCTTTTAAGTTTTCTCATAAAACTACTTACCTCCTTTAGTTATTGTTGTCGGTGTGTACTTGATGTGGTCTCCTACTATCTTCTAAGCAGTATATAATTTTTTTTGGCCGTCACCCCCTACCATATAGCACCTCCGAGGTTCTTCCAACAGTTTCCATGTGTACACACTGTAAGTATAAAAAAAACATTGTCAACACTTTTTGTCAATATTTTTTTCAAACACACAAAAGGCCACCAGCAGGCGGCCTTTTGTGACATTCTTTTTGTTTATTGGTTAGTTACGCTGCTCTGGCAAGCACAACCGCAATTGCGGCAAGAACTTCTTCCGCAGACATGTCGTTGGAAAGATTAAGCCCAAATACACTGTTAAGCTCAGCTATCATGGTGCGCCAGGCTCCTGGGCAGCCATTTTCGATGATTTCATCGTGGCGCACCTCCAAACGCTCAAGCAAGCCATTGGCCAGTCCAAAGGTTTGGTTTCTAAAGAAACCAACGGGTGTTCTTCTTAACGAGGATATTATGTCTTCCAATCTGGTTATGGCATCTATCACACGGGCTTCTGTGTCAAAATACTTTTCAACGCCCTTGTCTATCAGCGCCAGGATGTTGTCGAAAGCCTCCTGAGCAGATGCGCGTACAGGTAAAATCGCATCTACGGCATCTTGCAAAGTGCCTCTGATGGTGTTGATAATGCTGTCGATTTCGGACTGAAGCCAGTCTTGGCCTTTGCGAATTTCGTATTCAATCAGCCCAAGGATATGCTCTATGTAAGCGTCAATTCTTTCGGTTATTACATCAACCACGGCACGTTGGGTGGCGGCCCAAATAATGCCGGGCAACGCCGCCATAAAGGCATCAACATCAAAATTGGTTATGCCGTCATATGTACCACCGATTACATCCACGCCAAGGCGTGTAAGTACATAATTTTCTATGGAGAGGAAAGAGTTAACGTCCAAATTAACGCCGGGTATTATGTTTACCAAAGTATCAAGGGCGTTGGTGTTGGGGGTTCTTTGCCAGCCGGTTACTCTGTAGGTACGCTGTAAATTAAGAAAGCCGTGGGAATGTATTTCTATTGCCCAAAATGGGTTTACAAGGTCAAGGCTGTGTCCCACTAGCAGGCCCTGGTTAGCCAGGCTTGTGCCAAGAAACGCCCTTGTTAAAGGAAACGGCACAACATTAAAGCCGGCAATCTCGTTTGCGTATCTGCGGCTAAGTTCCAGTACATCCGCATCGCCAGGGATAAACACAAGTTGCCCCATTGCGTAATCAATGGCATCGGCTACGGCATATTCTGCGGCTCTTTGCAAAATGTCATTAACAAGCTGGATGGACAATATGGTTTCGATAATTCCGGTTTCAAGTATGAGACGCAATACCACTTCCACCGCGTCCGAAAGGTCTACATCCGGAACATTCGGGCCGATTTGGGCAAGAGCCGAATTTACAGCATCGTTTATTGCGGCGCTTATCAGCGGGCTGGTAAAATCAAGCAGACCTTCGGTGTCCAGCAATATGCTATGGATGGTTGATACGGCAAGCTCTGTTACAAACACCTCAAAAGCCGTCAAAGCGCTGTCCATAAGGCTGCCGTCACCTAAAAATGTGTCCACGTGACGCTCCACATAACCGCGCACTATCACCTCAAGGTCCGCAACCGTCGCGCGGTTAGAGGATGGGCCGGCAAGCACCGGGGTTGCCACAGAAAAAGACAAGATAACAACCAACAGCACTGCTGCAAGCTTTTTCATTGTTTTGCGCATAAAAACATACCTCCTAAAAAATAGTGTTCTTAATTTTACACCATTTTTTCCTAAATTTCAACATAAAAATTGTATCTTTGCGTCGTGCGTTTAAAGATACAAAAAAAGGACCAACCAGTTGTCGGCCCTTTTTGTTATGCCAATATTATTTTTTAATACAGAAAAATGCCTTGCTGCCCGGATATTGGGCCACGCCTTCCAGTTCTTCCTCTATCCTAAGCAACTGATTGTACTTGGCTACTCGGTCAGAGCGGGCGGGCGCGCCGGTTTTAATTTGCCCAGCGTTTACGGCTACGCAAATATCGGCGATGGTGGCGTCTTCTGTCTCGCCGGAGCGATGGGATATAACGCAGGTCATATTGTTGCGGTTGGCCAGCTGTATGGCGTCAAAGGTTTCGGTCAAAGTGCCGATTTGATTGACTTTTATAAGGATGGAATTGCCCACGCCCATGTCAATACCTCTTTGCAGACGCTCGGTATTGGTAACAAACAGGTCGTCACCAACCAACTGCACTCTGTCACCAAGACGTTCTGTCAGCAGTTTCCAGCCCTCCCAGTCATCTTCATCCAGGCCATCTTCAATGGAAATAATTGGATACTTATCTACCAGACGCTCCCACAAATCTACCATTTCGGCAGATGTGCGGACAACTTCAGTGCCCAGCATTTTGCTTTCGCCTTCAAAGTAATACTTGCCGTCTTTATAAAGCTCTGTGGCAGCGGCGTCAAAAGCAATTTGTATGTCATCACCGGGCTTATAACCGGCTAAGGTTACGGATTCCAATATTAAATCCAGCACATCATCCGGGGTGGCTAAATCCGGCGCAAAGCCGCCTTCATCACCCACGGCGGTGGCTAGCTTGCGCTCTTTAAGCACCTTTTTTAGTGTATGGTAAATTTCGGCGCATATACGCAGGGCTTCTTTAAAGCTGGCCGCACCCACCGGCATAATCATAAACTCTTGAAAATCTACGGTGTTGTCAGCATGCTTGCCGCCGTTAAGTATGTTCATCATGGGCACAGGCAGTTGCTTAGTATTAAAGCCGCCAAGATATTGGTACAATGGCATACCCAGGGCTTCTGCCGCAGCTTTTGCGGTGGCAATAGAAACACCCAGTATGGCATTGGCACCAAGCTTCGCCTTATTTGGCGTGCCGTCCAGCTCTATCATTTTTTTGTCAACGCCCACTTGATCCAAGGCGTTTAGGCCGATAATCTCCGGGGCAATTTTGTCATTTACATTTTTCACAGCTCTTTCCACGCCCAGGCCCAAATAACGACTGCCGCCGTCACGCAGTTCTGCGGCCTCAAAAGCACCGGTGGAGGCGCCTGATGGTACCGCCGCGCGGCCTACATAATCGGTGCCGCTGTTGCGGGCAACAACCTCCACCTCTACCGTGGGGTTGCCGCGGCTGTCCATAATCTCCCTTGCCAACACATCTACAATCTCAATAAATCCTTTCATCGTCTGTCTGCTCCTTCCATTTTTAGTATATCCTGTAAAATTTGTTTAACCCTCTCCATGTCGCCGGTGGTTTCGGCGACGGTGCGTATCATGCCCACAAAAGCACCATAGGTGCCTTGGCCGGACCAACTAAATTGACCATTCATTTGCTTGTTAAATTCCTTTACCTCTCTGTTGTTTTCGGCCAAGACCAAGCACAACCGTATAAATGCCTTAAATTGAAAGTCTGTCATGGCATTGCCCCCTTTCTTTTTATCTTCGCTGTCATCGCCGTCAAAAAACCCCAGCAACGACATTGTAGTAAAGTCCATATAATCACCTCTTGTAATTCACAATCCTGTCAAAATCATCCTTGATACTTGCACCGCCAACCAAACCGCCATCAATATTGGACTGATTAAAAAGCTCTGCTGCATTATCTGCCGTAACACTGCCGCCGTACTGTATGCGGATGGCTTCGGCGGTCTGTGCATCGTAAATTTCTCCAACAACCTGGCGCACGGCGGCGCAGGCTTCTTCTGCCTGGGCGGACGTTGCAGTAACACCGGTGCCAATGGCCCAAATAGGTTCGTAAGCTATAACGGCTTTAGTTGCATCTGCCGCGGAAATGCCGTCGAAAGCGGCCTTAACCTGTATGCGCACATGCTCTATGGTGATGCCCAACTGACGTTGTGTCAGACTTTCGCCCACACAAACTATAGGTATTAGGCCATGGGCAAGGGCAACTTTAAGCTTTTTGTTTACATCGCAGTCGGTTTCGCCAAAGTACGCCCGTCGTTCGCTATGGCCTATTATCACATATTTAACGCCAATTTCCGTCAACATACCCGGGGCAATTTCGCCGGTATATGCTCCGGATTCCTCAAAATGCATGTTTTGTGCGCCAATGGCCACATTTGTGCCGGCCACGGCGTTAATAGCGGTGCTAATAGCCGTATATGGCACACAAAACACCACATCAACGCTGGCATTATCTGCTTTTGCCGCCATTTCTTTGGCAAATGCGGCTGCCTGGGCCGGTGTTTTGTTCATTTTCCAGTTGCCTGCAATTATTTTTTTGCGCATTTAATCACTCCCGAAAATCGGGCGAGCACAGCTCGCCCCTACTTGTCATCTATGGCTACAACCCCTGGCAATTCCTTGCCTTCAAGGAATTCCAGCGATGCACCGCCACCTGTAGAAATATGGCTCATTTTATCGCCAAAGCCCAGCAGGTTTACGGCTGCGGCACTGTCGCCGCCGCCAATAATGGTGGTACCATCAACATTGGTAAGGGCCTCTGCTACGGCTATCGTGCCTTTTGCGAAGTTTTCAAATTCAAACACGCCCATGGGACCATTCCACACCACAGTTTTTGCATCTTTAAGGGCATCGGTAAAGATTTTGCGGGTTTTTTCGCCAATGTCCACGCCAATACAGTCAGCCGGGATGGCATCGCAGTCCGCTGTCCAAAATTCCGTGTCGTTTTTAAATTCCCGCACAACCAGCGTGTCCACAGGTAACAGCAGATTTACACCCACAGCCTTGGCCTTGGCGATCATTTCTTTTGCATATTCAATACGGTCGGTCTCCAACAAAGATTTGCCCACCTCGTGACCCTGTGCGGCAATAAATGTATAGGCCATGCCACCGCCTATTATTAAGGTGTCCACCTTGCCAAGCAAATTATCTATAACGGCAATTTTATCAGAAACTTTGGCACCGCCCAATATAGCTACAAAAGGCCGCACGGGGCTGCTTACTGCATTACCCAAAAAGGCAATTTCTTTTTCCATCAAATATCCCACGGCGGATTCGGTCACAAACTGCGTAACCCCCACGGTGGAGCAATGGGCCCGGTGGGCACTGCCAAAAGCATCAATAACAAAAATATCGGCTATACTGGCAAGGCCGCGGCTAAAAGCTTCCTCGTTTTTACTCTCTTCTTTGCGAAAACGGGTGTTTTCCAGCAACACCACGTCCCCATCGGCCATAGCGGCCACGGCGGCACAGGCTTTTTCGCCCACAACTGCGTCATCGGCGGCAAAAACCACAGGCTTGTCCAGTAGCTGCGACAGTCTTTCGGCTACAGGTGCCAGGGTAAATTGGGCATCCGGCCCCTTTGGCTTGCCAAGATGGGAGCATAAAATAAGCCGCCCGCCGCCTGCGATAAGTTTTTTAATAGTGGGCAGGGCGGCCTGTATGCGCACATCATCGGTAATTTTGCTGCCATCCATTGGCACATTAAAGTCACAACGCACCAAAATCCGCTTGCCCTTTACCTGTAAATCGTCAATATTCCTCTTGTTTAACATGATCTTCTTTCTCCTTTCTCTTGCATGATTCAACGATTGCATATATAATAAAAAATAATTGTACGCCACCAATCATTTTACCACGGCGGCCTGCACAGCGCAAGTATAAAATGGCAGTTAAGGATGAATTATGATGATTAAATACGACTATCATACCCATACTTCCCATAGTTTTGATAGCAATGCTTCCATGAAAAGCATGATAGAGCGGGCCATTGCCATTGGTTTGGAAGAAATTGCTATTACCGACCACATTGACTTTACCTGGCCGGAATGTGAAATAATAAGTCCTTTGGGCATTGCGGCCAATATGAAGGCCATACAGGCCGTTTGGGCAAAGTATGCGGGAAAAATAAAGGTTTTGGCGGGCATAGAGCTGGGTCTGCGGCCGGACTTAGCGGAAGTTGGGCGCAAAATTGTGGCCGAGCACGACTTTGACATAGTGATAGGCTCTGCCCATGAAATTGACGGCATAGATTTTTATTATGGCCATTGGTATCAAGGCCGGCCGAAGCACGCCGCTTATATGCTGTATTTCGAAAACCTATTGGCCACAGTGCAGGCCTGCGATTGTTATGATGTGCTGGGCCATTTGGATTATGTGGAACGTTATGGCAGATATGACGATAAATCCCTGCATCATGGGGATTATCAGGAAGTTATAGACGAAATTCTGAAAACTGTGATACAAAAAGGTAAGGGCATAGAAATTAATACATCTGGTTATGCCAACGGTCTGGGCCACCCGCACCCGCAAATGCCAGGTATCAAGCGGTTTGTGCAGCTTGGCGGCGAAGTTATCACCGTAGGGTCTGATGCCCACGCCCCTGGCCGCATAGCGGGGAATTTTGACGATGTGTACAAAATTCTGCAAAGCCTTGGTATAAAATATATTACCAGGTTTGATAAGCGGCACCCGCAGTTTGTCAAAATTTAACTGCGGGTGAAATAATAATTGCTGTTCCTACTTTTTCATAACGGTCAGTGTCACATTTTCGCCGTTGATATCCCATTCTTTGGTGTGGCCGGAAATTTCGGTTACAATGCCCTCTGCCAGCACTTCTGCGCATATTTCCTCGGCATATTTTTGCATAATGTCTTTAATTTGCCCGGCGGCAACGTATCCCAGGGATATTTTGTCAGTCACCTCAAAGCCCGCTTCTTTGCGCATGGTTTGTATCTTGCTGATAATTTCACGCACGAAACCTTCCTCGATAAGCGCCGGGGTTAGAGCGGTTTCCAGAACGATAAAGTGACTGCCGATAGCCTGGCTGGCAAAGCCCTCTTTTTGCGCGGCCTCTACCAGCACGTCTGCTTCTGTCAGTGTCACTTCGTTGTCTTCTATTTCAAAGGTCGTCTGGCCGACTTCTTGCAATTCTTTCCATACAGCATCGCTATTTTCCGACAAATACTGAGAAATCTTAGGCAAAACTTTGCCATATCGTGGCCCGAGAGTCTTTAGTTGCGGCTTTAATTTGTACGATGCATATTCGCGCAAATCCTTTGCGAAGGCCACTTCCTTGATGTTTAGCTCGTCCCGGATGATGGCCAAAAAGTCCTCGGACAAAGGGGTGGCAGACTCCACCATCATCTTGGCCAGGGGCTGGCGGTTCTTGATATTGGCGGCATTACGGGCGGCGCGGCCGGCCACAACAATTTCCAGGGTATTACCCATATTCTTTTCCAGGGTTGCGTCTATAAGGCTTTCATCATATGTGGGAAAATCGCATAAATGTACGCTTTTTGGGGCGGCGGAGTTAACTTCTGCCACCAGATTTTGATATATGGCCTCGGCCATAAAGGGCACATATGGTGCGACAATTTTCGATAACTCTACCAGCACAGTATATAATGTCATGTACGCGTCAATTTTGTCTTTATAAATACCATTGCCCCAGAAGCGGTCGCGGCTACGGCGCACATACCAGTTGGATAAATCATCCACAAAATGGGCAATTTCGCGGGCGGTTTCGGTTATTTTATATTCTGCCAGGCCGTTATCGACATTTTTTGTCAATGTATGCAGTCGCGACAATACCCATTTGTCCATGGCGGGCAAATTAGCTGTATCCAGGGTATATTCGGTGGGGTTAAAGTTGTCGATATTTGCGTACAGCACATAAAAGGCATATGTGTTCCACAATGTGCCTAAAAACTTCCGTTGCACCTCTACCAGTGCATCTTTGCTGTATTTGTTAGGCAGCCACACAGCACTTGCGCTGAAAAAATGCCAACGCACAGTATCTGCGCCAAATTCGTCCACAACATTCCACGGCACCACATTGCCTTTGCTTTTGCTCATTTTTACGCCATTTTCATCCTGGCTGTGGCCCAGCACAATTACATTTTTGTAAGGTCTTTCATCAAAAAGCAGGGTGCCGATGGCCAACAAGGTATAAAACCAGCCGCGGGTTTGGTCGATTCCTTCAGAAATAAAGTCCGCTGGAAAAACGCCATCAAACAACTCTTTATTTTCAAAGGGATAATGATGTTGGGCGAAAGGCATTGCGCCGGAATCAAACCAGCAGTCAATAACCTCTGGCACGCGCTGCATCTTGCCGCTGCATTTAGGGCATTTTATCTTTATTTTATCAACCTCCGGTTTATGCAGCTCCACATTAGGCAGCTCCTCTCCGGAAAGCTCACGCAATTCCGCAATGCTACCAACAGCATGGTTTGTGCCGCAGTCACACTCCCATACAGGCAGCGGTGTGCCCCAATACCGTTCGCGGCTAAGGCTCCAGTCTATCACATTATCCAAAAAGTTACCAAAGCGGCCGTGCTTTACATTCTCCGGCATCCAGTTTATTTTATCATTATTTGCCAACAGACGTTCGCGCAGCTTGCTCATTTCTATAAACCACGCACTGCGGGCATAATAAAGCAACGGTGTGTCACAACGCCAGCAAAATGGATAGTTATGTTCTGTATCCATCACCTGATATACCAAATCCCGCTCCTGCATGTACTTGATAATTTGCGGGTCAGCTGTTTTTGCAAAAACTCCAGCCCATGGCGTTTCTTCTGTCATTTGTCCGGCGTCGTTAACCAGCTGCACAAAAGGCAGACCGTATTTGCGGGCCACACGGTTGTCGTCATCACCAAAAGCCGGGGCCTGATGCACAACGCCGGTGCCGTCGCTAAGGGTTACATACGGGTCGCACACCACATAGTGGCTGTCCACATCAAATTTCACAAAATCAAACAAAGGCACATAGTGCAATCCCTCTAAATCAGTGCCTTTCATGGTCTCTATAACAGTTAAATCCTCGCCCAACACTTTCTCTGCCAATGCCGCCGCCAAAATATACACCTTGCCGTCTTTTTTGGCGCGCACATAGTCTTCTTTACCGTTTACACACAAAGCCACATTGGACGGCAATGTCCATGGGGTTGTTGTCCATGCCAGAATGTATTCGTCACGGTCAACCACCTTAAATTGGGCGATGATGGACTTTTCTTTAATATCTTTGTACCCTTGGGCCACCTCGTGGCTAGACAAAGATGTGCCGCAGCGGGGGCAATATGGCAGAATTTTATGACCCTTGTACAGCAGACCTTTCTCCCAAATACTCTTAATGGCCCACCACACAGACTCGATATAATTATTATCGTATGTCACATAGGGATTATCATAATCCAGCCAAAAACCCACCCGGTTGGACATTTTCTCCCATTCGTCTTTATATTTCCACACGCTGTGTTTGCACTTCTCTATAAAAGGCTCTATGCCGTAGCTTTCAATATCCTTTTTGCCGGAAATGCCCAGCTCTTTTTCCACCTCAAGTTCCACCGGCAGACCATGTGTGTCCCAGCCGGCTTTGCGCAGCACTTTATACCCCTTCATGGTTTTGTACCGGGGGATAATATCCTTTACGGCTCGGGTAATAATATGGCCTATATGTGGCTTGCCATTGGCTGTGGGAGGCCCTTCAAAAAAGCTAAAACTCTCGGCCCCAGACCTATTTTCGATGGTCTGCTCAAAAATCCGGTTTTCTTCCCAAAAATTAAGCACCTCCAGCTCTCGCTGGGCAAAATTCAAATCCGTGCTGACTTTTTTGTGCATAATCGCACCCCTAACTCCTCAGAAGTATTTTGCAAACCATTATAACAAATACCGCCGTTGTTCGCAATAGGCAATGGCAATTGTGTAATTTTAAGTTGATTTGGAAGCCGGCTTGCATTATACTTATACAAAGAATAAGACAGGCAGGTGAACTTCTGTGGGCTTTTTTTCTGCAATTATAGATTTTGTGAACAATTTAAGTCATCCCGAGCAAATAATGGCCGGTGCTCTGCTGGTTTTGTTTGTGATGGTGCTGATACTGCGCATATCCCTTTTTTCCGGCTACAAAGGCGGCACAATCCTTGTAACCACAAAGGCAAAGAGCATCAAAAGCAAAGAAGACGTGGAAAAGCTGTCAGGCGGCACCTTTGGTCGTATTGCCAGGGAATATGCGGTAATGGCGGCGGCAGGCGGCAGGGTGGATGCCTTGGCCCTGTCACAGTTGGCTGTGGCAAAAAACCGCCTGCTTTTCTTTAATTTTAAGAGTTTGGCCGGGTTTGTGCAGGGCTTGGAGCGTACATTTCCCGTCTTTGCCATACTTTTTGCCTTGGTCGCCCAATCCCAGGCAGAATTTATTATTTTGGCCGCCGTTATATTTCTGCTTACACTTATCTTCGCCGCCATTTTTGATGTAGAGGGGGCCAAAGACCAATATGTGGCCACCCTGGCCCATGTGTTGGCCAAAGACATAGGCCGGTTATATCCGGCAGATGCTGCCGCGGCCGTGCACACCTTTGGCGGGGATCTAAAAGAATACCTTAGCCGCCAATCGGTGATGTACAATGAAGTGTTAAACAAAATAAATTCGGAATTTACCGGAGCAATCACCGCAAATATATCCACCATGACCAGAACATTGGACACCACGCTCACCGCTATTGCAAATCAAGAACACCTTGACGCATCTGTGGCCAAGTGGAGCGGTGCCATAGACAAAGCTGCACAACTGCAAAAAGAAACCGGTAGTGCCACAGAAAAAATAGGCGCGGCCATGGTTGGTCTAACAGCGGCCCTGGAGACTACTGTGGGGCATTTTGGCGATCACAGCCGGGCGCTTGCGGCGGGCAGAGATGGACTGAAGGCCGACATGAAGCTACTGACGGATGCCGTACAGCGACTTAACCAAATATCCGCCAATATGGAAATGCGCAATGAAGCGGTTGGCGAAGGTCTGGCCTTGGTGCGTGAAAACCAAAAGGCTCTGGAGCAGTCCGTGGCTCAATATGAAATCTCCATGAAGGAACTGACCTCACAAATAGGAGATGCTTTTGGTAAAATTATCTCCCACCACCTTAATGATGCCGGTGGACATATTGCCAACGGCATTGCCGACACCATAAAACAGGCTGTTGGCGCCAATGAAGAGCAAGCCCAGCGTATAAAGGGTATTTTTGAAGAGATAAACGAGCAAAGCCGCTGCCAAACTAGATTGCTGATGAATTTAAGCGAGCGGTTGGGGGATGAGGAGTAGTGTTTTGTGAATAAACCGCCCACAAGAAAAAACATCCGCCTAAAAGGCCACGACTACTCCACTGTGGGATATTACTTCATCATCATATACACAAAAGACAAACGAGAGCCATTAGGCAAAATCGACGTAGGGACGGGGTCATCCCGCCTGCAAAATACAGTGATGATGTTAACCGAATACGGAGAGATAGCAAGAAGATGACTGTTGGAAATTCCAATAAAATATCCGGGTTGTGCAGTTGATTGTTACACAATCATGCCGAACCATATTCATTTTATTCTGCGTCTTTTAGGAGATTACGGGCGGGATAACCCCGCCCCTACAGTGAATAAGAGTGACCCTACCCATGCGGTGTATCAGATAATGGGGTATTTACTGCACGCCCTCGTAGGGGCGGCCATTGGCCGCCCGCTATTGAGGGATTGCTACACAAAGCAGCAGGAGGAACATGAACAAACGATTGGAGCATTTGGAGCATCCTATCCCAAAAATTGCCCTAAGCACCGGCAAAATTAATGTTGAGGGCAGCGGCATTGTGGATGGCAGTTTTGAGATAATAAACATCGGCGAGGGAGAGCTGGCAGGTAAAGTGGCCTCTGTTGCTGATTTTTTGAGCTTTTCTCCGGTTAATTTTTGCGGGAATAAGGTGCGGGTTGAATATAGCCTTGATTTGAATGGATTGACGGGCCGCCACAAAACCAGCGCGGTCATTACTTCCAACGGTGGCGAAAAGATGCTGCTTTTTGATGTGCATGTGGTTCCTGCTGCCATTGTTGCCAGAGACGGCACACAAATTGCTACCTTGGAGCATTTTTTGGCGTATGCCCAACGCCAGCCTGTTGGCGCCCGCCAGCTGTTTACCCAAAGAGACTTTATGATATGGTTATTTAACGCGGGATATTCGTCTATGGACATCTACGAGTCTTTTGCAGCCGACCCCAACAAGGAGCGGGCGGTGGATAATTTCCTGATATTTAATGGCCTAAAGGGCAAAGCCTGCATTGTGGCCCAGGATACGGACGTAACCCTGTCTGTGGGTCAAAATGACAACGCCGTGACGGGGGGTATATGTCTGCGGCCGTCCACATGGGGTTATGTTGAAGGGAATTTGACCGTGGCAAAGGGCGCGGATTGGCTGAAATTGTCCAAAAGCAGGGTGACAAGCACAGATTTTGGCGAGGACGGCATGGCAGAGGTGGATTATATAGTTTTGGCCGATAAACTTAAAGGGCGGGACATGGCTGTTGTGCATTTGGATGACGGCAGTCAGCGGCCAACGCTGATAAACATATGGTGTAATATTGCCGCTCCTTTTAATGTGCGGCTGGATAAGGAATCCTATTTTTTTGAGGACAAAGGTAGGCTGCACATAACCAACAACACCGGCAGCGACCTGATGATTGACATATATTGCGAGAATTTTATTAAATTTGAGGCCAAGAGATATTTTATCAGCAAAACCGCCGAAATAGGCTTTGACATAAAATTTTCTACCATAAAAGCTGCCACATTGGCCCTGCGCAAGCAGCTGTACGCCGCAACCCAGATACATGTTGTGGCTGTGGGGGGCGAGCCGGGCGCGGTGTGCAAGCTAAATCTTAAATTGTGGGGGACGGGATGATGAAAAATTCAGTCCATGCGGCATTGCGCCATTATAGGGATTTTGCTGCCACCGGCCAACAAAATTTCCTCCACCAGGCTAATTTTGTGCTGTCCGGCCATACTCGTTCGGCAGATATGAATATATCATTTTTGCGCATGTACGTGGCCAATGAAATGGGCAATTTTAGCGTAATAGAGGATGGCTTGGCGGCCATGCGGCCTCACCGCAGTGCCATGAAAAATCAGGATGCTGCCCTTTACGCATACTATTTATATTTTAGCTGTATTTTAAGCTTGTCCCGCAACAAGGAGCGTGCCGCCGGGCGGCATAATAAGGCGTTAATAAAGTACTGCGGCGAGCGCAAGCCCATACAAGGTCACAGATTGTTAGCGGAGATTTGTTATGCCCGCGGGGATTTTGATACCGCCGTCAGATATTTGCACATGGCCTATAAAAATGGTGACAGAAGCCCGTTTTTTTATATATGCTTGGCCCGGATGCTGGAGCATTTTCAGATGAATCAGGCCCATGGGGGGCTTTTGCCGCCTCTAATGCGCTGGGGTCTTGGGGCTGGCTATCCCTTGGAGGCAGTGTTGAATACCAACCGCCACCTATCCGAAGCTGTGTTGGCCAGGGATGCTGGATTGGCCCAAAGGTTGTACGCCGCTTATCCTTTGGAATGGATTTTGCATATAATTTGTGAGCAAAAAATGGCTGACAACGATATGTCGGCGGCGGCATTGGCTTTTTATAAGGAGGCCGAGGCCCGCCAGCTACATTTCCATCAGCTGCCCGACTTTTTGGTGCGGGCGGCCCATAAAAACGGTGCGGAGGACATAAGCCGTTATACTTTGGAGCGTTATCTGGCGGCGAGCAATACTCCTGGGGAAGTGCTGCCGTTTGTATATCATCTGGCCGCAAAAACCGCTGGCCATGATGATAATATTATAGATTTTGCATGTTGTGCCCTGGACGGCCGACTTTTCGGCCGATATTACTATAGTTTGTATGCTTTTCTGCTAAAAGCCGCACTAAATGGCCATGATATGGATGAAAAGTACGCGAAAGCCGCGGAAGAGGCCATTGGTGGGCTGTTGTTTGCGTATGACATCACTTTTGATGACAATCGTGTAAAAAAGGTGTTGATTCAAGATGCGGGCAAGCAAGCCGAGGTGCTTTATGACGTGCAGGGACTTGTCGGGCGAATTCGTGTTAATTTGTGCAATGCCGACGCAAAAATAACTTGCTTTGATGAAACCTTGCGTAGTATCATCCAATGCGGCATAAAGATGCAAAAATTGGTGGAAAATGTGGATGAAGGGCTACTGTGGCATTTTTATCACAAAGGCAACGAAAGTGCCGAGATGTTGATGGCATTGCCTGGCGACAATGCGGCTGTGCTGGAGAAAATCATTAACCACAACCATATTTCTCGCGCCTTTAAAACCCATGCTCAAGCGGCTTTGGGCAATCATTACGCTCGCCAGCGCAACTTTGCCCGGGCAGCGGAATACTATCAAAACATTGACGAAAACAAGATAGACACACGCCACGCGGAACACCTACTTGCAGCCCATATTCACAATGGTCAGTATGAGCGGGCTGCGGATATTATTGTGGGCATGGGTGACCATATTTCTGAAAAAGCCTTGTTTGCCGCTATGAAGCGTTTGGCTGCATCACCGCCTAAAAGCAGTGTTAAAAACCTGGCTGCTTTGGCCAGAGACCTTCTTATACACGGTTGGTTTGACAAAGGGCTGCTTAATATGGTACTGGAGCATCATGCCGCGGGGTTGGCCGGGTGGATAGACCTTGCCAAAACTTTATACGCCCTAGGTGCAGAAGAAGAACAACTGTATGTGCGCATTTTGGAGACTGCTATAAGTGTGCGAAATTCAGGTTCCAGCGTGCAGGGTATTTTTGCGAAAATGACGGAGAAAGCACCTGGCAGCGATATTGTGATGGATTTTGCACTGTATCTTAGCTGCGAAATTATAATCCGCGACATATTGCCGGAATACATCGCTATTTATGCCATGGAGCAGGTTTTTGACACCACGGCCGAACCCTATATCGCTTATGCTCTGGCACATATATACATTCGCCACGCCGTGGCTACGGCAAATTCTGTCGGCATATTGGCCAAAGCGGTGGCTATGGCCGCGGAAGACGGCATCATTTGGCCGGTTTTTAAACATATCAAAGACAAAAATATAATTATGCCGTATATAGAGGCAAATGCCGCATTTTTACACACAGCACGGCCGGACAGTACCGTGACCCTGTATTGCAGACCTGCCGACGTTGCGGATTTTACTGCCCGCCCCATGAAATATCTGCGCTTTGGGCTGTTTGTGGGCCATGTGCCCCATTTTTACGGAGAGGAGCTGGAATATTACTTTGAAGAAATAATGCCCAGGGGCAGCATTACCACCGCCCCGGCTAAAATAATCAACAACCGCCTGCATCTGCTTGAAAATTCCGCCGACATGTTTTATATTATCAACAGCGCGCTTATATACGAACAGATGTTTAAATATGATAATGTTGAGGAGATTGTAAGCCGCTATGTGGCGGAAAAACCGCGCATACGCAGCAAATTAATGTAGGGGTGACCATCTCCGGTCGCCTGGGCTGGCATATGGAGGTATATTATGGAAAAACACGAATGTTGGGGCTGTGAATATACAGCAATGCTAGAGCGTGGCGAAATTGCGCCAGAGCGGATTATTTATAATTCGGAGCACACTTTTGCGGTTGATGCACCCTGGGAATACTCGGAAGAACGCGTGGCCGTGCAACCAAAAAAACATATTGCCACCATTCATGATTTGACGTCAGAAGACGATGAAATTGTGTTGGATTTGATGGAGGCGATAAAGGCGGCGTCGCAATACTTAATTGACAAAAAAGGCGGCTGCGAAGTGCTGATGAATCAAGGCAAATTTCAGAACACAAAACACATCCATATACATGTTTGTTACGGAATTTACGAGACATAAAAAGGAGGAACACCATGGGAACATTAGGACTGGATTTGGAACGGGGCCTGTATTTGGGCATTGACTTTGGCACCACCAACAGCGTGGTCAGCATTTATAATTTTAAAGACGGCGAGGCCCAGACAATACCCATCGACGGGGGCAATATCTTCCCCACGGCGGTGCAATTTGAAACCGACCCGGAGGACGAAGCCAAGCTGGCCCGTATTTTTGGCGTACAGGCCAAGGAGGCGGCGGTTATTTACCCATTGTCTACGGTGCTTAGCATAAAACGCCATTTGGGCAGCGACGAAAAGATACAGGTGGTTGTGGATGAGAAAGAACACAGTTTTACGCCGGAGCAGGTGGCCGGAGAGATTTTAGGCCATATGAAGCAGCAGGCGGACAGATATGCCCAGGACGAGCTTGGTATTGATGGGGAATTTTCAGGTTGTGTTATTACTGTGCCTGCTAATTCTACGGACAAACAAAAGAAAATGACCAAGGCGGCGGCTATTTTGGCGGGCTTTGATGAGGATAATGTATATTTGCGGCTGGAACCGGCGGCGGCGGCCATAAGTTATGCTGTTAATGAAACGCGGGACAAAACCGTGCTGGTGTATGACTTTGGCGGCGGCACTTTTGATGCGTGCATACTTAAAATTACTGCCAGCGAGACGGACGAACCCAATATAGCCATTGTATCCACATATGGCGACAACGACCTGGGTGGCAATGATATTGACAAGATTATCATTGATATGATACTGGAAGAATTTAAAAATATTGCCGGTGAAGATATAAATTTGTTTGATGATGGGGCTGATGATGGCGTAAGCAAGCGGCAAAAGAAAGTGGCCCAGGTGCGGCTGCAGCAGGTGGCCGTGCAGGCTAAAGAGCGGCTAAGCCAAGCAAAATCTACCAAGATAACTCTGGCACCATTTTTGCAGGAGCCTAAAATTGTCAACATCAGCATGGAGATAAACCAGGAAGATTTTGAGAATTATAAGCGCCACAGCCGGCAGGGTGACCATGCCGATATTTTTGAGAAATTTAACGGCAAGAGCCTTAGTGATATCATAGATTCTACCTTGGAGTGCATTGATAAGTGCTTGGCGGCGGGGAGTTTAACGGAAAGTGGCATTGACGAAATTTTCCTTGTAGGCGGTTCATCGTCCATACCTTTGGTGGAGCGCAAAATTACGGCAAAATTTGGCAAAGAACCTTTCCGCTCCAAAATAAGCCCGGCCTTGTCTATATCACAAGGGGCGGCGTATTACTGCAATATGATAATGATGCCCACGGTTAAAGGGCCCACGGTGCAGGAAAAAACCATACACCCACTGGGGCTGGAAATTGCCGGACGGCGGTTTATGGAGATTGTTGCGGCGGGGTTGGATATACCAAAAGATGGCCTGACTGTAGAGGCTGGGGAACTTTTGACAACAAATTTTGACAATGTGCCATCCATGGCCATTGTGGTGTACGAAAACACCGAACCCACTGCCGAAAAAGAAGCCGTGCAGGTTAGCAGGCCGGGCATGAAGCGTCTGGCGGGCACATCTTTGCGTGGTATACCGGCGGCACCAAAGGGCAAAGAGAAGGTGAAGGTTATTTTTAATGTAGGTCAGGATAATATGCTGAAAGTAACGGCCAGGTCTACCAGTGTAGATGGGCTTGTGACGGAGCTTTCTGTGGACGAACTGTATTAATAAGGGAGGCAGCAGTATTATGCAAAATATACAGATAAACCAATTGTGCTTTGCCCAATGGTCGGATAAATATTATTATCCCGCGGTTGTCAGTGCGGTTTTGCACGATCATGTGAAGGTGGTTTTTTTGGACGGTCATTGTGGCATAGCACCTGTGGAGCATGTTGTTGGGCTTGAGGAAGCTTTTAAAACCATGGAGATGCAGGGCAAATGGCAAAATGGCTGGCTGTTTTACAAAGGTGCTTTGGCAAGTCCCCAAACCATGGTTATGCATTATGATGATGGGGATATTGAACAAGTGGAGCTGAGGCAACTGCGGGGTGTAAGGATGCATTGTATAGATTTGCGTCAACAGAAATCTGATAGATACAACTAATAGCACCATAACTAAATGAAAAGGCGGGATAGGCATGGCAAAGGCCAAGGGAAATTTGAGCGCGGAAAACAAGGTTTTTGGCAAATGGCTTGCCGCGGCCGCTGTTTTGGATAAATTTGTTATGCGGGCGGCTGATGATATTTTCGGACGCCTGCTTTTCTCTTGCGATGAGAGAAACTACAGCGCGTATATGCACATTTTGGCGGCTTATGGCGAGATAGCAAGGGTATATGACGATAGCCGCGTTACTTCGTTGGCTAAAGAAATTTGGGACGGCGTGTATGCCGTGGTGACATCACGACTAGATGATGCTGAGGGTGTTTTTGCTGATATTTCCAGGCGGCGGCGAGATTGCGCCGCCGTTTTGCGTTATCGGCTGGCCCAACGGATGGATTTTGAAAGTATACAGATAGTTGCTGATGAAATTGCCGATGACTTTAGGAAAAATGATGCTGAATACTACGAATTGTTGCAGAAAGAGCGAGATATGCTGGGGCAAATTGTGGCGGCTTTGGAGACGGCTGCCGCACAGGAAGAAAATGAAGTTTTTGGTGAGGCTATTGAGGTGTTGCGGAAGGCGCAGTTTAGCGGGGGTGGCGCGGAGAGCCCGTTCCGGGATTTGCGCAGGGACTTTGAGAGATTTGCCCGGCGTTTTGCTGAGAAATACGATGATTTTAGGAAACATGCAGATGTATTAGCTGCTGCGCGGTTGGAGATTTATCATAAGGAATTAGTGGCTGATAGGGCTGGATATTGCAGAAAAATGGCGGATGATGCTGTGGAAATGACCCGCGAAGGCATGGGCTGTTTTGGTGATATTTTGACGCATTATGATGAAAACAAGGAGTATCTGCAAGCCTGTGGGGAAAAGGATATTATTGTGGGTGTGGCGGAGACTATTGCCATAAAAATTGAGGGTTTGGCGGAGGTTGTGGGGGATTTTTGTAGGAGCGTGGATGATATTATAAGTGGTTTGTGCCGGGAAAAACCTGCCGAAAACCAAGGGGTTTTTGATGATTTTGTGTGCTTTTTGGTGCAAAAGTTGCTGAAATTTGGTCCGGAAGAGAGAAAAGGCGCCGGAATTGTGCGGCAATTGGCGGAGGAATTTTTTGGTGGGGAGATTTTTGTTGGATGTATGGAAAAAATTAGCAAAAATGTTACCCGCCAGGTAGAAAATTTAGAGAAAAAGACCATGGCGTTTATGCGGGATGGTTTTTTCTTTGAGTTGTCTACTTTTGAGGAGATTATGTATTATTCGGTGTCGCGGTTGCGGCAAAGTGATGATATTGAGGTGCTGGAGTTTGTGGCAAAAATTGATAGTGGGTGCAGGGCATTGGATGGGATATTGATGAGATATGATATTGAGAAAATTGTGCCCGGGCCGCGTGATCCGTTTAATCCCAGGGAGAATGAGGTGTTGATGGCGGAGGAGAACCCGGAGTTTAAGAAAGGTGAAATTATAAAGACCATGAACGCGGGATATAGGCGGGGAGAAGTGGTTATTGTGAGGGCGAATGTGATTGCTGCGAGGTAGGGGTTGAGTTGGTGTGGTGAATTATGAGAAGCGGACGGCCGAGGGTAGTTGCCAATGTGAAATGTGCATGATGTCGTGGGGAGGCGGGCGGATATAGAATCCGCCCCTGCGAAGTGATATGGTATATATGGAGTACCGTTCCAGTGTAATGATATGGCATACATAGAGATGTGCGGCGGTTGTTGTGGGCGCACAATGTGAGCCCCTGCGAGGGGATATCGGACCAAATCTGGGATGGTAGTATTTGGCGACGGGAATGACGATAGTTCGGAAGAGAAGAGGAGGAGCGTGAGATGAAGAGAGCTGTTTTGTTGCTTATAGCGGGGATGATTTTGGTGATGCTGGCGGGGTGCGGGGGCATGGATGAGTATGACGGTATGCCGCCGTTGCCGCGGTTTGACGCTGATGCGGATGATGTGAGCGCGCCGGAGCCTGATGTGCAGGAGCCGCGGAGGCATGACGAGCCATTGTTTTTAAGTGAATTGTCCATACCATTTGACAGGGCGGCGGAGCTTTTTGCGGCGGCGGAGGCTATATTTGATGAGGATGGCGGTGCGTTGTGGGGGACGCATCTTGGTGCGGCGTTTATGTTTTTTGATCCTGCGACCAACCATGCTGTAGCCAACAGGCCTGTACGCGATGATAGTTTTTTTGAGCATGACGGGCTTTATGTGGGGGTATTGCCGGAGGAAGCACTTGGTGGTGCGGGCGGTGTTACTAGGTTTGATGCCACGAGATGGGCAATGATGCGATGGACGGGGACGGAGGATTTTGAAGATGTATGGATTTTGCAACAGATGGTGCGTATGGCTGTTGACCTGCAACCGAGTGTGATTTTTGGCCTGGGCGGCACCAGCGGCGCTATGTACAACCCGCATTTGGGTGAATTGTTTGCGAGGGTAAGTGTGCAGATGGAGATAAATGCTCTGATGGAGGCGTATATAAGTGGCGGCGGGGATGCTATGATGGATGCTTTGCATGACGCCCTAGCTATACGAGCAGAGCGCAGAGGCAGAATATTTAACATTGGAAGAACCGAAAACAGCAATGAGATTAGCTCGGGCATGGGAATATACACAGAGCTGGTGTTGGCTAGGCGCGAGAAGGATTTGAAAATAGAATGGCTTGAGATGTTTATTGATGCAGCCATAACCAATGGCGGACAAAGCTTGGCGTGGTCATATAGCCAAGTATCCGGCGTGCTGTATGCACTGCTGTTGGATGAAATTGGAGTGGAATGGCGAGAGGGTGTTAGGGCCACCCATGGATCTGCCACTAACCTTGGTGAGTTGCTTGCAAGTGCCATTGGCATAACGGAACCTATGGCCATTGGTTTGGTGGATTTGGAGCGGTATGGATATTCGGAAATAACCGCAGCGGAAATCACGTGGATGGAAAATAACGAGCGCATGACCCAGGAGGCTTTTGAGGCATTTGATGGGGTGCCGGTGCTAAGGATAGATAACACCGGAAATTGGGGTTTTTACGGGGAATTTGAAGCTTTATGGGTGCCGCAGCTGCCCACGCCAGCCGGGGGATGGTCTGGCCAGGTGTTTTACGGGGATTTTGAGTATTCGGGTAATTTTGGGACGATTACATTTACCCAGGGACGTATGCTGATAGGCCATCCGTATCATAGGGTGCCGGCGGCGCGGATGGATACATTTGGCAGTACAATTATAGGCTATGATTGGGTGCTGGAGTTGAGTGATGATTATGCTATTGAGGCGACGGACAATGGATTTAGGGTTGTGGAGAGGTAATGGGTGCCGAGGAGGGCGTGGCATGAAGAGGATGTTTTTGCTGCTTTTTTTGGTAGCGGCTGTGGCTATGTTGACGGGATGCGGCGGCGAAAACGGGGATGAGGGAATGTTGCGGCCTGTTATTGAGACCGGGGAAGAGCGGCGGCCAGAGATTGTGCTTTATGGGCCGCTGCTTTTGGGTGATGTGTCTATAGATATTGACAGGGCGGCGGGGAATTTTAGGGTGGTTGGACCGTAGAGATCCCGGGTTGGGCTTGGGATGACGCGGCAGCGGAATGTGGGCGGGCGCACAATGTGTGCCCCGACGGAGCGGCAGGAGGGGTAACGGTATGAAGAGAGCGGCTTTGGCAGTTTTGTTGGTGGTAGCATTGATTGTGGTTGTTGGGTGCGGCGGCAGTGAGGGGTATGAGGAAATGCCGACACCGAGGCTACTTGTTGAAGGTGCAGAGGATGATTATCGGTTGGAGCCTGAAGTGGCGGAACCGCTAGGGCATGATGGGTTGCCGTTTTTGAGTGAGCTGTCCATACCTATTGACAGGGCGATGGGGTACTTTGCCGCCATGGAGGCTATATTTGACGAGGATGGCGGTGCGCTGTGGGGCGCGCATTTGGGTGTGCCGTTTATGTTTATAGACTTTGACACCAACCATGCGGTGGCCAACAGGCCTATACGCAGTGATGATTTTTTTGGGCATGATGGTGTTTATATAGGGAGAGTGGCGGATGATTTGCGTTTTCGTATGTTTGGGTCTGTAGCGACGATTGATGGCAGAAGATGGGCCACGATGCGGTGGGACCAGGCAGAGGCCGCCGAAAGCGAGGAAGAAATTTTGCAAAGAATGATTGGCGAGGTTTTTTATATGCGGCAGCCGGAGCTTTTAGGTGCCGAAGGCGGGCCTATGCAAAACCCGTATATGAATGAATTGTTTGCGCGGGTAAGTGTGCAGATGGAGATAAATGCCTTGATGGAGGCACTTGAGAGTGGCGGCGGAGATGCTATGCTGGACGCCATACGTGACGCGCTATCCATACGTGAGGAGCGCAGAAATAGGATGCCGGGATCTGCAAGAGTTGAAAACCTGGGGGAAGTTGGTATTGGGACGAGGAGATATACGGGGCTGGCCTTGGTTTTGGGCGAGAAGGATTTGATGATAGAAAGGCTTGAGTGGTTTATAGAGGCCAATGTATCCGGCGGCCGGACGAATTTGGATTTGGCGAGTGCCCAGATAATTGGTGTGCTGTATGCATTGTTGTTGGACGAAGTTGGGGCGGACTGGAAAGAGGGGTTGCGTCTTGGTGGGGGCGGCTCTACTGACTTGGGGGCGGTGCTGAAAACTGCCGCCGGTATAGTGGTGCTGCCGTCTTTTGGATCGATTGATTTGGAGCGATATAGGTATACGCGAATTACTGAAATAGAAAATGTGTGGTTGGAAAATAATGCACGTATAGTGCAGGAAGCATACGAGACGTTTAGTGGAGTGCCGGTGTTGATGGTAAGAGTGGCCGGGAATAGGAATATTAGCGGTGATTTTGAAGTTGTTTCGGTTCCGGAGTTGCAGCGGGGAAGAGGATGGGAAGCTGCGGTGGCTTATGGAAGTTTTGAGTATTATGGCAGTTTTGGGCGGATTGTCTTTAACCATGGGCATTTGTGGTTGGGTTTTGCGGATGATAGGATTTCTGCTGTGAATATGGAGACTTTTGGCAATGTGATTGTTGGTGATAATTGGGTGATGGAGTTAAATGAGGGGTATGTTATTGAGGAGAGAGAGGGGAATTTTAGGGTGGTTGGGCCGTAGGTGTGTGGATGCGTGGGGAGATCCCAGGATGACGGTATTGGCAGACTGGAGGGGTAACGGCATGAAGAGAGCGGTTTTGGTGATTTTGTTGGCGGCGGTTTTGGCTTTGGTTGTTGGGTGCGGTGGTGTGGTGCCTGATGAATACGAAGAATATGCGGACGAGCTTGAAATATATGAAGATTATGAGGCCGAGATGGAAGCCACGGAAGAGGAGACTGTGTGGGCGCTGTCCGCGGAGGAATTGTCTATTCCTTTTGAGAGGGCGGCGGCGTACATTGTTGCGATGGAGGCCATATTTGATGAGGATGATGGTGCGCTGTGGGGTGTGCATCTGGGTATGCCTTTTATGTTTGCTGATAGTGTTACGCGCCATGCGGTAGCCAACATGCCGGATGTGGGCGGTGAGATTTTTGTGGAGCATGAGGGATTTTATATAGGTGTGCTGCCGTTGGGTACGTGGATTGGCAATACCACTATTAATTTTGATGGCAGAGACTGGGGAATGATGACATGGGCCCTTGTGGAAGACCTGGACAGCGAGACGGAAATTTTGACGATAATGGTTCATGAGCTTTTTCATGCCTGGCAGCAGTGGCACCTTGGCGGTGGCGGGCGGCCGCATGACCAACCGCATATGAATGCGTTGTTTGCGAGGGTAAGTGTGCAATTGGAGATAAGAGCGTTGTTGGCGGCGCTAAACAGCGACAATGAAGAGCAGCGGCTGGCGGCCATACATGATGCGTTGTCTGTACGCGGTGAGCGCAGGAGGAGATTTGCTGATGCCGCCGGTGTTGAAAACACCTTTGAAATAGGGGAAGGCACGGCGACGTATACAGATTTGGTGTTGGTTAGGCGGGACATGGGCGCGATATTGGAATGGTTTGAAGCGTTTGTGGGTGACTGGATAATAGATAGCGGGGCGAGCTTATCAGGAAATTATGGTTATATAACTGGTGCCATGTATGGATTTTTGCTGGACAAAGTGGGGGCTGACTGGCGAAGGGGTGTGCGTTTTGGGGCGCAAGATTTTAGGGCATCAACCGACCTGGGTGCGCGGCTTAAAGCAGCTGTTGGCATAACGGAGTTGATACCTTTTAGTGAGCTTGATTTGGAGTTATATGGATATTCGGAAATTGTTGCTGCGGAAAGATTGTGGTTGGAGGAGCGTGAGCGCATGGTGGGCGAGGCCATTGAGGCCTTTGATGAGGCTCCTGTGTTGATGATAAGTAATTTGGGAGAGTTTGGTGGCGGCGGCGAAATGGAGGTGTTGGAAATTATGGAACTTGGGCCGGCGCATGGTATGGTGGGAACGGTGTTTTATGGGGATTTTGAGTATTTTGGTTCTTTTGGGCGGATTAGATTTACGCGGGGGCATATGCTGTGGGCTCCTTCGTGGTATCATGTTCCTGCATTGGATATAGAAATTGATGGTAATATTGTGACGGGCAGTAATTGGGTGTTGGAGTTGAATGAGGGGTACAGGGTTGATGAAGTGCGGACGGGTTTTAGGGTTGCTGGGTCGTAGTGTGTTTGCGGACGGACGGGCGAGCATAGCTCGTCCTTACGAAGATCCCGGGTCAAGCCCGGGATGGCGATAGTTGGTGTGCGGACAAATGGTGCTTTGAGAGGTAAAAACATGGATTGGAAAAAATACAGGGCGCATTTTGCCCATAATAAAATAGATGAGAGCCATTTTGTGCTGGGTGTGGACATGGGCAATGCTACATCGGCCATATCTTTTTTTGACCCGTTGCGGCGGGTGGGAGAGGTGCTGGACATTAGCGGCGGGTATGGCAAGGCGGCGGCACCTACGGTGTTGCAGCATATTGCCGATAGTGGCGAATGGATTTTTGGGGAATATGCGGTGTTGAATGCCAATGGGGCTGACCCTTTGTTGACGGGTTTTGTGGGGCGGCTGGGGGGCGGTGACAATGCCGCGGAGAGCTCTGTTGTGTATCTAAAAGAATTGGTGGCTAATTGCCGCAGTATAAATCCCAAGGCGCAAATAGCGGGTATTGTGGCTGTTGTGCCGGATTTTGTGACGCCGGAGATTGTGGATGTGCTGAGGGATGTGTACCGTGCGGCGGGGTATGGGGATGCGCTGATTGCTGTTGCGGAAGAGCGGGAGGCGTTGCTGACCCATTATCTTTACAATGAGCCGGGGGCCAGCGGGCGGGTGATGCTGTTGGATTTTGGTGACAGAGGTATGCGCGGCGGTGTGTATAATGTGGATGGTGGTGAGGTGGAATGTTTGTCTGTGAACATGGACGTTGACCTTAGCACTGCGGCGGTGGACGAGGGGGTTTATGACTTATTTGCGGGGTATTATTGTGAAAACAGGGGCGAGGGGCAGGAGTTGTCTGCTGCGGAAACAGCCCAGTTGACCATATTTACCCATCAGCACAAGGACATGCTTTTTCAGCCCAAGCCAACGGCTAAGCAGGCGCGGTTATATTTTAACTTTACGTATCCGCCGTTTTCTCGGCAAGTGGCTGCGGAGGATGTGTGGGGTATTGTGGGGCCGTTGGAGCGGGTGATGACGGATTTTGTTGCTGGGATGCTGGGGAAGATACCCGGGGCGAATAAGAGCGTGGACACCATAATATGTACCGGCGGCGGCTTTGAGATGCCATGGGCCAAAAGGCGCATTGCGAGTTTGTTTGGCGGCGGGGATGTGCGGTTTTATAAGAATTCTAAGGGTATACTGGCGGAAGGGGCCAGCCTTATGGCCGCGGAGAGGTTGGGGTTACTGCCGGATATTGGTCTTAATATAATAGACAGCCATAAAATGCCATGGGATATTGGTGTGCAGGTTGGGGGAGGTTTTTATCCCATTGTGCGGCGGGGGACGTGGCTGGGGCAGGAGTGCGGCACGGCGTATTTTATTTTGCAAGATGATGACGATAAAATTGTGCTGTATAGTCGTGACGAGAAGGGCGGGGAGAAGCGGATAGGCATGGCGGTGCTGGGTGGTTTGCCCCGGCGGCCTGTGGGTACAACGAAAATTGCCGTAGACATTATTGCGAAAACAGCGTATGATTATATGGTGAATATACGTGATGTGGGTTTTGGAGAGATGTTTCCGGCCAGTGGATATGTGTACAACGGAGAACTAAGTGTTAGCGAATGAGGTGGATAGATGAATTGGGAAGAATATCGCAAGGAAATTGAGGCGAAAGGCAAGGTGCCGGAGGATTGGTATATTTTGGGCATAGACCTGGGTACCACTAACTCTGTTGTGAGCTATTGGGACAATGGGGCCAAAAAGCCGGAGCCTATTGATACATCGGGGGGCTTTGGGAAGATTCCTTTGCCCAGCGTGGTGCAATATAGGCCGGAAGATAACGGCCCCGGCGAGTGGGTTGTGGGGGAAGAGGCCTATCGTTCTATAAAGATTTATCCGGAGACCACCATACGGTCCATCAAGCGCAAGATGGGTACCAATGAGGTGGTGGAGCTTGGGGGAGAGGAATATTTGCCGGAGGAGATATCGGCAAAAATACTGAAACAATTGGTTAATTATTGCCAAAGTCTTAACCCGAAGGCGGAGATTGCCGGGTTGGTGGTAAGTGTGCCATATGACTTTGACGACAGCGCGAAGAAGGCCACCATGCGTGCGTGTGAGCTGGCCGGGTTGGCGGACAAGCTGATATGTTTGATAGAAGAGCCAAAGGCGGCGGCACTGGCGTATAATTTTAGGCGGGAACTGGCCCAGGATGAGAAGATATTGGTTTTTGACTTTGGCGGCGGCACGCTTGATATTACGCTGTTTCATGTGGTGGAGAAAAATGCCAGTAAGATAAAATTGCAAGTGATTTCCGAAGGTGGTGAGGCTCACCACGGCGGGGATAATATAGATGAGATGATAATGGCCAAGTGTTATGGACTTGTTAAGGACAAGATTGGTCTTGAAGCGGGAGAGATTTCTCCGGAAAATACGGCGGAGCTGGCACTGCGGTCCCGGGAGGCCAAGGAGCGGTTATCGGGCGTGAAGTCTTTCCGCATACCATTTACTTTTTGTATTCCGCCATTTGTGGAACAACTGACCCGTGAGCAGTTTGAGGAGCTTATTGCTGATTTTATTGAAAAAACCCGAAAATTGGTGCAAAAAGCCCTGCGGGAGGCGTATACGGGGGCGGTGTATCCTGATGGGGTGGACAGGGTGCTGCTGGAGGGTGGCTCGTCCCAAATGCCCTGGATAAAGAGCATGTTTATTGAGATATTTAATGATGAAAGCAAGATTTATACATCCGAGCGGCCGGCGTTGGATATATCTCTTGGTGCCACGTATTATGCGGCCATGAAGATGGGGCTGTTGGTGAGCCCCGATGTGGAGTCGGAGAAAGTGGATGTGGAATTTGAAGTAACTGTGCCACATGATATTGGGCTGGAGATACAAAATGGGGCGAAGAGGTCGTTTTTTGCTATGATACGCCGGGGTACGCCGTATGCGCTGGCTAAGAAGAGCCATGTGTTTACGCTGTCGGGGGATATGCCGGAGGATATGACGCGGCTTGACCTAAAGATCTTGGAGCGTATAAACAAAGACGACCGGCTGGAGGATTGCAAGCTGATAGGTGAGGTAGAGATACAGGGCCTGCCAGGGCGGCCCAGCGGCAAGACGCGGTTGCGGGTTACGCTGTTGGTGGAGGAAGAAGGCGGTCTGGTAAAAGGGGCCGTGGAGGATTTAGGTTTTGGGGAGGAATTTGGCCCCAGTGGGTATAATGAGGTGTTTGATCCGTCGCGGTTTAATAAGCGGGTGGTGGGGAAATCGTAGGGGCGGCATTCTGCCGCCTGGTTTAGACCAGTCATATAGTATGGAAGGAGAATATCATGAGCTATTTAGGCATTGACCTTGGTACGACAAATTCGGTAGCCATAATTTACAAAGACAGTGGCGATGTGCTGGAGGTTGTGAAAATTGACGGCACCGATGAGATATTACCCAGCGTGGTGAGCTATATTGACGGCGGGGTGGTTGTGGGCAGTGAGGCTAAAAGCGGCGCAATAATTTATCCCGAGGCTACTATTATATCGGTAAAGCGGCTGATGGGCAGTGATGAGAAGATTATTGCGGGTGACATGGAAAAGACGCCGGAAGATGTGAGTGCGGACATATTGCGCACATTGAAGCGGGCGGCGGAAGAGCAGGCCGGAGAGGTTTTTGACGAAGTGGTTATTACCCATCCCGCGTATTTTAACGACCGGCAGATTTTTGCCACGCGCCAGGCGGGGTTGCTGGCGGGTTTTAAGAATGTGTTTTTGTTGAGTGAGCCCCTTGCGGCGGCCATAGAATACGGTTATCGTCAGGGGTATGCCCAGACGCTGCTGGTGTATGACCTGGGCGGCGGTACTTTTGATGCTTGTGTGCTGGAGGTTGGCAAGGACGAGAATGGCCAGGAGATTTTTCAGGAACTGGCCGACGTGGGAGATATGGCCCTGGGGGGCGATGATTTTGACAGCGAGCTTATACGCTGGATGAAGGAGAAATTTAGCCAGCAAAACGGTGTGGACTTGGATACACTAGACCATGCCGAGCGCAAGCGGGTGTTGCAGAAGCTGAAATTTGAGGCGGAGTCTGTTAAAAAGAAGCTAAGCGGCACAAATAAAGCGCAGATACGCATAAATCCGCTGGTTATTATAGATGGCGTGCCGCAGAATTTGTCGTTGGAGATAACCCGTGAGGAATTTGAGGCCCGCATACGTAAATATGTGGACCGCAGCCGGGATATTATTGAAGAAGCCCTGAAGCGGGCAGGCAAAGGGGCCGACGAGATATCTAAAGTGATATTAGTGGGCGGCTCTACATTGATACCTATGGTTAAGCGTATGGTGGCCGGGTACATTAAGGAGCCGTATAGAGCTACCGACCCGGCAAAGTCTGTGGCTATGGGGGCGGCTATTTATAATTATTTGATACATTTGCCCAACAGCAATGTTAAGGTGGGGCAGATAACCCGTCAGATTTTTGGTACGGAGGCCGTGGTAAATGTGGCCACCAGAGAGCGGGCGTTGATACCTATTATTCCTATGGGAAGCCCCATACCTACCCGTATTTCGGATGCGAATTTTGCTGCAACGGGGGCGGGGACTGTTAATGTGGATGTGTATCAGTGGGAGCAGGGGCATGAACATGACAGAAAATATATGGGTAGCGTGATTTTTGGTGGGCTTAGTGGTGCGACCCAACTGGAGATTACTTATGCAATAGACGAGAATAATTTGTTTGAAGTGTATGTGAAAGATGTGGCCACGGGAAATGCCCAGCGGGCAGAATTTGATCGCACACAATTTGCGGCACCGCCGGTGGAGCGTGTTAATGCAGACGGTGCTATAGGTAATGTAAACATTGTGTTTTGTATTGACACTACGGGCAGCATGGATACTTACATTAATGGCGTGAAAGACAGAGCCATCGAATTTGCCCAGATTTTGGCCAGCAAGGGGGCGACATTTAAGCTGGGGCTTATAGGCTTTGGTGACCTTGGTGAAGGCGAAAAGCCCAGTGTTTATAATTTTACCGATGATGTGGCACGCTTTCAAAAACAGGTGAATAATATACCACGCACGTATGGCGGGGACATTCCGGAATCGGCTTTGGATTCTTTGGAGACTGGCATAGAGCTGCTGGCTACTGCCCGGCATGATGGGCCGGCTAAGTCTATATTTATATTGATAACTGATGCGCCGCCTCATGTGCCTACGCATTCCGGTAAGTCTGTGGCGGATATATGCAATATGCTTAACAGCCATAATGTGGTGACATATGTGGTGGCTAGGAAGGACAGGGAGAGCATAGAGGCATATGATCCTGTTACTAAGCCCCATGGAAAGTATTATGATTTGTCCGATAAGTTTTATGATATTTTGGATAATATCGCTGCGAGCATTGCGGAATTGATAAGGCTTTAAGGGCATTGCCGCCTTTAGGCGACACGCGGGATTGGGGTTGGCATGGCAAAACTGCACTTGGCTGTATCTCAAAGTGAAAATATCATTCCCTACCAATTCTCTATGACCGGCATCAGGGTTTATTCGTTGGAGGAGGCACTGTATCACTGCTTTCATCACTGGCGCCAGTCTACGCAGGATTTTCTTTGCGAACCTTTTTTATGTTGGATTGAAAATGACCTGGGTCATGTTGAAATTGGGGCGAAGTTGCGGGAAATAAGCTGCATGGAGGGGTTTGCGGATCGATTTACGGCTTTTTTGGCTGTGGTGGATTATCTGCCCGGTGCGGCCTTGACGAGACTTGCAGACGAGCTTGAGCTTTGGGAACGGCGGCAGGTGTGGGAAAAGCTGGCGGAACAGGGAGGTTACTGGATGAGCCGCGGTCAAGGCCGACAGGCGTACGATTTGTATGCCAAGGCGTTAACGTACCACCAAGATGTCGTGTTGCTTAATAATGCCGGTGTGGCCTTGATGCACATGGGCAGCTATGATCAAGCTGCATTGCATTTTGCCACGGCGCGGCATTTGGGCCCGGAAAATGAGCAGTTTGTCTTTAATCTTATAGAAGCACATATTTTTGCCGGGGACTATGACGTGGCGCAGGATTTGATAGAAGAGGCTGTGCTTAAAAATCCCGAACATCCGGAGCTATATTACTTTAGGGGTGAATTGCACTTTAATGACAAGAGTTATTTTGATGCCATTAAGTTGTACGAAAAAGCCCTAAGGTTAAAATATGACCCGGAATATGTCTACAAGTTATGTGACTGCTTTATGCGGGTGAGGCTGTATGACAAGGCCTTAGATAGTCTGGAAATGGTGCGGGTGCGGGATGTTGCTTTCTTGAAAAAACAGGCGGTGTGTTATGCCCAGGCTAATAATATTCCGAAGGCCATAAAGTCTATGGAAACCGCCATTGTGAACCATGGGGGCAGTGGGGAATTGTGGACTGCGCTGGCACGTTTGCACCGTATGGATTATGATGCAAACAGGGCGTCGGAGGCTATTGGTCAGGCTTTGGTGTTTTCTCCAGACGACCCTGCTGCTATGTTGGAATATGCCAAAATACACAAGGCCCAAGGGCGGTTAAAGGAGTATCAGGGTATTTTAGGGCGTATTTTGCAGAAGTTTAAAAGGGATTATAGGCGGCTGAATGTTGAAGGAGGCTGATATGATGACGCCACATATAGAAGCAAAAAAGGGCCAGGTGGCCCAAGTTGTGCTGATGCCGGGAGACCCATTGCGGGCCAAATTTATTGCGGAGAACTTTCTTGTTGATGTTGTGCAGTTTAATGGTGTGCGGGGCATGTTGGGATATACCGGCCAATACAAAGGCCGCCTTGTGTCTGTCATGGGTTCCGGCATGGGCATACCATCCATGGGGATATACGCCCACGAGCTTTTTTCTTTTTATGATGTGGAGCGCATCATACGGGTTGGCACGGCGGGAGGCATATCACCCCATCTGGCTTTGCGGGATGTGGTGATTGCCATGGGAGCTTGCACAAACTCTAATTTTGTTGGCCAATATAATCTGGCCGGGCATTTTGCGCCTATTGCTGACTATCGGTTGCTGGCCGCTGCTGTGAAACATGCGGAAAAGGCCGGAGTGGCCTATAGGGTGGGCAATGTAATAACCAGTGACACTTTTTATGGTGATGATACTGCCGCCATGGCGGGATGGCTTAAAATGGGCGTGTTAGCGGTGGAGATGGAGACGGCGGGGCTGTATGCTTTGGCGGCCCGCCTGGGCAAGCAGGCCTTGGCGATACTTACTATATCTGACATGGTGTTTACCCAAGAAGTTACCACGGCCCAGGAGCGGCAAAATAGCTTTACGCAGATGATGGAGATTGCGCTGGAAACGGCGATTGAAGAATGAAAGGACGGCTGCAAGCCGCCCCTACGGGATATTGATAAATATACACACACAAATCATTTTGAGGCAATTATTTTTACGGAAAATTTGCGTTGGCGTGGCGGATCGAATTCGCAGAAATATATGCCTTGCCACGTACCCAGCAGGGGCTTTCCGTTGTGGATTATGATGGTTTCGCTGGCGCCTATGGCGCTGGCTTTTAGATGGGCTGTGGTGTTGCCTTCGGCGTGGCGGAAGTCTGTTCTGTCCGGGAAGGCTTTGTCCAGGCCTAAAAGCATATCGCTGACCACATCCGTGTCGGCGTTTTCATTTATAGTGATGCCTGCTGTGGTGTGTGGACAAAAGACTACGGCCAGGCCGTTGGTTATGCCGCTTTTGGTTATGGCATCGTGTACCTGGGTTGTTATGTTATAAAAATCTGTTTTGGGTGTGGATAGGGTGTATTCGTATAGCATGGTTTTATGCCTCCGTTACTTTGAAATTGACCAAATTGCCATCGGGCAGGAATGAACGCTCGCTTGCCGCAAACGCAACAATGGTTCCGTCATCTTCCAACCATAATGTATCGTGCGGATATGCTTCGCCCGAAATGATACCCAATGCATCAACGGGAGCTTCGGGGCCGTTATGCCCGGCAACACTTCTTATTACAACATTGTCAGGGCTTTCTTTGCTGGAGCATGTAATCATCAGCATATTTTCGTGAGCTATCCATTGGGCAACGGTGTAGAATTGTGTTTCTTTAAACACATATGGACAATCGCCTGCGTATGCTTCGGTTTCGATGATGCGATAATGGCTGACAATGCCGCTTTCGGCTTTATGACAAATGATTTTGCCAAGTAGTTCTTTTGCGACATCTTTTGCGGAGTGGTTTAAGAAAATTGACTGTTCGAGTTTTTTCATGGATTTATCTCCTTTGTCCGAAGTTAGATTATGCGGGCGGAATGACCCTGCCCCTACTTTTGTAATAGCCATACGATATTTTCTCCAAGGCGGCGCATGGTGCGTATGCCTTCTTGGTCGTTGTCATAGTCGCCGATGGCCATGGACAGGCTCATGTTCCAATAGCTGCTGCCGGGGACAATCATGTCGTTTATTAGGAAGAAGTGTTGCATACTGTTGAGGGTGTGTATGCCGCCGGCCCGGCGCACTGCTGTTACTGCGGCGCCGACCTTGCGTGAGAGACAGTGGCCGTCGCGGCGGGAGACGAAGCCGCAACGGTCTATGACGGCCTTGATTTCTGGGGTGAGGTCGGAAAAGTATGTGGGGGAGCCGAGGACGATGGCGTCGGCGGCCTTCATTTTTTGGTATACTTCGTTAATCCAGTCATCTATGGTGCAACGGCCTATGTGGTCGGAGCAGCGGCCGCAGGCCATGCAGCCCCGGGTTGGACGTCCGCCGGCCTGGTAAATTTCTGTCTCGAAACCGGCGGCGGTGCATACCTCCAGCACGGTATTTATCATGGCAAATGTGTTGCCATTGTGGCGCGGGCTGCCGTTTACAGCGAAAATTTTCATAGAATATTACTCCTAATTTTAAAATGGGACGCTGGGGGCGGCCGTCCCCTGCGGATGTGCGTTGAATGGGCGGCAAAATGCCGCCATTACGGGCTAGTTGGAGCCTCGTCTTTTTTGATGCTGCGGGCTACGAGCATGTTAAGTGCTGCCAGCACACCGGCGAAGACGAAGACGTATTGGGGGCCGAGTTCCCACCAGAGGTAGCCGCAGATTATGGCGCTGAGGATGGAGAGGACGTGGTCCAGGGCCATGCCGGTGGCGAGGGTGGGGGTTACGTCCTCTGGGGTGGCGGCGATGGAGCGCATGTATACATTGCGCACCATGCCGAATTGGATGGTCATACGGTCGGCGATGTTGACGGCGACGGCCAGGGCCACCACGGCGGCCATGCCAAGCAGCCAGCCTGCGTGGAGGCCGGCACTGATGACGCCGTAGGCCAGGTAAATTACCAGAAATATGGCGGCCTCTATGATCATGATGCGGGATGTGCCGTAGCGGTCTATCCAGCGGCCCACGGCGGGGATGAAGAAGATGCCGATGGCGGAGCCGGCGATGATGAGGAGTGCCATATGGTCTGCGCCGAAGCCCAATAGTTCTATCAGCACCCAGGGGCCGTAGACATACATAATTTGCTTGCGAGAGCCAAAGAGCATGGCCAGGAGGTAGTACTTTGTATATTGTTTTTTGAAGACGAAGCGGGATTTTGTGGATTTTGTGTCTTCAGTGAGGCGACCAAGGTATATAAGGAGGATGAAGACCCCGGTAAATAAGGCACCGGCGATGACGAAATTAAGAATGACCGGGGTGGTGAAGGAGAAAAAGCCGGTGCGAAAGCCGACGAAAACCAGGATAGCGGCCACCATGGAAAAAGCGGTGCGCAGGCCGTTGAAGCGGCCCATCATTGTGCCGTAGCTACCTTTTTTGGCTAGGGACATGCCCATGCTGTCATATAGAGGCATAAACATATGCATACCCAGAGAATTGATGAACAAGAAGATGAGCATGATGCCGAAAGAGGGCGAAAGCAGGCCCATGGCCATTATGCCGATGATGCTGAGACCCTGGGCTACAAGTGCCAGGCGTATATTGCCCAAAAAGGCCAGGGACGACACGACAAGCATGGTGATAACGCCGGGTAATTCTCTTGGTAGCTCTATGTAACCACGTTGCAGAGCATCCACGCCGTGGGCTTCTCGGAAGTAGTTGGAAAATACGCTGTCAGATAGACCAAGGCCAAGGCCGGACAGGGCCACAATGGCCATAAAGACATATATTGCCCGTTGCTTTCTTTTTTGCTCTGTTGCTTCTGTCATGTTGTCGCTCCTTTTGTGTGAATTGTGGTGTAGGTTAATAGGCCCTGTATATGTTCGGATTTCATTAGGTCTATGGAAGCTATTGACTGGTGCAAAGGCTCGATTTGTTGGCTTGCGGCGGCTGTGATAATCTTACGGCCTAATGTGATGTGGGGGTTGTACTTGCGGGTGTCGAGGGTGAAGCCCGCGGTGATAAGTTTTTGGGTTATATTGTGTTGCAGGGCAAGCAGTGCCTTGTTTTCTGCAATACCTGCCCACCATAGGTCGCCTTCTTTGCGGCCGAACCGCCCGATGCTGTTGATTTTTATGGGAAATGGTGTGAAGTTTACGCTATCAATCACAGTTTTGATGGTATTGGCTTGGGCGGCAGTGCATTCGCCGATAAATGCAAGTGTTAAGTGTAGGTTTGTATACAGGGTAAAATTGCCGCCTGTAGATTGTTTGCGTAGGTCATTCTGCAACAAAACAAGGCCATCGCGTGTGGCCTTGTCAAAATTAATTGCTATAAACAACCGCATAGCAACACGCCCCATCCTGTTTTAATTTTACCACAATGTGCCCACTGCCGCAACCTTTACATGCCTCCGTCATATAATTACAATACATGTAAATATGGGAGGCACAATATATGAGAGAGAGCTTGACGCAGGATATATGCGCGAAAGAAGCCTTTGTGGAGTTTGCCCGTGGCGGCTACGAATATAAGGGGCCGTGGCAGCCGGAGCACGACCTTCCCGGTGGGAGGGACGACAGGCGGCATGATCATTACCATGACAGACACCAAGCACCCGCACCGCCGCAGCCGAACAGGCACCACCAACCCAATCACGGCGGAGGGCATCATGGCCATTACCAAGACAGGCACCACGACCCGCATCATGGTGGACATCAGCCGCCGCGCCATGAGGAACGCTATGACCATCATTCTGGTTCTGCCCCTCGTTTTGCGCCGCCGTCATATGTGCCGAAAGCGGCCCCGGGGCTGCGTGCTGTAGACCCGGGTGCTATAAGCCGCTGTTTGTATTCGTACACATATCTGTGGCTTAATAACAGGCAGGAATTTTGGTTTTTCCCCACATTTGTGGGCAGAAAATCTGTGGCGGGATACAGATGGATGCATGGCCAGTGGGTGTATATGGGTTTTGATTTGAAGATGATAGATTCGTTTTTTTGTGGCGGCAGATAATGTAAAAAAAACCGGCAGCCCTGTGTGGTCGCCGGTTTTTGCGTTTGTGTTATTGCTTTTTGGCCAGCATGGCCATTAGGGGTACAAAGGCTTTGTATATAACAAAGCTGCCCAGGGACACCAGGGTGTTTTTGAGTAGATTGAAGGGGATGATGGCGTACAGCACCAGTGTAAACAGGGTGCTGATGTTGGCATTTGTGTCAGTGCCGCGGCCGATTACCCTGTCCATGCCGCCGAAGATATAGGCAAAAGCCGGGATGAGCATATAATAATTTATTAATGCGGCGATGGCGGTGGATATTAATGTGCCCGCGAGGGCACCCAGGATAAAGCCTTTTGTGGAGCGGTTGAGACGGTGATATATGTAACCAAAGGGCAGTATATAGGCGCAACCGAAGATGAAGTTGGCCAGAGAACCTATGCCGGCGGAGTTTGTGCCGGTTACTAAAACGTCCAGTATGTTTTTGATACCCATTATCCATACACCGGCGATGGGGCCGAGGGTTATGGTGCCAATGACGGCGGGAATGTCGGAGACATCCATGGCCAAAAAGGTGGGGAAGATGGGCAGACGCAAGCGGAAGATGCCATCGATGGTAAGCACAAAGGCTATGGCGGCCAGCAGGGCTATTTTGGTCATGGTTTGGATATTTAGTTTTTTTGGGGCGGCTTGGTTTGACATGGTTTTCCTCCTTGGGGGTGAGATTCCGGGTCAAGCCCGGGATGACATTTGTGGGGCGGTGATATTGGCAACAAAAAAAGCCCACAAAAGGGGCAAGAAAACAACGCAAAAAGACACGCTGTAAGCTTCTTCCATCCAGACTTCACAGACACAAGGAGGCATTTTTTGCTTTGCAAAAAAAACGCTCGAAATTGCACAATTGAAGTGTTTTTGCAATTCTCTCACTTGTGGCTTATGTTACTGTCGGTTTTGGAATTTCACCAAATCTGCCAAATTGCCATTAGGCAATATGGCTCGCGGACTATACCGCCGGTCGGGATTTTAACCCTGCCCCGAAGCTTTTTTGTTATATTGACCCAATTATACTGCTGTAGCGGCCTCTTGTCAAGGGGCATTTTTTTTGTTAGAATTAAGGCAGAGGTGACGAAAAATGGCCCGATGGATAATGAAGGAAAATGACGCGGACATTGGCCTGATGGCTGGGGTGCTTAAAATAAGCCCGATTGTGTGTGAGATTTTGGCCAACAGGGGCATACGCACAAAAAATACTGCCATAAAATACCTTAACCCGGCGTTGCAATTTATGCATGATGGGGCGATGATGGCGGATATGGCGCGGGCGGGATGTATTGTGCTGGATGGTATAAAGGCCGGCCGCAAGTTTTGTATTTATGGGGATTATGACGTGGATGGTGTGAGCGGCACCGTAATTTTGCACAAGGCTCTGGCGGGGCTTGGGGCGGATTGTGGTTATTACATACCCCGTCGTGAGCAAGAGGGTTATGGCCTTAATATATCAGCTGTGGAGAAAATTGCCGAATATGCGGATGTTCTCATTACGGTGGACAATGGTATTGCAGCCGAAGCGGAGGTGGCCTGTGCTAAGGAATTGGGCATGACGGTTATTGTAATTGACCACCACGAGCCGGCGTATATTGAGGTGGGTGGGGTTAAGGAGCAGCAGTTGCCAGTGGCTGATGCTATTATTGACCCAAAACGTTTTGACTGTCAGTATCCTTTTAAGGAGATGTGTGCCGCCGCGCTGGCTTATAAATTTGCCGAATATTTGCACAAAGAGGCCGGGGTAGATTTTGTTAGAAGGGACGAATTTCTTATTTTTGCGGCCATTGCCAGTTTTTGTGATGTGGTGGATTTGGTGGGGGAAAACCGTATTATTGCCGCAAATGGGCTGGCGCTGCTTAACAGTGAGCGGCGGACAAATATTGGGTTAAATGCTCTTGTAAAAGCGCGGAATTTGGAATATAATAAGCTAGATACATTTGACATTGGATTTATCATAGGGCCGTGCATAAATGCCACGGGGCGGCTGGAGTCTGCCGAACAGGCCGTGGAGCTGTTTTTGTGTGATGATTTTGCTAAAGCGGAGCAGATGGCCCAAAGGCTGGTGGAGCTTAACAACAACCGCAAGGATTTGTGTGCGAAGTTTGTGGAGAAAACCATTGCAAGCCTGGAAGATGCCGAGCTGGACAAGGTGCTGGTTATTTATGACGAGGACATACACGAAAGCATTGCCGGCATTGTGGCCGGGCGGGTTAAAGAAGCCCTGTGGCGGCCGGCATTGGTGTTTGCCAAAAGCGGCGACGTGGCCAAGGGGTCAGCGCGGAGCATAGAGCAATACGATATTTTTGCGGAAATGCAGCGGCACAAAGAGCTCTTTATACGCTTTGGCGGCCATAAAATGGCGGCAGGGGCGACGCTGGCCGTGGAGAATATTGATGTGTTGCGGCGGCGGCTTAATGAGGTCTGTACCTTAACGGACGAGGATTTTGTGCCTATTGTTTATGTGGAAAAAGAGCTGGAGCTGGATGAGGTAACCTTTGAGCTGGCCCAATCGCTGGGAGTGTTGGCGCCTTTTGGTAAAGAAAACAAACAGCCGGTGTTTGCTACGCGGCAAATATATACAGAAAGCATTGAAGTTATTGGTCAAAGCGGCACCACATTGCGTATGAGTTTTAGGTGTGACAGTGGCCGCCGCATACGTGCCGTGGCGTTTAATAGTGTGAAAAAGTTTGCGGCGATGCTGGCGGAGCTTTATAGCGAAGAAGTGTGCCAGGGGTTTTTGACCGGGCATATACGTAATTTGACTGTGAAGTTGGACATGGCCTATCATATTGAGATAAATACGTTTAACGGTAATTCCAGCTTGCAATTGCGCATAGTTGACTTTAAGTTTTAGAGGCGATGCCGCTTGAAGACGGCAATACTTCATTCTGACCAAGAAAGGCGAGGATTATGGATCTAAAGCAAACTATAAGAGATTTTCATGATTTTCCGCGCCCGGGCATATTGTTTCGGGACATCACCACAATTTTAAAAGACCCGGCGCATTTTAGCAGCTCTATTGCGCAGATAGAGGAGTTGCTGACGGGTTATGACTATGATTTGGTGATTTCTCCAGAATCCCGAGGTTTTATGTTTGGGGCACCCGTGGCTGCGCGGCTTGGCAAGGGTTTTGTGCCTGCCCGTAAAAAGGGCAAGCTACCGGGAGAGGTGCTGGCTCGGACGTATTTTTTGGAGTATGGAATCGATGCCATAGAAATACATAAAGATGCTATAAAACCCGGGCAAAAAGTTGTTATTGTGGATGATCTTTTGGCCACGGGTGGCACCTGTAAAGGCATATGCGAAATTGTGGAGGAATTGGGCGGCCGGATTATGTGTATTGCGTTTTTAATTGAGCTGGGTGGTCTTGGCGGCCGGGAAATTTTAAAAGGTTACGATGTGAAAACGGTTTTGAAATACTAAAAGATAGCAGAGGTGGCGCAGCATGGTTAGCAACGGAAGAACAAACGACATAAGTTTTGCGGGAGATTTGGGTATTATAGCCCTGCAAAGCTGTCAGGAATTTGGCAAAAAGTTGGACGAGCATGTTAAAAATCTGCGGGCAAAGGAGGGCATTGATCATCCCGAAACTTTTATGATTGATGCCCAGGAGATACGCTTTACCAACGGCGAGGGAAAAATAATCCTTAATGAGACGGTGCGGGGCAAGGATATTTACCTTGTCTGCGACATTGGCAATTACAGCTGCACATATAATTTGTACGGGCACACCAACCACATGGGCCCGGACGAGCATTTTCAGGACATAAAGCGGGCGGTGTCTGCCATCGGCGGCAAGGCGGCCCGCATAAATGTGATGATGCCCATGCTGTACGCGTCCCGCCAGGACAGAAACAAAGGGCGGGAATCTTTGGACTGTGCCCTGGCTTTGCGGGAGCTTGAAGCCCTTGGCGTGCGCGACGTCATCACTTTTGACGTACACAACCCATCCGTGCAAAATGCTGTGCCCCTTATGTCTTTCGAAAATCTTTACGCCACATATGAAATTGTGAAAAATTTTATTCATGATGAGGGAGAAATTGTGTCTGACAAGGACAATTTTCTCATCATCAGCCCTGACCTTGGAGGCATGGAGCGCGCCATTTACTACTCTACCGTTATGGGCATAGACATTGGCATGTATTACAAACGGCGGGATTATTCCAGCGTGGTAGACGGCCGCAACCCTATAGTGCAGCACGAATATCTGGGCCGCGACCTGGAGGGCAAAAACGTTATTATCATTGATGACATAATAGCTACCGGCGAAAGCGCCGTGGAAATTATCCACAACCTAAAAAAGCGCCGCGCCGAGAAAATATTTGTGGCCACCACATTTGCTCTGTTTACCAAAGGCACCGATGCTTTCCGGAAGCTTTATGACGACGGCCTGCTTACCCGGGTATATTCCACAAACCTAACCTATGTGCCGGAGGATATACGCCAACAACCATGGTTTAAACATGTGGATATGAGTCCCTTTGCGGCGGAGGTTGTTAACAGCCTTAATATGAACCGCTCTATTGAGCCCATTTTGGATGCCACCGGGCGGTTAGTGGAGCATTTAAAAGGCTTGCAGAAGCAAAGCCAGATAACGCTGCCGATTTAGGATATCATATGAATGAGCACAGGCGACCGACCACGCTCGCCCGTGCTGTATATTATTGCCGAACTAGATTGGCTATTGATAAACCCGGACTTCGATTGCGTAATCAGTGGTCTTGTGGGGATTAACATAAACCACAGCTTCGCA
>Ga0123355_10000589_pt1 | contig 48988 bp, 41 predicted proteins | sample TergutEmb28metaG_3_FD_89872 | JGI IMG/M metagenome (GOLD analysis project Ga0123355, IMG submission 89872) | Embiratermes neotenicus P1 segment gut microbial communities from Petit-Saut dam, French Guiana - Emb289 P1 | ecosystem: Host-associated > Arthropoda: Insects > Digestive system > Gut ...
AAACAACTCATCATTATCATCGAACCAACCGATGAATGCGTGTCTTGCGAAACTCGGATCAAACTGTGGTCTTGTCGCTGTCTCGCCATCTAATACTGTCTGAGGTGCCGGAGGTTGGATCGGGGTGCCGGGATTATTGTTGTCAAATGTTACCGTGTGCGTTATTGTCTCTTCCCACTCTGCAATCAAGGTTGTGTCTGCCCAAATACGAGTATTAAAGTTAAATAGCTCAGCACCATCAAACCAACCGATGAATGTGTAGCCGTCTTTTGTCGGATCAGCAGGTCTTGTAACCATACTGTTTTCTTGTATTAATAAGTTGGTGAGCGCAGAGCCATTATCTGCATCAAACGTCACTGTATGACCTAGGCGTAACGTAATGCCCCAGCCTTGACCATTACCTAAACAAGCAAATCCATACATGTGCACTCCAGCGAAATCAACACGAGCTTCTATGGATACCCATCTACCGTTTGTTGCAAACAGACTTCTAAAATCATCAATAGTTATCGTAAATGGACCATCATATACCGCCCATTCGGTATATGATATCGGAGCATTCCAACCGTCTGATGTAGTAATCCTGTAGCGAATCACCGGCTCTGTTCCTGTTTCAAAACCATGGCTAGTGAAAGAACTAAGACTAATCTCGGTTCCCACAGGTATGACTGTTCCGTTTGTTACACTCGATGTTACACGTTCTAACCAATGTGCGGTCAATGTAATGTCTTCAGTGATTGGTGTTGCAAAATCAAATCTTTCTTCGCCATTATACCAACCAACAAACGCTGCAAATCGAGATCTGATTGGATTATTGACTGGTCTTGTAACTGTATCGCCATCTGCTACTTCTACCGCAGGGAAATTGGTTAATGTACCATTCCCATTAAACGTTACTGTGTGAACTACTGTCTCGCCATTGGTCGTAAACACATCATTTTCATCAGTTACAAAGTCTAGATCCACAATATACTCATAAGCATACGTGGTCGTGTCATCAGTATTCACAACTGCGGTCTCGCTCAGAGATGTAGCCAAACTATCTGCCGCCTCAATCAAGGACGTAGCCGAACTGTCTGTCACCTCAACTGGAGGCACAGTCGAACTGTCTGTCACCTCAACTGGAGGCTTCTCAAATTCCTCTTCATAGGCAAATGCCATTGTTGGGAGTAGCATTAACAGTACCAATAGAATGGATAAAGACTTCTTTCCCCTCATTGCAAACTTACTCACTTTCATATTCCTCCTAATTTTATTGTTGAATAAATAACATTTCTATTTAGATTGCATTATATCGGAGGTTGCACTAAGGAAAATAGCAGAGAGATGCTAATTTTAAGTAAAAAGTATGTAAAACTTTTTGCAAGTCTTATTTACAATTATTGTCCGGCTATATTCTTCGAAAATACACATTCGTATAAATGTCAATATTTTTACTCGTCCTCCGGCTAACATAAAAATTTGCTTTTGGAGCAATTTCATTCAACAATAATTACCGGGAGCGCACTTCGGGACGAATTGTCCTACGAGATACGCTCCCTCTATTTACGAGGCTTTCACTCCAACCAATGCAAAAATCCGAAGCAATCACCGATGATTGTAACAACAGGTTGAAAGTTCGGATTATTTGCGTGTGGTCGGGTGGGGTTGTGGTGGTGTGTGGCTTTTAGTATTCACACCTCTCTATGGTACGGAATCACATGAGAAAAGTCGTTACGTCGCTCAACTTGCTCTCGTTCATCATTACTCATATGTACAGCATACCGTTGGTGAACTGCTCGCTTGTTTCGTAGCAGTTCTTCACTCAAACTACCCTTATCTACATGACCGCTAAGAAGTATTGGGCTATCCATCGTTACTGATTTCAAAAATAGTTGCGCCTCTTTTGATTTTAACTGCGGATCACTCAGAAATACAAAGCCTGCTTGATTTGAAAGCACTGATGCACGTTTTGAAATTTCTCTCAATTTACTGATAATTCCCGGTCTTATCCAACTGGCAAGCTCATCTATGCGCGAAAGTTCGTTGTAAAGATGTGTATCTATCATAAGCGGCACTTTTGGAAATACACTTTCTAATACTAACATGAAATCCAATCCACGCCCATACTTTGGAACTGGAAGTATGATTTGATTCGCTCTCGTATATAGTTCCTTAACCTTTTCCACAAATTCTTGTCGATAGTCAACTCCCGTTTTTGCTGTCACGCCATAGGTACTATCGAGTATTGCAGTATCCGCTCGCATATTAGTTATATAGTCACAGGAATAAACTAAGCTACTTTCAACGTAATCGCCACTAAACAAAACTTCACCCGATATATCTTTAACATGATACCATATACTTCCTGCACAATGCCCACTTTTCCCCCAAACAACAGTCAGTGTGTCATCTATTATGCAAGTTTCTTTTGGCTTTGAAAGTTTGTCAATTAAGTAAACCTTGCACGGTACGAAAGATAGTTGCTGAGAAGTTTCTTCTGTCATAATGACAGTTCCGGAAAATCCCTGCTCTAAAAGCCAATTGTATGCACCTGTGTGGTCAGCATGAGAGTGACTTAGAAACAAGTAATCTACTTTTTGTATTTGCGTTGCCCCCAAACGAGGGTACGGATTGTAATCGCCCGGCATAAGGCCACAGTCGAACAAAAAGTTAACATATTCTCCTTTTACAAAAAAGCAAGTACGACCATGCTCTTCATAGCCGCCTGCAATTGTCACGTTCATGATGTTCCCTTCTTTTCACGCAGTAGAAACCAGTTAATTAAAATCAATGCTCCGGTTGTAAACAAAACACTGACTACAGCCATTGCCATTCCGGCAGATACGCTACCTTGTTCAAATTCACGCATAATGAAAGTTGAAATTACTAATGTGTTTGGTGGAGCAATCATACTTGCCGCTACTAACTCACGAAAAGATATAATGAAAACCATCATCCATCCAACCAAAATGCCACGCATCAATAACGGTAATGTTATACGACGAAAAATGTACATTGGTTGACCGCCAAATACTTTGCCTGCCCAAACCAAATTATCTCCAATTTGAGAGTATGATGAAACCACATATTGAACGGTAATCGGCAAAAACAAAGTGACGAATGCGAGCACCATAATCCAAATGCTATTGTAAAGCGGAATAATATGAAACACCGAATTCCAAAATATCATAATGCCGATGACGAGCACAATATTCGGCAACATATCCGGCATCAACCCTAAAACATGCATGGCTTTGCCGAAACGAGATTTCGTGTGATGGATAATCGTTGCAATCGCCGTACCTAATACAGCACTTATTGTTGCGGAAGAAAAAGCTAAGAAAATACTGTTTCTGAATGCTTGTGAACTTCTGGCATTATCAACAAACAAATTGACATAGTGTGCGGTAGTAAAGTTCCCCGCTGCCATACCAAATCCTCGTAAATTTATTAATGAGGTCATTGCAACTGCAAAGTATGGAACTCCGATTGCAATAAGCAATAAAACCGATATATAAGTCCACGCTGCCACAGCCTTGCCGCCTTTTAGTTTTCGAAAGAAACGACGTGATCCTTTACCACCAACAAGTTTATAGGTATTTTTTGCTGTTACATGATTTTGGATAAACCACACAACCATACATATCAGAATTAATATGCTTGAAAGACTAGCCGCCGCCCCGAAATCAATAGGAGCAATAGTGGCGTTATGATGAATCTCAGTTACAAAAACAGAAAAGCCAACTCTTCTCCCAAGAGTCGCAGGTGTGCCGTATTCTGATATTGCTCTAATGAATACTAACAGTGCACCAAGAGCATAATTTCCGCTAATTAACGGCAAAGTAACGCGACGTAGTCTGTAGAAAAAACCACCACCGAAAATAGATGCACTTTCCTCTAAACTTGCACCAACATTCATCAATGCATTTTTTAGGATGGTTAGGATAAATGGAAACAGATGCAAACTCATTACTAATACGATACCCCAAAATGAGAAAAAGCTCTCTGATATTTCTCCTGTGAATGGCAACATCTGTTGGAACAATCCTCTTCTTTGCATAAACAATATCCAACCCATTGATGCTATGTAAGGTGGTGTCATAAATGGTATCATAAGAATAATGTCTAACCATTTCTTATTCGCAATTTGCGTACGTGCTGTTAAAAAGGCTAGTGGTAATGCAAGCAAGGTTGAACACACCACCACAGCTACACCCAATACAAGTGTATTTGTGATTGTCCTTATATTCCCGGCATCTGTGATTGTATTTAGTAGTAATGATAAATCAAACCTCCCGTCAATCACGATTGCACGCATAAAGAGAATAATAAGAGGAATTATTACAAGCACTATCAGAATTAAACATACGGGGATTGTTGCCCCGTATGTTTTTAAATTCTTTGCAGTAGACAGTGTGTTTGTCTTTGACTTTAGCACTAGTCAGCTCCCATCAACTCATTAAAACGACTGGAGATGTCTGTGGAATGCAACATCATCCAATCCCAATCAACATCCAAAACAGTCATGTCAGCCATATTCGGTCTGAACGCACTTGTTACATCACTACGACCGGGAATCAAGAATGCTTCAGCAATCATTTCTTGCGCTTCATCTGTAAGCATGAAATCCATAAATGCTTTTGCATTATCAAGATTTCTGCTTGTTTCCAAAATCATTGCAGGACGTGGGTTAACAACAGTGCCCTCTGCAGGATAGTAAAAGTTGATAGGTTCGCCTCTATTGATTGCTGCAAATGCGTTCCAGTCTACTCCTGCTACAAGAATGCTTCTTGAGCCTGTGATTACTGCTTCTAATGCCGCTGCGTTTGCGCCGGGAACTATCATGCCATAATCAGCCATTGCTTCCCAAGTTGCCCAACCGGCTTCTTCACCTCTGTTATAAATAAAGCCGGAAAGGAAATCACTTGCAGAACCTGACCTTTCAGGACAAGGGAATGCTAGTTGGTCACGGAACTCTTCACTTGCAAGTTCTTCCCATGTGGCTGAAAGTTCCGGAATTAATTGTGTATTATACACAACGCCGACTGCAGACGCACTCATACCAAAAAGTGTATTCTCTGAGTCGATTAGACCCGGATGCAGTAACTCTGCACCTTCCGGCATGTGTGAAAGCAATTGACCACCTTCTCTTAAAGCCAAGCCATCTGACCAAGATGCAAGTATAACTACATCCGCAATCGGATTAGCTGCCTCTGCTTCAAGACGAGCTAGGATTTCACCGGTTGTACCAATGTATGGACGCACTTCAACACCGGTTAACTCTGTAAAACTCTCAGCAAGTCTTTCTGCAAGTGCAGGAGGACTTGGCATATATACATAAACAACACCTGACAAACCTTCAAATCTATTTATTTCTTCAACAACTTCAGGTTCTTCTGTATCTTGCTCGGGTTCTTGTTCTTCGGGTTCTTCTACAGTTTGCGCTGGTTCTTGTGTTTCTTGTTCTACGACCGGTGGTTCTGACGGTGTTACATCTTCAGCACAGGCTGTAAGTGCGAAAACACTTAATAATGCTATAACTAACAGGGTTAACAACTTCTTTTTCATAATGAATTTTCTCCTCAATTTTTGAATTTCAAAATACTTTCTTCTTTTATATAAACCTTTAGTTCATTTGCTAAGGGCTTACTCGGTGTAATTGCATGCCAAATCATATTGTTGGTTTCTAAACATAATTCATACGCATTTCCTACAAATTGTGCTGAACGAACGCACATTAGATACTCCGCTGCTCCTGACTCTGCTTCAAAACTTATAGATTCAGGACGGAACATCTGAGTTTCTCCAATCCAATTGGAGCGTCCAACAAACTGACCCACAAATGGGGTTTGCGGTTTGTGGTAAATTTCTTCCGGCGATCCTTTTTGTTCAACAACACCATTATTCATTACCATAATTGTATCACTCATACTAAGTGCTTCAGTTTGGTCATGGGTAACAAATAATGATGTAATACCAAGTTCTGCCACAAGCGATTTCAACTCTGTTCTCATCTCATCTCGCAAAATCGCATCCAAAGCAGACAGTGGTTCATCAAATAAAATACATCTCGGCTCAATAACAATTGCCCTGGCAAAAGCGACACGCTGTTGTTGTCCACCCGATAACTGGTGTGGGTATCGTTCTTCAAAATCGTCAAGTCTGACAGCTTGTAGTGCATTTTTAACACGGCTATCCAAATTTTTAGTTTGCTTTCCGGCTCGAAGTCCAAAAGCAACATTTTCATACACGGTCATATGTGGCCAAAGTGCAAAGTCTTGGAATACAAAGCCTAACCCACGTTGGTTTGGCGGAACATTTATGCTACCCTCAGAAGAAAAAATACAGATGTCATCAAACCATATTTCACCACAATTGGGAGTTTCTAATCCTGCTATCATTCGCAAAAGCGTAGTTTTTCCACAACCCGACGGTCCAAGCAGCGTTGTTACTTCTCCACTATTAAAGGTTAAATTGCCTGTGTTTTGAATAACAGGTGTCGATGTAAATGATTTTTCAATTCCTTTTAGTGTAATATTAATGTCCTCAACGCCCTTCTTTATAAATTGACGATTCATTTTAGCATGGACATAAAAATGCTAATATCATAGTTTTGCAAAAAGTTTGTAAAACTCTTGTAAAGTAGGCTATCGATTAGTTAGTTATCTATGAACTCACATCTGCAACGATATACGTCAATCTCACTAAACGGCAAGCAGTGCAACAATGGCCAATATTGACCATTGTTGCATTTTTTCACGCCCCTGCGTTCAAAAAATTGCTTGTTGGGGATGCTCCCCAAACCCGTTTTTTACTTCAGGACATCTGTCCCGAAGTAAATTGTAGCGTCACAATCGCTAACGCTTTTGTTCCTTGCTGCTGCTCGCATTATATGACAGCATATAGACCAAATTAAATGTCCAAGTTTGTTGATTACAATACGGTCAACAAGGTCTTTCGCCACGATGTGTCAAAAGACCTACTACAAGTTTGGGTTTGTATATCAAGCGTTACCGTCGTCAAGAACGGGTAGTATTTGCTGACGCAAATCTCCACCCTAATCATGACAAGGCAACATTGCTTGTAGAATTGCTGAATGAGTAAAATCCATCTTCTGTTAAGTCAGAGTAAATGACTGATCCTCAATTTGTCTATAGATTACATATAAAAATTCAACTTGAGGACAAAATGTCCCGAAGTGAAAAATTCGGGGAGCACTACGCTCCCCAGATATTATAATTCCACTATCGCTGCAAATCGTGTACGGTCTTATCTTTATTTTCATTGTGATAGTCTACCGTTCATTTTTAGCAAAATGTGTATATTTGATACCCGAAAACAGGGGTTGGAATGATATTGTATTCCTACCCCTGTATTAGTATCTGTAAAGTCTGTAACCATGCGATTTATTTTAGGTCAAATATCCACTATCAACCCAGTTTTTTCCGCACATACACCTAGCTTGTCATATCGCTATATTGCGATTATATAAAATCGCTAAGATGTTTATAATTCACTCTTCTTTCTCAGAAAAGATTACTACTCTAACGACATATTATATCAAGCCCGAAACCGCAGATATAATGCCTTCTACAGATTCTTTATTCATCTTTGAAAATGCAAACCATTTTTACCCAAGTCTTTCAAAGATGCACCTATATGATATATCTCCCTGCCGCCGTCAATGATTATGAAACGGTCATGACTTTTTGTAAACTTCTTAACATCAAAACCGCCATATTGAGCATTGGCTTTTTGTACGTCTAAGGCAAGCTGTGGGCTGATACTCTTGGTTAGAAGTAATACCTTTACATCTTTGCTCTTTTTTGCTAGGTGAGTCAGAGTGGTATCGTCAATGTAATTGTCAATCACTACAATGCTTAGATTTGCGGAACGAAAAATATCGGCAGCGAAATTATAAGCATCAAACACTTGTCCGTTAAAGAATACTCCCTGCGTTGGCAAACGGTTCGTATTTATATACAATTCAATCTCATCAACCCTGCTTTTTAGGACATCTACATTACTTTTAAGTACATCAGCGTTATCCTCAATGCGATTCATTCGTGTGTTAATTGCATAACCTTTTAACAGATAATCTTTAAGTTTGGCTGTTGCCCATATACGAAACTGCGTGCCTTGCGGGGATTTTACTCGATACCCTAGGGATATGATAACATCCAAATTATAGTATTCAATATTTCGCGTTACATTTCTATTGCCTTCCTTTTGAACTGTCAAGGATTTCTTGACAGTTGAGTTTCTGTCAAGTTCGTTTTCGCGAAAACAATTGTTAATGTGCAAGCTTATGTTTTGTTTGGTTTGATTAAAAAGAAGCACCATTTGTTGCTGCGTAAGCCACACGGTATCATCTTCAAATATTACTTCAATATGCTCTGCAAGTTCATCAGGGCGATACAAAATAATTTCATTTTTCTCATTCATAATATCCATGTTTTATATTATACTCACTCAGCCGTGTTGTTGCAAGATGATTTTGGCACCAGTTTTATCGTACATAATATTAAATCTCCAATCAGTAAAATGTTAGAATTTGAAGTGCCAAAACGTGGTAGGGAATGGTTTTGTATACCCCACCCCATTTTGGTGTCCGCAAAGCTTGTAATTGCAAGGGCTATTTTTTACTCAAATATCCACATATACCCCCTAGTTTTAGTGTTTATTTTTTCATTTACGATTACCTTCCGTTGTGATACAATTGGGTATAAAAAAGAGCCTGTGCCTTTCAGCATGGCTCTGTGGGCGTGAGAGCTGATTGAAAACAAAAACGCCACTCTTTGTCTTAAAAAGTAGCGTTTATTGTGTAGGTTAGCTCTGTAGTTTCAGCGAGTTGCGCAGTGTTGTACCTTGTATAACACCGTCCATGGTTACGCTTGACGGAATGCACTGTCGGCAACACACTCTCCGCTCTAATACAATACACCGAAAGGAAACTGCATTTATGAAATACACATTCGACATTCAAAGAACAACAACACCAAAGGCAAAACCCGATCCTAACACATTGAAGTTTGGCAGGACGTTTTCTGATCATATGTTTATCATGGAGTATGAAACCAGCAAAGGTTGGTATGATGGGCGCATTATTCCATATGGTCCAATATCCCTTGACCCTGCTGCATCTGTGTTCCACTATGGACAAGAGATGTTTGAGGGCATGAAAGCATACCGCACACCTGATGGGCGTGTACAGCTGTTTCGTCCATATATGAACGCTGAACGGACGCGTAAAACAAATGAGCGTATGTGTATGCCTGATATAGATCCTGAGCTATTTGTCAGCGCTGTTAAGGCTATTGTTGATGTTGAGCGTGATTGGATTCCGAAAAAAGAAGGCACAAGCCTTTACATTCGTCCGTTTATCATTGCAAGTGAAGCGTTTTTAGGAGTGCAGTCGTCAAATCAATATAAGTTTATGATCATCTGCTCACCTGTTGGCCCATATTTTGATGTGCCTGGCGGCGGAATCGCTTCAACAAAGATTTATGTGGAAGAAGAGCTAATCCGTGCCGCTCGCGGTGGTGTTGGTTATGCAAAGGTCGGCGGTAACTACGGTGGCTCGTTAAAAGCACAGGAAAACGCAGCTGCACATGGTTGCTCTCAAGTTCTATGGCTTGATGCTCATGAGCACAGCTACGTTGAAGAGATTGGTGCTGCCAATGCATTCTTTATGATAGGTGATGAAGTCATCACTGCGCCGCTACAAGGAACAATTCTTCCCGGTGTTACAAGAGCTTCTGTAATCGAGCTTCTCAAAAAATGGGGCATGAATATCTCCGAACGCCCTCTGAGAATCAGCGAAGTTGTAAAGGCGTCTGAGGACGGAGCACTCAAAGAAATATTTGCATCAGGAACAGCCGCTGTTATTACACCTGTTGGAGAGCTAAAGTTCAGCAACAGCAACCTGGTCGTTGGCGATGGTGGTGTCGGCCCACTTGCACAGAAACTCTATGATGCTCTTTACGGCATTCAAACAGGCAAACTTGAAGACGACATGAACTGGACGGTAGAGGTGTAATTTAGACCTCTATTACTTTCAGTTCAAATGGCTCTAAATCAGCCTTATATATTTTCTCATTAAAGGTCACATTTGTTGACCTTTTTTGATTGCTGTTATTAATCAGCGCAATCTTACCGGAAGCTGGATAAATCGCACATTCCACATATACATCACTTGATATTCCCTCAGGAACCATATTCTCTCCTGTCATCTGTAAAATCAGATTCTGTAAGAAGCGCCGGCTGAGTATATCATGCTTAAAGTTTGCACAATATATGCCTTTACCTTTACCAAAGACATTCCCGGTTAGCACAGACTGATTATCCGCTGCAGCCAGCACAGCAACTCCTCCATGAGTTAACATAATACCATTTCTACTTTGTATTTCCATTCCCTCAGGTATAAGTTCCGGAATATCAATAACATCAAATGTCCATCTGCCATGACATACATAATCCCCATCATCAATATCCACACCTAGCACATGTGACATACGTAATAATCCATGCCCGCTCTTAAGAGCAGATGGCTCTCCCATGCCTATGAACACACCACCTTCATGTACCCACTTTGTGAGATTATCAACCATATCTGTATCAGCCCAGCATGCGCCACCGCTCCATGCGTCGCCTTCGGCTCCCGCATTTATAATGACATCAATACCATCCGGCACTCCTGATGCTATGTCGTCAAAAGATAGAAACTCTACATCAAATGGCAAGCCTGATAGACTCTCAAGCACATGAATCAGTATGTGTTTGTCTGTTTCATGGAAATGCCCCGAAAGCGTCCATGTACGTAATTTACCCCAAGCGGTTAGTATAGCAACACGTGGCTTCTGCATAAGCGGATGTGAAGCACCGGCGTCATAGGAAGCGTCACTCTCATGCAGTTTTAGAATTTGACGAAACTCTTCAAGTATCATGTCCATTGCTTCAAGAAAGTCGGGATATTGAATAGCTAAACTTAAGTATCCACCTAAGCCGCAGCGCTCTATCTTCTCGCGAAGTAGTGCTCGTCGCACATTAATCCAATAAGCAAGTGCATCATCACCGGGTCGTCCTCCCTCTGAGAACGTCGGTGCACCACCAAGTCCAACAGGGAAAAGATATGGGTGAAAACGTATCTCATGAGTATCAACAGGCACTCCTGCACAAAGTCGCGCCTCATAACCTGAGAAGACACATTTTACCAGCCCGTCAAATCCGAACTCTGCAAAATGTCCATTATATGGCTCAAGTCCAACCCAGTTATCGTCGTAGAAAACATACGCCAGCTTACCTGCAGCATGGACTATGTCAATAAGCTCTCGCCCTGCTCGTCGCACAAACTTGCCTATAAACTCCATCCAGTCAAGTTTTCTCTTATCCGGCACCGAGTGGGTCGAGTAATATCTGCCTCCTCGCACAAAATCCTCTGCGCATAGAGCATATCCATATTCTTTTTCAAAATCATCCAACGCTTCTGTACAAACTGTGAAATTATAACTTGCCCAGTCCGTAAACACATTTCGCTTTCTTTCACTGGCACCCCATATCCATGTGAAGTTGTAGAATAGTGATGTGAATCTAACCACATCAGTGTCAGGATTATCCTCACACCAGCGAACTAACCACCCCTTGAGATATTCAAGAGCTTCCGGGCGGTATGGGTTCAATTGCATTAGATGCTCTTTATCTCCCCAATTGTTTGTAACATGATTGTACATTGAGATTTCTTCCCATATGCGCCATGCTAAGAAGCTAACCGTATATTGTTGCATTGGTGCTGTTTCGATAGTTACGCAACCCGAATCAGCAGAGTACGTCCACTTATCGCGGGATACTTCCTGCCCTGTTGTTCTGTTATATACCTGCCAGTATCTCATACCATCAGGCGTATCATTAATTTCAAATTGTTCATCAAAGAAACCGGAAAGTAAGTCTATGTCCAATGTTTCTGCAAATGCCACCGCTGGTGAGGTGCATAAAAACGTCTGTTGCCTGGTAAGTTCGTTTGCTCTTATCCAGTCGTTATGTTCACGCACAGGGCAAATGGTGGAGTAAATTTTATGTCCTGAGTTTAATATCTCTGAAGATAACTTTGTGCCGTCGCTGTCACGAATTACATCCGCTCCCCAACGCTCTGCCATCTCAAGGGTAAGGCTTTCGTATCCGGATTCTCCCGGCAATGTAAAATTCCCTTTGTTCATTGTCACACCTCTCCGCAGTATATATATATATGAGTGCTGTAAAACACAGATTGATTATACATAAATTACATAGTATAATCAAATTAGTTTTCGACTTCTACAAGTCGAAAACATCAGATTTCAGAGGGAGATTGTACTCCCATTGAAAGTGTTCCGCCTTAGATAAACTTAGAGACGGGAGTCTTAACTCAAAAAACCCCTACTTCAAACGCCAAAGGCGTTAAGTTGTGGGAAGATTAATATTAGAAACGGAGTAGCCATATGTTTGGGTCAAAAAGATCAAAAAAAAGCACCAGAGTCGAAGAGATCTTCGGTCTGGAGCGTTTAAGATTAAGAAGTGTTGACAATATATTAATCGTTGTTGCATATAAAGGTTCAGAAGAAAGAAAAATCTGCGATTTAGACGAGTACGAGAGTGGTCAAGTAGTCGTGGAAAAAGACGGTAAGCGTGTCATGCTGACACTACAGAGCGTTTCAAGGTAGCTTGAAAATCGCGCACTCACACTCACATGCAACTCGCAAATTTACCAATGCAAAGATACTTTACGAGTGCTGAATCTTAAAGGCAAAAATATCACCCTCTAATCTTCCGTCTTCTCAATAATCTCTTGAACGATATAATTAGGGCGATTTTGAAGCTCTGTATAGATTCTGCCAATATACTCACCCATCAGTCCCAAGATCATCAACACTATACCTTGAGTAAATAAGATTGCGGCTATGGTTGATGCCCAACCTGCTATTGTTCTATCAGTGAAAAAGTATTGATATATAACACTTATGATGTAGAGAAAACTGATAAATGATATGGAAAATCCCGTAATCGTTGCAAGTTTTAACGGCTTATATGAAAACGATGTTATAGCATCCATTGCGAAAAGAAACATTTTTCGCAGTGGATATTTTGTTTTTCCTGCAAATCTGCTCTCGCGTACATACTCTACAGGAATTTGCTTAAATCCAACCCAGCTTACAAGACCACGTATATAGCGGTTTTTTTCGGGCAACTTATTAACAACATCACATACTTGGCGGTCGATTAATCTAAACTCACCTGTATCAGGTGGCAGATCAACCGCTGTCATGCGCCTTATGAATTTATAGAACAGCTTTGCGCTTGCTCTTTTAAACAAGGACTCACCTTTACGTTGAATGCGCTTCCCGTAGATAACATGATAGCCCTCTTTCCACTTTGCTGCCATTTCAGGGAATACTTCAGGAGGATCTTGTAAGTCTGCATCTATAACAAAGACAGCATCTCCACGAGAATGCTCCATTCCCGCCGAAATAGCCGCCATATGTCCAAAATTACGTGTAAAGTTAATCAATCGTACCGCCGAATCATTTTCGCAAAATTCGGCTATAATATGCGCTGTTTGATCATTGCTTCCATCATTGACAAAGATGAGCTCATATGATTCTCCCATCCCTGTCATGACATTTGCAAGTCGCTTGTATGTTTCACCAATGACTTCCTGTTCATTAAACGCAGGTATTACTACTGAATATGTTGGTTGTTGCATAAAACATCCCTCTTGTTTACGCCCCTGCCCATCTTGTATCAATCACTATATTTACACTTCCTTTCCGTGTCTTTGCGCATCCGTGCGCAAGGCCACGGCGCTCCGCATCCATACTACGCTTATCGGAATTGTAAATACAGTAATTGATCTTGGGTAGGAGTTAAAATACACTAGCTTCCTGTGGAGCCGAAACCTCCGGCGCCTCTAGTTGTTTCATCAAGGCTATCGCATATAACTATCTCCGGTAATTCGCATTTTGCAATTACCATTTGCGCAATACGATCGCCATTTCTCACCGTATATGGTTCACTAGAAGTGTTCTTCAGTCCAACTATAATCTCACCCCTATAGTCGGAATCTATAACACCCACGCAATTGGCAGGAACCAACCCATGCTTTATCCCCAGACCGCTCCTTGCATATATAAATGCCGCATATCCAGGCTCAAGGGCAATCGCCAGACCGGAACCTATCTTATGGGTTTCACCAGGCATAAGTGTGATATCATCATCAATGCATGCCGATATATCATATCCCACACTACCCCTTGTTTCTCTTTGAGGAAGCTGTGCAGATGGCTTTAAAAGCATCACCCTCAATTTGTCCATAAACTATCTTACCTCTATCTTGCTATATATCACGCCCATAGTATCACATGGAATGCAATATATTGTCAAGCATGACGATAAAAAGCGTCGGAATTCCCGACGCTTTCGTTACAACTCAGAAAATCAATGTGCGCTTGCATTCGGAGTTGTATTTTTAGCGATTTCGTCGCTCAGACACTGGGCGCTGTTGGTCGATTGTAGCCTTCACATCTTTTGTGTGGCGCCCAAACTCGCTTTAGAAATCGAAAAACACAGACTCCTCATCGCGCTTCATGTCTTACATGATCTCTAATAGCTGACCCTATCTAAAATCGCTCAGCTTGAACGTATCCATATCTGTGAACGTCTGATTCTCGCCACCCATTGCCCAGATGAATGAATAGTTAGATGTACCGCAACCTGAGTGAATGCTCCAACTTGGAGAAATCACACTATCATAATTCTTTACAACAATATGCCTCGTTTCCTGAGGATGCCCCATGAGATGAAACACGATATTATCATCATCCATATCAAAGTAAGTATACACTTCCATTCGGCGCTCATGAGTATGGGACGGCATGGTATTCCACACACTGCCCTTTTCAAGTGCTGTGAGCCCCATGAGAAGCTGACAAGTTTCCAAAACATCAGGGTGCAGGTACTGATTTATTACTCTCTTGTTGCTTGTTTCGTTACTCCCCATCTCTACATGTATGGCATCAGCAAGAGTAACTAATCGCGTCGTCAGATCCTTATGGGCAGGAGCTGACACACCGTAGAAGCGCGCAGGGCTTGCAGCATCGCTACTCTCAAATGTTACAGTCTTTGTACCTCTTGACACATAGATGCAATCTCTCGACTCCATATTATATCTCACGCCATCAACAACGCAAACACCGGAGCCACCAATGTTAAAGAAGCCTGCTTCACGCCTTTCAAGAAAATATGAAGTGCCGAAGTTTTTCATTATATCAATGCCCTTGTCTAATGATACAGCCTCCTTCACAGGCATAATGCCAAGCACCACCATGCGATCCACATGTGAATACGTGGCAGTTACAGTATCAGGTATATACATTTCAGTTACAAGAAACTCTTCACGCAATTGCTCTGTAGTATAGTTCTTTGCGTCATTTGGATTTGTTGAGTAGCGAATTTTCATAATAAAGTCCATTTCTTTCTATAAATTTGAAATCAGGTTGTTTTCATGTATCAATTTCTTAGATTCTGCGACTACGCGCAGAATGACATTGATTTTCGTCACCGCCTACCAAAGCAGTACCGTTCCGATTTCAGTTTCACCTGCACTTCGGTCAAACACCACGCAATTGCCGAAACCAACACAACCATCTGTGTTAAATGTATCTGTAGGTGTTGCATACTCTTCATGTGCCACAGAAATTGTATAATGCTCGTCGCCGAACTTAATGGTGATTGCTTCGATTTGTTTATCTTCAAAAACTCTGCTTTTAAATGTTGATGTCACAGGGTGCTTTGTTACCACAAGCTCTTTATCTACATCTGCGTCAGACAGCGCAAACACTGTAAAAACGCTTGTGAAACCTGATCCGGAAAACGACGTTGTAACCATCTTACTCTCATCTTCTCTATTATAGTGACGAGAAATATAACTGGTTTCAGTGCAGCTACTTATATCATTTCCAATAACATGCATTTTGGCTTTTACATTTTGACTCTTATAGACATATTTATCTGCACTGCCGCTTAGCTCTCCTGCATTGTTAAAGTGGAAAAACTGATTATATTTATGATCTCCTGCAGCATAAAGCTCGTCAACAAGAACTATAATATCGGGTTTTAAATATATAACTCTGCGGTTCATGTATATTCCGCTGGAATAATATCCTAAGTGACCGCCCTCAGTATATCCGTACTTTTCATTGGAGAAAAATCTCTGATTAATCCCACGAGTAAGATCGGAACACTCCCAGCTGTCCATACAAACATAGATATCTTTATCATCTGCCATCAGTACGTTATGGGCTTTTGTTTCCTTATACTTAACTCTATCCTCGCCGAATACATATGTATATCTACCTGCATCCACAAGAACATCTTCGCCACGACTGAATATATCCACATGTAACTTATCAGAGTGACCATGCCCTGCACCTAGTGTTCCGCAGTGGAAATGTGTAAACGTTGCCTCATCATCCCAGCTGCTTCTCATGTAGAAATTATTACTGTCAAAAAATGCTTTGTCAGTACATGGTGGTAGCTCTGATTTAAGCTTTGCGTATTCATTTAAGTCATCCATTCCAATGTCCCAAAGTGAGTCAAAATCAGGAACATCATAACCCCTTGACTTCAAGAACGCATCCTGATAATGTGCTGCACCTCTGGTCAATAGATCTCGCTGATCCACATTATCACTATCACCCATGCATATTTCATGATGATCAGGTTTTGCTGAATACATGCTAAAATAGCACATATCTTTTACCTGACGTTCCATATTTTCAGCCAGCGTAATATTATTGCGCTTTGCAAGCACCACAACATCTAAATAACATTTTAGCACTTCATTGTGATACATGGGGCTTTGCTCCCAATGAGTCCCATCACGATAGACTTGCATTTGAAGCTCCAGTGAAAGACGTCTTGCCGATTCTTTAGCATATTCTTTTGAGCGGTCAGTTTCAGGTAGCATAACCCCTGCCATAAAAAGACCGTGATTTGCAAGAACCCCCCAGTTACTCATCAAGTTGTAATGATTCCAAATTCCCATGAGAAATTCACAGTGGTCTATTATGCTTCCTATGAAAATCTCAGCAACTTCATCAGTTATGGCTGGCGAATCTTTGAAATATTGGACTGCTTTCAACCAATAGTCCAGTCTTAAGCCAACCTCAATACTTCTCCATGCACTTTCATTTGTACGTGGAACCGTCTTGACCCAACCTACCATTTGCTTCACAAAAGCTTCAGCGTACTTTTCATCTTTAGTAAGTGCATATGCTTGACCAAGAGTTACCCAAAATGCCATTCTGTTAAATGCAAATATCCACTCAGGGTCATTACCCGGCTGATGTAACCAGTCTATTTCATCCTCAAAAGTGATATATTCCCATGTGCGCTCCATATCCCAACGTAGGTTAAACTTAAAGCGTTGCGCAGCAACATCATCAGCTGTACTGATCGCTTCTGCACACTCATCAGGAAAGTTTGCAAGTGCAAATTGCGCTAATTCAAATGGATCATCAAAATAAAGATTCTTGTGACTTTGACCGAATAACTTTTCTTTACTCATTAATGTAACTCCTCTGCAAGTTATTTACCAATATACACTCCACTCTTTGTTAAGACGTGTAAGTGCTTCCATGTAGAAATAATCCCCCCATGTTGCACATTCATCCACACCCTCAGGTGTACAGGTATTATATGGGGATTCTTTGCTGTATGTTGCATGTAATACCAGACCGTTTGAAATTTGCGGGTCTTTTACACTATAGTTATCCACCAGTGAATTCATCATTTTCTTTGCAAGTGATACATATTCAGCGGCTTCGCTTTCGCTGACAAACTGTGACATTTCCAATAGTCCACATGCAACGATTGACGCACTGGACGAATCACGAGGCTCTTCATTACCTGTTGTAAAAATCATATCCCAATATGGTACTAAGTCATCGGGCAACTTTGAAAGGTAAAAATCGAGCACACGGCGAAATGCTTCGATAAAAGCAGGGTTTTTCGTATATCTGTAATTTACTGCCGTGCCATACACAGCCCATGCCTGACCTCGCGCCCAGAATGAATCATCACTATATCCCTGGCAGGTTTCACCTTTTGTCATTGCGCCTGTCGTTCTATCCATAAAGACCGTGTGAAATGTGCTTCCATCATCACGAATTGAATGTTGTAGGCATGTTTTTGCATGCTTATCGGCGATTTCTCGATACTTTTCATCACCTGTCTGCTCACCCGCCCAATATAGTAGGGGTAAATTCATAAGGCAGTCAATTATATATCTATAGTTATCAGGCGCATCCATAGAGCCCCATGCTTGGAGGAATTCGCCTTTTTCGTGAAAACGTAAAAGAAGGTTATCAGCTGCAAGTATGGCTGCCTTCTTACCATTTTCGTTTTGAAGCAGCTTATATGGAGCCACACATGATGGCGTATACAAGAATCCCATGTCGTGATGGTCCACTTCTATTTTGTTTTCTATCCGCGACAAGAAGCTTTCCACAAAAACGTTACCTGCATATGCAAACGCCTGCTTGTCGCCTTGTAAAGCACCTTCCTCTTGCTCGCCATGCTCACCGCTCAAAGCATGCTCATATGCCAGCCAAATCACACCCGGCCAAAACCCGGATGTCCACTGCACATTTTCACATGTGGGATAGAAGTTATCTACACTAGTGTGGTTTTGGCACATATGTGTAAAATCATCAAGATTTCGCCTTGCTTGACTAACTGCCATGTCCAGTGCACTTTTTACTTTTTGTGGAGATATTTCTTCAATATGTTTTTTCATAATCACTATACCTTCTATTAGGGGTTAGTACAACTAATCTTTCATCTAGATTCTGCGACTACGCGCAGAATGACGTTATTAGCTTCAACTGATTTCTTTTCCCCAGCACTCAAGTTGCACAAGGGCAGGAAATGGCGAAGGATCTGTTTCATCTTTTATCATTTTACTCATGGTCACACTTGTAACCACTCTTGTATCAATGTCAAAGCTCTGTGGAGAGCCGGTCTTTTTAAATTGTGGAACGAATTCCGAACCATCAGAGAATCGAACTGTAGCTTGCTTCCACCAGTTGTCATGAGGGAAATCAGCTCTCAGTGTAATTACGAGTTTGTTTATTCTAACCTCGCGACCGAACTCAACTGTCATCTCAGCATCTTCTCTGCGATTTATCCCCCAGCTCTCATATGGCCATGCTCCGTGTCCTTCAGCTGATATATTGCCATTTATGGCATTATGTGCTGCAAAGACTGATTCGCCACGAGTTTCTACATTTGCATGTGCATGTGGGAATAATCCTTTATTTGAGTGATTGTCAAGTGGATTTAAAGCCAGGTTCCGATATTCCTTTCTCTCTTCACAGGTGGCTTCTCTCGCCCATAATAAGTGCATATCTCCGGTAAAGCATTTTGGTGAGTAACATATGCGTTTTTCACCAAATGGTACAGGTAATGCGTATTCACTACTCAGATATCCACAGAAAGGCGCAATGCTATCTTCAAGCTGAGTGATTACATATATTGGCTTCTCAGAGGAGAGGGTAATAACATCCCCCTCTTGATATTCAGCATTATATACCAGGCGAACATCCAAGCCGTCAGATGATTCTGCCTTGAATTTACCGTCAGCACCTATAATTCTAATAACCATTTACACCCTCCAATCATTAAGTTAACTATTCTTTAAGCTCGTTATCCTTTTATACCGGTTGTTGAGATGCCCTGTACAAAGAACCTTTGAAGTCCGAGAAATACTGCAAGTACAGGAACAAGCGACACTGTTGCTACAGCCATTATCAGAGCAAACTCCGAAGAATATTGTCCAACAAACATACGCATTCCTATCTGCAATGTCCATAGGTTTTGTGACATGAGATAGATTCTTGGACCAAGGAAATCATTCCATGTAAAGACAAATGTTATAATTGTAAGTGTTGCAAGAACAGGCTTTGAAAGAGGAAGCATTATTTTACGCCATATTTGATACTCACTCATGCCATCAATTCTCGCAGACTCAAGTAGCTCATTTGGTATTGAATCATAAAACTGCTTCGTGAGAAACACGCCAAAAGCTGTGAACGCTTGAAGCACTATCATTGCCATGTGGGTGTTAACCAGTCCCATGGCGCGGAACATTATGAACTGTGGAACCATATATGCCTGCCATGGTATAGCTATAGAGCTTACATAAAGCAAGAATAGTACATTTCTCCCGGGAAATCGTAATTTAGAAAAAGCATATGCTGCAAAGTTCGACGTAAGAAGTTGCAGTACCGTAACTGTAAGGGTTAGAAATGCAGAGTTTCCTATGAAAGTCACCAAAGGTATCCGTGTCCAAATATCTGTATAGTTTGACCACACAGGATAATTTGGCCACCATGTGAGGGGAATTGCAAACACCTCATGGCTATGCTTAAGTGAAGACATAAGCATCCAATAAAATGGAATCATCATAAACGCTGCAAGCAGAATTAAAATGACATAGGTAAAATATTTGGCTCCCCGATGTTCTTTATTTAAAATATCCATAAAAATGACCATACCTCTCTTCAATCAATTGACACAAAACGACAATGCAAAGGGGTTAACTGTTTTCGTAATTTTTCTGAATGCGAAACTGTAGGATTGTAATTGTAACGACGAGAACAAGCAGTACCATTGCAATTGCGCTGGCATAACCAAAGTCCCAATTAATGAATGCCGCCCTGAATATGTGGTTAACTAACATTGAAACCGTGCTACCCGGATTTTCCGTGCCTGCGATCATTATTACCTGATCAAAGACTCTAAACGACATTATCGTTAGCAGAACTGAGATGAAGAATGTAACGAATCGGAGCTGAGGAAGTGTAACATATATGAAGCTTTTCCACTTGCCTGCGCCGTCTAGTGCTGATGCTTCATATAGCTCCTTTGGTATACTCTGTAGTCCTGCCAGATAAATAATCATATAATAACCCATGTTTCTCCACGCAGTAAAAAATGCGATGTTGGGGATAATCCACGGAGAAGTTGTCCATCTAATACTTTCAATTCCTATAAAGTTCAAGAATTGATTAACAGGTCCCCATGACGGATGGAATATTTGATTCCATACAGCAGCCATTGCAATTAATGACGCCACATGAGGAAAGAACATTATGCCGCGAAAAATAGCGCGCCCACGTAGTTTTCTATTGAGCAACAAGGCTAAACCCAGCGCCAAGCCCATTGTCAGCGGAACAGTAAGAGCTGTGAAATATACTGTGTTTCTGACAGACGGCCAGAAGAGATGATCGTCGAGAAGACGAGCAAAATTATCCAAGCCGACAAAAACGAAAGAATCATCACTTAAGTCCCACTGAACAAAACTAAGTCCCAGTGAGAACATGATTGGGATTAATGTGAAAATGCTAAAACCTATAAGGTTTGGTGCAATAAAGCTGTATGCGATAGCTGTTTGTGATAGCTTGCGGTTGTTGGTGTTTTGTGCAGCACCGAGAAAGTACAGCACCGGTAAAACTAAGAGGAATATAGACAGGTAGCTAAACCCACCTGCGAGAAATGCTACAACAATGGCCACAAGTTGAAATGCAAATGTACCCACACATAGCATTGAAAGAAGCATTGCCAGTTTCTTAGAGCGTGAAAATACGACTCCCAGTACTCCCAGTTTAATAAAGAGAACTGCCAGAGCTATTCCCAAGTATGCAACATAAACCTCTTCAGCTCCTGAAGATAATGTCGCTCCCAGCCACGGTGTGATCCACGGCATTTGCTCTATAATATTTATAAACGCAAGAAAATTCAGCGCACTTACAAGCTCAAGCGCGCCAACAATCAGACAGGCAATTCCTGATACTAATAAGTACCCGGCGCCCTCAGGTCTATTAACAACATATTTTTTTGAATTTGATACTACTGCTGAACTGGCGATAACGCATTCCCTCTTTCTGTTATCCGTAGGGAGAGGGACGAGCACGATTAGTTTGAACAAGTTAATACTAACGTGAGAATGTGCCACTTGCACTCCGTTGGAAGTGCAAGTGATGCACGAAACAAACTCGTTCCTCTCCACAAAGATTCTTTTTAATTTTACAACGTTAGATAGCTTTACACTATTTTATACATAGACGTTTAGTTAATTAGCTAAGAAGTGCAGTTACACGTTGACCCATTAATGCGATTCCATCTTCGATTGAGATAGTTCTGTCCATGATTTCAACATGGTGCTCGTTAAGAATTGCATTGATTTCGCCTGCGTCCACATGTGGTGGTTGCTCTAGGAAGATTGCTCTTGGACGTAGTGCGCCTCTTGTTGTTTCATCTTGTGGGAAACCAGGTACTGCAAGAATTAGATCTAGTGCTGCATCAGTCATCATTGATGGAAGTTGACCAACAGAAGCAAGAATTTCTGCACCTTGTGGACCTGATACGAATGCTATGAAATCCATAGCTTCTTCAGGATGATTTGCATTACGTGGAATTGCAAGTTGTGTAACTTGACCTAGAGTTGCGCCGTAGTCAGCTGAAGTTGGTACCGGATACGCAGCAATGCCCCATCTGAAGTCTGATAATAGAGTATCTGCTGTGAACCATGTTCCCATGTTAACCATTGCAATTTGTTGTGGTGCCCACATGTCACGGTGATGTACGCCACCTGCAACCATATCAGTTCTACGTGGTACATATTCGCCATCTTCAAGTGCTAGAACTGCTTCATAGAAAGGAATGAGGAATTCATAGTTACCATCATTCACTGTGTGACGTCCGTCAAGAACACCGAATAATGTAGTTGTTGAACGCCAGTTATGGAAGAAGTTACCCCATACTTTATCTGTGCCTTCGCCATGAGTTACTTCTCTGATTATATCAGTCCATGCATCAAATGTCATTTGGTTTGTAGGATAGTCAACACCTGCTGCATCAAATAGATCTTTGTTATAGAAAACAACCCAGAAGTCACTTCTAAATGGTAGTGCAAAAAGTTGTCCATCCATTACGAATTGCTCAGGAATTCCCATAAAGTCGCCTAGATCAATGCCTCTGGCTGAAATCATGTCATCTAGTGGTGTTAAAAGATTTGCGTTAACTTGGTTAACATAACCGGGAACGTCACGGACTTTTACGATATCATAATCATGTCCGCCAATAAGGTGCATTTGAACAATTTCGTTCCACTCGTCAGTGCCTAAGTCAACCATTTCAATGGTAACATGAGGTGCGATTTCTCTGTAAGCTTCGATTAGCGGTGCATAGTAAGCAACTTGTCCGATATCCCATACTGCCCACTGCAATGTGACAGGCTCTTGTTCTGTATCTGCCGGCTCGTCTACATCTGGTTCCGGATCTGGTTCCGGTGCTGGCTCCGGTGTTGCTTCCGGTGCTGGTTCCGGTGCTGGCTCCGGTGCTGCTGTATCTCCGTTACAGCCTGCTACTAAACCAATTAGCAGAATAGAAATGAGGATTAATAGTACTTTTTTCATTGATTTTTTGTTCCTTTCAAAATGTTTAATAATTTTATCTTGTGTTCTTGTATGTAAGTTTGCGTATGCGAAAATGTTACTTTCCCCCTTTCGAGATTCACTGTTGAATAAAGTAATCTTTTTATATGTCTTCGCCATTAACGTGATTAGAATAGTTATTCGCCATATAAATCTACTTTCGAGCATGCGCCCTTGCATGCATGTATACAAGAGCACATGTTTGTAATATACCTTTCTCATAATTTCATGTCAACTCTTAATACTCAATTTTGTCATTATTCACACAAAGTTTGTATATATTGACAATCAAAAACATAGACTATGAGTACAAGCGCACACCGAATAACTCTCAAAGTGTTGCCTGTTAAAATTCACTAATTTACCTATTGCAATCATGTTGCCTATAAAGTACAATATGCATGCAACAACCTAATTTAATTGACAGAGTAGAAATCATGCGTTAAGTGCCGACAGATGGGAGGTCGCTGTCGGACGAAGAGCGAAAGCTCGCGGTGTGATTTCGCATCCGCTGCCATAAAAGAAAAGCCTCTTTTGTGGTAAAGCACAAAGGAGGGCATATTGTTTGAATTACTTCAAACAAAACGGAGAATGTGCCATTTGCTCTCCTTACAGGAAGCCGCAAATGATGCACGATATAACCATGCCTTTCACGGTTGCGTTACGTGTAATCAATGCTAACAAGAAAGGAATGGTTATTTATTATGGCTAAAAACAGTAATTTGACTGTGCTTGAACGCATTTGGCGTGGGGATTTTCGTTTCATCGCGTGGAGATTCATAAAGGGTAGAAACAGTAAGCCCTCTCTTCGAGTATTTTGCCAAGTTGCAATGTTTATTGCAATGGCATTTGTACTTGAGCGCTTGCTTCCTATTGTGAGCCTACCAACTATGCGTATCACTCTTGCATTTATCCCAATGATGTGTGTAGGCATGTTGTTCGGGCCTATATGGGGAGCTATCGCATTTGCCGGAGCCGACCTGTTAGGATGGCCTATTATGGGACTGCCTCCGATCCCTCTGATCTTTATATCTCGTATGACAGTCGGGTTCTTATACGGTCTAATACTTCGCCGTGATGAATTGAGGATTTGGCCACACTCCATTTTGAACGCTATATCAACACAGGTGATTAGCGGCATGATATTAACAACGCTTGGACTCTCACAATTATTCGGAACACCGTACTTTCCACTCCTGGTGTCCAGACTTCCCCAGTCTGCGATCTTCATTGTCCTGCACATAGCAGTTTTCCCGCTACTGGTCAAATTCCGTTATGCACTTCGCAAAACCGGCCTCGCCCCCGTGTAGGTTAAATCTCGTTGCTGTAGCGGCGTTTCCTCTTCTTTAGCAGATTCGTATAGCCGTCTGAAACGATGCTGATACTGCCGTCGATTTCCAGCACTGCTAAGTTCACATCATTTAAATCTTTAATACCATGCTCTCGAGTAGCTTCTTCCAGCTCTGCTACACTCACTCTGGATTTGTGCATATTCTCATGCATTAATTTACCTTCGTAAATCAACATTATAGGATGCCCCTGTACCCACTCTGATACCTTTGGAATTTTGTATATAACATTTTTCAACACTAGATTCACCACAAATAGCGTAAGGGCAGATACTATCCCACCCATAAAGGTGAAGTTTGCAGCTATCATGGAGTTTTGCACAGCGTTACTTATAAGCAAGATAAACACAATATCAAAAACTGAGAGTTGGGAAAACTCCTTTTTTCCAAACAGTCTAATCGCAACTATAAGAAATACATAAACCGCTGCTGAGCTACCGGCAACAATAAGGTATCGTACTACATGCTCCATTATGTTTTCCATGAACTACCTCCCCAGTAATCCTCATAGATTCTGCGACTACGCACAGAATGACGTTAACTCATTCAAGCTTGCCGTATTCATCCCTTAGCCAAGCGAGTTAATAAGTGCCTGTGCTCGCTCTTTTAGCTCATCTTTAACACTTTGTGGTGCAAGTACTTCGCATAATTCACCAAACTGGAACAACCAACCGTAGAATATCGGCGACAAAGCCACATTTACATTAATGGTAAAGTGATCCTCGCCATCAGGCACCATTACCACATCTTTTCCAAAATGATCAATAACACCGCCGATTAACTTGTTGTTAATCCGAAGCTTAACATTCGTTTCTTCGCCACCGAACATGCCAAATACTTTCTTTGAATAGTCAGCAAGATCGAAGTCTGCAACCTCTTCGTTGCGGGCTTTTTTCAATATTCGAACACTGCTCATTCTGTCCACCCTATAATGAGCAATGGTCTTATGCCTGTCCGAATGCGCAATAAGATAGTACTTCTCCTCACTCCATATGAGTGCCATAGGGCTGACCACATAAAGCGCTCCTCCTCTGCGGAAGACTTGATTCTTCTCTACATCATAGTCTGAGTACTTAAAACTTATCTTTTTATCATCGGCAATGGACTCATGCAAGGTATCAACACTGTAATAAATACTCTCATTCATGCTTTTGACGCGATTTTGAACATAAACCTGACGGCGTAGCTTACCCGCATCATGCTTGCTCATTAAGCTCTCAAGCTTCTTAATGAGCTGAATCGTCTTTCGCTCGGTAATAAACTTCGACGACTGCACAGCGTCTGCTAATAGCTTTAGCTCAGGCAATTCGAACTCTCGCGAGGCAACATAGTAGCCGTATGTCATATCTTTTCGCATTACTATGTCAATTCCAAATTGCCTGAGTGTCTCAATATCGTCGTAAATAGTCTTGCGCTCTACGCTGACTCCAAGTTCTGCAAGACGAGAGATCAACTCGTTTACAGTTAACGTATGTGTTGCATCTGTATAGTCCAGTAAAATCTGCATGAGATATAGGATTTTTAACTTCTGATTAGCTTTCTTTGGCATAACAACACTCCTCATAGATTCATTATTACACCAATTATATCACAGCATGTGTCCAATAAAACGGACTCTTGAGCGGTTTTTTGAGAAATTTCAAGTTTTTTTGCAATATTTCAAGCAATTTACAGTAAGTTACTGCTATTCATGACCTGATGAGCGCTTGCAACATCATTTTACCAAAGGGCTATAAAGTATCCTGTGTCGTCGTCAACATCTGTTATTGCAAGCACGCCGTCAACGATTTCGAAGTAAAACTCAAAGGTTCTTCCATCTCCATGATTATCAACTACTGTTAGCCTGTTACCATCTACTGTCCATACGCCTATGTCATGATCGCTGTAAACAGTACCGTCATCTACAAACCACACAACATCTGATGTCCAGAAGAACCATGTTGCTCTCCCCTCGTAGAACTCCCAGAAGCCTACCAATTCATGATCTGATAAATCTACTTGTGTGCCGTCAGGTTGCTGAATTGAAACATCAGGCAGTGGGTCAGGAATTAGCTCCGGGAAATCATCAGGAAGCAGACCTAAATCAAAGAACATATTTTCAAGGCTAAAGAAGTCCTCAACCATATCAATAAGACTTTGACCCCAATCTGAAACGTTGATAAATTCCACTGGTTCTAGTCTTTCAGTGCGACGTGCTGTTGAAATTTCTATATCCAGGTTCTGTTCAAAGAATAACAAGTCCTCAATTAAATCTTCTAGTGTGAGGGTAAAACCATAGTCGTCACTTGTATATGTTCCGCTGAAAATCGTTTCACGGCCTCTGCCATTTACCTCATATAAGAAGCTAATGTTACCTCTGTCTGTCCATTCGAGAATTATAGAGTCTGTAGAAACTCCCCAGCGATCTTCTGTAGTCACGCTTAATGCTGTTTCACCGCCACGTGCTGTTTCGTTTACATCCCATGTAAATGCAATCTCTGAAAGGCCCCAGTCGCCACGTGCATCGATTTCTAGAGTCCATGTATCATCTGCTGATGCACCGAAATCCATTGCTATATTGAGCTCCATACGATCTCTATTATATTCGAAGTCAACATTCAGTTCCATGCGCAGAAGTCTGTCACCTCTACCAACATACATAGATAACACCATGTCGCCTTCCATATCTTCAAGATAACGTATTTCGCTACGCAGTTCATCAATCATATCTTCAAATGTCATAGGTTCGGTCCATGGATCTATTGCCGCTGTAAATGCATTAGTTGCCTCAAATACTGCTCTTCCGTATTCATTTGCTTCCATTGCGTCTATGTAGTCTTCCAATACTTCAACAAGTAGTTCTGCACTCATTATAAAGTCGATTTTTCTTACGCTAACGTTTTCACCATCTAACTTAAAGTCAACTCTGTTTGAGTCAATTTCCATGCGATTTACAATATTTGTAAAAAACTGTCTGTATGTTGCAGCCATATCGTGCTCATTTGCATCTTCAAGAGCACTTATCCATCTCTCATATGCCTCTATCGCGTCTGTAATTTCATCAACTTCTTGTCTAGTAAGTCCTAATAAGTTGGAGAAAGATCGAAAATCATCCCAGAATGTTTCAAATACAATGCCATAAAAGTTGTCATCAATTTGGCTTATTCGAGCAGCCACAGACTCACTGTTAAAATGCATGTCCAAATCAAACTCAAGCCCATAAATTGCCATTGCAGCTTCAATAGCATATTCACCGTGTTCTTCATCTGAATGAAGTGTTATAGCACCGCTCATATCAGCCATAAATGTTGTATAATCAAACGCTACAGTTACCGATCCATCTGTTAAGCTGTCAGAAAGCATCCCAAACATTTCCAGTGGAGTATCTTCGATACGTTGGTCAAATTCGTCACCAAGATTAGATATGGAACTTGCTGCAATTCTCAAAGGTGAATTAATGAACATAGCAAGGAAAATAGCCGCAATTGTAAGTATAACAACTGCAGAGGCTACCGGAACAATAATCTTCCATAGCTTTCTTTTCTTTACTTCTGGTTCAACGGGGTAAGGTTGTGCGTACGGTGGATATTGCTGATATGGTTGCGCAGGGTCATATGGTTGCTGTTGCTGATTTTGTTGGTAAGGCTGGGGTTGGTAGGGTTGCTGTTGATAAGGTTGTGGCTGGTAGGGTTGGTCTTGTGGTTGCGCGGGCTCCGCTGTTGGCGTAGGAGCACTAGTTGCTTCTGCAGATTGAGTTGTTTGCTCAGCAGAAGTATCGCTTGTTTCTGCTGCCGGAACTACCACAGGAACATCTGTCGCTTGCTCTGGTGGAGTTGCTTCTTCAGATGGGGTTGCCTCTTCTTTCGGAGCGTCGCTTGTTTCTGCAAATGTAGCTTCTTTCTCTGCAGGGGCTTCCGGTGGTGCTTCCACAGCTGGAACCACTACAGGAACATCTGCAGTTTGCTCTGGTGGAGTTGTTTCTTCAGATGAGGTTGCCTCTTCCTGCGAAGTTGCATCTTCTGACGGGATTGTTTCCGCAACCGGTGCTTCTGTCATTTTTGCAGCTCCGCATTTGGCGCAAAATCTGCTTTCGGGAGCTAACTCAGCTCCACAATTTTTACAAAACATATTAGTATCCTCTCTTCTAAGCTGTTTTTGTTACTGGTTACACGGAACCTGCAACTCGGCGAATGGTTTATTTTATTCTCTAATTTTACTAGTCGTCATCAAAGTCATTATCATAAATGCCGTCACCTGACCCCGTGTCGTAGTCGTGCGACTCCACGAATAGTGAAACCTCGCTCTCGCCTAGCATTTTTGGTTGTGGGTCATTGTGACCCTTAACCTCTTCTGCGTCTAGAAGCTCAATATTTCGCAATCTTCTATGCATTGCTCTGGCTCTTGTTCCTGCAAGATCTTCCAGCGTTTTATCTGCTGTTTGTATCTGTTTATGCGCTCTTTCAAGCACTTCTCCGAATTTGATAAATTCTGCTTTGACTGCACGTAGTGTGTCCCAAACTTCTAATGAGCGTTTTTCCATTGATAATGTCTTAAAGCCCATTTGCAGTGAACTCAAGTATGCTGATAGCGTTGTTGCACCAACGACAACCACTTTAAACTTAACTCGCAGCTCCTCGAACAACGCAGCATTTTGTACCACTTCAGCATATAGCCCCTCTGTTGGTAAGAACATAAGTGCAAAGTCCGTTGTTTTAGGTGGCATAATGTACTTGTCTGCAATCTCCTTAGCTGACACACGTATTGCTTGTGCTAATGACTTGCGTGCTTCATCTATAGTTTGCTTATCCTCTGCTTCGATCAAGCGGTTGTAATCTTCAATGGGGAACTTCGAGTCAATGGGTAATAGTAACGGCTCATCACCTTGTCCCGGAAACTTAACAGCAAACTCTACACGCTTCCTATCTGCTATTTCAACATTAACTTCATACTGACCCGGAGCAAGAATATCTGAAAGTAGCTTTTCAAGTCGAACCTCACCATATGTACCACGTTCTTTAACATTTGTCAGTGCATTTCGCAAGCTTTTTGTATCAGCAGCAAGGTTTTTCATTTCACCAAGTCCTTGCTGAACGCTCTCAAGTTGCTTACTAACTATCTCAAATGACTGCGCCAGGCGAGATTCAAGGGTTTTTTGAAGTTTTTCATCAACAACACCCTGCATTTGTTCTAAACGCTTTTCATTACTCTCTTGCAGAGCTTTCATTTTGTTTTCAAGGGTTTCATTAACCTTTTCAATATTCCCTGTATTATCACGTTGAATAGAAGAAAGCCTATTATCCAGTTGCATTTGAAACTCACGAAGTTGCTTATTTGTTTCCTCACGATTACCTTGCAAAGTAGACTGAAGACTCTCCTGAACCACACCAAAACGCTTAAATTGTTCGGTGGAACTATCAGTTATCTGGCGATAAAAATCCTCACGCTGCCGAGCCTCACTCTCACGCTGTTCTTCTTTACTCTTTGCAAGGATGTCAAGGATTTTTTTAATGCCCGGTTTACTGTTGTCGTTAAAGAGTGAGAATACCTGTATCAACATCACAATAACAAGCAATCCGATAACCATTATCTGTAAGTCCATATAAACCTCGTTTCTTTCTCATAAGTAACACATACAAAACGTGTAAAAAGTTGCATTAGCCATCAAAATAAAATTATGTACAAGGTGGCACGGATTAAACCGCTTACCCGTCCAATGTCTTTCGCAATAGCTCATTCACAGAGCGTGGGTCTGCCTTGCCTGCAGTCTTTTTCATCACTTGTCCAACCAGGAAGCCAAAGACTTTTTGACTACCACCACGATACTCAGCCACAGACTTTTCATTTTCTGCCAAGACCTCTTTTATTGCAGACTCTAAAAATCCTGTGTCGCTCACCATCCCTAGAGAGTTTTCTTCAATATATACTTCAGGTTCGACATCATCTTCAAATACTTTTTCTAAGACTTTCTTGCCCACAGAACGATTTATCTTACCTTCGTCCACCATCTTTATAATCGTTGCAAACTTCGCCGTGTCTATATGGATATCATCATCATTTATGTCCATATCCTTAGCTATTGCAAGAAGTTCACCGATTATCCAATTTGAAACCTGCTTTGGTTTTTCAACAACATTCTGCGCTTCATCAAAAATACGTGATAATGTCTGGCTTCCTGAAATAACCTTACTATCATGTGCAGGTAGACCAAGTTCTGTTGTCATGCGTTCGTACTTTTCATGGGCAGGTTCAGGCAACTCAGTACGAATAGATTCAATCCATTTTTCATCAATCTGAATTGGCATAAGTTCAGGATTTGGGAAATAGCGGTAATCTGCCTCCCCAACCTTTTCACGCATTGAGTATGACATACCTATATCGTCATCCCAACGACGAGTTTCCTGAACAAGTTCTTCACTACCGGTTTCTAAAGCATCAATATGTCTTTGTGCTTCATATTCAATCGCTCGTGCAATTGCTTTAAGTGAGTTCATATTTTTTATTTCAGTTCGAGTTCCAAGAACCGTACTTCCCTGCTCACGCACAGAAATATTGATATCGCAACGCATTGATCCCTCTTGCATTTTGCAATCAGAAACGCTTGCAAAACTGAGTAGTAGTCGTAGTTTGTCGAGATATTCTGTGACCTCTTCTGCTGTGCTAAAGTCAGGGTTAGACACAATTTCAATAAGTGGCACTGAAGCACGGTTTAGGTCAACAAGGGATGTGCGTGAACGTGGTTCATGTACCAGTTTTCCGGCATCTTCCTCTATATGAATTTGCTTTAATGTAATCTTTTTGCCGTTTTCCAGTTCCACACAACCATTGGTGCAAATTGGCGCAAATAGCTGAGTTATCTGATATCCCGTTGGTAGATCAGGATAAAAATAATTCTTTTTATCAAATGTAATAACCGGAGATATTTCACAGTTTGTGACAAGACCTGCTGCGATTGCGAGTTCAATCGCTCTTTTGTTTATAACTGTAGGAAATCCCGGCATGCCTACGCACGCAGGACAAGTGTTCTCATTTGGGTCTGCTCCAAACTTTGCCGAGCATGAACAGAAAAGTTTTGACTCAGTTGAAAGCTCTACATGAACTTCTAATCCCATGACTACTTCATACTTCATGCACTTTCACCTTTTGATCCTTCTTTAGAATCTGCAAATATTGCCTGTAGCATTGCTTCACAGCCAGCGTTTGCAACATATGTACCATCACGAGTTGTGACAGATGGCAATCCGCAAAGTCTTGATAGCATAATAAATGTCGCAGACTTATCATTTCGCCTAACAGCTACATCATATGTGTCAAACTTCATAGAGTCTATAATCATTCGGCGTAATTTCATGGCTTTGTCGTAAAATCTTGCATAATTATCATGTGATAACACCATTGTACCGATGATCGCAGCTAATTTTGTATCCATGCCGAATGCTTCACTACGGGATTTGATATATAGTTCCTGCAGTCCATTATATTCTTTCGCTCTGTATCCAAACTTCACTCCATCATATCTGCTGATGTTATTACTTAGCTCTGCACAGGAAATGATTTGCATAATTTGGGTGTATATCTCAGCAAATTCTGGCTCAATTTCTGCTGTTTTAATATTTGAAGCAGAGGTATGCCCCTCTTGTTTTTCCGGCGACATTACGCCGTCTTTTTCGTCATATATTGAAATGATTCTCAGTGCTTCAAATCCGATTTCAGGGATCTTGCAAATAATGCCTATTTGATCAATTGATGACACCACAGGCACTAATCCGTACCGTGATACTGTGCCATAGGTGGGATGTATATAGCATAGCCCTTGCGCTGCAGTAGCTCTGCTAATCGCACCTGTGTAATCATTACACAGTGCAAAGTCAGCCTTTCCGCTTGCTATAGCTTCAACTATTTCCTCTGTGGGTACATCTGTCGACGCACAGAGTAGACCATTCACACCGAACTCACTTACTTCACCTGTTCCAATGATTTCGACGTTTGCAGCTTTAAGAAGTTCCACGACTGTAGCATTAATGGGTGAGATGAAATTCTCAAGCATTTTAGAGCCTGCTGTCGCAGGTTTTCCTTTTTGCATTATTGAATTTGAAATAATCGCTTTATAATTCATTGCTTCCTCCTGCATGCCTTATTCAATTGCTGCCGGCACTTGGAAGTACCCGTCATTTTGCTCAGGAGCATTCGCAAGAACCTCATCTCTTGTCATATTGCTTGCGACCACATCTTCACGCATGACATTCTTTAACTTCAGCACTGTAAAGGCAGGTTCAACTCCATCCGTATCATATGAATCAAGAATAGCAAATCCATCAACAATACTGTTATAGCGCTCTTCAACTATGCTCCGCTCTTCATCAGACAAGCCAAGCATTGCCGTACTTTCATAATCTGTTATTTTTTTCATAGTCTGATCATTCCTTGTAATCATTATGCAACATGCTTTTGTGCGCTCTGTATTTTATCATATGTTGCGACGAAATACATTACTAAATATACACAAAAAGGTACTGTTTTCACTGTTTTTCCCGCTCAAGCACGCCCATATCTTGCTTTTGCCTTACTCGTCAATAAGAACCGCTCTTACAGGAGCACCATCACAGCCACCGATTTTTATTGGAAATGCACTGAGGACGTACTCACCGTCTTTTACATTTTCCAAAATTGCATTTTCGATAATGGCAAGCCCACCCGACAAAATAATGCTATGAATTTCGACTTCGTTATCTGGTGGAGCAACGCTCATTGCGTCAGTTAAGACTGTAATAACGCCTTTTTTCACAATATACTCAGCAGCTCCCTTACTTAAATAAGTTGAGCCACCACCATGAATAGCCAAACGCTTACAACCATCAATTTTTCCACTAATGTCTTTAAGAGAAATCAAAGAAGATTCTGCAAACGTCAGTACTCGACATGGGCCATAGTAATGGTCAAGTGGCATTAGGTCTATGCTTGTTTTGTTGTCCTTTAAAAAGTGACTGCTCGCATCTGCATGTGTGCCTATATGGCTCCCTGATGTAATCATGCTGACATTGCACCTGTCGCCGTTTTGCATGTTAAGCACACGTTCGACAACTACAGGTGAAGAACCCGGATAAAGCGGAGCATCTTGAACAGTTCTTGTTATATCGATTATTCTTGGCATACTCTTTCTCCTTTTCTCCTACTTTTCATCTAATTTTCCATAAGAAACACGTTCATCAAAGGAAAGTTTTGGACGGCGTGAACCTTTTCCTTCAGGTAGTCCCACAGGTAACACCACACGCAAATGGTATCTGTCTGACGCGCCTAGCACTTCAAGCGCTGCAGCTTGACTTGCTTCATCAAAGAATGGACTGTCAAGCCAAAGTGACACATATCCCATTGCTGTTGCTGCAAGTAGCATTTGTGTTGCAGAAGCGGAATAATCTTCCATTTCAAAGTTGTACGGCGCTCTGTGCCCCTCGCTATCAGTTAAAACCGCTATGGCTGCAGGGGCTGTTGTTAGTGCGCTTGTCTTCACAATATCGCCAAGCTTTTGAACTTCATCACGAGTTCTCAGGATTACAAGTTTAACGCATTGTGTATTATTTCCGGTTGGCGCAAGTAGTCCTGCTTTCGCTATTTGCTCAAGCACCGATTGCGGTACAGGATCAGGTGAAAATCGTTCTTTATGGGAATATCTTTTCTCAACTGCTTCAAAGTAGTTCATATGGTTCTTATCCTTTCTGCTTCTCAATTTTTCTACGAAGCAGTATATCACACAACTGGTGCAAATTACATCCCGAATTTACCGATTTAAGGCACAAGTGACACATGTGTTAGTTGACAAAGTAAGTGCGACAAAGAGTCTGAGTGTAAGCACAAACGGTTTCTCTGACTAGTAGTAAAACTACAGCTGCATTGCGTCATATATCGACTTGCAATATATTTTTATCGTTTTTCGATATATTTTTGTTGCAATTCGATATTTACTGTGTTATACTCCCGATAAAGCACACTCAAAATCTAATAGTAAAAGGAAATATTAGTTTATGAACGAGGGTAACAGATCACTTGTAGTTAGTAAAGCATTTACCATACTATTTATGGCAATTCTCATTGTTACATTATTCTTTTCACCAAGGCTCATAGCGCGGCTGCAAATCATGTCATCAAATGCCAATGCTGCCGATCCTTTATTCTTTTTCGCAACAGTATTTGTTGGAGCTATTCCCGCTGCTGCGATTTTAGTAAGCATGTACCTACTGCTACACAGAATTAGCATGGGTGAAGTTTTCGTCCATAAGAATGTTACTTATTTGAGATTTATGTCATGGTGCTTCTTTATCGGAGGGTTAATTGCTTCGGCGTCAGCACTATACTATGCTCCGTGGCTCCCTATTGGAATCGCTGCCGTATTTATGTGGCTTGTGATTCGTGTTGTTATGAGTGTTATTGAAAAAGCTATTGCTCTCCAAGATGACGCTGATCATACGATTTAGGAGGGAAATGATTATGCCAATAACTGTAAATCTTGATGTCATGATGGCAAAACGCAGAGTTTCATCCGGCGAACTTGCCTCCAAAATCGGGCTCAGCCAAGCTAACCTATCTATATTAAAAACCGGCAAAGCAAGAGCAATCAGGTTTTCTACACTGGAAGCCATTTGCGAAGCACTGGAGTGTCAACCTGGAGAGATACTGGAATACATTTCAGAGAGCTCAGAGAGCGAGGAAGTTTGAATAAATTCAAACTTATCTCAATGCGCGAACGGCTCTCGTTTGCGCGAAACCGCCGCTCATGCGCAAACTTTTTAAACTAGTCACCGCCATTTACACAAAACAACTTAAATGCAACAAATGATAAATTCAATGCTGGTTGCGTTAGTTTTGTCATGCAAAAATCACAGTAAAAATACGCTATTAACAAGATAAGGAGTAAAAAATGAATACAGATAATAATCAAGAGCAGGAACACAATCAACCTAATGTATCGGAAGCTTTTGAGCAAAATGCGCAATTAGCTCATGCATCTCAGGGATATCAAGCTTCAGGGCAGCCCTATGTATACGCGCCACAGTGGCAAGGCCATGTTGTAAAGGAAAAGCGCGAAAACCTGTTCAAACCCGACTTAACTGACGCTGCCTTTGCCATGATTGTTTTTGTCTTAGGATATCTATTCTCAAGTCTTGTATTTTTTTCATGGCATGGCTGGGGTGTGTCCTTATATATCTCAGTGTTTCTCATGTGTGTTTCAGGATATTTGTTAATAAAAAAGCGTTTTGTTATGAGCATTAATACTGTTTTCTGGCTTTCTACAACATGGTTAATCGGTATGTCCTACGCTTTTTGGGAGAACACTTGGTTAGCTGTAATACGTGCCTTGTTTCTACTCGGTAGTACTGCTTACTTTGTTTTAGTAGCTTCAGGCAATACATTTAAGGCTAGAACCGACAATTATCTGATAATTGATGGGTTTGTCATGAGTATTATCTTGCCGTTTCGAAACTATTTCAATCAATATGTCAGTTTTTCCGTTCTCGCTAAAGGTGACAAAAAGGGCAAAATACTACCTGTTTTTATTGGAATAGTTGTAGCAGTGTTAATAGGAGCACTGATTATTCCGCTACTTGAAACCGCTGACGCTGGAGGTTTTGGATTTGTTCTGAACTTTTTCAGAGAGATATTTCGTATAGAGATCATGACCATTATATATATCATTGTTGCAATTCCTGTTGCTGCATATATATACGGCCTTGTTTCAGGTGCAGCTCATAAAAAAGGAACAGACATCATCAAACCTGAGTCTGCCGAAAAGACTGTTGACGCATTGCGTGTTGTTTCACCCCTTACAATTAATACAATTCTCGGTGTTGTTTGTGCAGTGTATCTTGTGTTTATTTTTAGTCAGCTACCGTATTTCTTCTCTGCATTTACAGGTGTGCGTCCTGCAGGATGGTTATATTATTCTGAGTTTGCACGACATGGATTCTTCGAGCTTTGCTGGATAGCTGCTATTAATTTGACGATTCTGATTGCTTCAAATTTATGTAATAAAAAGCTTCGGATAGAGTCGAAAACACTTAAAATATTCAACATAGTTCTTGCGTCTATTACCTTAGTTTTAATTGCAACCGCATTTAGCAAGATGGCGCTCTACATCAATGTGTTTGGGCTTACCATGCTTCGACTTCTACCATGTGTGTTTATGGTGTTTATGGCGATTGTTTTTGTGGCTTTGATTGTTTTACAAAAATGGAACTTTTCAATTGTTAAATTCTCACTGATTGTGGGCTCGATTATTCTGGTTACTCTTTGTTTATCAAATCCTGACGCTATGGTTGTAAGGTATAATGCGAATAGATATATGAGCGGAACGCTGGAAACCTTTGATGTTGAAATCGCTCGCAGAGCCGGTTTCGCCGGAGTGCTTCCTGCAATTGAGGTTTATGAATGGACGCAAAATGAAAAATTGCAAGCAGAGTTACACACTTACTTAAGTGGACGTACAGCCGATCTCCGATACTGGAGATATAATAGAAGCCGTAATCATGAGTTTAGCTTTGAGTTACTACGAGCACGCAATGCCGCAATATCTGCCGGCTTTCTACGCATTTCGCCTGATCAATCGCCTTGATAATATTATCGGTTTTACACCATGCACATTACTAACACAAAGACAGGGATGGACGTTTAAGCCTTTCCCTGTCTTTCATTTCATTTTAGGCTGTTTCTAGCGACCTGCGCCCCGCACTCTTCACCCACGCACTCGCGCCGCAATTTCACTGTACCCGTAGCGTTCTAAGTCAATTTCACTCAGAGGTAGTAGGTCGGTTATACCTAATGCTTCCTGTAGTATCACCCCTAAATCTGCACCTCTCCATAAATCGTAGCGCCAATCCGCACCAACGTCATCCAATAGTATGCCATACAGCGCCCCGCCTAAGTAGCCATAGAAATTAGCAACCTCCTGAGCATTGGGCAATCTTAAAAAATACGCAGGCCAGTGCCGAATAACTTCAACAATCTCATTTCTGCTAAAAAGCATATTAATCTCTGTATATATTGCCATGCCTTCAGATAGTTGCCACAAATTTTCGTCTGTTGCTGTGTTGTAGGTGTATCTACGCGCATTGCGAATTGATAAGGCATCACGAACAGCGGCTAATTTTTCTGCATCGTCTTCGCTTTCAATAGCAAATACTAATGCATTGATTTCAAGTATCATGCTAAACTCTATGTTACCGCGACCGGGACCGGGGAATAATCCAGTTCCACTCATGCCCATTATGTGCGGTTGATGTATATGCATAGCATAGTGGTTTAGGGTTAGCAAGCTTATTATAGCCGCATCTTGTATACTGCCTGGATAAAGATTTTCGTCATAAAAAGTGAGAGGTGTCTCCATAAGCTGTAACGTCATATGAGCACCTATTTCCCCATTCCATGTTCCTCTGTATATTGACCAAAAATGGTTAGGTTTTTCTAACACCTTAACACCAAAATATATCGCTGTGCCATCAACATATATTCTTTCAAGCACGCCCTCTTCATCAGGGCGGCTTGCCGCAACTACATTGTGCTCTTCGCAAAATATTATGACAGGTACGTGTAGCGGCACACCCCACATTTCACCGTCATCTTCATCCCACATTGCTTGTAGCCTGTCAAAATAATACACCGCAAACCCCGGTAGAAACTCTAATGTCTCATATAAATCTCTTATCACAGGCTCATGTACTATCTCGATTACAGCATCGTCCTCGTATACATAATCGTATATATATTCATCATATACATCTTCCTCATATTCGTAGTTATCATAATCTTCGGGTTCTTCTGTCTTGACCTCGTAGACATTCTCTTCATTTATGTAGCCATCTTCTACAGACTCTTCCGCAACTCCGCAAGCTACAGATAATAAAATGAGCATAACGCCCAACACAAATACTATTATTTTTCTCATACAACACTCCTCCAATGATCACTCTATTTGCCCTCATTTACGCATTATTTTGTGCTTTCCATATACTATAGTACTCTACCCCCCCGTCAAGCTTTTTCACTTAATGCGTTGATAGTTCTACGTTTTGAAGCCCCAAAGTGTTAATTCTTCAACACATTGAGGCTTCAAATGTGGATTGATATGTGTAAGAATTCTATGCTACCATATTGGTGATATATTCTTTGTGGCAACACAATATTCTCTATTCCAAAAACGTCGATTTTCATTGTAATTGCCATGCAAATATGTTAAATTAAAACTACGAAAGAGTACCCATCATGACTAGACTAAAATACACGTTTAAAACTGACGAACTATTCAAACTTTTATTTTCAAAAAACCAAGACTTATTACAAAAACTTGTTGCAGAACTGCTTGAAATCGAATATGAAAGTATCGAACAATTTGACTTAGTAAACCCTGAAATATACCCTGAGTATTTAGGTGACAAATACTGCAAACTCGATATCAACATGATACTCAATGGCCAGAGAGTTGACCTCGAAGTCCAAGTGCGCAATGAAGGTGATTTTCCCGAACGTAGTCTATACTACTGGGCACGAGATTTTTCTTCTGCCTTAACCGAAGGCGCAGACTATACTGAATTACCTCGAACAATTGTCATAAGCATAGTTGCATTTGAGCTTTTTGATTGCAAAGAATTTCATTATGAATTTCAAGCGTTGGAAGTTACACGCCACTCACAACTTACAGATAAAATGTGCCTGCATTATTACGAACTTCCAAAGTTGCCTGATACAACAAATATCAACAACACCCAGGAGCTGTGGTTAAAACTATTTAAGGCCGAGACAGAGGAAGAAATACATGAAATTGAAGCATTGGAGGTACCCATTATGAGCGAAGCAGTAGAAGCCTATCGCCGTGTACTTACTTCATCCGAGTTGCGCGAAATTGAACGCGTACGCTCCAAAGCTCGTCACGACGAGGCACAAGCTATGAGAAATATCGAACTTAAGCGCGATAAACACTGGCAGGGCATTGTTGCTAAGAAAGATACTGCACTTGAAAAGAGTAAAAGTGAACTCGTGAAGAAGGACACCGCGCTTGCCGAAAAAGATGCGCGAATAGCCGAACTTGAAGCAAAACTCCGCACTCAAAACGATGAAGACAAGTAAGTCTACATAGTACCACATCAACACAAAGGACTGCCCATCTACTTAACCACTCAGTAGATGGACAGTCCTAATTTTTCCTTCCGCGAAGCCTCAAAGCACCTACTTCCCTCCGCGATAGTCCAAGCTTGTTTGCAGGTGGTCTTGTCCACATATAAAAACTATAAGCGCAGGTATCATGAATAATGATGACAATGCGAAAATCAGCCCTAAATTTCCCGTAAATCCGACAGTGAGATATGTCGCCATTGGCATTTGAAAGAAATCACGAATGAACACAATTGCTTGATCAACAATATTCCAAGCCTCAGAAAACGCTAGAACCATAAGTGCGGCAATCGTTGGTTTAATATTCGGCAACACAATGTGCATATAAATTTTAAGCTCAGATGCTCCGTCTACACGAGCAGCTTCCAACATACCCTTCTCAAATATACGCATTTGCTGACGAATCAAGAACACACCAAAAGCGCCAAAGACTGCGGGCAATATTATTGGCAAGTAACCTCTTTCAATACCCATAAAGCGTGCAGTTATAAAATGCGGAACGATGAGTGCTTGTAGCGGCATCAGCATCGTAATAATATACGCAAAAAACAGCTTTTCCTTATGTTTCGCCTTCGCTTGCTCAAAGCCATAGGCCGCAAGAGGTGCAATTATAAGTTGACCCGCTACAATTGGAACAACAAGGATAACAGAGTTCCAAAAAAAACGAAGATGTGTAGGATTCTCTAATAATACCTCTCTGAACGCCGAAAATGTGATAACGTCCGGTATAAATGTCATTTCAACATAATGAATATTCCCAACCGTCATACCATGTATGTTATATGCTGTAATTCCGGCAGAGTAACGTGCCCCAACTTCTGTTGCACTCATAAATGAGTTTATGAGTGTAAACAAAGCAGGCAACAAAACAACAAGTGCTGTAACACCTACTAACAAAAGCCTCGCATTGTATGACCATCTGCTTATCTTCACAATAATGACCATGCCTTTCAGTAAATCTCTAACTAAAGCTCTCCGAAATACGACGTTGAGCTGTGAACACGCCCAACACCAGAACAATCACACCTAGCGAAAGCATAAACGCCGCCGTCGAGAGACGTTGCATATTCGCCGCAAGAAATTGATTATTCATGAAATGTTGGAGTAAATATATTGAACTGTGAGGATATTGCCCGAACAGCAAATACGTCTCTCTAAAAACTCTGAACGCATTTACCATAGACATCATCATAACTATAAAAGTTGTCGGTAACATATAGATAAATGTAACTTCTCGAAAAGTCCTAAAAACTCCTGCACCTTCAATTCTTGCTATTTCATAATACTCTTTCGGAATAAGTTGATATCCGGATATAAACAACACAAGATTAAAGCCTATATGCTTGAACAAAAACATAATAAGGACAACATGAAATGCCCACGAAGAGTTAAACCACGCGACAGCCTCAAAGCCGTTAAGTAGCAAAATGCGATTTAAAAACCCATTGTAGCTGAAAATACTGTTCCAAAAGAAAACTGTAGCACCCGATGGAATGACAAGTGGCACCATAAACAAAATCGCTAACGCTTTTTTGAAGCGAAGTTTTTGCAATAATGATGCCAAAGAAAACGAAATTAGCATATTGAGTGGAACTGAAATCGCAATGAACAAAGCAGTATTTCTGGCCGCAAGCCTAAATGCTGCGTTTGACAAAATATCAATAAAGTTAGCAAGCCAAATAAAGTTCCCGGTAACATCAGTAAACGCATAAAAAAGCGATACTAATGTTGGTACGAAGAAAAATACTGCCATGCCAAGCAAGCTCGGCGCGATAAAGAACCACGACTTCGACTCACTCATGTATATACAGCTCCAGTCTATTTTGAATGTTTATTAATGTCTGGTCAACACTTTGACTTCCGGTAGCAAATAGGAATAAATCCGGATAAATCAACGAGTTGAAAACTGCTATGTTACGCCGATCTTCAGCGTTCACCGCTTCAATAAGATTTCTAAAATGAGCGACGCCATTAGCTACAGCTTCAGCAGTTTCTTCAGGGCTATCAAACTCAACTGTCCAAAAAGCACCCGGAAAAGCTCTTATTACATCAACACCGTTATACAATATTATGTCATGCACCCAATTATCAAATCTCGCTCTATTAATGGGATAAGCTCCGTGAGTCCCGGAACTCTGCCAACCGACAACAAGGCTATCAGTGATTTCCATACAGAAACGGATAAATTCCCATGCAAGTTCATAATTAGAACTGCTGCGTAAAATGGACATCCCTAAGTAGTTAGTAAAGGTTATATCACCTTCTTCATTGATGCGATGAATAGGTCTTGAAAAACTCATTCCGGGATGATAATCCGCCAATAGTGTGACGAAGGGGGCTCCGGTTAATCTTCCCGAACCCATAAATAAATAATTCGAGTAACCAAAGGAGTTATCAACACCGGGAAAAGTGAAGAGCCTTCGTATATTTACCTCTTCCGGCAAAAATTCTATACCAGGTCTTATAGGTATCTCAGCAATTTCAAACAAGAGTTCTCTCATTTCCGGAGTGTTTACAAACACTTCTCCCGTAGTCATATCATAAACATTTTCACGAATAAATAGTGTAGTTAAATTAAAGTCAATATCAAGCAACAATTCCCCCGAATATAACTCAGATGCTTGATGAAAATAATCTATGGATTCACGCAAAGTTATACCATTTTTATTTTTCATATCTACACCAATGTTATTAAAATGTTCCCTCGCGAAAAGCACTGTGTTCATATCAACCATCAGTGGGATATGGAATAATGCATCGCCTGTTTGTGAAGCACGGAGGATATGGTCAAAGTAGTTGTTACGATCTATGCCGTTTTCTCCGTCTAAAAACTCATTTAAGTTGAAAAAAAGTGCTTCAACATTTAGCTTCTCGTAGGATACAAAATGTGGACGGACGAAAATATCCGGAGGATCTGCTAGCAGACGAGTAATTAATGCCGTCTGTTCAGCTATATCAAAAGCGTGTGGATCCCTCACAATATATGTTTCAAACACAAGTTGCACATCGGGTCGATGTAGACTAAAATAATTCGTAAACATCTGTCGCACGCTACCCCATCTATAACAATCATCACTTAGCAAAATGGTCAACACTTGCTCATTGCCAACCTCGTTTGCATCAACAATATCATCGGCATCAACATTGTTATCATCGTCATCATCGTTACCTGGTTGCGGAGTTAAAAATGGATTTTCTTCAATCAGTTGGTCGTGAGCATCGTCAAAAATCCTATCCTGTTCATCATCACTTTCACAAGCTGACACAAGTAAAACGAATGCTAGTAGTGTCAGTAATATCACTATACGATTTAATTTCATAATCGCTCCTCTTTCGTCACTCTGCGCGAAGTCGCAGAGTCTAAGTCATTTCTTCTTGCCGGATTCTGCGACTACGCGCAGAATGACGCTAGTTTTCATAGACTGTTTGACACTACCTCGTCTTTTTAGTCAAACAATCGCACCAATGCACCATCATAAATTTGCCTGTCCGACCACATTACAATAGGGTCAGTTATTACTGAGGATGTCACGTATGACATATTTTGTCGTCCTAGCCACTCAATAATTTCAACATTTTTCCTCTGAACGACAAACTCGCGCCCCCATGCGCCATCACGCCGAATTACTACATATATATAATGACGATTTTCAAAAACATCAAAATGGACAGAAGAAATAGGAATCGTTGGTTGGTCTCTCAAATGTTGCAACTCTGCTCGTATCAACACTTCATCGCCTATATTAAGTGGACTATCACTAGAAACAAATCCAACCACGTACTCAATGTCGCCTCTCATTCCAGATATGCCAAGTATCTCCCCAGGTAAACTGAAAAAATAAGCATATGCAGTATTAACGGATACTTGAAATCCGACCCACACTGGTGGCGGAACCCCCATTCCATCAATATAATCAGCTTCATATAATGTTCCAATAGCTACCCAATCAAAATCCTCGACATCGCCCCAAGTGTAGGCAGGTTGTGCAACACCCGTAATTTCAAACGTCATGTAAATAGTACGATGTTCCGGCAAAGTCAAACTTACCCACGGCATTTGCCTCACCGCAAATGCGCGAGAGTAAACTGTGCTGAAAATCATCGTAAGCACAAACAATACTGCCAATGTATAGCCGACTACACGAGAATTAACTTTACTAAATCGCTTCATTTTGCACCTCTAGATATGTTCTATATATAGAGCTCATAGCGCCATTAAAACTATCATTTTTGCTTTAACATTCACTATAACACCCTACCCCCCCCACGTCAAGATTTTTCGCTTGAATACATTGGTATTGCAACGTTTCCCGGCACTTCATTGCTTATGTGTTAGTGATTTTCAAGCCGAAATGCAAGAAAGCACAAAAACACCCGAAGCATAAAAATCGCTTCGGGCTTCATTTTATAAGTGGCTATGCTACTACACCTCTATCACTGGTTTTTTTGCATTTCTGCGATAGAGAACAAAGCGGTTGCCTATGACTTGTACGACTTCTGAGTTTGTGTTTTCTGCAAGCTCTGTTGCTGTTTCGCGAGCCGTTGTGGGTGATGTTTTTTGTACACGCAACTTGATAAGTTCGCGTGCTGTAAGTGCGTCGTCCACCTGTTTTACAACTTCTTCACCAATGCCCGACTTACCTACTTGTAATATTGTATCATAGCTATTCGCTATTGATCTTAATTTTGCACGTTGTTTTGAATCTAACATTTATTTCTCCTCGCTCCTTGTTCGATATTGTTAATACATATTATTGTGGTGCATGTCTACACCGCAAATATAGCGGTTATTATATCAGCTTTATACCAAAAAAGCTAATTTTCACCTGCTTTGACTACCAATAAGTCGCCACCTCCACAAGCATTTATATCATTACACTTCATTCACTTAATGTTATTTTTATTGACTATATCATCAAAATGTCATACATTATATAATAGAAACTGGCATAGTTAATACTTAATATTTACAAGGAGGTTTCTGTATGAATACTGTATTTTTATGCGCTGAAACTGATCAGAACGAAACACGGGTTGCTCTGGTCCCAAAGCATGTCAAAATACTTTGCGAAATGGGCTATGAAATATTCGTCCAAAGTGACGCAGGAATATTTGTTGGCTTTACAGACTTTGATTATAGAACTGCAGGTGCAAAAATCGTCAATTCTCTTCAAGACGGTTATGATAGATGCGACATCATTGTTCGCATAAATAAGCCTGAAAGTAATATAGGTGGCATGCGTGAGCGTTCTATTTGTATCAGCTCCTTTGATGTGTTTAAAGAGAGAAAAGCGGTTCAAGATTTTGCATACGCAGGAGTAAGGCTTATATGTTTAGACATGATACCCCACACAGCAGTCACAGCTAAAATGGATGTTCAGAGCTCTCAGTCATCACTTGCCGGCTATTACGCAGTTATACAGGCTGCTTCAAGACTACCAAAGATATTTCCCATGCTTTATACTCCTGCTGGTGATATTCCGGCTGCCAGAGTTCTTGTTATAGGTGCAGGTGCTGCAGGTTTGCAGGCAATTGCCACTGCAAGAAGGATGGGTGCAAGGGTTGTAGCATACGATACTTCCCCGGAGCGCGAAGAAGAGGTAGAGTCACTAGGAGCAAAATTCTTAAGCATAGATCTTGGAGATGTAAATGAATTTGAAGCAAACGACAGTAACACGCTGACTCCGAAACAGCTGAATTTACTAAGACAGGAGCTATCTCACATTTGTACGCATTCCGACATGATCATCGCAACCGATAATGAGTTCGGCAGAGCCGCACCTGTCATTCTTACGCAACACATGCTCTCATACATGAGGCCTGGTTCAATAGTTGTAGATATGGCTGTAGCTAATGGCGGTAATGTAGAAGGTTCAAGCCCTTACGAAGATACGTTTCTGGATAATGGCGTTATGATAATAAGTGGCAATAAGCTTGAACGCTTCGTTCCGATTAATGCGTCTGATATGCTTTCAGGTAATGTTTTTGCTTTTCTTGAACACTTCTGGAACGAAGAGTTTAATGAATTCGTGTTTGACGCCGACGATGACATAATTTCAAAATGCTTAGTCACCGCAGACAGAAAAGTTATAGGAGGAACAATATGATAATTATACTTCTTATTTTCATCTTGGTTATTGCAGCTTTTTTAGGCAAAGAACTCATACCTAGAAAGTTGCCGTCACGTTTGCACACTCCCCTACTGTCCGCGATCAATGCGATCTCAGGTATCGCTATACTTGGTGCACTGGTCATGTGTGCTACAAATACGGATAACATTGTAATTCTTGTATTTTCAATGGTTGCAGTCTGTCTGGCGTCTATTAATCTTGTGGGTGGATTTGCTCTTACTGAGAGATTACTTAACACGGATACTAGAGCAGACGACAGAAAGGATGGTAAATAGTATTGATTAACATACATCTTTTCGACTTTTTCGAATTTATTAATCTTGCATATTTACTTGCAGCCGTATGCGTTATTATAGGTATGAAGATGCTCTGCAAAGACAAAACTGCTCAGCTTGGCTTACTGGTTTCTGCAACAGGCACATTAATCGCTCTTGTTGCCGTATTCTTCAACACGCAAATGTTGGAAGCATGGAATCTCACAAGTGTACTGGAAAACGGTTTTTTCTGGTGCTTTGTAGCAATGTTTGTTGGCTCCATAATCGGAATTTTTTGGGCAAAAAATGTCAAACTCAATGAAATATCAAGCCTTATTGCATTATTCAATGGTTTTGGCGGGCTTGCTTCTGCAATCGTTGCTTTTTCGTCATATTTAACACGCACTGTGTTCGCGCCTACTTTTGATCTCACATCTTATTATGGCATTTTTCCTACAGCCATATCCTACAACCTTACCCCTTATAAAGCTGCAGTGGCTCTTGCTGTCTTTATCGGCATGCTGACATTTAGCGCTTCGATATTTGCATGGATAAAATTATCAAGAAAAATCACCGGACGTCCAATTGAATTTAGAGGGCAAACCTTTATCAATATTTTCTTGCTGTTCGCTGGATTTGTTGCTATGGCAATATTCATCACTCCAAATGTCGAAGAAAACTTAGTATTCATAGCGATTATTGCTCTGACTGTAATTGCATTTTTATGTGGCTTCACATTCACTTTGCCAATTGACAAGAGAAATATGCCCATAGTAGTTCCACTGCTTAAAAGTCTGACAGGCATAGCCGTTATAATGCTTGGTTTCATATTCACTAACACAATGATGATTGCCATAGGTGCTCTGGTTGTAACGTCGAGCATGGTTATTGCAGTTGTTAAAAGCAAATCTATGAATCGTTCTTTGCCTGACTTTCTACTACGTGGCTTTGGTGTCAGCTCCAACAATTTAAGTTTGATTCGTGGTGGAGATACAAAGTCTGTTTCTGTGGAAGATGCGTATATTATTCTTGAAACTGCAAAGACGGTTATGTTCATTCCCGGATTCGGCATGGCAGCTACAGGTGCACAGCATGCTGTCAAGGAACTTGCAACCAGACTTGAGCGCAATGGTGTAATAGTTAGCTATTGTATACATCCAAATGCAGGGCGATTGCCGGGACATATAAATACTGCGTTTGCAGAAGCTGGTATTCAATATGGGAGGCAAGGAACTTTAGATGAAATAAATCCGCTTATGTCCTTACAGGACGTTGCAATTGTTGTTGGTGCAAATGATATTGTGAATCCGTCAGCAGAAACAGATCCTTCCTCTCCCGTCTACGGTATGCCAATAGTAAGAGCTCACGAAGCAAAGACAGTATTTGTACTAAAGCGTGGTGATGGCAATGGTTTCTCCGGGGCTGAGAACAGGCTGTTTGGAATGACGAATGTGGCTATGCTGTATGGTGATTCAAGGGAGACCCTTTCATCACTGAGCAACGAATTTGAGAACTAAGGAGCGATTATGTTAGATAAGTCCATACCATATGCAGGTTTAGAAATGGTCAGAAAGGCTGGGACTCCGATTCCTGATTTCCCTCTTCCTGATGGTTTCAAGTATGTTTTCTACAAAGATGGTGATGAAAAGGATTGGGCAAGGTTGGAAACGTCTGTGGCTGAGTTTGACAATGAACTTGATGCTTTGGTGAAGTTCAAAAAAGAGTTTCCCGAAGTTGATGAACTCTATAGGCGTTGCCTTTTTATCGAGACTGATGATGGTAAAAAAGTTGCAACTGCAACCGCTTGGTGGTCTTTTTGGGGAGAAACACGTCATGCCTGCCTGCACTGGGTCAGTGTCGATAATGATTATCAGGGTCTTGGGCTGGGTAAAGCAATAACTTCTCGTGTAACTCAGTTACTCTTAGAAATCGAAGGTGATGTTAATTTCTATCTAAGCACACAGACTTGGAGCCATAAAGCCGTTGATATTTATAAGCAATTTGGGTGGTTACCTACAGATGAATTTTGTGTAACTTGGAAAAAGAAGCGTGAGTATAAGAAGGCAATTAGAATACTCAACAAGATGGAGAAGAAACGAAAAAAATAGAGGCTGTTTTTAATAAAGTCGGAGGTTATATCTCAAAATGAGATATAACCTTCGATTGCATTTTAGCTATTTAGATTTATATATACTTTACCCTAGCGTATCTTAGGCGTAATAAGACGACTGTAACATATATTACTCTGCGACTATGGTAACCGAGCCCGCATTGGTTACCACTTCTATGTCACCGGACATATCCTGTTCTGCAAGGAATGTCAAAGGCGTTACTGTCCCCACTGGTAAATCTGCCGTAACATCGAATCGCACATACACAAATGGGTAGCCGTTAGGATTATGTCCAGCTTCAGGTGACCAATTAAGTTGGAGAATGTGTGGACCTAATCCATGACCTCCTGAGCCAAAATGTTCATAAGAATAATGCATCGTAAACCTAAAACCTTCATGATTTGCCACAGTCGGCCTAACCCAAGCATGGGCAAACATTGATTGACCTTTAGCTGCATCTCGTGCTGCTTCGTATGTCATGAAGAATGGGAATCCTGTAAACGT
>Ga0123355_10000590_pt1 | contig 48964 bp, 42 predicted proteins | sample TergutEmb28metaG_3_FD_89872 | JGI IMG/M metagenome (GOLD analysis project Ga0123355, IMG submission 89872) | Embiratermes neotenicus P1 segment gut microbial communities from Petit-Saut dam, French Guiana - Emb289 P1 | ecosystem: Host-associated > Arthropoda: Insects > Digestive system > Gut ...
ATATTCATTTAATCCAAGTGAGGAAACAAGACCAAGGCCAATAAACGTAGAACATCCTGGACAGAGTAGCAGATTAAGTATCCCGTTGAACTCCGATTTTATGTGAGGAGCTAACGGCGAACTCCTCTACAATGCAGTTGAATTTCTTTGCCATGATGGAATTCCTCGCGGGGTTTTACCACGTAGCTTTATTGATGGTGAATATTTGCATGTATTTTTTAACAGAACAGGGCAGTTTCGCCTTACGAGAACGACTCACGGAAACACAACAAACAGGGCTGATTTCCTGCAAGATAGAGAGATTGTGCTTCATGGTATGTACTACAATGGGCAAACCGTTGTAAGTCGAGGCGAGATGTATTCCGCGTTTATGAATATACACAGAGCAGAAAGTTTATTTTTTGATACGAGTAATATAGAGCCTTTTCATGATGCTTGGGGTGAGTTGGAATTACAGTTAAACGTAGGCAGATCGTTGGGTATTCTTGCTGGCTTTGGAGATGGCTTTTTTAGACCTGAACAACCGTTGATGCGCAGAGATTGGTTTATAATGTTGACAGGACAGATAGACGCATTTGGATTTGAAGTTGACGGATTAATGCCAGTCCGCTATGGTGTCTTGGGGATGCCATCTGGAGAATCTTATTGGTATCAACACATAAATCAGCTAGTAGATAGAAGATTCGTTCCGTACCGGAGAGTTATTGCTACAAATTATGAACCTGCTAGGTATGTGTTTGACCTTGTACCAGACGAGCCTGTAACTATTGAAGAAGCACATGAGATACTTTTTAGGCTAATAACACTGGATATTCTTGAGGCAATAGAACGATGAATCGTCGAACTTTTAGAGTGTTGTCAAACAAGGAGGACTATGCACAATGAAGGAAAAAAAATATTTGCAGTTCTTTATATATATGCTGGTACTTATGTTGGCTATTGGGTTTCTGTCTGTAGAATATGTATATGCTGATGAGCCTCCAATAGTTCCCGTTCCTAACTTACCCATCATTCCTAACTTACCTGCACCCACACCCTCACCCCCACCTGATGATGAAAATGGACAAGTAATGGACGAACAAGGAGGAACCCCGCCGCTTGCTTCAACTCCACTGCCTAGTTTTCAGATTAGAAATGCCTCACACATTGAAAATATCCGTATATATATAGACGAACAACATCTCCCTATCGTAAATGGAGTTGTGCAATCTAATATCATAACAAGTGGAGAACACTTAGTTAGAGTGACGGGTACCAACATCAACAATACCTACAGAACTGTTCGCCAAAATTACACTCTTGATTTATCGACCATTTCTGTATTCGTTCATTTGAGGGCTATAAACGCATCGCCACGCATTATAAATGGTCGTATATTAATTGATGGCTATCCCCACTACATCAACATAACAAATAGTGGGTTTGAGTATACACATATTGAAGGTTTACAGGCCGGACGACATGAGGTTGAAGTGGTGGGAGATAATATTCCTTCTACTCCAATGACCATTCAGACATCTCCCCAAGGGCGCGGTACCTTGGATTTGGCAGATATACGTACTATTGTCCCATTGAGAATTATCAATGTACCACCAGGTATTCGCAGAATTACTTTAAGATATCGTAACGATGAAATTCCAGAGGTTGACATTAATGTTGAACATGGAAGAGACGAAACAGTTGAGGTTTACGAAGGAAGAGACTGGAGTGTGACATTTTATGACGATAGAGGGCAATTTCGAAATATTCCCATCATGCCTCTTGGTTCTCCATATCCTCGCGACCCAACTGTTGCAATACAAAAACTAGATACTCTTGATGTGGAGGATATACTGAACCTCCGACTAGAAGCTCCTCCCTATGTTGAAGAACCAACTCCTGAAGAACCGAACAATATCCTTCAGCAAAATGATACATCAAGCTCATCAGGAATAGGCGATACATGGTTTGATAGGATGTTTCCTGTGTTTATGCTTGCCGCCGCCGTTATAATCGTTTTCTTGCTAATCATGTTACTTATGAACTTTGGAACGAGTACGCCGAAACGCGGCCGGTCGGCTCCATCTTACGATAGCCGTAACGAACCAGCATATAATAGCATTATAAGAGCTATGGACATTAAAACGAACCGCTATAACAACGATAATGCTGTTAGCTTCTCAATTCATGAGAGAGAATTAATATATATTACAGGCAGAAGTGGTGCAGGAAAAACTGTGTTGCTAAAAATGTTAGCGGGCTACGATAAAAACACTTCAGGGCAATTGATGTTTGATATTGATGGCAACAAGCTCACATGGCAAAACAACGATAAGGAACTAAAATCACTTATTGGCTTTGTGCCACAGCTTGACTCGTTGTATGGCAATCTAACTCCATATCAGATGTTAGATTACTATTGTAAATGCTTTTATGGGAAAACAAGCAAGATAAAGATTGAGAATAGTCTCTCTACTCTTGGTTTGTTTGAAAGAAAGGACAACAAAATTGACTCGTTAAGTGGTGGCCAGCGCAAAAGAGTAAGCATTGCCATTGAACTCTTGCGTAACGCTCGAATCTTAATTTTGGACGAACCTGATTCCGGTTTGGATTTAGAAAGCCGTGAGGATTTGTATAACATGTTGGAAGATGTAAGGCTTCACAATGGTGTTACCATTATTCTTTCAACACATTTCCAAGAAAACATAGAGTATTCTGATGTGGAACGTATTCCTATATATGACTCAAGAGCAAATAACTCTTCGTCTAAAGCTGAAAAAATTAAAATGCACAGAAGACTGGCGGATCAGTATTAGTACGTTACGAAATTTAACAATTCAGATAAATGAAGGAGTGCTTGGCGGTATGAAAGTGTTTATATTGTTTAGCCGAGAGCGGCTTTTATTTTGGACTAATTTACTACTGTTGGCGGGGGTCTGCCTTATATGCACTCTTTTTCTTTGGCTTGCCACTGGGGAAAATACTTTTAATGAGTATAGTTACGCACTTCCAATCGTCTTTGCACAGGCATGTGCCGCAATTTTAATAGGTCTTATGCTTTCAATAAACACGGTAAGCAAGGACTACGCAATGATACGGCGCGAGCTACGCATGGGTATCTCTGCCGGAACTTTAGTAATGGCAAAAACATTATTAATTATACTATCATGCGCAATTATGAGTTTAATCTTAATTTTGCCATACCTTGTGGGGATTATTAATGTGCGGGGGCAAAATTCACTCTACCTTTATGCCGCAATTTTCTTTCCTATGTTTGCTTCGGCGCAATTGGGTCTATGTATTTCCGCATTTTCCTCGTTTTTTCGCAGTAACAGACTCAAAAAAATAGCTTTTGCAATACCATTTGTGATGTTATATCAAATCCTCTTTTCGGGATTTGTGTTTGAACAGGTTCGTATAGATTTACTGCATAGAATTTCTATTAGCCATTATGCAATAAGAATGATTGGTGGTGCGTTTCGCTTTAATGTTGAATACTACAGAGGAGTATCCTTTTTGTGGGGAACTCCACTTGGGGAGTTGTTCGGACGCGATTTTCTTGATGCCCCTGGCATTGATACTGGGCATATAGTTGAAACTATTGCTGTTCTCATGATATTCGTTGTGATTAGTACCATGGCGAGTATAGTGATGTTAAGTCGCGTGGATAAACAAGGTTTCGACGAATAAGGGCAGTTTTATAAAATTCTAACATTCACAAGATGCAACAACATTGGGGAAGGTGGAGCGGCATGAAACCATGGACAAATATTGTTGTAAAGGTAATAGTTTCAATAATTTCGCTGATATTGATTGGTGGTTTCTTTATGCCTTGGTTCAGTGTTAATTTTCCTAACACACCAATCGCTTATTATTCTGGTCTAAATGTTGCTATAGATGCAATAGTAATTGCCGGTAATCAAACATATCCTATTTTGTTCTTTGTTCCGGCTGTATCTGTTGTGATTATTGCATTGGCCTTAAAAGGTTATTATGGAGTCATGCGGATTTTTGCGATTGCAGGACTGTTATCAATAAGTGTTTTTATGATTTACTTTTTGGTAGAGTTTGAGCGAAATGCAGGAGTGGCAGGTCTTAGTGATATTATTGAATTTTCAAATTACTTTTTTATGATGTTTTATGTTTATATTTTTTTGTTCATCCTCAGTCAGCATTGCTACTCAGTTGGTAGATGGCAGAACAGTTTTACTGACAAATTGGCTTCAACTGAAAAGATGATTTGTGGAACTTGCAACAACCCTGCACACAAAGGTACACGAGTTTGCATCAAATGTGGTAACGCTCTGACGCTCCAACATTCTAATGATGTTATGCGAATTATCAAGAGCAATTACCCTGGATATTTGGCTATAGCCTGTGCAATTATCGTTTCTTTTTTCGCGCGTTCAGCAGAAGACGTAGTTGGAATTGTGCCATATATAAGCTTATCAATCAGTGAGTTAGGCGTGTCGTTGTGGGGGCTTATAGTTGTGGCAACTATAAGTTCGCTCCTACTACGGCTATTATTGCGTTATTTGACAGAACGAGCAATTTATTCATCTCAAAATGATGATTCCAAAACAATATTGAAAATTAAAGGATGGGGCAATTGGATTGCAACAACTCCATTCTTTACAGTTGTGTCCATAATTTCAGCGATTTTCATGATTTTAGTACAACATTCAATAATATCGACAGTTGTAATTGTGTCGTTTATTGCAATATTGTATTTCACACTCTCCAAAAATAAGGGAATCTGGTTGATATTCAGCCACATATCGTTGGTATTGCTTTTAACATGGTCACTGTTTTGGCTGATGCATACGAATCAAATTATAGGTAACATTTCCCTTTTAGAATACATGTCAAATCGCTTTTTGGAGGGTGATAGCACTGTCACTACACTAATGACACCTGTGTTTTTATTTCACGGCATTTCAACGTTGCTAGCTACCTTTATGTGGTTTTTTTCTAGCATTCTTGTCCCTAAGATTGAAAGTGCATTTTCAAGCTCTAGCCAAGCACCCGTAAACGTCACACATTCCCCCAAATTTACGGCTCCAAAGATAGGTGAAATAATTACTTTTGGTAAATATAAATGGCATATACTGGAGATAAGAGATAATGCAGCTTTGATTTTAAGTGAAAAGGTACTCTACGAGCGAAGTTGTCATGAAGTAAATGAAAATATAACATGGGAAACATGTGGTTTACGAAACTATCTAAATGAAAGTTTCCTCAAAAGCTTTACGGCCGAGGAGCAATCACGCATATTTCTTGCACACATGGAAAACCCGAACAACCCTTGGTATGACACTGTGGGATGTCAAACAACCGCTGACCGTATATTTGTGCTAAGTATTCAAGAAGTTGTTCGTTACTTTGGTGATAGTGGGCAGTTAACACTTCCAAAAAACGCCAGCGGGATAGATGATGATTACAACACAATAAGAATTGCTAATAACATCAACGGCTCGCCTTCCTTGTGGTGGCTACGTTCACCTGGTATCGCTCCACGGTGCGTTGCGTATGTGAGTGCAGGTGGCCTGATTGTTGTGGCAGGTACAAGTGTATTTGTTGACACCCCGGTTCTTGGCGGTGTCCGACCAGCTCTATGGCTACATTTAGAGGCAAATGATAAAAATTTACATAACGACTAAAATATCGGTGTTTTCTGTTTTTATCAGTTCGCCTTTTTTGATGATCATATGTTTTGACTAACTCCAAGATTCCGGCTAAAATGAATACAGAAAGGAGCGGTATATAATGCCAAAAGGATTTAACGGTATGCCGGGCGGCGGCATGAATATGAACAACCTAATGAAACAGGCACAAAAAATGCAAAAGCAAATGGCAGAAATGCAGGAAGAACTAAAAACAAAGACCCTTGAAGCCTCGTCGGGGGGCGGTGCGGTCAAGGTAGTGATTAATGGAGAAAAGGAAATACAATCATTAACAATTGACCCAGATGTTTTAGATGATGTGGAAATGGTACAGGATTTAGTAATGGCGGCGGTAAACGAGGCCATTCGTCAAATGGACGAGCTAGTTAATGGGCAGATGTCCAAGTTAACCGGCGGCATGGGAATCCCGGGGTTATTTTAGCTATGTATGGGGAGCCGGTAACAAAGCTAATCGAATCATTGGCGCGGCTTCCGGGGATAGGGGGCAAGTCTGCTCAACGGCTTGCCTTTTATATTATCCAAATGCCGGAAGGCCAAGCAGAACGATTGGCTGAGGCGATATTATTCGCTAAGCAGGAAGTACGATATTGCTCAATTTGTTGCAATTTGACGGATTCAGACCCATGTAATGTTTGCCAAAACCCTAAACGCAACACCCGCGAGATTATGGTGGTAGAAGACCCGCGGGACATGGCCGCTTACGAACGCACACATGAATATCATGGGTTATACCATATTTTGCATGGTGTTATTTCACCCATGAACGGCGTTGGGCCAAATGATTTAAGGATTACAGAATTACTACACCGTGTTCAAGTGCAACCAGTAGACGAAGTAATTACAGCCACAAACCCCACTGTAGAAGGCGAAGCAACTGCAATGTATTTAAGCAAATTGCTAAAACCGCTAGGCATAAAAGTCACTCGAATTGCCCACGGAGTACCAGTGGGTGGGGATTTGGAATATGTGGATGAAGTTACGCTATTACGCGCTTTAGAGGGACGCAGAGAGATATAACATAGATATACCAAAGGCATTAGGAAAAAATATCCTTATGCCTTTTTGCATGGAAAAATAATCAGATAAACCATAGGAAATTATCGTTTTTGAAAAAATACTGTCAAGCTTTCTGGGAAACATGTACTGGAATATGGAAGCGTTCCTGTGATAGAATACCAAATACGAAGGAGTGTTTTTCCATGGGAGTTATTATTGTCGGCAATGGGCCTGCCGGAGTATCTGCCGCCTTGTATACCGTGCGTGCTAGCTTAAAAACCACGATTATCGGTGCTGGGCTAGGTGCCTTAGGTACTACTAGCGCAGTGGAGAATTACTACGGTTTTCCCACGCCTATATCCGGCTCTGATTTAGTGCATAATGGAATTTCTCAGGCTCGGCGGCTTGGCGCGGAAATTATTGAAGCAGAAGTTGTCGGACTAAAAACAAACGAGAAAGGCTTTATTGTAGAAACATCAGAGGCAGAATATCATGGTAACGCAGTAATACTTGCCACGGGTGCCTCTCGTGCAAAGCCCAAATGGACAGGATTTGATTCATTTGAACACAAGGGCGTAAGTTATTGTGCCGTTTGCGATGCGTTTTTCTTCAAGGGGAAGGATGTGGCTGTGGTCGGCAGTGGTGCTTACGCACTACAAGAGGCGCGAGTATTGCTTCCTATAGCTAATTCCGTAACTGTTTGTACAGACGGCGCGCCTATTACGGTTGAATTTCCGCTAGAGGTACGTGTTATAGAACATTCTGTGGAAGCCTTGACCTGTGAAGAAGGCAAGGTACGCTTGGGAGCGATTCAATTTAAGAATGGCACTTCTATTGATGTAAGCGGGCTTTTTGTGGCTTTGGGCATTGCTGGAAGTACAGCTTTAGCCCAAAAAATAGGTGCCACAATTGGCGGAAACAACAAAGATGAAATTGTAGTAAATGAACGAATGCACACCAGTATACCTGGACTTTTTGCAGCCGGTGACTGCACAGGCGGGATGAAACAAATAGTCAAAGCAGTGTATGAAGGCGCGTTGGCCGGTACTGAGGCAGTGATACAAGCACAAGAATAAGAACGGGAAAGAGGGGATTTACCCGTGTTAAAGGACATAATGCAAGACTTATTAAATCCAATAGTTGAAAGTCCACGGTACATCACACTAGATGCCGTGGTGTTATTAAAGGATATTTGCGAAAGTGCGTGCGCACTAATGCGCCACAAAGATATTCATATTCAATTTGAAAGCGACGTTGATTATTACAAAATGGCTATGGATAAACATCTATGGGAAAAAATTGTATTGCGCTTGCTTTCCAATGCTAAAGACTATTCGTATCAAGGGAGCAAAATTCATTGCCATTTTCATGTAGAAGGCGAAGAGGCAGTGTTGTCCATTCGGGATTACGGGGACAATATGCCGCGTAATTCGGGACTGGAGCTACATGCCGTAAAAGAACTAGCCGAATTAATGGGCGGTGAAGTTCAGCTTATTGATGCAAACCCCGGTACTACAGTGGTTGTACGCACTCCAGTTTTTTTTGCAGAGTATGTACAAGAGGTTATGCCCGTGGATGATTTTTTTAATGCCGTGCAAATGGAACTGCCGAATTGAACATTATTTTGACTTCACAAGAAGTCTGATTAGGAATGGGCGAAAAATAACTTCCCAAATTTTTCAGACATTCCTTATTTAGGGAGGATTTTATTATTATGAAGACAAGTGAAGCTATCCGCGCAAGACGTAGTATTAGAAAGTATGTTCCAGGCGGTGAAGTTACTCAAGAGCAAATTGACGCTATGCTGGAAGCCGCTATGATGGCACCGTCGGCTTGCAATACACGCCCTTGGGAATTTATCGTTGTACGCAAAAGGGAAGTTTTAGATCGCATCACGGAACTGCATCCTTACACAAAAATGCTAAAAACCGCTTCAGTGGCAATTATAATATGCGCGCTACCAGAAGTTCAGGCTGATATTAGCGAAGGATATTTCCCACAGGATTGTGGTGCGGCCACGCAAAATATCTTGTTGGAAGCAGTAGAACAAGGGCTAGGGGCTTGTTGGTGCGGTGTATATCCCCGCGAACCACGTATGGCGGAAATGCGTCAAATTCTTGGTGAATCCGGGATTGAAAAACTTACGCCATTCTGTGTAATCGCCATAGGGGTTCCAGACGAGAACCCACACCCACGCGGTTTTTTTGAAGCCGGAAAGGTAAGATATATTTGAATTATTTTGAAATTGGTAAAATCGTTAACGCCCATGGCATTAAGGGCGAGGTACGGGTAGTACCTAGTACCGACGACCCCGAACGTTTTGAGTTGCTGGATACAATCGACCTTTTTTTCAAAGAGGGCGGCGAACCCCATCAATATGTGCTGGAAAATTCTTGGCCGCACAAATCCTTGGTTGTGCTAAAACTGGCTAAAATTAATGATAGGAACGCCGCCGAAAAGCTAATTGGTGCGGTCATAAAAATTCCACCCGAAAAGGCTTTGCCATTGGAAGAAGACGAATATTACCAACGTGATTTGTTAGATATGACTGTAATAACGGATACGGGTGAGGAATTGGGGACTTTGGTGCAAATTTTGGTGACAGGTGCAAATGATGTATATGTTGTACGCCCAAAAGATGCCGCAGATTATAAACATGACATACTTATTCCAGCCATAAAAGAATGTATACTTGATATATCATTAGCAGAAAACCAAATGACTGTACATTTGATGAAAGGGCTGCGATGAATTTTCATATATTGACCCTTTTCCCCGAAATGATTGAACAAGCCTGTGGGCATAGTATTTTGAAACGTGCCGCCGCCGCTGGGTTGTTAACAGTTAATTGCGTAAATATCCGTGATTTTGCTGTTAACAAGCATGGACAAGTGGATGACGCGCCTTATGGCGGCGGCGCGGGTATGGTTATGATGGCACCGCCAATTTATGATGCGTATAAAAGCGTGACAAACGTAATAGATATGGAAAAAATGGCAAAGATTCAAAGGAAGTTTATCTATCTTTCGCCGCAAGGACGGATATTTAAGCAATCTATAGCAGAAGAACTGGCAATGGAAAAGGAAATCATTTTGTTATGTGGTCATTATGAGGGCATTGACCAACGGATAATAGATTTGCTTCAGCCCGATGAAATTTCTATTGGAGATTATGTTCTTACTGGTGGTGAATTGGCGGCACTAGTAATTATTGATGCTGTTGCCCGCTTGATTCCGGGAGTATTGGGCAAGGACGAATCCTATCGTAATGAAAGTTTTGGAATGGGTACGGGCGGATTATTAGAAGGCCCACAATATACACGCCCACCAGAATTTAATGGGTTATCAGTTCCGTCAATACTTCTTTCGGGCCATCATAAACAAATAGAAGAATGGCGGCAAAACCAATCAGTAGAACGCACGCGACAAAGGAGACCCGATTTATTATGAGTATATCTCAGCAATATGAACCCAAGATAGTTCTGGGTTTTTTTGAGGAATTCTCCCGAATTCCAAGGGGTTCGGGGAACGAACAGGCAATGAGTGATTATTTGGTTAATTTTGCGACAAAAAATGGACTGCAATCTAAAAGAGACAATGCCAATAATGTTGTGATTTACAAACCTGGTACTCCACCGAGCCACGACAATCATCCGCCACTTATTCTTCAAGCACATATGGATATGGTAAATGAAAAAAATGCGGATACTGTACATGATTTTTTGACCGACCCCATTACTTTGCGGGTAGAAGGGGATAAAGTTTTCGCTAATGGTACTACATTAGGAGCGGATAACGGGGTTGGAATGGCTATGATTTTAGCTATTTTGGATAATTCTTATGAACACCCCCATCCGCCTATTGAAGCCATTTTTACCACAGATGAAGAAACAGGCATGACAGGAGTGGCGGAACTAGATGCTTCCTGGCTTACAGCACGCCGCATGATTAACCTTGATTCTGGGGATGAAGGAGAAATTTGTGTAGGTTGTGCAGGTGGTGTACGGGCGTTTATTACGGTTCCTGTTGAATGGGAGCCTTTGAATCAAGCAAATTTTTTGAAAATAAATGTGCGTGGGTTAAAAGGTGGGCATTCTGGTACTGAAATCAATCTGGAGCGGGCTAATAGTAATCGTGTTCTAGCGCGTGTTATAACAGCCATTAAAGAAGCCGCACAAGATGTACAGGTAGTCAAAATAGCAGGTGGGTTGAAAAATAACGCTATCCCTAGGGAAGCGGAAGTAATTATTTCTGTACCTTCTGATAAAGTTTCCAATGTCAAAGAAATTGTGTCTGCATTTGAAGCTACCTTGCGTAATGAGTATCGCGTAGCAGACCCCGATATATCATTGACCTTGACCGACATTAAAGGAGAATATACTCAAGCTTTTTCTCCCGAAACCACAAAACGCGTACTGGCCGCATTGCTTCTAACACCTAATGGTGTGCAAGCCATGAGTCAAGATATTCCGGGGTTGGTTGAAACATCAAATAACATTGGTGTTGTTGAGACTACCGAAAATGCTGTGAAGATAAACTGTGCTTTGCGTAGTTCGGTAAGTACACGCATTGAACATTTACGCAAGCAGATTATAACGTTATCTGATTCATTAAATGCAGGGGTTGAATTTAGTCAAGGTTATCCTGGTTGGGCATATGCTCCAAATTCGCCTTTGCGTGAAACTGCAATTGCTGAGTTTGAAAAAATGTTTGATAAAAAGCCCATTATTCAGGCTGTTCATGCAGGTTTAGAATGTGGATTTTTCCTAGAAAAAATTCCTGGTATGGATATAATCAGCTATGGTTCTGATATTCATGAGAATCATTCGCCAAACGAACACTTTTCCATACCTTCTCTACAGAGAATATGGCGTTTCACAATTGCCCTATTGGAGAGTTTGTAATATGCGTAAGACCCTAATAGCCGCCGCGTTGTTATGTGCGGCGATTTTTTTCTTGGTAAATCAAGACCGTGGGGCACTGCCCCACACCCCGCAAGGGACGTTGCCCCTTGACCCCGTTGTGGAAGATTTTTCTGGGTATTTGGCGGAGGCTACTGTGGTGCCTGTGGTTGTGCCTGATGATTTGTTGGGGGAATTGGAAGATTTGGAGGAATTGGAGGAGCTGGACGAAGAAATTTGTGAGGTTTGGGTTGTTGTAGAAGAACAGCTTGCGCAGATGAGTATTTATGAAAAGATTGGGCAACTTTTTGTTTTCCATTTTTATGGGCATGAAATTAATACTACGATTCGTTATCAAATAGAGAATTTTTATGCGGGTGGATTTATTCTTTTTGCACGAAATGTTGATTCTATTGGACAAGTGCAACGTTTAACTTCTAGTTTGCAGGAGGTTTCTTCTACGCCTCTTTTTATAGCCATAGATGAGGAAGGTGGAAGGGTTTCGCGGGTTGGGCGATTATTTTCGCCGCAAATAGGCACGGCTTTTTCTATTGGGCAGACAGGTGACCCGCAGGCCGCTTTTGATGCGAACTATACTATTGGTGAGCGGTTGCTTTATTTGGGTATTAATATGAATTTCGCGCCTGTTGCTGATATATGGTCAAACCCGGACAATACTGTAATTGGGCATCGTGCTTTTGGCACAGAACCAGAAATTGTAGCTGAAATGACTGTAGCCGCAGTAAATGGATTGCAGGAAGCGGGAGTAATGGCAGTAATTAAGCATTTTCCCGGCCATGGTGATACACATGAGGATTCTCATTTTCACCTAGCTTACTATCATCATGATAGGGAACGTTTTGATTCTGTAGAAGCTATTCCATTTATAAGTGGTATTGAAACGGGCACAGTTGGCGTAATGGTAGGACATATTGCAACGCCACAATTGCATCCAGACAATCCTTCACTGCCTGCCACTTTTTCATCTTATTTGTTGCAAGATATACTGCGGGGCGAAATGGGATTTGATGGTCTAATAATAACAGATGCACTAGATATGCGTGGGCTAACCAATTATTTTAACCATGCAGAAATTGCCGTTAACTCGTTTTTAGCAGGCGCGGATATATTGCTTATGCCCGCCGACCCTCATAGGGCAGTAATGGCTATGCGAGAGGCGTATCATGATGGACGTATCACAGAAGAACGCCTAAATGAATCAGTACGGCGTATTTTATGGGCAAAATATGGGTTAAATTAAACAGGCTCTAAGGCTTTAAGGAGGCAGAAAAATAAATGGCAGGGCATTCTAAATTCGCAAACATACGCCATAGAAAGGAAAAAAACGATGCCGCACGTGGTCGTATTTTTACACGATTAGGACGAGAAATCGCAGTGTCGGTTAAAACTGGGGGTGCTGACCCCGCTTCCAATGTTCGGCTACGTGAGGCTATAGCCAAGGCAAAATCTGAGAATATGCCAAATGACACAATAGAACGTAGCATAAAAAAAGCCGCAGGAGATTTATCTGCGGTCAACTATGAATCAATTACCTATGAAGGATATGGCCCCAAAGGTGCCGCGATAATAATAGATGTACTTACCGACAACCGCAATCGAGCGGCGGGCAATGTACGCAACGCTTTTACAAAGGGCGGCGGAAATATGGGTACTTCAGGCTGTGTAGCATTCCTATTCGACCAAAAAGGACTTATTGTAGTGGAGAAAAATGATACCGTCGATGAAGATGAACTAATGCTACTTGCACTGGATGCTGGTGCAGAGGATTTTTCTGTACAAGAAGATTGTTATGAAATCCTTACATTGCCAGAAAATTTTGGCAATGTAAGAGATACTTTGGAAAAAGCAAATATTCCAATGATTTCGGCGGAAGTGGCCATGCTTCCACAAACCGAAACTGCTCTAACCGACCCCGACGATATAAAAAAAATGAGCAAATTATTAAATCTTTTGGACGATGATGAAGATGTTCAAAATGTATATCACAATGCTATATGGTAATATCAATCATAAAATTGCAAAGCGGCTTTATAGTGTTCAACATCCAAATCTGGACTAAAGGCGTTTTCTGCAAGCCAATGCCTAATACGGAAGCATAAGGCACAGGTGGACGGGTATTCTTCTGATGCCTCGAAGCCTTTTTTTTCTGCATATTTCAATAGACCCGTAACACCACCCGTTAATAGAGCTTCAAAAACAGGGTATTTTCCTTCTGGAATGCCTCTAATGGCTTCCGCTAAGGGAATAACTATCCCAGTACAGCCAGGCGGGATAAATCGTAACTGGTTGTCCACATGAAAATGCTCCGTAGACAATAGATTACGGCAAGGTTTTTCCTTCAAAAGGCTTTCAGTAGGTTTGGGAGTTGCAAACTCTGATTCCATATTGATAGCGCGTCCCCCTATGCTTAGGCCATACCTTGTTAAAGTTTCCTTCAAGTAATTTGGCGATATTAATTTTTCCAATTCCATGCGGTTATGCGCTCTGTTTAGAGGAAGCGTAGAAAGCTGCATTAAAAACCGCTCTTGCCACAGAAAATGCTTAAATCCGCTACGGCGGCATGTCTCAGCCAACTGCAAAGGATGTCCCACCGGAATATATTCTGCATGAAATGGGTCTACAGAAATGCAAAGGGTATCTACTCCTACCGCTTTTAGTTCTTGTAGCCTATTTAATACGCGTTTTTCGTCCGTAGCCCAAAATCCGTTGGTTTCAAGATATTCTACTCGTATACCTGCATATCGAATTATTTCCAAAAATTTTATCAATGATTCGTACTGCAAAAAGGGTTCGCCGCCGCCAATATGTATAGAACGACACTCTCCCTCACACAACAAGCTGCATAATTCCTCAGCCGTTTCTGTGTTAATATATGAGCCATCTCGCTTAGGCGAACTTGCATACAAGCAATGGCGACATGCGGCATTACACTGGTAATTTGTCATTAGCCCACCATGCCGCAAATTTCCGACCCTTCGCACCTAACCAACCCCTTTATTATTTTTACAAGAAGTCTTTTCTATGAAACCATATTGCGCATCTCTGTAGTGATTGGAAATTTGTTACAAGAAATTCACGCTCTTCTGTTAACCACTTCCGGCTATCAGATATATATAGTATAATAAAGAGGTAACAAGGTAAAGTGCGGTAATTTATGCCAACATATAGTCAGGAGGGTTTTATGAAAGTTTTTGCGGTAAACAGTAGCCCACGTCATGAAGGAAATACTACCCTTATGTTGAGGACGGTATTGGATGTTTGCGCACAGGCTGGATTTGAAATTGAGCTTTTTCAAGCCGGTGGACGCAATGTACGTGGATGTATGGCATGTGGAGCTTGTAGTAAGAATATAGGACAATGCGCCACCGATGATTGGGTCAACGAGGTCTACCAAAAGATGAAGGTGGCTGACGCCATTATACTAGGTTCTCCTACGTATTTTTCCGACCTGACACCCGAACTTAAAGCTATAATTGACCGTTGTGGTTGTGTTTCACGCCGGGATGGGAATGCTTTTTCGCGTAAAGTAGGGGCAGCAGTTAGTGCAGTACGCCGTGCCGGAGGAATACATACGTTGGATTCCATTCAACATTTCTTTTTTATCAGTGATATGGTCGTAACGGGCAGTAGCTATTGGAATATGAGTTTATCTTTAGCACCCGGAGATTATAACCAAGACGAAGAAGGAATTGGTACTATGAAAAGGCTAGGTGAAAATATCGTATGGCTTTTACAAAAGATTCATAACTAGGGCATGTTCACACCCTAGTTAACAGAAAATAACGGTGAAAAAATTCCAAATAACGGGATTTATTACATGGATGTAAAGGAAGTGCTGAATTATGGCCGACAATCAGGATGATGCCTTACAAGCTTTACAAAAAGAACAAGAAGAATTTGACCCACTGCAATATCTCTATACCAAAATTTACACATGCCCTGTTTGTAGCAAACGTTTTGTGGATTTCTTGGTACGTAGTTCCAAATTACGGGTAATCAATACGGAAACTGATAATAAAACAAATTACAAGTGGGTTAACCCTAACCTGTATGAAATTATATTCTGCAATTTTTGCGGTTATGCGGCTTTGCGTTCCTATTTCGACAGAATTACAAGTAGACAGCAAGATATGATACAGGAAAAAATCACACCCAAATACACTCCATTAGAATTCCCTATGCCATTAACGCAAGAGCAAGCTTTAGAGCGTTATCGCCAAGCAGTGGCTTGCGCTTCGGCTATAAATGCTAAAATAAGCCAAAAAGCCATTCTCTCACTAAGAATGGCTTGGATTTATCGAGACTTGGAGAAAAGCGTTGAGGAACAAAAATGCCTAGAATATGCTTTTGAAGGATTAAAAACGGCATTTGGTGCAGAAAGTTTCCCCATTGGTGGTATGGATGAACCCAATGCCAAGTACATGATTGCCGAACTAGCACGCCGCCTTGGAAAACTAAGTGAAGCCAAAAGATGGATAAGCGATGTAGTGGTTAACCAAGCTATTCCAAGCGGGCTAAGGGAACGTGCCCTAGCAATTAAGGAATTGATTAGAGAAGCAGAGGCAAAAGAGGCCGAAGCCGCTAAGGAATTATCTCAAGCTGATGTAGCCAATTAACTGCCTTTTTGTTTGTCTATTCCTTCTCTCGTTTGCCTAAATTAGCGGTTTTCCAATTATTTTATTATAATTCATAAACAGGCTTAGTTACAGTGTTTTCTACCAAATCCAGATGGATTATGGAGTTGCCTAACTAAGCCTGTTTTTGTTTATGCTATACTACTTGAGGGAACACATTGTATTCAATTTGCGACCGAAAGTAGTATAATGCTTTTAGACAAGCTCTTAGGGTTTTATACATAGCTTGACCCCTTCACTAATACTATTTCCCACTTTTTTAGCCTCAAAGTGTCTTACGCTTCTATCAACTATACTTTCATTGGTGTGAGGTTCTGGCAAAAACTGATAGGGCGAATTCAAAATCTGTTCTGCCGCACTTATAAACCCTCGCGATACCATACGTATGGCCAAATTGTATTCGATTCCTGCTTCAGTTGCGGCACGCGCTATCGCTTCCATAAAATAACGAGAGTACCCTTGCGAATATTCGTCAACAGATAATATTTTTCTCAATGACGGTTCACTTACCATTTCAAATTCTCCCGTGGCGGCAAATATTTTTGCTACTATATTCAAATTTTCATCTTGTGTATTGGAAGTATGTGTAAAAATCACTTTGCCTTTAGTCTTGCCCATAGTTGGTACAGCATTTATTACCTCAATGTCTTTACCAAGATACTTTTTAATAAGGCCAGAACTTACTCCATGAATAACATTGATAACAACACGTTTATGACGTGGACACCACTTTTTGCAACATGCTAATTTTTCTAGTAGAGATTCCGCAACTTCTATTTGGGATGGTATTGCCAAAAGCAGAATTTTTGAGTTTGCATAGACTTCAGCTTCATTTCCTGCAACAACAAATTGCCTTGAGCGGGCTTGTCTACTCCTATTTGGATCTAAATCATATACCACTATTGATGATGGTTCTAAAGAGAGTGCAGTAACTGCCGCATCTAATATTGGCATACCTTTTTTGCCTGCACCTATAGCTCCGATGGTGAACATCGGCTCCCCCCCTTTCAATTCAGCACCTTTTCTTGTACAATGTATACTAACTTTATTTATGAAGGTTTCCATTAAATTCTTCAGTGGAAAGCTTCATAAAAAATTTCACGCATAAATTTTCCATCAAGTAGTATAGATGGAAAGTTTCCAAAAAAGTGTAATTATTATGGCACGGGTAACAAAACCCGTCAAGGAGGTAAATTAATTATTATGAATGAAATCTCACTTGCCTTGCGTGGTGCGGTTCAAATATTTTCGGAAGAAGGGCTTATGTCGCGATTAAAAAGCGGCAAGCGTCTTAAAATCAAATTGGGGGCAGATCCCAGCCGCCCTGATTTGCATTTGGGGCATACGGTCATTTTGCGCCGATTGAAGGTTTTGCAGGATATGGGACATGAAATTATTTTTTTGATTGGCGATTTTACGGGCATGATAGGTGACCCATCAGGAAAAAGCAAAACTCGTCCCAAACTTACACTGGAAGAAACACGAGAAAACGGACGGTCATACCTTGAGCAAGTCGGAAAAATTTTAGACCCTGAGAAGGCAACAATTGCCTATAACTCAGAATGGCTAAATGCTATGAATTTTGCAGATGTTATTAACCTTGCAAGCAAATATACTGTTGCACGTACTTTGGAACGGGATGATTTTACCAAGCGATTTAAGGAAAACCAACCTATCAGCTTACATGAATTGTTGTACCCGTTAGCGCAAGGTTATGATTCTGTGGCATTGCAAGCAGATGTGGAAGTAGGTGGTACAGACCAAACATTTAACTTACTGGTAGGACGAGAATTACAAAGAGATTATGGCCAAACACCACAAGAGGTAATAACCTTCCCACTATTGGTAGGGTTGGACGGTAAGGAGAAAATGAGCAAGTCCCTTGATAACTATATTGGCATTGATGAACCCGCACCAATTATGTATGAAAAAGCTATGAGGATTCCAGATGTAGCACTAATGGAATATTTCATATTGACCACGGACATTCCAGAAGATGAGGCTAGAGAAGTAATAGAAAAGGACATAGTAGAAGCACACCGCGTATTTGGCCGCGAAATTGTACGTATGTATCATGGTGAAAACGCGATAGAGGAAGCCGAGGCAAGATACAAAACAGTTGCCGCAGGCGCGGTACCTGATGTAATGGAAACAATTGTAATGCCTGTACAGGAAGATGATATACTTGTTACCCAGTTGGTGCATAAAGCCAAACTCGCACCTTCTAGCAGTGAAGCACGCAGACTTATCCAAGGCAAAGGAATTAAAATTGATAATGTGCTGGTAGAGGATGTATATGCAAAAATCCCTTGTACGAATGAAGTAGTAGTCTCACGCGGAAAAGGGAAATTTGTAAGGGTGAAGTTTGAGTGAAATATTGGGTCAAGTAAATTAGGAGTTTAGATAGTCAAAGCAAGATTAAATCATGCTTTTCCCCGAAAAGGGTGAAAGATATACTAGACCTTTTCTGAAATCTCATTGCGGCAGGTTTCAGAAGAAGTCTATTGCTGTCGTTTATGACTAGTGGGTCTATAAACTGACCTATAGTCACATTTATCAGGAGGATGAAATATGAGTAAAAACTACAAGTTTGAAACATTGCAACTTCATGCTGGGCAGGAAAACCCTGATTCAGCCACGGATTCACGGGCAGTTCCTATTTATGCAACCACTTCATATGTATTTAAGGATTGCGCACAGGCGGCGGGGCGTTTTGCTTTGTCCGAACCTGGCAACATTTACACCCGTTTGATGAACCCTACATCAGATGTATTTGAACAGCGCATAGCGGCCTTAGAAGGGGGTGCGGCAGCTTTAGCCACTGCTTCTGGTTCCGCGGCTATAACATATGCAGTTCTTAATATTGCCCGCACTGGTGACCATATTGTATCCGACAAACGGCTTTATGGTGGGACTTATAATATGTTTGCTCATACATTTGCTGATTTGGGCATTGAAACAACATTTGTAGACGGCAGTGACCCAGCCAATTTTGAAAAGGCCATTCAAGAAAACACCAAAGCTCTTTTTATTGAAACCATGGGGAACCCCAACTCTACAATTGTGGATGTGGAAGCAATAGCTACTATTGCCCATAATCACGGTATTCCTTTGATTGCAGATAATACGTTTGCTACTCCATATCTGTTACGACCTATTGAATATGGTGCAGATATCGTTGTACATTCGGCCACTAAGTTTATTGGTGGGCATGGAACCTGCATAGGTGGCGTGATTATTGATTCTGGAAAATTCGACTGGGCCGCTAATGATAAATTCCCAGGGCTTTCAAAACCCAATCCAAGCTATCATGGTGCGGTATTTACAGACGTGGCTGGTGATTTGGCATTTATTGTTAAAACGCGTGTCACACTTATGCGTGATACCGGCGCAACCATTAGCCCGTTCCATTCGTTTCTATTTTTGCAAGGATTGGAAACTTTGTCACTGCGCGTAGAACGCCATGTTGAAAATGCCTTGAAAGTGGTGGATTTTTTATCAAAGCATCCACAAGTGGAAGCGGTTAACCATCCAGCACTTCCAAGCCATCCGAGCCATGCTATGTATAACAAATATTTTCCAAAAGGCGGCGGCTCAATTTTCACATTTGAAATCAAAGGTGATGAAGCGCAAACAAAAGCCTTTATTGACAGATTACAAATTTTTTCTTTGCTTGCCAATGTAGCAGACGCTAAATCCCTGGTTATTCATCCAGCAAGTACTACTCATTCCCAGCTTAGCGGAGCCGAATTATTAAATCAGGAAATAAAACCTAATACTATTCGGCTTTCTATAGGAACAGAGCATATTGACGATATTATTAGTGATTTGGAACAAGCTTGGGCTTAACGTATAGGACAAAAGCCTATCCATGGATAAAAACTATTTTGGTTTTTATTTGGATAGGCTTTATTTTATTTCCTTCATTATACAATATTACAAGTTTCGTACTAAAATTCACCCCTCTCTTTATTTTTGACAGATTCAATCATTACAACATTTCCAGTTACGAAGTTTTATATTGCGATAGTTACAATTCTTCAAAGTTGCTGTTATCTTTTGAGAACAATTGACCACTTACATATCTAAATATGATATAATAATCCAGAAGCTCTGTTTTTCAAATGGTCGTTGTAGTGATAGTGGATAACAATATCACGCACTTTGAAGGAGGATATTATGAGAAGACGAATGCTTAGCACAGATTATCGTATTAGAACATCTCAAAGACATTCAAGGGATGAACTATTCGACATCCTAAGGAAGGGGGGCATTGAAGAAAAATACGGTCCGCTTACGAAAATTAAAGAACAAATGCTGGGCGGAGATGCAATTTTAGTTCAGGGCGAAGGCAGGCGTGTATATAAAATTGCTCCAGCCCGAATAAGAGGACGAATCGTTATCACTCAGGAGTTGGCTTCAAGCGTAGGCAGAGCTGTAACCAACAGATTGCTCCCTAACGCTGTTACGCGCTTAGCAAAAAATGTGACAGTGTCAAGAGAGAACAAAGAGCGGATGCGAGAACTTGCAGAAGACATCAACAACCTAGTTGGGGTGGGCGGTTCTGGCTCAATTGAAGAAGGAGAATCTGAAATAGAGGTAGATGAAGACGAAGAATAGAAGCGTTAGCAATTCAAAAACAGGCATAGAGCTGAATTCAAAGCTTTATGCCTGTTTTTCCTGAGCGGTGGGGACAAACTTAACTTTTTTATCTTTAGCCAATTTCAAGCACCTCCCTTACGATAGCGGCATAGGACGTAGCCACTTTACATTTGGGGTCGTGTTTGAATTTGATGCTCTTTGAATTTTACAAACTTATCTAAACTGCAAAAAAGAACGGAACTGTAACCAACTGTTATAAGCAGTAGTTACAACTCCGTTCTTTTTTGTTGTTTAGCTCAAGACGCTAAGTCTTCGCATTTATCTTACATATGGTGTATCTCTGGACAAATCCCAAAGATGGGAAGCCATATAACTAACTTCGCGTATACCGTCTCCTCTTTCAAGAGAGAAGTTTAATACACGGTTGTTGACCGATACCATGCGAACATTTGTCAACAATGGAATCCAAGGAACTTCCTCGTAAACAGCCAACTGCCAGTCAAAGTATTGTTGAATCAACCACTCTTGATCCCATGCTTGGTCGGACTCAATGTTATCAAGAATCTGACTAAGCCTGTCACTGTAATAACGTGTATCATTAAGAGGAGAAGTTGGCCCCCAAAGTGCCGCAGGGTTAGGGTTAGAACCTTTCAACCAAGCCGCATCATACATATGAATAGTGCCGCGATCCAAATCTTCGTCAAGAGTTGTAATACGGTGGTTAAATTCTACCAAGCCGCCTTCATACAACACTACATTAAGTCCAACTTGTGCCCAGTTTTGTTGATGGTGAGGGGTAGTAGTCTGAGCCGCCGGGCTATCGGCTACAATCCAGACCAATTCAAACTGTTCACCGTTAGGAAGTCTACGGAATTGTTCGCCATCATGCCATGTGTATCCAGCATCATCCAATATTTGGTTTGCATAGTCCAAATCAAAACGTATAAATCCAGCCATATCAGTACGCATAAAGTCGCCTTGCCATGGAATCAAAGTAGTTGATATTGGAAAGCGGAATCCATGGAAAACAGAGTCTGCAACGGTTGCTTCATCACGTGAATAGCCAATAGCACGACGTAAGTGAATACAATTGATAATAGTGTCTGGGTTATGGGTAATAGTACTTGTAGCATGGTCAAAGAACCCAAAACGGAAGCCCATAAAGTCAAAACGACGGTTCAAAGTAGAATAGAAAGCAAAATTGGTAGCTCTGTCAATATAGTCATTAATACTTGCATCAGGGAAAGTATGAACCAAGTCAAAAGTGCCTGCAAGCATAGCTTCACCAATCAAATCAGGATGAATTACTCTAATATTAATACCATCCAATTTAGGTGCGCCAAGCCAGTAATTGTCATTGCGCACTAAAGCAACAGATTCACCAGGAACTATGTTTTGTATTATAAACGGACCATTACCAATTATGTTTGAACGAGTATGAGCATGGTCTTCCATTTCCGCAAAAGGAATGTTTTCCCAAATATGACGTGGTATAGGTGTCGCATGAACACCAAATAACATAGCAGGAATCAGCCTTGTATAGGAAAACTGAATGGAACGCCCATTGTTAAACACTTGAATACCAGCTATAGTATCAGTGGTTCCTGCCCGATATTCATCCATACCAAGTAGAGATGGGATACCATTTTCAGCACTAAAACGCGGGGAAGCAGTAGCTGGATGCGCAATGGTCATTACAGCAAATTCCAAATCATACATGGTTACAGGCACACCGTCATGCCAATACATAACCGTGTCATCATGAAAGTGCATTGTAAAAGTAGCGTTTTCTACATCGTACTCAAACCAAGCAGGGCCATTATGCCCAAGCATATTGCCTGGTACCAAGTGAAGAAAATCAGTAAATGCAAAATCACGTATAGTACCATCGTCTGCTGAAATAGCAAATACAGGATTTATTAAGCCTGCAAAATGCGATGCTGATACTAGTCCGTAATTTAAGATACCGCCAACACCTTCACCCCTTGCTGTTTCTGGGGGATAAGTTTCTGTCAACTGCGCAATAATTGCCGCGAGTTCCATGCCACCACCGCCACCGCCACCGCCTTGCCCACCTGCACCTGCACAAGCAGAAAGCAACAGTGACATAGCCATCAGTCCAGCCGTAACCTTAGTAAACATTCTCCTTTTCATCAAAAAATCCTCCTTTTTTGATTTTCCAATTTAACAGTTATACTACTTTCCGCCACAAATTGAATACTAATTTGTTCCCTCAAGTAGTATAAAACTATACCCTACGCTGTTTTACGTCTGCTGCACGATTTAATGCTTGACCTACGCAATAAATACACAACATTAATATAAAAATCAGTATTGCTGCTGGAAGCCATTGCCACATGCGAAACTGCATTGTAGCGGGCGCACTAGCATAACTGATAAGGGTGCCCAAGGAAGGTGTGCCAAATGGTAACCCAAAACCCAAAAATGTTAATCCAGTTTCAATCCCCATGCTAGCTGCAAGCGAAAGCGTCATATTAACGGTGATAACCGAAACCAAATTTGGAAGCACTTCTCGTACAATAATAACAAGATTAGGAGTACCCAAAGTCTTTGAAGCTGATACGTAATCCAGTTCTCGTTGTTGTAAAGCCTTTGCTCTGATAATCCGTGCGCGTGCCATCCAAGCAAAAGCCGTAAAAATCAATATAAAATGTATTGTAGTGTAATAAGGGACTATCGTGATGATTGTAATGACGATCATCAAAAATGGTAACATAGACCAAGTGTCGATTACGCGCATTATAGCATTATCGGTATGGCCTCCATAAAAACCAGCTAACAATCCCACCACTATACCAATAAACCCACTCAAAATTGTTATGCTAAAACCTACCAAAATTGAATTTCTCGCTCCCAAAATCAACATAAGAATCATATCTCGCCCTTGTGGGTCTGTCCCCAAAAGATGATTGAATGAGGGGGGCTGATTTCTGTTAACAAGAATTGTGCGAGTGGCATAATCAGAATCTATGGTAAATGCTAGTAAAAAAGTACTAACCATAACCGTCCAAAATATTATAAAGGAAACAAATGCTAGTTTATCGTTACGTATTTCTTTCCACATTGTACGCCAAGGCGACGGTTTATTAGAAACTGTATCCATATTTATAAACATCCCCCTTCTATTTGATTCTAATCCGTGGGTCAACAACTGTTAACATAATGTCCGATATAAGCGCGCCCACTGCAATAATACAAGAGAACAAAAGAATTAGGGCGTTGATGGTAGTAAAGTCACGTCCTGTAATGGAAGAAAGGAATAAATAACCCATACCAGGATAACTAAAAACCCGTTCTATAAAAATAGTCCCAATAAGCATTCCGGCCACTACAATCCCAAAATCAGAAGTTATAGGAATCAAAGCGTTTCTAAATATATGTCGAGAATACACTTTGTTTTGCGGAACGCCTTTAGAGCGGGCTGTGGTAACAAAATCAGAAACTTCATAATCCATAATTTCATTACGCAAATATTGAATAATGCCAACAGTACCAAGTAATGCCCCAGTAATAGCCGGAAGTATCATATGGTAAAGTCTACTAAACAGAATCCCAAAAAAACCTTCTGCCCAAACATCTACGCTACCTCCAGTAGGGAATACGTCCAGCCTAAAGCCAAAAATCAGTAGGAAAACCAAGGCCAAAACAATGGTAGGCATAGCCAAAGCAAAATAAGTGTAAAAACCAATAACTTTATCAATTCTTTTACCGTTGTAACGTCCTGAGATTATGCCCAAAGGTAAAGCTATTAAATATGTTAAAAATGCAGTCAACAAGGCAAGCCAAAATGTATTTGCAAATCTTTCCCCAATAAGCTCGGTTACTGGACGCTGATGGGTTACACTTCTGCCAAAATCCCCTTGTGTTACAATTCGACCTATCCAGCGTATATATTGTTGAGGCCAAGGGTCATTAAGTCCATGATACTCCCTTAAACGCTCAATATGTTCTCGGTCTATAGACGGATTGTCTCTTAAACCTGTTAATGCGTCACCAGGCATAAACTCGGCCAACATAAAAACAAATAAACTGATTACAAACAATTGCGGAATAAGTATTAATATCCGCCTAAATATGGTTTTATACATAACTCAACTTCCTCCCTTCTGTAGATAATCAAGGTATTGCCACTAAATGGCTTCCTCCGATTGATTTTAAGTCGTACACTCGCCCATCCGCGCCATAATATTTGTCGTATTCTTTTTCATATTCTTTTGTAAGCATGTCACGGCGCATGGCGTTTTCTTCCCGCAAATCCGGGTCAGTGTCGGGTATAGCGGCAATCAGTCGCCTTGTATATATGTGCTGAGGTGAACTATAAATATCATTACGTGAACCAAACTCTACAAACCGGGAATTGTGCATAATTGCCAATGTTTCACACATATGCTTCACAACGCCCAAATCATGGCTAATAAACAAATATGCAATGCCAAGCCTTTCCTGTACTTCTTTTAGATAATTGAGTACCTGAGCTTGAACAGACAAATCAAGAGCAGAAACAGGTTCATCGGCTACGATTAATCGCGGCTTCAAGGCTATGGCACGTGCAACCCCTATTCGCTGTTTTTGCCCGCCTGAAAATTCGTGAGGATATTTAGCGGCATCTGACGAGTTTAGCCCTACAATAGACAATAGCTCATCTATCCGTTTACGTTCTTCATCACGGCTTAATTTTTCAAAATTGCGCAAAGGCTCAGCAATTATGTCAAGTACGCGTTTCCGTGGGTTAAGGGAAGAATTCACATCTTGGAATACCATTTGTACGCTTTTGCGGTAGGGCGAACGATTCTTTTTTATTGATTTGGTAATGTCTTCGCCATCAAAGAAAATGGAACCGCCAGTTATTTCAGCCAACCCAAGAATAGCCTTGCCTGTGGTACTTTTCCCTGAACCGGACTCCCCTACCAGTCCCAAGGTTTCCCCAGCACCTATGGAAAACGTTACACCATCTACAGCCTTTACCCAGCCTACGGTGCGTCCTAATATTCCGCCTTTTATCGGATAATGTACTTTAAGGTCTTTTACCTCTAACAGTGCCATTTTGAGAAAATTCCCCCTATGCTTATAAAGCTTTATTATCAACTTGAGCTTCAATTTCTTTCTTTTTGAACTTATCAAGCTCTGTGCGTTCATTTTCAAAACGGAATGTTTTGTAACACGTACATAATACTGAATGTCCTGGTGAGACTTCGTGATAGGTCGGATTTTCTTCGTGGTCTTTTTCTAAAATCCAAGGAATACGTCCAGCAAAACGGCAACCACTACGTGGGAGATTTTGAAGGTTAGGGACATTGCCTTGTATAGTGTGCAGGCGTTTTTCCGCCGTGGCTATACTTGGAATTGCGTTTAACAAAGAACGAGTATATGGATGTTGTGGATTTTTGAATATTTGATGAACGGATGCCATTTCTACAATTTGCCCTGCATACATAACTGCAACGCGGTCGGCCATTTCGGCTACTACACCCAAATCATGAGTAATAAGTATAACACTTACCCCTGTTTCTTCCTGCATTTTGCGCATAAGGTCAAGAATTTGCGCTTGAATGGTAACGTCCAAGGCAGTGGTAGGCTCATCGGCTATAATAAGACTAGGCTTTGCTGCCATTGCTAATGCAATCATTGAACGTTGGCGCATTCCACCCGATAATTCGTGAGGAAGTTGGCTATAAGTCAAAGCGGGATTGGACATACCAACCTCGGTAAGAAGGTGTATGGCACGTTCTTTCCGACCCTCTTTGTCCAAATCGGTATGATAAAACAGGCTTTCTTCGATTTGTTCTCCCACACGCATTAAAGGATTCAAAAAGCTTAACGGGTCTTGAAAAATCATGCCAATATCCTTGCCACGAACTTTATTTAAGGCACTTTCAGGAAGAGCTAATAAATCTTTGTCGTCGAAAATGATATTGCCTTCAATGCGTGTAAAATTCATATTGTGCAACCGCATTACAGACAGTGCCATAGCACTTTTCCCACTTCCAGACTCACCAACAATGGCAAATATCTCATTTTTATTAATAGTGAGATTAACACCGTCAACCGCGGCGTAATACTCGCCTTCTATCCTGAAACGGGTATGCAAATTTTGTATGTCCAAAAGTTTTTCAGACATTCTTCAAGCCCTCCCAGCACTAATTTTGTGATGTGCATATAGCTCAATTACCTAAGAGCCACATGTCTATAAAAAAACAAAGATGCGCCCATTGAGTAATCAATACACACCTTTGTGCCTAATAATCTGCTATTTCAACATATTATACAAGGAAAAATTACTATTGTCAATACCCTATCAAAACCCTCAACATTTCCAGAAACTCAGGGGTTAACATTCATTGAAAAATATTATACTCGTGAACTGAAACATTTTGAGCAAGGCGTTTTATTGTCAAGAAAACAAAAAAACAACCGATTCCCACCTGCAAAGGGATAATCGGTTGTTTTTCATCTCACTCAAATTTATATATTCTATATATTCAAGATACCTCCCACCTTTGATTGGTAAAAGCATTGATAAGGTGAGGCTGCTCGACTCCTTGTACGAAAATCCTATAATGAGGCTCGGCAAATATTGGAATATAAGTTTCCCATTGCCCGGCACTCCTTAACTGGACATATACAATATCCATATGGGTAATCAATGTTGGTGTATCGTCTTCTGTAAGACTGACATGTTGCACAAATGTCAAAAGTGCCTCATGAGGCCCACGTAGTTCCCGGGGCAAATAAGCAAATCCGATAGGTCGTCGGTATATCATTTCAATTGTTTCAATATGCACATTGTCCCCATCACCTGTTACCAAAATATCTATTTTATTGGAATCAATCAAGTGACCCTGATATTCCTGCAAATAAACAATCCATAGTCCTGAATCATCAGTTTCCCATATACTATGAATATCCAACCTAAAGTCTGGATAGTGTTCTTGAACAAATTCATTGCTTAAAGCAATGGCGGCGGCCTTGTTTGGACGCCGCTCAATGTTCTCTCCATCAATCATATCAATATTTTTCTCATAAGGCTCAGATAAACCTGGTAAACTGGAAGGATTAGAAAACGAAACATGCCTTTCATTGGAAATGACTAGCCGCATATTTTCCCATTCATAAACAACTCGTTGTACTGTATTTTCAATATTTACAACTTCTGCTTCTGGCGGAAAAAAAATAGAGATTAGCCTATAAGTATCATATTCAAAAGGTGCTATTTGCAAGACGCGCATGGGCGAAAACCGACGGGGAATAGCGGCGTGGCTATTGATGTTATTTTGCGCAAATATGGCGAAGACAGCATCTTCTTGTTCGCTGGTTAGTATATGATTGCTGGACTCCTGCTGGATTAGCACAAATAGCATAATATTAATTGCCACAAAAAAAGCTAGCATATAATTTTTAGCCCTGTCCCATTGCATACTTTTTTCCCCTTTCTTATACTCGCCCAAATACTGCTTTAATCCGATGTGAAAGTGCCGTATATCGGTCTACTTCACGATTGTTGTCCAGCATTCGTTGCAATGTTTCAGATAAGCCCACTATTACACAAAGAGTTTTTGCGCGTGTTACCGCAGTGTATAACAGATTCCGGCTAAGCAACATTGGTGGCCCGCTATGAATTGGCAGTACCACTGCTGTATACTCGCTTCCTTGGGATTTATGAACTGTTATTGCATAGGCCAGTTCAAGTTCATCTAACTGAGAAAATTCATAATCTACCCGTCGATTGTCATCAAAAAGCACTGTTATTGTCTCGTTATTTTCATCTATACTCTTGATTATCCCGCCATCCCCGTTATAAACGCCTTCGCCCTCATCAATAACATACCGCCTGCTTGAATCAAGCATTTTCCAAGACATTTGGTAATTGTTACGGATTTGCATTACTTTGTCGCCTTCTCTAAATATGGTTGAGCGGAATTCTCTTTCTCGCTTCCCAACTTCCGGGGGGTTCAAATGCTTTTGTAATTCCTGATTCAAATTTTGCACGCCCAATGGGGTTTTACGCATAGGCGTTAATACTTGTATATCTACGTTGTCACCTAAGTATTTTGGCAAACGCTCACCTACCAAAGAGGATACAGTTTCTATTACTCCTTCTGCATATCCGCGCCGCATAAAAAAGAAATCGCCTTCATTTACCACAGGATACTCGCCGCGGTTGATTCTGTGAGCATTCATTACAATAGCACTTTCCTGCGCTTGACGAAAGATTTCTGTTAAACGCACTACCTTTACGCAACCACTATTAATAAGGTCTTTTAGCACATTTCCAGGGCCTACTGGTGGAAGTTGGTCTGCATCTCCCACTAAAATAAGGCGGGTACCTTGAGGCACCGCCTTTAGCACATGCTGCATAAGCATAATATCTACCATGGAGGCCTCATCAATAATAAGCACGTCAGTTTCTATGGGGTTGTCTTCGTTGCGCTGGAAGCTTTGCCGCCGGGAATCTTCAGCAATATATGTGGATTCCAGTAACCTATGCAAAGTTTTGGCTTCCCGTCCAACAGCATCAGCCATGCGTTTTGCGGCACGTCCAGTTGGAGCGGCTAGCTCAATTCTTAGCTTCTGACTGGCCAATAAATGTATAACCGTGTTAATTACCGTGGTCTTCCCAGTGCCTGGGCCACCTGTGACAATCAACAAACTGTTTGCAATTGCTTCCCGCACGGCTTCTTGCTGGCCTTGCGAAAGTTCCTTTTCCGATTCCTTTTGAAATGAAGCGATAGAATCTATTGCCACTTGCCTTAAACTTTCGCGGTGGCTTTCCTCTACTCCTTCGGCCAAAGCATATAATTTGCGCGCAACATTTACTTCCGCGCTATAAAAACTGCTTAAAAATACAACAGTTTCCCCATCACACAAAGCCTGAGAGCGTTCGCAGTATACTTGCCTGTCAATTTGCATTTGCCGGATAGTATTTTCTACAATTTCTTTTTCTACGCCAAGGATTTGTACAGCATTGGTCAATAAAACTGGCTTTGGTAAATAAATATGTCCATTGGAAGTAGCTTCCCAAAGACAAAAACGTACCCCCGCCGCAATCCTAAACGGCTCATCAAAAGCAATACCCATACGGCGGGCAATATCATCGGCAATCTTAAAACCAATACCGTCAATATCGTCCGCCAGTTTGTATGGGTTGTGCTTTACTATGTCTACCGTGTAATTTTTGTATTTCTTGAAAATCTTCACAGCCATTGCTGGGCTTATTCCATATTCCTGCAAGAATAATATGGCGCGTCGCTGAGCCGCTTGGTCATGAAATGATTCTGCAATTTTGGTTGCGCGAGCAGCAGTTATGCCTTTTATTACAGTCAATTTTTCTGGGGCTTCTGCAATTACATCAAATGTATCTTCCCCAAATGCCTCAACTATCCGCCTTGCCAATCTTTCTCCAACGCCCTTGATTACCCCAGAACCCAAATATTTCTCAATTCCTGCTAAAGTGGTTGGAATTTTTTTATCCAGTTGCTGTATTGCCAACTGCCGTCCGTATTTTGGATTGTTAACAAAATTACCAGTTACCTGTACTTCCTCGCCCGGCGTAATGCCAAAGGTATGGCCAATGCAAGTCAGCTCATCACTATCTAGGGTGTCGTCTTCTTTATCCAAGCGTAGCACGAAAACGGTATAGCCGTTTTCCTCATTGTAAAAAACAATATGCTCCACCACACCTTCAATAATATCTTCAGGTGTGGTGGCTTTCATAATTTCTTCCATGCTTTTACTCTTCGTAATCGTCGTGATAGGCCAAGAAAATATCTGCCTCGCTGAGTACTTTGGCTACTTCGTCCTCGCCCATTTCTTCGCGATTGTTTGCCTCATGAATGGCCGCTAGAATATCGGTGATAGCCTGGTCGGCCTTTTCATATGTCACCTGACAGGTTCCAACCCGGAAATGACCGCCGCCGCCAAATCTCAGCATTAAACCGCCTACATCCACCTTGGCCGTGCGGTTCAAAATACTGTAGCCCACTGCAATTGCAACATTTTCCTTGCCTTTACCATCTGTTACCCATACTGAAACATTTTGCCCTGGGAAAAGGCTGTAAATCATAAAGCGATTGCCGGTGTAAATTGGACTAACTCCACGCAGGTCGGTAATAACAACTTCCCAGTCAATGCGACTGTACTTTAGAACCATATCCTTGAATTTTTCGGTTTGTTGCCAGTAGACTTTTACGCGTTCTACTATGTCGGGCAATTCCAAAATTTTCTCTACGGGCATTTTCCGACAATGTTCTATTAGCTTCTCCATCAACTGATAGTTGCTAATATTATAGTGATGGAAACGACCTAGCCCAGTGCGTGGATCCATAATAAAACCTAGCATTACCCAGCCAGCTGGCTCAATGATTTCCTCTTTTGTAAGCATACCAGAGTCAACCTTGTCTACTGCTACAACCATTTCTTCAAAATGAGGTAGTGCTTCCTTGCCGCCGTAATATTCGTAGATAATACGCGCCGCGCTAGGCGCGTGATAACTTGCACCTTCAAACTTAATATCCATACCAATCCGCTCTTCTTCGCTGGAATGGTGGTCAAACCATAGGCTACAGCCTCTTACATAAGGGACATTAGCAAGTACATCCCTGTCTGTTATTTCTACCACTCCATCTTGCAAATCCTTGGGGTGAACGAATTTCCACTCGTCAATAACACCCAAATCCCGCAAAATAGCACCACATGCTAATCCATCAAAATCTGCTCTAGTTACCAATCGCATAAAAAAGCCTCCTTACGAACTATGTTTTTTTAACCGATGCAATAATAACAACACACCTGGCAATATAAAGCAAGTAGAAAATACGAAAACAGCCATTATAAGAAACACATTTTGCATCCCGATATAATCCGACAACAAACCGGCACCAGCACCGCCCAATAAAGCAGACATACCCATACGAAACATTGCATGAAGGGTCTGTGCGGTAGATTTGAGGTGGTCGGGGGTGTGTTCGTTAATCAGCACAACACTAAAATAAAAATGAACCATAAAAGTTAACCCATGTAAAGTTTGGGCTAAGAAAACAATTGGTATTGTCTCACCAAACGCCATTAGCAACATACGTGTAGTTGTTATCAAAGTAACAAACAACAACAAATGTATAGGTTTATACTTTCCAAACAGCTTGTTAACAAACAATAATATTGGAATTTCGCTAATGGCGGCAATAGACATTGCAATACCTATCTGGCTATTATTTGCGCCAATTGCCGCAAGACGAACACCCACAAATGCTATTACAAAGGAGTTTGCAACCCCCAATGCAAAGGCCGACAAAAACACCACTAATATTACTTTGTTTTGGAATAACTGCATTACGCCTGACTTGGTTTCAGCCGTTTTAGTTAGTGCAGGCTCACTAGGCATCCAATAAATTGCCAATAAAGTTAATAACAAAAATGCAGTATTCCAATAAAATATATTGACTATATTGCCAAACAAGAGATTACCTGCAACTGCCGCCATTATAGCAAAACTAATGGCACCTGTAACCCGAACAGTAGAATAATTTACATCTTTACCTTCTAAAAATTTTAAGGTAATAGCATCTCCCAATGGCATCATAGATGTACCAAAACCAGAGTTAATCACCACTATCAGCCCTATGTAGACAAAGGCAGAATGTAACGGAAACAACAACGATGATATAGCCGTACAAAAAGTCACAAACATTAACACACGACGTTTACTAGTACGGTCGCTGACTATGCCCCACAATGGCTGAGCAACAAGTGAAACTAGCGGCCCTAAAGCCACTAAAAGTCCTATTTGTGCAAGAGAAAAACCCAGTTCATAGAAATAGATATTGATATATGAAAAGAAAATGGCTATACCCATGCAAAGGAAAGTATAAAATAGCACAAAAGGTATATAGGTTCTGTCGAACGTCCCGAATATCCCCCTCATAAAAGAAGTTGCCGGGATATTTCATCTGCTTTCTCCTGGCTCCTTAATATATTTAATATTTCCAAGGCAAAAGCAATAGATGTTGCTGGCCCTTTGGAAGTAATAATATTGCCATCAACTTCAACTGGATTATTGCCAGTTTTAGCATTTTGTAGTTCCAAAGATGGATAGCACACTGCGGTTTTATTATCCAATAGCCCCCATTTATCCAAAACAGTAGGAGCCGCGCAAATAGCCGCTATACATCCTCCATTTGAACAATGGTTTTTAATTAAGGTTTCAAAACCATCACAGTTATAGTAATTTTTCGTACCTGGCCCACCAGGCATTATTAGCATTAAGTTCGCACTTTCCGATTTGTTTACCATACTACCATTTACACTGGAATTACTAAATAATCGGTCGGCTTGCACACTAATGCCTTTTCCACCTTTTACTATGATATTGTCTGTTAAAGAGACAGATTCAACTTCCACGCCGCCACGCCGTAATATGTTCAATACAGTTAGTGCTTCGATTTCCTCAAACCCCTCATTGAGAAAGACGAATGCTTCTGTCATACGTTCTTTCACTTGATTTTCTTCTTGTTTCTCCATTTGTTCCTCCCTTTTGCAATTTACTTGTCTTGCATTTGTAAATCTATACTCGTGAACCGAAACATTTTCAGCACAGGTGCGAGTATATTTCGTAAAATTTGTAAATCTAACAAACTAGTCCACAATTCTGGCAATTTTAAGTTTCATACATGGCCACTAATGCTTTGAAATACGTCCTGTGCCATTACAATGTGGGCATACCTGTTCTAACAAGCGGCTTAATGGCTCACGTTTTTTGCGACGTGTAAGTTGCACTAGACCTAACTGGGTCATGCCTACTATTTGGGAGCGGATTCGGTCTTTTGCCAAAGCTTGGTCAAATACATTGATTAATTGCCGCTTGTCCACTTCATCCTCCATATCTATGAAATCTACAATTATCATGCCCGACAAATTTCTAAGAGCAATTTGTGCGGCTACGCAAGCTGCTGCTTCAAGGTTGGCTCGCAATACAGTTTCGCGGTAATTTTTCTTGCCCGCGAATTTGCCTGTGTTCACATCAATTACTATACAGGCTTCTGTTTGGTCAAATGTCACAAACCCACCACAAGGAAGCCAAATGTTCCGGTGTAGTGCTTTAGCAATTTGTTGTTCTATATCGTAGGCATCGAATAGGGTAGTGCTTTCTTTTACCTCATCCCACAACCTAACCCGTGACAATAAAGATGGTACTCTTGCTGATACTGCCTGTTTAATGTCCGTCATTTCCTCAGGTGCATTTATGATTATTTCCTCTATATCATCGGAAAGCAGGTCATCAAGTAGAGAATTTCCACGGTATAGTACATAAGGTGCTGTCGAATATAGCGCGTTATGAAGCGTTGCGGCACATAAAGAAGTCAGGTAGTCAAATTCATCTTGCAAATCTCTTTCAGTGGTATTGGCACTATTGGTACGTAATATAACACCATATCCCGTAGGAAGTAACCGTTTTGTTAATTTCCGTAATCGTTTACGTTCGTTACTACTAGCTATTTTTTGGGAAATTCCAACTTCTTGGGAAGAACTAGGGTAGAGAACCGCCAACCGCCCATTAAATTGCAGACATTCACTTACATTCGCGCCTTTGTCCCCAGTAGCATCTTTACGCACTTGAACGGGGATATATTGCCCTGGCTTTATATTTGTGTCGGATGGTAGGTTCATAAAAGCGTTTTTGGCCTGCCCAATATCAATAAAAGCAAACCCACTTGGGAGAATATTTCGCACCACGCCATTAATAATATACCCCACTTGGGAACCATTCTCCTTGTAGTCGATGAAAATTTCAATAAGTTTTCTATCCTCCAAGTAGGCTGTGCGAATGGCATGGTTTCGCAGATAGTCAATTAGCAACCGTTTCATAAGGCTACTTCGTGCAGGGGCTTGCCGTTCTGCCCATATAGCTCCAGTCGAGTGAATGCCGCTTCATATGATTGGGGCGATATGCCCATTTGCTGGAATATTACTTGCGCCACAAGTTGTGGGTTCAAATTGCGGTTACTACCCGCAGAAAGGCGCATATGCACGGCTCCCGCTGATTCATAAACAAGAGACTGAATATCTACTTTAATATCTGCTTCTTTTTCGCCACTTTTTGTTTTCTTAGTGACTATAATTTCAGGCTGATTTTGCAATGTAGCAATAGCTTCTTCAGTAGCCATTCCAATATTCTTTACACTCGGAAACACAAGCCTATAATCAGCATATGTTACAGCCGCCGCAGGGCGTGGTGCTTGCTCTGGAATGCAATAAGCCGACAATAAGCGAACCCCATCAGGAAGTTGCTCATCTAGGACTTTAAGTAAATCATCTGGCAACATAAACGAATCCAGCAAAAGTTCGGCGTATTCGCAAAGGCTGTCCATTCCCAAAGGAAGCGGCAAAGCAAAAGAAAGACGCTGATGCGGATTAAACCCCATTGAATATGCAATAGGTATACTCGCCCGGCGTATTGCCAACTGGAATATCTTCATCAAATCCAGATGTCCAATATATTTCATTTTTCCTCCCTTGGCAAATCGTAGCCAAAGGCGTTCGTAGGTTTTATTCATTAAGGTACCGCCTAGTTTTTCTAATATAGTTTTATACTGATGAGTTTAATAGGGTATATATCTTTTTTCCACACGTAACGTCTCTGCGTATAACGAATTAATGATTTTTGAAACTTTTGGAGAAGCTAAAATTTTTTCTAACTCCATAATAAAATATTCTTCATTTTCAATGATAATAATCTGTTCAGCTCCAATTTCAAAGGCAATATCCTCATCTACAACTAGTAGTAATGGGTAAAGCTCTATGCCATATAACAAAAACATTACTCGAAATTTGTAGTTTGGGGTACCAGTAGAGGTGATAAAAAATTCAAAAGCAAAATCACTTTTTTCTACTTCACCCAATTCCCTTTGAATGCCTTTCCTATCACTTTTTAGATTTGAAGTTGCTCGTTGCACTAAAAGACGGGCGTTTCCATCGGCTTCACGGTTAGCTGTTTTTGCAATTATTTTGCCATCTGTATGCTCTCTCAAATAATCACATTGTTTTTCGATAATATCCACCGGAGATGAGGGTATACTCATCTCGTTCAAATCTAAATCTATATTCCACATGCTATTCACCTTATTACATCCTCCTTTAGCACACAAAATAGGGGTAAATGGTCACTGTAATCTGTTTTGTCTGGTTTTCCGTTATTCATTAAATTATGATTTTGAGTTTCTGCAATGATTTTTAACTTATCCTCATTGAATGCCCTCATTAGTGTTGGCCTTATTAATACTTGGTCAAACACATTCCAACAATAATTCTCCATTTGTCCGCTGTTATCGTAATGATATGTAGTGTAAGGAACTTCTTTATTGCCGAAAAATTTCCAAGTTGGATTATAGAATTTTTGATACGTTTTTCCTTGAATTTTCCTGGTGTGTTTTTCAATAACTTCTTCGTAAAAGGGCATGGAGTGCATGAAAGCTGCACTTATACATGATTCTTCAAAGGGATTTGCATTGTAATCCCCAATGGCCAGCGTATTTTTACAATTATGGACTTGTTCTTCTACTTCAATATCAGAACGAAAACTGCTTAATATTTCCTTTTGAAGTTTTTCATCTGCGTTGAGTTTACTTATATTGTGTATCATTGCAATCAACAATACATAAGAAATAGTATTGATTTTTACAATTTGATAACGGGATTGTTCAATAAGCGATTCAACCCTATAACGGTCGTTTAGTATACCTTTAATTTTTTTGCAACCACCGTGGTTAGGGATAGGAATATATCGTAATCTTGTTCTGACATTTATTAAATCACACAATTCTTGCATATTGTCACTATATTCAGCCAAACTCAGCAAATCAACCTTATTTTCAATAATCATTTCAATAAGGCATTTTTTTATGTTGTCCGATTTTTTGTTTTGAAAATCCCGCAAATTAGTATTCCAAAATAGCACATTCATAATCTGTTCCTCAATTTTAATTTGTCCATTCACAGCCCTATGCAAGGTCACAAAGTTTACGCCCGCGCAAGGTATTATCTACCTTTTCTAAATAAGAGAGGTGCAACTGCTGCCAAAATAGCACCCACGATAATTGCGGTTAACCAGCCGTTAAGCATACCGCCAATTTGGATGCTACGTGAAGCAATCGAAGCAGTCAACATTAGTGCGGCAGCATCTACTATCAAAGTGACAACAAACAATATTGTGCCTTGCGCTCTTCTAAAAAGCCTCATGACAAGTGGGACAAGTAGTGCGTTAATCACACCAAAAACCAAACCGATGACAATTATCGCTATGAAACTACCCACAACGTTGATATATATAAATCCACCAACGGGTAGTAGGTTTAACACAAACGAAATCAACATCAAAAGTACCGCAGACAATATCCCGTCAATAACTATTTTTCTGAACATGACAAATCTCCTCCTTCCCAAATTTTACTTATGTTTTCTTCAGAAATTTACTGTTCCTATACAGCCAAATTATTTATGACTGAGTTCGCGGGCGCAAACTTTGTGACCTTACATTATTACTAGATTATATGAAAATGCTATAAATTATAGTTTACAACCTTCCAACCCACAATTTGCACAACTGGTACTACAATTTGGTGATACTTGCTCTTGATATGCCTTTTCTTTTTCTTGCAGTAGAAATTCCCTAGAAATACCTATATCTATAAAATCCCATGGAAGAACTTCTTCAGGGTCGCGCTTGCGATAGATATAGAATTCAGGTTCAACCCCCATTTCGTCGAAAGCCTCAACCCATGCTCTATATGAAAAATGTTCTGTCCAGCCGTCGAAAATTGCTCTTTGCCTAAACGCGGCTTCAATTGCCGCGCCCACCCGCCTATCACCGCGAGCTAATATGCCTTCAACTTCCGCCGTATATGCGTCATGATAACGATATGTGATTTGCTTCTTTAGTATACGAGATTTAACTTGTCTCTGTTTGTTTATAAAATCTTCTGCCCTTTCTTGCGCTTCCCATTGGAATGGCGTAAATGGTTTAGGCACAAAGCAGGAACAACTTACATGTATTGATACTGGGCGGCGGCGTTTTTCCTTGGGAATACGGTAATATTCATCCACTACAGATTCTGAAAGGATTGCAATGGCTTCTATATCTTCAATTTCTTCTGTAGGAAGCCCCGCCATAAAATACAGCTTAATACGGTCAAATCCAGCTTCAAACGCGGCCTGGCAACCACTTATGATTTCCATGTCTGAAATATTTTTATTAATTACATCCCTTAAACGTTGATTTCCGGCTTCTGGCGCAAATGTTAAAGAAGATTTTCTCACAGATTGGGTCTTTTCAAAAGCCGCCACTGAAATGGAGTCCATTCGCAATGAAGGCAAAGAAATATTTACTTGTCGTGGATTACACAATTCCAGTAAACCATCAAGCAAGGGTGTAAAGCAACTATAATCACTGGTACTAAGCGATACCAAAGAAATTTCTTCATGACCTGTGTTTTGCAGTAGTTTATCTGCCTGTTTTAACAAAGTATCAGGGGTACGCTCACGAACGGGGCGGTTAATAAACCCTGCCTGACAAAAACGGCAACCATGTATACATCCACGAAAAAGCTCAAGCGTAGCACGTCCATGTACGGTTTCAATCAATGGTACAAGCATTTTATCTGGAAAAAAGGCGTTTTCCAAGCTGGTTATTCGTGCTTTTTTCACTATAGGTGGCGCGTTAACATGGTTGGGGATAAAGCTAAACAATGTCCCATTTTCATTGTATTCCACATCATAAAAACGTGGAACATACACTCCGGGTAGTTTTGCAATTTCAGACAAAAATTTTATTTTTCCTTCTGGCTTATAGATTTTGTACAAATCCATAATATCATCTAGTACGGCTTCTCCATCTCCTATATAAAAGAAATCCATAAAATCTGCCATAGGTTCTGGATTATAAGCGCAAGGCCCACCTGCGCATATTATGGGGGCGTCTTCCCCGCGCTGACTGGCACGCAAAGGTATTCCGGCCAAATCTAACATAGCAAGTACGTTAGTGTACCCCATTTCATGCTGAAGCGTAAAACCTACAAAAGAAAATTCTTTAATTGAGTCTCCTGTTTCCAAAGCGAAAAGAGGATATTTTTTATCTTTCATCAATGTGGCCATATCCATCCAAGGCATAAAAACGCGTTCGCAGTAAACATCATCCCGCCTATTTAAGAAAAAGTACAAAATCTGCAAACCTAAGTGGCTCATGCCCACCTCATAAACATCGGGGAAACAAAAAGCAAACCGGATATTTACCTCCGTTGGATCTTTTTTTACCATGTGGATTTCATTTCCCACATATCTCCCTGGTTTAGTTACGGAAAGTAGTATTTCGTCTGTCATTTTAGTCATCCATTCATAGCATTTGATAGTAATAATTCGGCGTGCTTCATGTCAACAGAAACGCCTATAATTTGAAGCACGCCGTTGTTTTTTGTATTGGTTCACTGTATTAGTTCATAGTATTGCTTCAGTGGAACTTATGAGGGTATGATAGTACATTTTCGTCCCAAATGCAAAACAATATAAGTAATGGTGGAAATATCAGGTTCGTAACTATATGGTGTGATTCATTGGAACGCGCCTCAGAAATAGTCTATGGATTATATTGGGGGAATGAAGTATAATCAGCATAGGCAAAAGTTTTTTTATTACCCTAAGGGGGATTTTATATGACTATTAAGGTTATTGGTGGACAATCAGACGTTGGCGCAAAGTTTTCTGGCACTCATACAGTACCCGGGGACAAGTCCATTTCCCATCGCTCTGTAATACTAGGAGCCATAGCTCAAGGCACTACAGAGGTAAGCGGATTTTTAACGGGCGAAGATTGTCTGTCTACCATTCGGTGTTTTCGTGCTTTGGGTGTGGACATCCAGCTTGAAAAAACAAATTTGATAGTAGACGGAGGACGGCTTTTTCAGCCCAGCGAAGCATTAGATGTGGGCAATAGCGGCACCACATTACGGTTAATGACAGGTCTTTTGGCTGGACAAGCTCTTTCGTCACAACAAAGCAACCAAATCCCATCACAAAACCTGCAAAGCCTTACATTGACTGGGGATGCCTCTATTCAAAAGCGTCCAATGAACCGTGTGATAGAACCCCTTACAAAAATGGGGGCAGACATTAGCGGGGCTTACGCGCCTGTCACTATTAGAGGGAAAAATCTTGAAGGCATTAGCTATACATTGCCTGTGGCCAGTGCGCAGGTTAAGTCCGCCATTTTGTTAGCAGGACTTAATGCAAAAGGTAGCACCGTTATAGAAGAACCTATTCCAACCCGCGACCATACTGAAATTATGCTACAGTATTTTGGGGCGGATATTACAAAAAAGGACAACTTTATTACACTAAATCCTAGTGCCACTAGTTTGCAAGCACGCCCAATTATAGTACCGGGGGATATTTCTTCAGCCGCTTTTCTAATGGCAGCGGCGGCTATTTTGCCAGGGGCAAATATATGTATAGAAGGAGTGGGTGTAAACCCTACCCGCACAGGGATTATTCATGTGCTAAGGAGAATGGGCGCGGATATTCAATTAAAAAATGAACGCATACAATGCGGTGAAGCCATAGCAGATATTACAATTCGCCATGCCCCACTTAAAGGTGTTACCATTTCCGGCGCGGAAATCCCCACCTTAATAGACGAAATCCCAGCCATAGCCGCAGTAGCACTATTTGCTGAAGGCAAAACAATAATCAAGGATGCCGCCGAACTAAAGGTCAAAGAAACCGACCGTATACGTGTTGTAGCCGATGAGTTTAATAAATTCGCCTTCCATGAAAATAAAAGCCATAACAACCACGCTATTACACCTCATGATGACGGAATGGCTATATGCGGCGGCTTGCCTCTTTATGGTGCTAAGGTTAACAGTCATGGCGATCATCGTCTTGCTATGAGCTTATGCGTTGCCGCCCTTTGTATTGCAGGCGAAACACAATTAGAAGGCGGCGGTTGCGCAGATATTTCCTTCCCTGGATTTTATAAACTATTGCCTTATGTGCAACAGACGCCATAAAGTCAACATAATTAGAATTAACATAGTCGCAGGACATGCCATTTATCGACAAGCTATAAAAAAAATTGTCATAAACAATTTATGGACAAAATATACATCTATGTATTAAAATGTTCCACTGAAAAGTTCCTTTTTTTGCAACGCTTTTGCAATGTTCAAGCTTTGCAGTTGCGTATAACTAGTCTTTTTGGACGAAAGGATACACCATTATGAAACACCGCAAACTTCAACAAATAATGCTAAGGCAGACGTTTTTTTTGCCTCGTGTGCTGGCCTTGCTTTTTTTGTTACCTTTGATCTCTTTGATAAATTTATCAATTGTGCCGTTTTTACAAATTTCGCAGATATATGCCGCTGAAACGGTTGTAACTCGTGATGGAATTGATGCCATTTTGGTGATTGACACAAGCGGCTCAATGTTACAAGCCGACCACGAACGTACCGCACTAGAAGCCGCCGTTCTATTTATAGATATGCTGGAAACGCGCAATTCCCGTGTGGGAGTTGTTGAGTTTAGTGGAAATTTAGGTACTGTTATTCCACTCACCCCTGTTAACACTCCTGAAGAACGGGAAGCACTTAGAACCTCTATTTTGAATTTTACTTACCACGGCTGGACAGATATTGGCGCGGCACTTAGGATAGCAGCTGAAATGATGGTTGAACATGGTGACCCTGATAATAGCCCCATGATTTTGCTATTTACAGACGGGCGTATTGAACTTGCCCCAGGACAGACTGTGCGCACAGCCGAAATGTCCTATGCCGATGTGGAAACGTCTTTAGATATTTTAAGCGGCCAAACACCTGTTTATACAATTGGCCTTAACTATGATGGAACCGTGGATGTAAACTTTCTGCGTAATATCGCAGAAAGAACCTTGGCACAAAGCTATATCGTAACTGAGGCTACAGCTCTGCCCCAAATTTTCAGCGAAATTTTCGCAAGCCATATTCGTTCATCTATCACGGAAATCGCTGATTTTATTACTGAAGACAACCAGTATACAGATGTGGTCATTCCTATTCCTAGTGCATTTGTGGCTGAGGCAAATATTATTATGCTTTCAGAAAGCCCACTGCTTAACGTTCGTGTGGTTAATCCTGCTGGAAGTGAAGTTGCATTTGATGATGTTAACTACGCATTATCATATGCAAATCGTTATAGCATGATTAAACTAATCAATCCTTATGTGGGCGAATGGGTTGTAAGCGTACTTGGTATACCACATGAAAGGGTAACAGTTAACTTAATCTACAATTTTGATGTGAATATTTCTATTTCCGTTTCTCAGGAACAAGTATCAGGGCCTTTATATGACCCTAGTTTACCCGTTACTGTAACCGCCCAATTGCTTGTAGCAGACCCACGGGTTATGCCCCATGAGCTATATGGGCTTGGAACCAGCGCGGAACTACATGTATTTGACCAAGCAATGCAATTGCTGTACACCGTTCCCATGGTTAATACAGGAAACTCTTTTACCATAGAATATATAACCCAAACAGGCGAAGATGTACATTTATCAGTACATGTTACACACCCGGCTTTTGAAACGGGAAGTGCTTTGATTACAGTGTCGTATTTTGAGTCCGACTCTGAACAAGTGGTACCACCCGTTACCCCCGCCACGCCAGAACCAACCCCTGAGCCAACTCCAGAACCTCCAGAACCCACGCCTCTCCCTACTCCAACACCCACACCCGCTCCCCCTCGTGAACCTCTTGATATCCCGTGGGGGCCAATAGCCGGAGGCGCGGCCGCTTTGGGCGTATGTGCATTTGCGGCTTACTTTATTGCTAAAACCGGCAAAAAGCCACCAAAAGTATTTCATGGTTGCTTTCAGGTTCGAGCCTTGTTGGAAAATGGAGACTATACCAAACTAGAAGCCCCAGACTTGGAAACCTGTGTCGGCCCAATTACATTAGACCGTTTGTTAGGCGAAAGCTTAGGGAGCAAAGCCGATGACCAAAAACTACTTGATGCCGTAAAAGCCGTAGATGTAAGCCGTATAACTCTTGCACAAGAACATCATGAAGGCGAACCCGCCATATCACTCCAAAATAAAGGCCGTTGCGAAATAACAAACAACGGAACCGTATTAGGCAAGTCCTTTATCTGGAAAGGCGGTCAAAAGTTAATATTCAACAATAACCAAATGACAAAATTGGAAATTACCTACCTTTCCCGCGGCGAATAAACCAATCCTAAAGAAGGGTCAAGGGACAATGTCCCTTGGGGGGGGGGGGTTGGGGGCAACGCTCCCAAGGTCTTAATCTTTATATCAAACAGCAACAAAAAGTAAACAAAATAGCTTTATAATGACATTGCGAGGTGTATAGATGAAACTATCAGCGGAAATGAAAGCTGATTTACGAGAGCTGGATTACGAATACGGGGGAGGGATTACCACCCTAAGCACTAAAACTGAAATGATTGATAAGCCCATCTTGGTTGTAGGGCTAGGCGGTACCGGTGTAGAATCGCTAATCCGCGTGAAAAGGGCTATACATCGGCACTTTAGACTAGGCAAAGGACACGGAGGAAGAAAACCAGATAAACCGCCTCAAGTAGAGTATCTGGGCATTGATTCGGATGATAACTTGGTCAATATCAAATATATGGATATTGGCTTTTCAGATGACGAGTTTATTTTGCTGGATAATGCAAATTTGACTTCAATTTACAAAAATCGTGATACTGTTTTCAAATATTCAACCCATGACTGGATTGCTGATAATCTACGCTTACAGCAGGTAAAACACGGTGCAGGCGGAATCCGACAGGCCGGGCGTTTTTTGTTGACCATCAACACTAACCGGGTTATTGGCCTTATTACTGAGAAAATAAATCGACTTACGGCTAACCGAAATGCTAATGATTTGTTATATGTTTTTATTTTGGTAGGTTGCGCCGGAGGAACAGGCAGTGGCATTTTTATTGATGTTCCCTATGTTATCAGAAAGTTGGCCGAGCAAAAGGGCTTTGAAACCGAAAATATCGGTATGATTTTTTTGCCGGATGTCACTTTGGCCGATAGCATGATTGATGGTTCGGCGGCGTTGAATATTAAAGCTAATGGCTTTGCGGCACTTAAAGAACTGGATTATTTGATGAACATAGAACAGAACGGTGAGATGTTTGAGCAAGCCTATGCGGATTTGGAAGTTCGCACTAATAGACCGCCTTATGATTTATGCCATTTGGTAAGCGCGAAAGACGAAATGGGCAAACTAATGCCCTCAGCCAAAAATTATTGCATGAACGTAGCCGCTGAAACCATCATTAATTTTATTGCAAGCGAAGAAGCTGTGGATGGGCAAAGCTATACCATCAATTCATACCTTTCCAACATCGAAAATAACAAAGCGGCTTTCTTAATGACACACCAGCAAAAACAGCCTGTTAACTATATTTACAATACCGTTGGGGCTTCAAGTACGATTCTCCCGATTGATTTTTTAATCAATCATTTGACATTTAAGCTATTTGACGAACTTACGCCGCTGATGGATAAAAGCCCGTCCTTAGAAAGCGTAAACCTAACATTGGAGGCTATGAAACTGGATTTGCCTTCATTGGAACGCGCCTTGGCCGAAGAACGCCCACGTCAACGGGATTTTAAGCAATATGACCATTCTGTTCTTGAGCAGCGTCCTGATATTGTGGAAGAAGCGGTTAAAAGGGAAATTTCACGGCTAAAAGAGCATTATGATACCACCGCAGACCAGATTATAGAAACTTTTAGGCAATCGCTAAAGGACAAAAATAATGTTATTATCCAGCATTTTGCGGATTTGGATATGGGGCCTTACTATACCTTAAAGGAATTGTCTGATTTATACGAATTTTCGATACCGCGTATAGTTGAAATTCTGCGTAAACGGGATATTCCAAATAGACGCGAACATCGTGACACTATTACAGCATTGGAAGCCCGTAGGCAAGCGGCCGCAGAAAGCTTTAGTAAAGGTGCGTTATTTGGAAAAAAATCAAAGGCCGCCAATGTGGTTAAGGCCAATGAAGATTATCTAAAGGCCATGGATAAAAACTCTGCTTATGATGCAATTGACCGCATATATGAGGCTATTACAAAAATGCTTGCCGTTTATCAAGAACAGCAAGTGGACACCTACTGCGAACTTCTTACGGCTTTGAAGGAGCTTTTTGATAAATTCCAAGACCCTGAAACAAGCGCGCGTGGTGGTGCTTCTGAAAGCTTTACTTGGGATTTGGCCTCAGCCGCAGAGTTTTGCGAAAGTTTTGATAATGACAATGACCCGTCCCTGGCCATTGATTATAAAGCTTCCTTGAAGCGATTGTTAAAAGATATGTTGGTAGGTTCAGGCTGGATGCCCGGCCCAGATAATCGCATTGTTGATAACCTTAACAAGTTTATTACAGGACAGTTCCAGAATGTAATGCACAAATCCCTTGACTACTATTGCGTAATGCTTGCAAAAAACAAGGGCGTGCCTGCCGACCAATATGTTCAGGAAAAAATCAGTATACTGCATGAAACTGCCAAAGTTATGTTTCCTATGAACCATATACCTAGTGGCCTGCATATTAAATTTCCGCCGTATACCTATTTGTCAGTGCCTACTAACGCGCCACAAATACGTAGTGTAGTAAAGTCTTCATTAGGAAAATCGTCCAATGTTAAATATAGCCGTATGGTAAATCGGTTATATATGCTTAACTTGAAAATTGCAGTGGCACTATATTGTTACAAGGAACTTAACGAGTATGAATCCGTTTATGAGGCTTCCGCAAATAAAATCGCAGGGCTTCACTTATACGAAAGTCTTGTAAAAAACTGGCGCAACCTTCCTTCGCCCAACTATGACCGTTTGTGGACATCAGAGTATGATAATACTCGTGAACGCACACGTAACAATCGTATACGGGAAGTTTTTGATAAGGCTTTGGATTATCGTTTGATTCGCTTGGAAGAAAAAACTCGCCGTTATATTTGTTATTATGGTGACCCTGTAGATTTGCGTGAAGAATTTGCACGAATTGAGCAAGGGATTAATGAAAAAACCTTTTCTCCACCACAGGCAAGGGCGCAGATTAATGAGCTAAACAGGTTTTTGGCTAATTCTGCTCGCGAAAAATTTAGCACGCCTTTATTCGATACAGAATTCCTTGTAGAAGAAAACCGCCCAGATGATGAATATGCAAAAGGCGTGTTTATCTATATGCCCGCACTTAATGAGAGGATTGCCGCTGAAGTTGCAATGCGTGACCATATCGAATGGCTACGTAGCCAGTTGGTCAAAATTGACCAAAGCGAAATCAAATACAGTCATTTTGCACAAGCATTGTATATGGGTACAGTCTATAAGCGTCGCAAGCAGTATAAGTACTCCGTTGATGATGTGGAATATATTCTTTATACCATGCAGAATATTAATGACCAATATGTGGATTATGACATTTTCCAATCATATTTGGGGCTGGAAGATGAAATTTCATCCTACCTTCAAAAAAAGGCGCAAGATGCAGAAAATCGTTATACAGATGAACAATATGCTAAATTAATAAATGATATTGAAAAGTACATCCAAACCTACCGTGGCAAACTAGAACAATTGGAAAACGCGTACCAAGATGAACGTGACGGGACGCTTAAACGCTTGTTCTACCGTGAAATGCTGGATGTATTTATTAAGGAAAAGGCTGTCCTTTCATGACACAAACCAACCCGGTTCTCTTTGTTATGCTTGGGCGGGCGGCAGAAACTATGCCCCTGCTTTTCAAAGCTCTGGAAGACTACCGTATGATAAATGGCATAGCTTTTGTCACCGTAAGTCAAGAGCCAGATGGCGAATGGGCTAGGGGGCAAGTAAATCGTATTCAGCAGGTGCTTAGCAAAAAACGTTATTCGGTGTCTGGAGTTATCCGGGTAAACTATCTGCTGTTTGATGACCAGTTTAACCTTACTTCCACTAGGAGATGGCTGGAAAGGTACTTGTCCTTTTTGTACCCAAATGGTACCTTGACGGATGTTTACTGGTTTTTGGATGATGCAAGCGGACTAGACGGGCGTACCGAAAGTCGTATTCATATTATGAATATGCTTGGAGAAGGCCAAATTCCTGATTCGCGGATATATTTGCTGTCAAATTTGGATGATAAAAACGATTTTCACCCTGACACGGATATTATACGCACAATCGCCCTTCTGACCCTCTTTAAGGATTATAAACCTATTGAATATGTAGTTGCGCCGGATGCTTCTAGGTACAATGAGTATTTTTTTACGGAAAACGGTTATGCACCCCATAAGGGTGTAGGTTTTTTAACTGCCGCAAGCAGTAGCCTTTGGGTTCCGCCCGAGGCTCTAAAATCATTGCTAGTTGCCGCTTTGTTAAATTATGGACGGGAGGATATGAATGAGGGGTCTTCCGTAATGGATTTTCCAACCCCTGAAGTACTTCCGCCCGTTATAATGAATCCAGAATATGTATATGGCCTTGCTATTCCTAACGTAGATAAAAAAGAGACTGAATATGTTGGATTAACAAGACGCCGACTAATTAGACGGTTGTTTGGGGATAGGCTAGGGCGTGCGGCAACTATGTATGCACAGGGGTTGCCTGTCAAGGATAGTGACTTGGCAAAAAATACAAAAAACGCAAATATAGCAAATACGACTGATATAACGGAAATATCATATGTAACACGAGCTGTAGGAAACCTTCCCTTTTTTGAGGCGGTACGCATAACTAAAGAAGGGGGAGCATGGGCAACAACCGCAGAAAAATTGCTTAAAGTCCAAGAGGAAGCACTAAGTGTTGCTGAAGATGAGCTTAAACAGTGGCTATCTGAAAAACACGACCTTAAAAGTAGTCCAAAACGTCGCCTTTCGATGTTTGCAATATTGGCTTCAGAGGAAACTTGGCCATATGAATTAGCCGCTGGATATATGGAACGGTATTTTAAGATACAGGCAATAGAAACACGTTGTGCGCAGTTGCGGCACGAGCTGGAACAAATAGGTGAAGCCCAGCGGCGTTTGACGCGCTACTTGCATGTTATTGATAGCACATTAGCAGATTTGGGTCATAAAACACAGGCTATGAATGATATTTTCGCTGAATTTATACCATATGTGTCTGATTATTTTCTTGGACGGTTTGAAAGATTTGCCCGCGCTAATCCAGAAGATATACGTTCTATAACATTGCCTCTTACCAAATATCTTTATACGGGCGATTTCAGCCTGTATTTAGAAAAGTTAGAGTCATTCGTAGAAAAATATGTTTTGCCTTCACCAGAATTTAATCGCCCATTTATGCAAAAATTGGATGAATTGGCGCGTGGTTATTCTGATACGCCATTGCCAAAACTATTATCCGAATGGATATTGCGCAACCGCCATTGGAGCATTCGATTGAAAACAGGATATTCCAGCCTTCACTCTGAAACAAATGTCACCATGTCTACCCAGGGCGCGGCGGCAACCAAAAAAGCATTTGAATCACATGGCTGGGGACGCATGAATTTATTTATTGATGAAAAGGCTGTACGTATTGATGTGCTGTACCATGCAGGTTCTTTTAGTTTGGATGACTTGTATTATAGGGATTTGTATGTATAACCACTAAGAGCCTAGCTAATATTTCCATGCCATTGGATTGGAGATATTAGACAGACGCTAATCAAGCTGAAAGGTTTTGAGGGTATGAACAATAAATATACTTTATGTACCCATGATGAGCCTTCTATGGAAGTACGCAAATTTACCTGGTATCTGGATGAAGCCAATAATGCGGTGCTGGAATGGGAATGGCCAACCGAAAGAAATGTTAAATTCATGATAATAGTAGAGTATGGAGAAAATGAGCCTGATATAGCGCGCATTTTGGAGGAAGAAAAAGGGCAGACGGTTGTTACCCGCAACTTGGCCGCGCGTTATCAAACGCCGCTTCCTAATGAGCGCGTGCGATATATGATATATCCTGCGTATTTTGAGGGCGAAAATACAATTATGGTGTATGAGCCAGGATATAGCACAGACTGGATGTACAAAAAAAACCAGATTTCAGCTTATGCCACATATAAATCAA
>Ga0123355_10000592_pt1 | contig 48877 bp, 36 predicted proteins | sample TergutEmb28metaG_3_FD_89872 | JGI IMG/M metagenome (GOLD analysis project Ga0123355, IMG submission 89872) | Embiratermes neotenicus P1 segment gut microbial communities from Petit-Saut dam, French Guiana - Emb289 P1 | ecosystem: Host-associated > Arthropoda: Insects > Digestive system > Gut ...
AAAAATAACTGTTTTAAAGCAAATATGGCAGTTTTTTGAAAATATTTTGGTCGAACTAAATTACAAAATACTAAAACATGCTATTTGACGACCATAAATGAATGGTTGTGCAACAAGCACTTTGGCAAGTGAGAGCATAACTTTCACTTACGATGCCGCCGGCAACCGCATTGGACGTAGAATAGTAATACTGAGACCGCCACGCAGTGCTGTAAATACAGCGGAAACAATGAACACAAATGATGAGTACGATGATTGGTGGAGAGAAGAAAATCCGTTTTCCGATGTCATAAATGAATTTCATGTAAAAATTCATCCGAATCCGACACACGGTCGGTTGACAGTTGAAATTGATATAGAAGGCAGAGATGTTGAGCATATACAACTTATGGTTGTTGGGCAAAACGGTACGCTTTTATTGCGAAAACAAACAACTTCAGCTATTATACCTGTTGATTTATTCGGCTTTCCCACAGGAAACTATACCCTTCACATTACCATTAATGGACAAAGCCAACATTATCAAATTGTAAAATTATAAGCCCCCTAAATCCCCCACAGGGGGACTTTGCAGGGTGCAAAAAAAAACAGACAAAAGCACGAAAAAACAAAATTTGCCCTAAATTAAATTTAGAATTTAAAAACATTAACAAAAACTCAGATAGCCTGCAAAGCCTCCCTTGTGGGGAGGTTTGGAAGGGCTTCTTAAAAAACAAAATAAACATGAAAAAGAGATTATTATACACGATACTTATCCTTATTTTTGGAAGTTTAACCGGACAAGCAAATAGCGGAGTAGTCGGCGCTATTCCCGGACATTTTGCAGTAAGTCCTAGCGGATCAGCTACTTATACCATTCCGATAGAAGTGCCGCCCGGAATCAACGGAATGCAGCCTAATATTTCGCTTGTGTACAACAGTCACGCAGGGCAAGGTTATTTAGGCTGGGGATGGAGTTTGGGCGGGCAGTCAGCAATAAGCAGAACAGGCAAAACATTGTATCACGATGGTGTTGTTGAGGGTATACAGTTAGACGCAAGCGATAATTTGATGTTGGACGGACAGCGTTTGATAAGAATAGTCGGTAATAGTTTGACTGTAGGTGCTGAATATCGTACCGAAGCAGAAACGTTCAGTCGAATTACTCGTGAGTTTTTCGGTATCCATCTTGGCTTTAAAGTAGAAACAAAGCAGGGGTTAACATTGGAATATGGTTCAAGTCGTGATTCACGATTGACAGGTCACGATTACAGACAGGTCGGGCTCCCAGGTCGGGCTCCGATAAGTTTTCTATTAGAAAGAGTGATAGACGCGAACGGGAACTATATGACTTATGAGTATTTTAAAGATGATGGGAGTTGGGGAACCGGAGAGGTTTTTTTGCGAAGAATTCGTTACGGTGGTAATTATATTGCCGGAACCCCCCATTTTAATGAAATAGAATTTATGTACACTGAGCGTCCTGACATTCGGAGTATATATATAGGAGGTACGCGAATCGTTACTACCCATTTATTACGCCAGATTATTGTAAAAAGCAATAATAACATTGTATCAAGATATGAATTGGGTTATGACTGGAATAATATAAACTCCAGACTAACATCGGTTACACGCATCAATGATTCAAACGAGAGAATGCCGTCAACTGCTATCCTCTGGGGAACTCGTGTTGAGACACTTACCACAAATGTTTTTACATCGGCATTACAGAGCGAACATCTTTGGTACGCAGATTTTAATGGAGATGGACGGACTGATATGGTTATGTATTATCCGAGTACAGGAAAATTGATATTCTATTTGGCAGACGGAACAACTAATCTGATGCACAGATGGAAAGAATGGGAAGTTCCGCTCAATAGTAATGAAGCTTTTCACACAATTATACCGGGCGATTTTGATGGAGACGGATTAGCCGATTTTGTGCTGGTTACAAGAAGAGAAAATAATGCGACTAATCCAACACAAAGCCATGTATATCATCATGTACTATATTCTAACAGAGTTTTTGAACCACGATCAATGCCTGCGGATGGCGGAGATTTTCGAGAGACTTTTGGTTCTGTTAGAGAATATACAGTAGGAATACCCGGTAATTTTAGGGGAACCGGACAGCTGGAACTGCTATTTAGAGGGACATCGAGTCTCCACAGATTACCCGCAAGCGGAAGCGGCGTTACTGAACTAATAGGTGGCAACTCTACCAGAGAAGGAGCCAGCATCCAGTGGGGGACAAGAGTACATACAGCAGACTTTCATAACAACAGATATTTGCTTGATTTTAATGGTGACGGAAAGACAGATATTATGGTGTTAGGTAGTGATGGATACCGTATTTACACAGTTGTAAGGCAAAATTCTAATTATATATATGAGTTATTACATGAGGGTAATTATCCTAATGTTAATACGGGTATTTATTTTGGCGATTTTAACGGCGATGGTAAAACAGATTTTATTACACAGAGATTTGAACCAAATAATCCTGAAAGAGATAATGAAACAGTCCTTCACTTATCCACCGGTACCGATTTTCATAGAATATCGTTACCTAAGCATGAAACAAGGTTATTTGTTGGAGATTTTAATGGTGACGGAAGAAGCGATATTGCTTACTTCACATCCGCAACTAATTTGAATATACGACTTTCTAACGGACGGTCTTTGAGCGAAGAGAGAAGATTTACACTTTCAGCCGGAGTTAATCTTAGCTCATTAGACAGAGTGATAGTTACTAATTTTAATGGCGAAGGAAGGGATGACATTACAGTAAGAAATGGTACAAACGGAATACGTTCTTTCACCTTTGGTAGAAACTCTCAAGATTTGAATGTGAGCAGAATAACAGATGGATTGGGACAACAAATTAATATCAGCTATGCTCCTTTGCATAATGCAGATGTGTATGACCCTGTAATTCATATCAGACCAACTTTTCCTTTATCAAGATTTAACGGCAATATCAGGTTGGTCAGCAGTTATTCGATAGGAAGTTTTTCCGAGTCGTTTCGAACAACAATGAAGTATACCGCTGCACGTGTACATAGGCAAGGCAAGGGTTTTCTTGGCTTTGAAAAAACAGAGTCAAGAGATGTTACTTCAAATGTCCTGACTACCACCTATTTTAATCATAGAAATCAGTTTTTTCATGTTGATGTAGATAGTATTACAACAAGTATAGGCGATACAAAATTGACAACTGCCAGATTTACCAACATCAGACGTGTTTTAAATGCAAACCAGAGACGTTTCTTTCCTTTTGTTTCAGCTCAAACCACGATTGACCATTTAACCGGACTGTCGGAAACAACAACCTCAAACTTAGATGCCAACGGAAACCCACAAACAATCACAACAGTAAGAGGAGATATAAGAGAAACACAAACTATTAATTATATTCAAAGCGGTGCGTGGCTTCCTAACAAACCTTCGAGTATTAGGACAGAACGAACATATCACGGAGAACCTAATCCAAATCCGGTTCGTGTAGAATTCGCATATGATAACAGAGGCAATCTTACAAGAGAAACCCGGTCGCATGGAAGTGACCCTGCACACAGGCTCGTAACCGAGTACAGGCATTACAACACATTCGGACAGCCCGGAACAATAGCTGTTACAGCAGGCGGACGAACGCGCACTACTACTCAAACTTTCAGTTCGTCGGGGCGTTTTATGGAAAGCAGCACAAATATTCTGGGCGAAAGAACTACATACGAATGGGACAGAAGCACCGGCTTGCTTTCAAGCGCTACCGATCACTACGGTAGAACAACAAGTTATACTTACGATTCTTTCGGCAGATTGATAGAAACTCTTTTTCCGGACGGAATAAGAGAAAATACCGGTTTGCATTGGGCGGGACAGAACAGTCCAAACGGCGCAAGGTATTTTTCTCGTTCACAAGTATCGGGTCGTGCACCTGTTTATGTGTGGTTCAACGACTTGGGACAGGAAATCCTGCAAGAAAGCTACGGATTAGACAACCAAAGGATAAGGGTGTTCAGTGAATATAACCCTCAGGGACGACTATGGCGTGTGTCTGCCCCGACTTTCGGTAACAATGCAAATAATACCTGGGATGCTGTTTATAGCTACGACCAATTCGGACGAGTTGCAAGTATTGTAACACCAATGGGAACAACAGGATATACATACAGCGGACTGACAACTACAGTGCAAACTCCCGAAGGCACAACAAGTACAACATTAAACAGGTCGGGTTTGCGGGAAAGAAGTACGGTAAACGATAAATATGTATCCTACACCTATCATCCTTCGGGCTTGCTGAGAACGGCAACACCTCAAAATGGTTTACCGGTGAGTATGGAATACGACCCAATGGGACGCCGCATAAAAATCAACGATCCCAATGCAGGCATCGTTCGTTCGCAATACAATGGATTTGGCGATTTGCTGTGGAGTTCGCAACGAGTACACAACAGCAGTGACTCAGTATTGACACGATATACCTACACCAATCACGGAATTTTACAACTTGTAGAGCGGAGAGGACAAGAAACAGAATATATCGTTTACAACTACGGAAGCAATCGTCGTGTGAGTTCCATTACACTGGGGAAACAAGGAGATTTTAATCCGCCGATTTTTCCCCCCGGTATAATAACTGAACAAAGTAACTTAATACGGCCGGATCCGAATGACCCTGTTTGGTGGAATAATATAGCCCTGCCGATATTATTTACGCCTATTCACAGACAAGAATTTACCTACGATGAGTTCGACCGCATTACCAAGGTAAGAGAGATAATAGGCGACAAAACTTTCGACCGCGCTACTGAGTTTGACAATCTGGGACGAGTTGCAAGAGAAATTTATCCCACAGGCTTTTATGCTCGAAATTTCTTTGACAGTCACAGTAATCTCATTGAGATAAGAGACAGTCAAAACCGCTTGATATGGCAGCCTTTGGAAGAAAATGCTCGCAGACAGATTGTTCATGAAAAAAGAGGAGCAGTAGAAACTGAGTACGGATACGATAACCGCGGATTCCCTTTCGGGGTTTATGCCGAAGGCATTCAGCATAACTTTTATGAGTTTGATTCAAGAGGCAATTTGATACTTCGCAACGACTATATGCTATTTCCTTTTCAAGAAGAAAGTTTTGAATACGACAACCAGAACCGACTCACAGCTTGGACTGTTACTAACGATTTCACCCACGTAGTGCGCCATTCTCAAACTTACGACGAGCACGGAAATATCCGAACTCGAAGCGGTTTGGATAATCTCACTATGAGTTATGGCGAAGGCAATGGCAAACCGCACGCTTTGACTTCAATTCGTGGATTGACCTCTGGTTTGCCTCTTACAACACTATCTGTTAGCTACACCGATTTTAAGAAAGTAAAAACGCTGGAAGAAATCGAACTCGGCAAAAGATATGAAATCACCTACGGAATGGACAATCAACGCCGTAAATCGGTGTTCAGTGAAAACGGTCAGACAAGACTCACCCGCTATTATTTTGGCGATTATGAAGAAAAAATAGACCATACAAGCCAAATTACCGAAAAGATTCACTATCTTCGCGGGGCGGTATATATCACAAGAAGCGATAGTACAAGCGACTTTTTTTATACTTATACCGATTATTTGGGTTCTTTGACAGCATTACGTTGTTCGCACTAAAGTTGCTTGATATTCAATCTTAAACTATCATCAATTTTATCAAACAGGCAAAATTTAATCTTATTCTTGTTAATAACTTGTTGAAAACTTTTTGAACGGCTTTATTTATTTTGTTGCGCGCGAGCCGAAATGATTTTATCATTCATTTATTTTTTGTACATTTGTCTTCAAATTCTACAGAATGGAAAATAAAGGAATGGTGCTTCGTACGGAGCATTTGTACAAAAAATACGGAAAACGAACTGTTGTAAACGATGTTTCAATTCACGTTGAACAGGGCGAAATTGTTGGTTTACTTGGTCCGAACGGAGCGGGAAAAACCACTACTTTTTATATGACCACCGGTTTGGTTGTTCCCAATTCGGGAAAAATATTTCTGAACGACAAGGAAATAACAAAATATCCTGTTTACAAACGGGCGCAAAGCGGAATCGGTTATTTGGCGCAGGAAGCGTCGGTTTTTCGGAAAATGTCGGTTGAGGATAATATCAAAGCCGTACTTGAAATGACAAAATTCAACCGAGCATACCAAAAAGAAAAGTTGGAAACGCTCATTTCTGAATTTAATTTGGAACACGTTCGCAAAAACTTGGGCGACCGACTTTCGGGAGGCGAACGCCGTCGTACCGAAATTGCGCGTTGCTTGGCTATCGAGCCGAATTTTATTATGCTCGACGAGCCTTTTGCAGGCGTTGACCCGATTGCTGTGCAAGATATTCAAGACATTGTTTGGAAACTGAAAGATAAAAATATCGGCATTCTCATAACCGACCACAATGTGGACGAAACACTCAGCATTACCGACCGCGCGTATATGCTTTTCGAAGGAAAAATTATGTTTCAAGGCACTTCCGAGGAATTGGCAGGCAATCCGATTGTACGTGAAAAATATCTTGGTCACGATTTTGAATTGAAAAGAAAAGTCAGAAGTTAGTTTGCAGAGTATAGAGTGTAGAGTGCAGATTTTGCACTTTTTTGAAAATATGATATATTTGTACAATTATTAATCATATAAAAACATTAAAAATGGAAACAGAAATTACAAGTTCACCGTATGGCTCGGAAAGAGAATTTGATAAATTAAAAATGCAGGAAAATCTACCGGCGGCTATTTTTTCGGGATTCATAGTCGCCGTTTTGACGGCAGTATTGTGGGGCGCAATAACTGTGATAACACACTATCAGATTGGTTTTATGGCAATTGGAGTGGGATTTGCTGTCGGATTTACAGTGCGTAAATTTGGCAAAGGAGATACATATGCTTTTGGTTTCACAGGTGCCGGCTTATCACTTTTGGGCTGTTTGTTGGGAAATCTTTTCAGCATAGCCGGATTTTTATCCGTGGAAATGGAAATGTCAGTTTTTGATATGCTGAGCATTATTTTCTCAACTCCGTCTTATATTCCTACATTGCTGATAGACAGTTTCCACGTTATAGACATTTTGTTTTACGGTATTGCTTTGTATTATGGTTATAAATACTCGATTAATGCCGAGTCGTTCACAGCAAGACAAAAAGAAACGAAAGAAATGTCGTAATATAGAGTATAGTTTTCAGTTACAAGCGCGTAAGCCAACTACACTCTACACTCTGTACTCTGCACTCTAAAAAAATTGGCACAACATTTGTTTTGTATCGATAAATAAAAAAAAATCGATATGAAGTTGAAAACTGTGTTTTTATTAGTCTGTTTTGTTTTCGTTACAAACGTTCAAATGCAAGCAAATCGCAATGATTTTGCGTTTAGGGCAGGTGAAAGATTGGAATACAATGTGTTTTTTAATTGGGGATTTGTTTGGATGAATGCAGCTCGGTCAAATTTGATGATAAACGAAAGTACGCACAACCGAAAACCTGTTTATAATCTGTCTATGACAACCGAAACCGTTAGAGCGTTTTCGCTGTTTTATTTTAAAGACAGCATTTCATCTTATGTAAACAGAAACACGTTGTTGCCTTATTTTACGTGTCAAGCGAGCCACGAATCGAATTTTTTTGCAATAGATACATACACTTTTCATCAAACTACTTCGCCTTGGCAAGTTACGGTGGAAAGGCAAACGCCGAGAAATTTAAGAGATACGCTGATTACGACCGACCAACCTTATTTTGATTTACTCAGTACGCTGTATCGCCTCAGAAATATCGATAGAAGTACATTGAGGGAAAATCAGAGAATACCGATGCCGATGGTTTTTAATGATGGAACTCACGATTTGCAAATTCGTTTTGCCGGCAGAGAGCAAATCAGATTGCGAAATGGAAAAACATATAACACACTGGTATTCAAACCAACGGTTGCCGAAGGAAAATTGTTTGAAGGTGGCGAAAGAATGACAATTTGGATTAGCGATGACGAAAATCGCATTCCCGTAAAAATAGAATCGAGATTAAGAGTCGGCTCTATTAGAGCGATGTTGGTTTCGGCAGAAAATACAGCTCATCCAATGACTTCGGAAGTAACAACAACAAATAGAAGACGTTAAAGTGTAGAGTGTAGTTGGCTTACGCATATGTTTTTTGGATAACTCTAACTGTGTTTGTTTGCCAAAAATATAATCTTCTATAAGACTGTCTGCATCAAGGATTTGCCTGTCATAAAACTGACGATTACAATCTTTACATAAATAGCTCTGTTTCTTGTACTTAATTCCATTTTTAACCATCAAGAAAGAACTGCAATAAAAACATTGTTTTCATTGCTCAAACTTTTTAACTGTAAATGTATGATTATTAAAACTTTACACGATTTTTATCCTCAAATTTGATTATAAAGCCGCATTTTTTTAGAATTGATGAATTTTTCAAAAAAACCTAACAGGTTTCAGAAACCTGTTAGATTTAAATCATTCGCGCTCTACCCTTTCACTTCGTTCGTAAGTTCTTTGCCTTCTGCAAATTCTTTGATATTTCCAAGTGTAATTTGCGCGATGTTTGTCAAGGCTTCCTCTGTGAAAAATGCTTGGTGAGCCGTTACAACAACATTATTGAACGAAAGCAAACGCGCCAACGCATCGTCTTTCATTACAACATTTGACAAGTCTTCGTAGAAATATTCGCTTTCGTATTCGTAAACGTCTAATCCTGCATAACCAACTTTTCCGCTTTTCAAGCCGTCAATCAGCGCATTGGTGTCAATCAATTTTCCGCGACCGGTGTTGATGATCATCACGCCGGTTTTCATTTTGGCTATCGAATTGCTGTTAATCAGATATTCCGTTTCGGCGGTGAGCGGACAATGCAAGGAAATAACATCAGATTTTGCGTAAATTTCGTCAAGTGTGGTGTATTCCATACCGATTTCTTTGGCAAAATCGTGGTCGGGATAAATGTCGTAAGCCAATACGCGCATTCCCATTCCGCGAAGCGTTTTTATCAAAATCTTGGCAATTTTTCCCGTGCCGACAATCCCTGCCGTTTTTTCGTTCATATCGAAACCCATCAATCCGTGCAAGGCAAAATTATTATCTCGCGTGCGTTCGTACGCTCTGTGCGTGTTTCTGTTGAGCGTAAGCATCAATGCAAGCGCGTGTTCGGCAACGGCGTAAGGCGAATAAGCCGGAACGCGAGCCACTTTGATGCCTGCTTTGGCTGCTGCTTGCAAATCTACTTGATTGAATCCTGCGCAACGCAAAGCGATTAATTTCACGCCGCTTTCTGCCAAAATTTTAATCGCTTCGGCATCAATCGTTGCATTTACAAACGCGCAAGCAACTTCGCAACCTTTTGCTAATGCAGCGTTTTCTTTGTTAAGCTGAGCCTCGAAATAGTGAAATTCGAAACCGTAATCTTTGTTGTGTTTGTCGAACGAAGCCGAATCATAAGGCTTTGTGTCAAAAAAAGCAATTTTAGTTTTCATTTTACTTAAAGTGTAGAGTACAGAGTGTAGAGTGCAGTTGCAGACTATTTTCTAAACTCTGATACTTTTGATTTATATTTTTGTTTTTTGTATTTACTGATGATGTTTTTGTAGAGTTAAAAAAACGCAGGGCAAAGATAATAATTTTTTAGAAATCTGTTGTGCGTTTGGAAAAATTGTTTGGTGTTTGGATTAAAAGCAAAAAAAATAGAGTGCAGAGAAAAAACTCTACACTCTACACTTTGTACTCTGCACTCTGCACTCTAAAACTTCATCGGAATTGCTTCCAAATATTCCTCAAGCGTACCATCGTTCAAACAAATATCGATTATTTTTTTGCCTAACGGATGCAAGTCGGGAGTATTGAATTTTTGAAGTTCTTGTTTAAAGAAATCCGACAAAACTTTCGCACCTTCGTCGTAACCATCTTTGCCGATTTCGGGCTGCGTTTCGGGTTGTAAGAACGCTTTGTGAACGAATTGTCCGTCAACTTTCAAACTATCAAGACAATAACCTAACAAACTGCAACGCGCTTCGGTCAAACTTTCGGGCTTAAACTTGGCACTTCCGCGTCGTGCAATATATTCGCGCGCAACCCATTGCGGTTTAAATCCTACGGCGTAATTGCCGATATGCTGATTTGGCAACAAAACATAACGCGTGTTCGGCGTGTTTACGACTTGTTCCAACAAAAGATTTGCCTGTGCAACTACCGAACCTGTGAGGAAATATCCGTAAGAACCAATGCCTTCGCTGGTCATTCCTTCGGTTTCTACGATGCTCGGATTGGCGTGTCCGCGCGGTGCAACCAATCGCCACAGCCAGCCGAGCGCAGGCGGAAGAATGTGCATCAATCCGATAATTCCGTAAGATGGGCGTTCTTTTGTACACGGCGGAGTGCGCACGCCGAAACTTCTAATATCAACTTCTGCCGGCTCACTTACAATATTGTGTATCAATCGGCGCGGCATTACAACGCGCGGATTCGGACAAGGAATTCCTGTCGAATCAATAATATGTTCCCAAATCAAGCAAGTAGATTTCGGCACGGCGTCCATACTCATAAAAATGAGCGGTTCTTGCGGTTTGATGCAGGCTTTTTCCAAATGCGGGTCAGTTCCGTATTCTTTTATATGGTCAACTCTGATAAACCAGCCGGCTTCTACATCCTTGATAACTAATTTCTTGCTGTCGTTTTGAATTGTCGGATGACAAAGTGCAATATCATCGGCAATTGGGTGAAGTTCGCACGGTTCCTCTATGCGGAGATAAAATTTTTCGTCGGTTTGCAGATTTGTACCGAGCAAAATTCGACCATCAGGTTCAGCGTGAATGTACTCACACATTTCGCTTTTTCCGCCACCCGACGCGCCTTCGTGCATCACAACAATTTCGTTTTCGTACGGAGTAACAATTTTTACCGCCGATGTATGAACAGCAATCCAACCTTCACGCTCGCCCATATCGAGCAAAAATCCGTAAATTCCTTTTTTCGCGCTTGGTCCCGGATATAAATTGTATGAAAACAGTTCGTAGAGATTGTCCAAGCGATTGTGTATAACAATTTGTTTTCCGTCAAAATGCGTTTGTCTGAAAGGCGGTGCTAAATAAATGATAACTTTCGGCGTAAAAGTTCCTTCGTACTCGTCGATATTTTGAAAGTATTGCAAATCTGCCAATCCGCAAGCAAAAAATCCTGCGTTCGTCGGCGCAATCAAGGCTGCTTCGTATCCAAATGCGCTTCCGCCAACCATAACCGGCACAACCGCCAATTCTTGATTTTTAAGCCATTCGAAAGTTTCATTTTTCAATGTGCCGAAATCTTTACCGAAAACATCTTTGTAGCGCGGTTTGTCGGTCGGTTTATCATCGCCGATAATAAGGCAATCCGGGTCGCGACGGCGCATATAATCCTCTGTGAAATTGACCACTGCGCCGTTTTTGCAACGAGTAACCGTTGCTTCGCGATATTGCTCGCCGTTCACATCATAGCACACATCAAAAACGTCTGCGCCTTTTCCACCAAACGCCATTTCAATTAATTCGTTTCGAGTTTTTGGCACAACGATACCTTTGCTATTTTTTAAAACTTCCTCTACTTCTTTCGTGAAGTTGAATTTATTTAAACTTGACATCATAGATTTTTTTATTTTATTGGTTAATAGCGAAATACATTTATCATTCTAAATAATTTGTTGAACATAATTTCCGATAAAGATTCCGTAACAAAGATATAACAAAAATAATATGAAAACAATAATTCTTTTAACAATTTTTATTGTAGGGGCGAATTGAATTCGCCCTTACAACGGATTCCCCTCAAAATCATAAAGTAGAAACAGTGTTATCCTCATCAACAGCATTCCGGGATTTCCTGACTTTCAAACACATATCAAACTATTAAATATAATGTTTAATTTGTTTTGATATTTGAAACAAGACTTTAAGATGAAGTTTTCAATGCTTCTTTCTCAGCTTTAAGAAGTTTTACTATTTTATCAAGTTTCTTTTCGGTTTTGAGGCGCGTGATGTCAAATTTCATCAATACTGTAGCAGTTAGTGCCACAAGAAATAGTCCGGCAAAGAAAATCAACGAAGCGGCATAACTTCCTGTCGTATCTCTAATTCCCGAAGCAATCATCGGACCGGCAATACCTGCGGCGGCAAGAGCCGTTAGGGAATATCCGTGAATAGCTCCTAATTGCTTTGTACCGAACAAATCGCTAAGAAATGGAGGCAAAAGAGAAAATCCGCCGCCATAGCAAGAATAAATCGCCACCAGCAAAATCACAAAGAGCCACACAGCAGAAATATGTCCAAACGCAAAAAATGCCAAAATCAAGAAAGCGGCAATTTGTAACATAAAGAATATAAAATACACGCCCAATCTACCAATAATATCAGAAAATGATGCCCAAACAAGTCGGCCCAGACCATTTACCACACCCAAAGTACCAACAAGCAGTGCTGCTGCCGCTACCGTAAAGCCAACTACTTCGATAGCCAACGGTTTTGCCATCGACACTATTGCGATACCGCAAGTAATGTTGATAAAAGTCATAACCCACAAATACCAAAAGCGTTTTGTCTTCACGGCTTCATTAGCCGTAAGCTGTGCCAAATCACCTGTTACTCCGGCAGCAACTGCGGCTTTTTTCCGGTCACAATCTTCTTCTTCTTGTTGTTTCATGCCATCGGGCACCCAATCTTGCGGTGGACGTGCCAAATACAGGGAAGAAAGTACCATTAACGTAAAGTAAGTAATTCCGAGAATAAAAAAGGTGCGTGAAATGCTTGCTTGTGAAAGACCATCCGCGTAAAGCAGCCATTTGATGAGCGGACTTGCAATTGCCGGAGCAAGTCCGAAACCCATAACTGCAAGTCCTGTTGCCATTCCTCGGCGGTCGGGAAACCATTTAATCAAGGTTGAAACCGGTGCAATGTAGCCGAGACCAACACCTGCGCCTCCCAACACGCCATAAGTAAAATAGAACATAAACGGCGAACTTAATGCTACAGACAAACCCGAACCTGCAATGCCGAGACCAAAAAACATCGCAGCCCAAAGACTTGTTTTGCGAGGACCGTGCTTTTCAACAAAATGACCCATAAAAGCCGCCGAAAGACCAAACATCAACATATTGATACTGAAAGTCACTGCAATTTGGGTACTTGTCCAACCAAACACTTCTTGTAATGGAAGCGTGAAAATACTCCAAGCGTACACTGACCCAATCGAAACATGCAGTCCTATCGCGCAAAGTGCAATTAACCAACGATTTTTAATTTTAATGCTCATAACCACTAATGCTACTTAAATTTATTACTAAAAATTGAAACTTTACCTCATATTCAATTCCCCTCAAAATCATAAAGCACGGTCGATAAATACCGCTCGCCTGTGTCGGGCAATATCACTACAATACTTTTTCCTTTGTTTTCGGGCAATTTTGCCAATTGCAAAGCGACGAACACACTTGCACCCGACGAAATTCCGACCAGCAATCCTTCGGTTTTTGCTAACTCACGACTTGTGCGAATGGCATCGTCGTTGCTTACTTGAATAATTTTATCAACAACCGAAGCATCGTAAATTTTGGGAATGAAACCTGCGCCGATTCCTTGAATTTTGTGCGCGCCCGGTTTTCCGCCCGAAAGCACAGGCGAATCCGTCGGCTCAACTGCAACGATTTGAATATCGGGCTTCAATTCTTTCAGTCGCTTCCCTACTCCGCTCACCGTTCCGCCCGTGCCGACACCGGCTACAAATATGTTGATAACTCCATCAGTATCGCGCCAAATTTCTTCGGCTGTTGTGTGATAATGAATAGCAGGATTTGCCTGATTTTCAAATTGTTGCAGAATGTGCGAATTAGGTGTTTCGGATTGCAATTCTATGCTATTCGCAATTGCGCCTTTCATTCCTTCTGCGCCCGGCGTAAGTACGAGTTCCGCACCAAGTGCTTTGAGCAGATTTCGGCGTTCGAGGCTCATTGTTTCGGGCATTGTGAGTATTAAACGATAACCTTTTATTGCAGCAACGTACGCCAATCCGATGCCTGTATTTCCGCTTGTCGGCTCAATAATTACCGAGCCGGATTTCAACAAACCTTTTTTCTCGGCGTCCTCAATCATAGCAAATGCGATGCGGTCTTTCACACTTCCGAGCGGATTGAAATATTCGAGTTTGCCGATAATTCGCGCTTCGGCATTGTGAGATTTTGCAAAATTTCCCAATTCCAACAAAGGCGTGTTGCCGATTAAGTCTGTGAGTTTGCTCACTATTTTCATAATTAGTTTACAGTTTTTTCATCATTAAATAATCCTCATTATCGGCGTGGTCAATTCGTTCGCCGGTAATTTCATATCCCAATCGCTCATAAAATCGGACTGCCGGATTATTTTTTTGTACCGAAAGCGAAGTTTGCCCATATCCGCGCTCACGAAGCAAATCGAACAAACGTTCCATCATCTTATTTCCAACTGATTTTCCGCGCCATTCGGGTAAAACGGAAATAGCAAGTTCGGGCGTTTCGTTATCGATATGTCCGTATGCCGGAATGATGCGTGTCCACGCTGCGCCGATTATTTTTCCGTCTTGTTCTGCCACAACACCGCAATCGTCTTTTCCGCCAAAATCTTTGATATAAATATAAATTTCGGGGGCAAAAATTATTTCGCGTGCCGGCAATTCCTCACCGAGCGGAATATAAATTGCGTTGTACAGAAAATCCTCTAAAAAAGAATATTCCGCCGGTTGAATTTCACGGATTTTTAAATTAGTCATTGTTGTTTTATTTTGAAAAATAGCTTTTAGAGTCTATTTAAATTTTGTATAAAATTCCTCCGTAGGAGGAAAATTTGAATAACCCCGAATGTAATTCGGGGAAAACGAAAATATCAGAAACCGAACTACGTAGTAGTTCAACCCGCTTCGGGGTTGATTTTATGAGGCTTTTCACTTCCCCCGAATTACATTCGGGGTTATTCAAATTTAGCCCCTAAACGGGGCAAACTAAATTTAAACAGACCCTTAATAGCCTCAATTTTTTTATTTACCTTTCCCGTTAGGGAATATCGCTTGGTAGAAAATACGTTTTCTATCATTCTCTTGCATTCCGTAGGCGCTCGAACTTGTTCGCTTGGCTTGCCAAGAATGCGACCTGTTTGCGCTTTGGTTACAAACCTACGGCTTGCACTTTATCGGTAATATTTCAATTGCTACCGAGCGAGAATCCCTACGGGATTCAGAACTTAATAACCCTGCCTAAACGGGGCAAACTAAATTTAAACAGGCTCTTAAAATCAGATACTTATCATTCATTCAATCTGTCCCGTTAGGGACGAAATATTGGTAAAAAAAGCATTTTCCCTTAGTTTGGCGTGCCGTTAGGTACGCAATTTTTAAAAATGTCGCGTACCTACGGCACGCTGTTGTTTGGTTTTTTCTGTTTTTTACCAATATCAAATCCCTACGGGATTTGCTGTTTTTCAAACACATATCACTCTGTTGAGAATCTGTTTAAATTTGAAACACGATTCTTTGAAAAATCTTAAACAGCTTTTAAACAAACCACAAAGTTAGTGCGTTTTTTGAGAAACTGACAGTTTACAAGCCAAAAAACAACGAATCTAACAAAAAATAACAGTTCCTGCAAAAGTTTTTGAACTTTTTCCAACGCGCTTTGTTCTAATAAACATAAAGCGGTGTTTTAAGCGAAAAACAACGTAAATTCACAATAAATAAACAAACAAATAAAACCACAATTTTATGAAAACAATGTTGAAACCTCTGTTAGTTATTGCAATGTGCGCACTTCCATTCACGATTACGGCACAAGTTACAATTGGAAGCGGCAGTGCGCCGGCGGGCTATTCTTTGCTCGATTTAGACACTCGCAATGTAAAAGGCGGACTTCGACTTCCGCAGTTACAAGGCGCTGATATTGACAATTTCAGGGCTTTGGTAGAAGCCGATACTGTTGCTGCTTTGGGACGACAAGACTATGTCGAAGGTCTATTATTTTATAATATGGATACGCATTGTCTTGAATTTTGGAGCGGAACAATTTGGGAGCCACTTTGTGGCGATTCGGTTATGATGAAAATGGTGCGACACATATCAAGAGATTGGGAAGAGCCGGTTTGCTGTGATTTGGATTCGGCACTATTTAAAGTAATTTGGGATTCGATAGCCAGTTTACAACAATATATTGACACGCTCGAAACTCGAATTCATACGCTCGAAACTTTTACGGAACTGTCTGATATAACAGATTATGTTGTTTCAGACACTCGTTTGCCCGGACTTGGAGTTTCGGTTATTCGTAACGGATTTAATCATAACTTTTGGGGAACCGGTACAGTAAATGGTAGTTTGAATTTGTCTAATAACACCACGTACCGTCTGATAACAACCGGAGCGGTGGATGACCCGGCGAACGGTGTTTGTTATCCATTGACGCTGTATCAAGGCGCCCCAACGATTGGTACGCTTTGGATTCAAACAACAAGCGGCGACACATATTCATTACCTATTTATTTTGACAATACGGGTATTTATATCCAAATGACTACGTCAATGAATTTGGGGACAAATCCAACTTTTAGGTTTACACAGTCGCTTATCTTGGTTGACCCGAACTTTGGTTTTTGATAGTTTGATTTTGGTTTGCGGATTGGATAGAGCATCATTGCGGGCATAACCTACAATCTGTTGAATAATACGTCATTCCGCGCTTAACGCGTAAAAGATTCAAGCGCGGAATGACGAAAATCTCAAAATCGACAAATTGCTCATATTTATTTAACAATAATAGTTTTTCGTATTAATTTTTAAAAAAACAGCAATGAAAACAACGTATTTAGCAAGCACAATGTTGCTTCTTTCAGGAATTTGCACACTATCTGCGCAAGTAACAATCGGTTCAAACCAGTTACCACGTGTCACACTCGATGTTGTTGCCGTTAAGACCGACGGCACAACTGCCGAAGGAATTATTGCACCGCGTTTAACGCTCTCGCAACTCAAATTGGCAGATGAAAAATACCTTGCACCGCAAACAGGCGCAATTGTTTATCTGACCGATGTAACGGGCGGAACTTCTGCAAAAACCCAACACATTACGGAAGTCGGATATTATTATTTCGACGGAAATCTATGGCAAGCATTTAGTGGTGAGGATTTTACTTTGCCCGACGGAACAGCCGGACAAATATTAAGACACAACGGAACAACTTGGGAATGGGTCGACATCACAACGCTCGCTTGGGGATTGAGAGGCGACAACGCAGTAGCAGGCGATTTTCTGGGAACAACAAACGCACAGCCACTAATTTTTAAAGTAAACAACACGCACGCAGGAAGAATAAGTGTTTCAGTGACAGAGTCAACTTCATTCGGATTAAATACTTTATCCACCAACTCAGGAGTGTCCAACAATGCTTTTGGAAACAATGCGCTTAGGGATAACACAACAGGAGAACACAACAGTGCTTTTGGAAATGCTACGCTTGCGGATAATACAACAGGAAATTACAACAGTGCTTTTGGAAGCGGTGCGCTTAGACGTAACACAATAGGCGGTTACAACAATGCTTTTGGAACGAGTGCGCTTAGGGACAACACAGCAGGAACACACAACAATGCTTTTGGAAATAGTGCGCTTGCGGCTAATACAACAGGAATACGAAACAGTGCTTTTGGAACGAGCGCACTTAGGGACAACACAACAGGAGAACAAAACGCTGCTTTTGGACACAGTGCGCTTGCGGCTAATACAACAGGAGTTGACAACAATGCTTTTGGAACGAACGCGCTCCTGTCTAACACAACAGGAACGCACAACAATGCTTTTGGAAATGATGCGCTTAGGCGTAACACAACAGGAATACACAACAATGCCTTTGGAACGAGTGCGCTTACGGCTAACACAACAGGAGAACGAAACAGTGCTTTTGGAACAAGTGCGCTTAGGGATAACACAACAGGAAATTACAACAATGCTTTTGGAACGACCGCGCTTACGGCTAACACAACAGGAAATTACAACAATGCTTTTGGAACGAACGCGCTTTGGGCTAACACAAGAGGAATAGAAAACAATGCTTTTGGAAACAGTGCGCTTGCGGAGAATACAACAGGAAATTACAACAGTGCTTTTGGAAGCGGTGCGCTTACGAAGAACACAATAGGAATACAAAACAATGCTTTTGGAAGCGCTGCGCTTATGTCTAACACAACAGGAAATTTCAACAGTGCTTTTGGAAATGCTGCGCTTAGGCATAACACAACAGGAGAAAGCAACAATGCTTTTGGAAATGATGCACTTAGGACCAATACAACAGGAAAATACAACAATGCTTTTGGAAACGTCGCGCTTTGGCGTAACACAACAGGAGAAAGCAACAGTGCTTTTGGAAATGCTGCGCTTAGGGACAACACAACAGGAGCACGAAACAGTGCTTTTGGAAGCGGTGTGCTTATGAATAACACAACAGGAGAATACAACAGTGCTTTTGGAGATGCTACGCTTCTAAGTAACACAACAGGAGGGCGAAACAGTGCTTTTGGACAGAGTGCGCTTAGGGATAACACAGCAGGAAATTTTAACAGTGCTTTTGGAACGAACGCGCTTTTGGTTAATACAATAGGAAGTTTCAACGCTGCTTTTGGACACCATTCACTTGCTAGCACAACAGGAAATAATAATACTGCCATAGGATATTTAGCAGGGTCGAATCTAACTACGGGCAATAATAATGTTATGATTGGTGCGAATGTACAAGCACCTGCCGTTAATTCAAACAATACCGTAACCATTGGTACAAACGGCACTACAGCTTCTACCTATCGTATATTTGCTACCGGTTGGACAAATGCTTCCGACCGCCGTATGAAAAACAGTATTTTGCCTATCAATCAAGGACTTTCTTTTGTAATGGCACTAAAACCATCCGAATTTATCTACAACACCGATGTTACAGGTAAAAAATCGCTCGGTTTCATAGCCCAAGAAGTACAGGAAACAATGAATCAGGCAAATATTGACAGCAAAGATTATCATTTGGTACAAGAAATGGGCGAAGATATGCTCGGTATCAACGCCACCGAATTAATCCCGATACTTACCAAAGCCATTCAAGAGCAACAAGCGATGATAGATGAGCAAAAAGCGATGATGGATGAGCAAAAAACAACTATCGACGAAATGAAAGCACAAATTGAAGCATTAAGATTATTGATTGTTATGAAGTAATGTAGGTTGTTAAATTCCTCCGCAGGAGGAAAATTTGAATAAGCCCGAGTGTAACTCGGTGAAAGACAGAAAGTTCTGAATCCGAACTCCTTAGGAGTTCAACCCGCTTCGGGGTTGGTTTTGTGAGGCTTTTTCATCTCCCCCGAACTGCGTTCGGGGTTATTCAAATTTAGCCCCTGACGGGGCAAACCAAATTTTAAACAGATTCTATTGTGCTTTTTTTCTGCGTCATTCCGCGCTCGACGCGGAATCTCATAATCGGGAGATTCTTGGCAAGCTAAGCGAAACAAGTTCGAGCGGTGGGTCGAGCCCGCAATGACAAAAAAAATTAAATAATCGTTCAAAATTACTCTATTACAATCCATTCGCCACTTTTAGTATTAGCAGTACGAGAAAGTTTACCGTCTTTCTTTAATTGACGAATGTTTTTTTCAACGCCGGAAAGGCTTAAATTTACTGTTTGGGCAATTTCAGGCACGGAAATTTTCGGATTTTTAGTTATTAATTCTAAAATTATTCCCTTACTCTCTTCAACTATTCCCTTACTCTCTTCAACTATTCCCTTACTTTCTTCAATTATTCCCTTACTTATTCCCTTACCTTTTTCAATTTCTTCGTCAAAAGAAAGATTAATGTACAGCGAATTTTCAGTAAACTCGAAAATATCCTGACTGTAAATCCTCGTTATTCCGCGAATACCAAAGCCCAAACCCTCAACAAGTTCCAAATCTTTAAGGATGCGCATAAGTTCAGGGTTTCGCAAGGCAGAAACACCTTGAAAAAACTCCTCAATACTCAATTGTGGCACTAAACCGCCGTACGAACGCACTGCAAAGCGATTTTGAAAAACCTCGAAAATCGGCAACATTCCATACGAATAATCATTATGAGCAAAGGCATTTACCACGATTTCACGCAAACATTTGGCATCAACCAAACGCTTGTCGATGCGATGGGCTGCGCCTGTGAGTTTCGAGTGAGTTATATTTTCAATTTCGTACCTGTCTAAAACGCGCTGAATGGAAGTAATCAGACAGCAATTTCCGTATTCAATGGCTTTTTCGAGCAACTCAAAACGTTCGCCTGCATCATTAAAGCGGGCAAAACGTACCGAAAGTTGATTGTTGTCTGCCATCATATAAGCCAAATAATTATACTTTCCGTCTTTTGTCAAAAAGTTCAACGTTTTAGCAAAAGTTTTGTCATTCAGCGGCTTGTTGTAACGAAGATAATGGATAAACAACTCTGCAAAAGTCAAATCCTGTTCGGGTGATTCAATATTTATCAGTGATTTCGGAAAGGATTTTGTTTGAAAAGCGTGAATCATTTTTTGTGTCATCGGTTGTGCAGAATTCCCCACACGAATAAATGCACCCGATTCCGAAAGTCCTTTACTTTTAATGTAATACGGTTTCTCTGTTCCTTCTTTTACGGTAACTTTTAAAACAGTTTTGTTTTCAAAATTTTCAGCAGATATAGAAATAAACGACAAAGCACTTGGAGAAACACCAAAAATTAAGCGGTCTTTGATTTGCAGTTGAATTTTATCAATATCCGGTATGCCAATAATATCGCCATTGTCTTTTATGCCAATGTAAATGCAGCCGCCGATTGCGTTCAGAAATGCAACTGCCTCTTTTTCGAGCGAATCAGTCAGTTTTTCCTTGTATTCAACATACTCGCTTTCGGGCCTAAATACATTGACAATGTTTTGGTATTCGGACATATTTACTAATTTTTAAGCTTGAAAATTAACGACAAAGTTACAACTTTTATGTGAATTGATAAATAAGAAAATACTAAATGGCAAAAACTATTCTTTCCTAATAATCTCCCAATTACGAGATTGCGGGTCAAGCGCGGAATGACGCTAAACAGACTCTAAAAATCCACCCTTATTCCAAGATTCAACCGTTGAGGAACTATTCCTTCGTAATGGTTGGTAAAACGCCAATTCAACTGAACGGTGAGAATCCGCAAAATGTTGGTTATGCCAATTCCACCTTCGATATACGGATTTTGCAACGGACGAAGGAAATGCGGAAATATCGCCGGATTGGGAAAATCGAGTACTTCGCGATGGCGGTCGGATAAGTCGCCCACAACGACTTTGAGCGTAAGAAGTTCCCGAAAATTGAAACGCTGTATCAGCGGAATATGATTGAAAAGTATGCCGTTGAAAATAACTTCGTTGTTGAAACGAATGTATCTATCCAGTCCGAATTCGAAAAATTGCATCCGATTGAATTGATAAAAATTAATTCCTCCCGGCTCGTTACCCGGCGGAGTTTCGAGAAACGGAAACGGCACGCGCCCGAAAATCCATCCGGCTTCTGCCAAATAGTTCCAAGTGCCGAGATTGAAACGGACGTTTTGTCGTATCGAGCCGATAATTTTTCCGTAAGGCTCAATATTTCCGCCAACATTATTTCTACCAATCTCTAAAATGCTGTGAATGACTGGTTTGCGGTTTTGTATATAAATTCGTTGCAAATGGTCATCGAGTTTGCGGTCGTCGAACGAAAAGCGCGTAACAAACGTGAGCGATTGCCTTTGAATGGACGAAAGTTCCGTTCCGTTTACGCTCAAAGGCATAAAATCGGCTGAAAACAGTTCGTGAAAACGCAGAAAAGTGCGCGATTCGATATTCCTGTTCCAATCGTTCGAGTAAGAAAATGACCATTCGCGGCGCGGACTGATTTTTGCGGACGAATGAAACGAAAAAATCGTGTTTGCAATATTTTCATCTATCGGATTCCAGATATTTTCGCGCGTGATAAAATTGTTGTAATTGTAGTCAATTCGGCGATAATCGTCGGTGTAGCGGATTTCGAAAATTCGGCGTTTTTGCGTAGGCAAACGAAACTGCCCGAAAGCCGAATACTTAAACTGCCGACTTCTAAATCCGTAACCAATATATCCGCCAATCGAAACATTTTCCCACAAGCGTTCGTTTGTTCGTAGCGGAACAGTTACGCGCAAACCCTCGACATCAGTCACACGAGCAATTTTTTGCAATCGCCCCACGTCAATGTAGCCAACTTGTGCGTAACCGGTCAGCACAGCATCGGCAATCCACTTTGCCGTTCGCATAATCGGCGTGTCGTCAAGTGCTTCCATCCGACTTTGAAGCGTCTGGATGCTGTGTTCGCTTCGTGCAAAATTTTCGTGCAAAATTACGCCAACCGAATCGGAAATATTTACCACACTGCTTTGTTTTATCCAAAATTCGGTGTTGCGGTTTGCGTTCTCGGCAGCAATTATATTGTGCGATAAAGTCATTGCCAAATCGCTGGTTTTCAACTTCCAATGATTGTCCGAAAACGGTTCGAACGTTTGCCGAACAACCAAATTTTGCACATAATTTATGTTTGCTCGTCGCGGAAGCCGCGCTTCGATAAAAGTGAGCGCGAGTGAAGCGGAATCGAAACGAAGCGTTCCGTTGAACGCGAGATTGTTTTGATTTCGGCTTCGGAAACGGATTTCGTACTGCTTTCCGTTTTCAGTCAAAATACTGTCGGTCAAGAAAAAATCGTAAAAAGAATTGCCGATATTTGCCAGCGGACTGATAATGCTTTGCCCGAAAACAGCAACCGAATTGTTGTAAAAATTCAGTTCGGCGTTAATTCCGCCGAGCAATTGCGCAACAAATTGATTGGCAACATCGGAAGTTGAAAAAAGATTGCGCTGAATTTCGGTCGTTCCTCTATTTGTCTGCAAATGAATGCTTTCCGACATATAAAGCGGAACGAGCAGCAAAGTATCTTTTTCGGTCAAATTGCCTTGTTGCAATTGTTCAAAAAGTCGCCGGCTCATCGAGCGTTGTTCTACACGATTTAACAAAACCAAATCTTGCGTTGTAACTTCGGCACGAAAATCGGAAAAGCGCGTAATGTCGTTTTCGCGCCGTTGCAAGCGGATTTTCCGCAACCATTCCAAAGCCGGATTTACGCCCGGAACAACAAAAACATCGTCCAGCAAAACGTTTTGTTCCTCCATTTCGACATTAAGAAACACCGGCTCGCCCGGATTTACCGTAATTTCCCGCGTCGCATAACCAACCGACGAAAAAACGACCGTTCGCTCCTGCCCTCGCGACCGCAAAAGAAAATAACCGTCAAGATTGGTTGTTGTGCCGATTTCCGTGTTTTTGAAATAAATATTAACTGCCGAAAGCGGTGTTCTATCCTGTTTATCAACCACTTGCCCAACAACGAGCGTTTCGGCAGAAAGTGCAAAGCACGAAAGCACGAAGAAGCACGAAAGGGCGAAAGGGCGAAAGGGCGAATTTTTGTATATGAATTTTCCCATTATTCTTTTTTCCTTTCGACCATTCGTCCTTTCGACCATTCGTCTTTTCGTGCGTTAAGCGGATGAAACTCCAAAATAGTTTGCCGTAAATAATTAATATCGATGTGCGTATAAAGTTCGGTTGTGGTAATCGATTCGTGACCGAGCAGCTGCTGAATGGCGCGGAGATTTGCGCCGTTTTCGAGCAAATGCGTGGCAAACGAATGCCGAAATATGTGCGGACTCACGGTTTTTTGTATTCCGGCACGTTCGGCAGAATTTTTCACAATTTCAAAAATCATCGCGCGCGTCAGTTGTTTTCCTCGCCTGTTGAGAAAGAGAAAATCCTCGTTATCTTTCTGGATTTGAAGTAAATTGCGGTCGATTTTCCACAGTTCTATTTGCTTTATCGATTGTGGCGAAAGCGGAACGAGCCGTTGTTTATTCCCTTTTCCCTCCACAAGCATATAAGCTTCGGCAAGATAAATATTTGAAAGTTTGACATTTATCAATTCCGAAACGCGCAATCCCGAGCCGTAAAGCACTTCCAAAATGGCTTTGTTTCGCTGTCCTTCGGCTTTCGAGAGGTCAATCGCACCGATGATTTTATCCACTTCGTCGAGCGAAAGCACTTCGGGCAAATGCAAACCGATTTTCGGACTTTCCAACAATCCCGTCGGGTCATCATCTCGCTTATTGCGATAAATAAGAAAATGATAAAACGATTTTATCCCCGACAAAATCCGTGCCTGCGAACGCGGCTGAATACCCAAATTGCTGATTTCAATCAGAAAACCGCGCAAATGCTCGGTTTGCGCATTTTCCAATTTTATTTTCGCATCGTTCAGATAATCAACCAATTTGTTGAGGTCACGCTCGTAAGCCGCAATCGTATTTTTCGAAAACGATTTTTCGAGAGCGAGATATAAATTATATTGTTGTAAAATAGTCAATGTTGGAATTTTGAATGTGCAAAGATAATATTTAAATCTAAAAAAAACTGCCCAATCTCTTGGACAGTTTCTCGGTTTAACAATTATGAAACAAAATTATAACTTTACTTTTGCGGTTTGACCGCCTACTCTAACAATGGCAATGCCTCGCATATTTACCGGAATTGTATTCAATCCGTCTATTGTCACTTGACTTGTTATCATTTGTCCGAGTACGTTGTATATTTCAACCAGTTCACCGCCTTTAGCCGTAAACATAATTTGACCATTTTGAGCAAAAACATTCAATACATTTGTTTGCGGAGGAGTTGTAACATTCGTTTGTACATTCGCTCCTGCTCTCGGATTTGGAGTTCCTCTCGTAAAGTCGTTTCCAACGTTTTGCGTGTGAACATATTCGCCATCTATCATTCTGCGTTGTGCCGAAGTTGTGCTGCTCAAATTGCCCAAAACTGCCCCCCAAACAGGCACTGCGGTCAATCCATAAGGCACATAATCTTGGAAATGTGGATTTTCAACTATTGACGCTATATCAGGGAATGTAGGTCTATCACTTGTTCTGAATAAGAAAAACTTGCCATTTACCATATGTGGATTGATAATGGTGCTGACAAAATTCGGCGTAAGAAGTGGCTCACCGTTATCACCACCCAATAATTGAATTAAGAAATAATCTTCTGCCGCAATTATAGTGTTTGGCGGAAAAATGAGCGTGTTAGTAACACCAGCCGGTCCGGTTGCTGTTGCTGCTGCATATTGCAAACTCCATCCGCTAATATCGATATTCGCTTCAGTTGTATTGAAAAGTGTTACAAAACTATGAGTAAATGGCGCACCGGTATTTCCTCCACCGCCGTACACTTCAACGATAATTACATCGGGAAGTTCTGGTGAAACAGTTCCGTTCAGTACAAAACTAACTTCTTCTGCGCCGGCACTATTCAGTCTCAATGTAGCCGTGTGAGAGCCATCCGTAACAGGTGCGTAAGTAATGGTAACTGCCGTTGCTGTTAATGATTGCGCCACAGAATTCGGATTTACGCTAAACAGATTTGCATTTACGCCGTCTATTGTGATTGCGATATTTTCCGTCAAATTCATTCCGCTCACCGTGATTGTTTGAGTTGCCGTTCTACCTGCTCGTGCAAACATTTCGGGAATTTCTGTTTCCGTAACAATTATTGTCGGCGTTGTTGTCCACTCTACAATATCGTTGCTTACTCTCGGCGCAATTTGCCTGTCATCACCGAAAGGAATTGCAAATCCTGTGATATTATAAGTAACATCATCGTCTGCCGAATTTTTCAAAACTTTTCCTGTGAATGTTCCGAAATGATTGCGAACTATCATTGAGTCCTCAACTTGATAAATGTCGATATTTCCTTCTGCACCTGTTCCGAAAGTACCGCCTTCGGTAGATACATCGGTAAGTCTAACGAGTTGCGACATATATTTTTCAAAATCTGCGAGCAATTCCGCTATTGTCAATTCAATCGGTGCTACCGGTGCTCCTGCCGTTCCAACCGCCGGAGTTCTAACCGGAACTAACTGATGCAAACCGTTGAAAAGGCTATAAGTTCCGAAAATTCCGCCGCTGATAACATCGCCCTCGTTATATAAGTTTGTAACTACCGAACTTGCTGTTACATTATCAAAAATTACAAGACCGCCTGTTTCGTCTTTTATAAAGATATTTCTACCATTGCGGAATACGAATGTTACATCACCTTCAATTTTATAAACAGTTGAATTTGTAGCGGTATTTGCAGCCTTAAATGCGGCAATATTAGGTACTGCTACCGGAAAAGTGTAAGTTCTCGACGCTACTGTACTGCTAATTCCATCTTTTATGGCAATAGCATTGATAGTTGTTGTTGTAGAAACTACAATTGGCGTTCCGACAGTAAAAATCGGTGAAGTTCCATCAGGCGTTCCGCCATCGATTGTATAATGAATAGTTGCTCCTTCGGTTACAGTTGCAAGCGTTACGTTCACCGGCTCGAAATGAATTGGCAGAGGTGCGGGTGAAAATGTCGGACTTGCAACAGTAGACTCCTCAGCAAGTACTCCAACAAGAAGTACGTCGTCAAGACGATGCTCAGCAACCACTACCTGTCTAAATCTTATTCTCAAATTTTCGGTGGAAGGAATTACCCCCGAAGCAGTTACATAAGTCCAACCCGCTGTGTTTGGTAGCGGGTCGAAAGTAAGAGCAGTGTAAATTGCACCATCGGCACTAACTTCAACAGCAAAACTACTACCATCATTGTCAACCATACTTCTAATACCAAAACTAAGCACAAGGTCTTTGTGGGCACTCGTGTTAATTCCTGATATTTCAAAATGTCGTTCTACACCACCATTATTGCCTGTGCCAAAAAACACATTTCCACCACCCGAAGCAGTCGGATAACCGGTAGAAGCCTGCGTAGTTCTCACATCTACTCCACCCAGTCCTGTAAATGTTAACGTTCCACTATTTTGAAACGTGTGGTTTGCTACAAGTGTGTTACCGGACGGAGTTCCCATATTTTCGGAAAAGATTGTTTCCGCTTGTCCGAACACATTCACGCTTCCAACCAGCAAAATCGCGGTCAGAAGCAACGATTTTAATAAAGTAAGCTTTTTCATAAATACTTGTTTTTTATAGTTCAAAAATAATCAAAGTTGTTTCTATGCTAATATAACATTTTTCTCACGAATTAGTTTTCAAAGGTAGGTAGAAAAATTTTATTATCGTGCAAAAATGGTATTATTTTTTCATTAAGTTTTCAACAATTGGGCGGAATGCGTGTGATAAAAGAAAAAATCGTACTTTTGCAGATTATAAAGCACGTAGATGACGCAGATTTTTATGATTTACGCTGATAATAATTCAAATAAATAAAATCTGCGCTTATCTGTTTAATCTGCGTCATCTGCGTGCTAAAAATACTTTTGAAATTTGAAATCAACTGAACTTCTTTCACCTGCAAAAAATTTAGAATGCGGTATCGCCGCCGTCAATCACGGTGCTGATGCTGTGTACATTGGCGCGCCTTTATTCAGTGCGCGAACAAACGCAAGCAATTCGATTGAGGATATCGAACAACTTGTAAAATACGCTCATCGCTATCGCGTAAAAGTGTTTGTTGCGTTAAATACGGTGTTGACAGACAAACAATTACCCGAAGCCGAGCGATTAATTCGCCAAATTTACAACATCGGTACTGATGCGCTCATTGTTCAAGATATGGGGATTCTTGGTTTGGATTTACCACCTATCGCTTTGCACGCCAGCACACAAACCGACAATCGAACGGTAGAAAAAGTGCAGTTTTTGGAAAAAGTCGGGTTTTCGCGTGTTGTTTTGGCGCGCGAATTGCCATTGCAGGAAATCAGACATGTCTATTCGCAGACTTCCGTCGCGCTCGAAGCCTTTATTCACGGTGCGCTGTGTGTGAGTTACAGCGGTCAATGCTATGTAAGTCAGGCGGTTGTTGGTCGCAGTGCCAATCGCGGTGAATGTGCACAATTTTGCCGACTTCCGTACGATTTGGCGGATGCTGATGGCAATATTTTGTTGAAAAGTAAACATTTACTTTCGCTCAAAGATTTAAATAGGTCGGAATATCTTGAAAAAATGATGGATGCCGGCGTTTCGTCGTTCAAAATTGAGGGACGATTGAAAGATGCCGATTATGTGAAAAATGTAACGGCTTTTTATCGGAAAAAATTAGACCAAATTTTGGAGCGAAAACCCGACTATCGAAAATCGTCTGTTGGAAAAACCACTTTCTTTTTCGAACCGAATGTCGAAAAAAGTTTCAATCGAAGTTTTAGCGATTATTTAATTGAAGCACGTCAAACAGATATAATTCAGCCGGATACGCCAAAATCGATTGGTGAGAAAATCGGAGAAATAAGAAAGATAAGCCCCTCCAAACCTCCTCACAGGGGAGGCTTCTCACTGAGGCTTTCAAATGCTGAAAACCTTAATTTTCGCACTCCGTCAAATTCTCCCCCTGTGGGGGAGTTAGAGGGGGCTTCTATCAGTAACGGCGATGGTCTTTGTTTCATCAACAAACAAGGCGAATTGCAAGGATTTCGGGTGAATAAAGTTGAAAACGGATTTGTTTTTCCTGCCGAAATGCCTGATTTGGATGTCGGAACAGTGATTTATCGCAATTTCGATTTTGAGTTTGATAAAATGCTGAAACAAAAAACTTCGGAACGAAAAATCGGCGTGGACATTCTTTTTTCCGAAATAGAAAACGGTTTTTCCATTCGACTGACCGATGAGGAAAATATCGTGGTTGATTTTGAAATCAAGCACAAAGGCACGAAAGCACGAAAGGTCGAAGGAGCTTTTGAAAACATAAAAACGCAACTTTCTAAACTTGGAAATACGATTTACGAAGCTCGCTCGGTAGAAATTGAGACAAAAGAAATATATTTTTTCCCCAATTCACTTTTGAATGAATGGCGCAGGCAAGCCATCGAAAAATTGGACGAAATCAGAGCAGAAAATTACACCTGCGAATTGCGAAAACCAAGCGACAAAACGGCGCGTTTTCCGCAAAAAACTTTGACTTATCTCGGCAATGTAACAAACAAACGTGCCGAAGCATTTTATCAAAAACACGGCGTTGAGCATATTGAAAAAGGTTTTGAACTACAATCGCAAACCGATGTTCCGCTGATGTTTTGCAAGCATTGCATCAAATTCACATTCGGTTGGTGTCCGAAACAAAGCGGAAAATCCGCGCCGAAAGAGCTGTTATTTTTGAAAAATAAAAATCGAAGTTTCGAGTTGATTTTCGATTGTGAAAAGTGTGAAATGCAAGTTAGAGTGTAGATTTCTTTTGATTTTTCAACAAAACAACCTAATTTATTCCCAACTCTTGATTCGTATAAATTACTTATCTTTGTGGTTTTTAAAAAATAAAAGTTTTAAAATTGCGTTATAACATTTATTGATTTCAAAAATGCGCATAGCAAACCGAAATATCTCACTTTTATTCATTCTACTCATTTTTCCGCTTGTTTTGAGCGCGCAAAATCGAGTGCGCATTTTTGGCTATGTTATCGACACGAATAATCGGGGGATTGAATTTGCAAATGTGCATTTAGAAGGCACAACGCACGGAACAAGCACAAATCGCAACGGTTTTTACGAGATTAACGCCGAAATCGGCGACTCGGCAACGCTCGTTTTTTCGATGCTTGGATACGAAACACGGAAATTCGTTATTTACCCCACGCAACGCGTACTTCAAATTTCCATAGAAATGCAAAGTTTGGCAATCGATATGGATGGCATTGAAATAGTTGCACGGCGCATTCAAACTTCTACAATGGAAACACTCGACCCGTCGCGAGTGCGCTTGATGCCGAATGTTGGAGGCGGAATAGAATCATTTTTCATCACTTTTACCGGCGTAACGATGAGCAACGAATTGAGTTCGCAATACAGCGTGCGAGGCGGAAGTTTTATCGAAAACTTGGTGTATGTCAATGGAATAGAAATTTACCGACCGCTTTTGATTCGCGCCGGACAACAAGAAGGATTGAGTTTTATCAATCCCGATATGGTGGAACGAGTTGAATTTTCGTCGGGCGGATTTGATGCCCGATTTGGCGACAGAATGTCGTCAGTGTTGGATGTCCGTTACCGACGACCGACAAGAAATGAAGCAAGTGTTTCCGTTGGTTTGCTCGGTGCTTCGGCTTATTTTGGGAATGTGAGCCGAAACGAAAAATTTACGCAAATGCACGGATTTCGTTACAGAACAACGACTTACCTGCTCGGAACGCTCGACACGCAAGCCGAATATATGCCGAACTTTCTTGATTATCAAACTTTTATGACTTACCGGTTTAATCCCGAATGGGAATTGACTTTTCTTGGAAATTTTGCGCAAAATTCCTATCAATTTATTCCCGTGATGCGCGAAACTCGATTTGGAACGAATACTACTGCTCGTCGATTGCTTGTTCATTTCGACGGTCAAGGGAAAGATTTATTTCGCACATCGTTTGGTGCGCTGACTTTAAATCATACGCCGAATCCAAATACACGATTAAGTTTATTCGCTTCGGCTTTTCACACCAACGAGCGCGAAACATACGACATCACCGGCGCGTACACTTTGGGTGAAGTAAGACAGGATTTGGACGGGGAAATACGCGAAGGCGCAGTTTTGGGCGTTGGATTGTATCACGAACACGCGCGTAACCGTTTGAGAGCCACCGTTGGAAGTTTCGGACATCGAGGCGAACATACTGTTAGCGGACACAATATTAAATGGGGCATTACGGGACAAATCGAACACATAAACGACCGAATAAGCGAATGGGAATGGCGCGATTCGGTTGGTTATTCGCTTCCGCACACCGGCGACCGTTTGGAATTGTACTACAATATGCGGTCGAATCACACGATGCAATCGTTTCGTACAAGTGCTTTTATTCAAGATACTTACAGACTGTCAACGAATGCGGGCAGATTTTCGTTTACGGGCGGCGTGCGTGCGGCTTTTTGGACTTTTAATAATGAATTGATTGTCAGTCCGCGCGCTTCGATGTCGTTTGTTCCGTATTGGGAAAGAGATTTCAGTTTCCGTTTCGCCACCGGTGTTTATTATCAAGCACCTTTTTTCAAAGAATTGCGCGATACCATTACCGATGCATTTGGAAACGTGAATGTACATTTGAACAATAATATAAGGTCGCAACGTTCGCTTCATTTTGTACTTGGCGGCGACCATTATTTTCGCAGTTGGGGACGACCGTTTAAGTTCACAACCGAAACATACCTGAAACTCGCCGACCGTGTAATCACTTATTCTGTTGATAATGTGCGTGTTCGATATTCGGGGCGAAACGATGCCATTGCTTATGCGGCAGGCGTTGATTTTAAACTTTTCGGCGAGCTTGTTCCCGGCACCGATTCGTGGATAAATTTTTCGCTGATGCGTTCGAGAGAAAAAATCATTGAGGAAACCGCCGGAGGAAATCCCGGTTGGGTTTCCAGACCGAACGAACATCGCTACTCGTTTTCGATGCTTTTTCAAGATTACTTGCCGACAAATCCGAGTTATCGAGTTCATTTGAAATTCATTTGGAACGACGGTTTGCCGTTCGGCGTTCCGCGCAGTATCGAGCATCGCGCCATTGCGCGTATGGGAAGTTACAGGCGAGTTGATATTGGTGCTTCGCGCGGTTTGCAAACAGGAAAAGACCCGATTATGAGCCGACCGTTTTTCAAGCACGTAGAGAATATTTGGTTTAATTTTGAGATTTTCAATCTCTTTGACGAGAGCAACGAAAACTCAATGATGTGGATAAACGATATTCAAAACCAAAGTTGGGCAGTTCCGAATTATCTCATCGGACGGCAATTTAATTTTAGAATAGTGGTGGATTTTAGATAGTTTTATAAAACAGCAAATAAACAAACAAATTAACGTTAAAAATCAAAGATTTTTTGTATTTTTGCACGGTTCTTGTAGGAAAATGAATTTTATGGAAAAGACTCTTGTCATATTAAAACCAAGCGCAATTCAACGTGAATTGGCAGGCGAAATTATTACCCGCTTCGAACGAAGAGGTTTGCGTTTGTGCGGAATAAAAATGATGCAGCTGGACGATGAAATCCTGTCCGAACATTATGCGCACGTTAGCAATCGACCATTTTTCCAACAACTTAAAGACGCTATGATAATAACTCCGGTTGTTGTGTCTTGTTGGGAAGGACTTGATGCAGTAAGTGTAGTTCGCAATATGACCGGTGCAACAGTCTGTCGAAATGCTACGCCCGGAACTATCCGCGGCGATTTCGGTATGAGCAATCAAGAAAATATTATTCACACTTCCGATTCGGTTGAAAATGCCGAAATTGAACTAAACCGCTTCTTTAAAAAAGAGGAGATTTTTGATTATAAAAAAGCTTGTTTCGATTTTCTGTACGCACGCGACGAAATCAAGCGTTAAATTTTTGAATTTCAGAATATTATGTATAAAATTTTTCCAATATTATCGTTTTTTTTAGCAACAAGTACTTTCAGCCTTTCAGCAAAATCAGAAAGTTATTATTCCAACTTCAACGTTGACCAACTCTTGCAAGATTATTTCGATTACAGGCATATTTTTGACTCTATCAATGCTGCTCATCGATTTTTCTTGGATGATTATCACAACAACAATTTTTCAAATATTCCGGCGAACGACATACATATGAATATATGGACAAGAGAAAGGTTGAATCCGTATCGAATGTCGGTTACTTGTTTTCCGGATTCTATAAAAATTGATTGCTCCGAGTTTGTTTTGCCAGTTCCGGGACGAGTAACTTCTCGTTTTGGCGTTCGGCGCGGTCGTTTTCATTTTGGAACAGACCTTGCGCTTCGCACTGGCGACCCGGTGCGAGCTGCTTTTTCGGGAAAAGTTCGCATTATTGATTTTGAACGGCGCGGATTTGGGCATTATGTTGTTATACGCCACGATAATGGATTTGAAACCGTTTACGCTCATTTGTCGCGTGTGTTGGTTGAACACGACCAGTTTGTAACCGCCGGCGATACCATCGCACTGGGCGGAAGTAGCGGTCGTTCTACCGGTCCACACTTGCATTTTGAAATTCGTTATCTCGGCAATGCCATTAATCCCGAAAATATAATCGATTTCAGCACCGGAACTTTGCGAAACGATTATTATGTGATGACTCGAACAGGCACTTTTGCTTATCGCGCCGAGGTTGCAGCTTTGCAAGCAGCGCAATATGTAACCGTGCGAAGTGGCGATACGTTGGGACATATCGCACGGCGCAACGGAACTACGGTGCAACGACTTTGCCAACTGAACGGCATTACGCCAAGAACAATTATTCGACCCGGACAAAGATTGAGAGTGAGGTAAAAAACATTTGGTGATTTGGAAAACAAAAACTATCTTTGCTTCAAAACTAAGAATTATGATACGCACAATTTATACTCCAAACAACAACACAATTATTTTTCCAATACCCGAAAAATATATTGGTAAGACATTGGAAATAAGTGTTTTTCCTGTTGCGGAGATTTCTGTTAAAAATAAAAAAACAGAGTTACCTGCTTCGGAAGATGCTTCGTTTGGCGCGTGGAAAGATATGGATAAATCAGACCTTGAAATTTGCGCCGAAATTAAAAGTAGTCGTAGTTTTGGGAAAAGAGAGATAGTATTATGATACAGTATCTTTTGGATACAAATATTTGTGTGTTTTACTTACGCGGAAAACTGAGTTTCAACCAAGTGTTGACAAACAATTGGCGTTCAATTTGTTGTATTTCTGAAATTACAGTTTTGGAGCTGTATTATGGTGCAAAAAACAGCAATAATCCCGAAAAACATCGCCAAGCAGTTGATTTTTTTCTCGAAAACATAATTGTGTTGCCTGTTTCAAGTTGTACGGCAATGTACGCCCAAAACAAAGTGTATTTTTGTAAAATGGGCAAACCTTTGCACGATGAATTTGATTTAATAATCGGAAGCACAGCAACAGCCAATCATTTGACATTAGTAACCGATAATGTGAAACATTTTAAAGATTTTCCAAGCTTAAAAATTGAAAATTGGGCTGAAAAACTTCCATAATGCAGTAATTAATAAGTTGCAACGACGTAAAAAAGGAATTTTTATGAAAAAAATATTTTTCACACTGCTTATTCTATCAGCATTTTTTGCTTGCCAAAATAATCGTGAAACATTTACAATCAAGGGCGTTGTTGAAAATGCACAAGGCAAAACAATCATACTTGAACATATCGGACTTGCCGAAACCGTTGCTTTGGATTCGATGGTGATTTCAAAGAACGGAAAATTCTCTTTCAATGCGAACAGACCTGATTATCCGGATTTCTATCGTCTTCGCATTCAAAACAGACTTGTTTTTTTTGTTGTAGATTCTACCGAGACAATCACTGTGAACGCGAATTTCGAAAATTTTTCGACCGAATATTCGATTAAAAATTCGCCTCAATCTGAGCTAATACAAAAGCTGCGAATTTCAGTTATCAACATTCAAAATAAGGTAAACGCGCTTAACGAAATTACCAACCAAGACGAACAAACAGCAAAAACTGCCGAGATAGAACAAATGCTCGAACAACACAGAATGATGGCTCGCGAGCTTATTTTGGAAAATCCACGCTCGAATGTTGCCTATTTTGCTTTGTACCAAACAATAAATGGTTTTTATATTTTTTCGCCTTTCGTCAGCGAGGATTTTCGTTATTGGGCGGCGGTTGCAACGAGTTATCACGCTTTTATGCCAAACAACGAGCGAAGCCAAAATCTGTATGATTTTGTAATGGAAGCCTTGCAAGAGCGGCGATTATTGCAACAGCAAGATGTTTGGAATGAGCTGATTGAAACCGAAGGCAGAGATTATATCGATATTATTTTGCCCAACAGACGCGGAGTGGAACAAAGACTTTCGGACTTGCGAGGCAAGGTGATTTTGATTGATTTTTCGGCTTACGAAATTGCAGGAAGCATTGATTATACTTTCGCTTTGCGCGATTTGCACACGAAATACAACCATCGCGGATTTGAGATATTCCAGATTTCGCTCGACCGTAACCGCTTGTTTTGGGAAAATTCCGTTGAAGCCATTCCTTGGATTGCCGTGCGCGACGAAACCGGTACGTTTGCGCAACGATACAACATCAGCCAAATTCCAACCACTTTCCTGATGGACAGAGAAATGAATATCGTTGCTCGCGATTTGACTTTCGGTGAATTAGACAGAGAAATTGACAGGTTGCTTCGTCGTTAAAACCACTGCGCAATTCTTTCCATAACAACCGAAACTGCTTCTGAAAGCGCACTCCTGCCCGATTGTTCTTGATTTATGGCGATGCCTCTTTGCGAAAATTGGTCTTGAAAAACGGATTTTTCTCGGCGCGTGTTTATCAAATTCACTTCCACATCGGCAAAGCACTCTGAATTTCGCTAAATTCGGGGTGCTTTTACTTTTGCACCGGACTAAAATCTGCGGTTTATAAGTTGTAGTTTTTCAAAGACTTGAAAACTCATTTTGAAAATCAACTCCCGATTTTCAAAAGTGGAAGTCAAAAAACAAATAGATATTCAGGCAAGACGGACATCTCACTCCACACAAAAAGTAGTTTGATTGATTTACTTTTATCAACAACCAATCAGTTATTGATAAAAGTAAACACATATTTTCTGCACATAAACAACCAACTTTCCGACCCCGACAAAATTAGTTTGGAGTTAATTTGTGCAGAAAGAAAGTTAAAGTTAGAGCAAGGATATAGTGGCTTCTGATTTTTCCATTGTAAACCGCTTTGTTGCGGTGTGTACTCTCGTGTACCTACAATGGATTTATAAGCCGATTTAAAGGTATGTTAGCAAGCGGGAAAGGCACACCGTTTTTTTGTTGTGCCTGACAAACTCAATGCAATATGAAACGAGGACGACCAAGAAAAGCAGCACCACGACAAGACAGTAACGATATGTTTTCAGTAGAAGCCACTATAAATGAAAACACAAAAGTAGTTTCAGAAAATGCTTTGCCTATTGAAATTGAATTTTACAGCGAGGGTAAACATCGTTGCTCGCTCGTTATCCCTATTTCAAAGGAAACGCTATTAAGAACAAAGAGGCTAAAACTACAAGTTGAAATTTAAGCAGGTTTTGTACAGTTGAAAATAAACTGTATCTTTGTATCGAAATAATGCCGAAAGGTATTGTTTTAATGCAACAAAAGCACTTCAAGAAATAGAGATTTTTTGAGTGCTTTTTCTTTATTTGAAATTATCTCGCCAAAAAGTCGCCAAAATCAGAACAGAAAAAACGCTAACAATCTTATTTTTAGACTATTAGCGTTTTCTTTTGCGGTATGGACGGGACTCGAACCCGCGACCCCCTGCGTGACAGGCAGGTATTCTAACCAACTGAACTACCACACCATTTTTTTGTTGTTGCAACTTCTCTCAATTGCGGTGCAAAGATAAAGCCAAAATTTCATTTCTGCAAGTGTTTTTGAAAATATTTTTAAAACAACTTGCAAGTTTTTGATTATCAAAATATTTGCAAAATCAATCATTTCTTGACATCGCCAAATTTTCTTGCCAAATTCTCACAATATCATCGGGAATTCGAGGAACAAGCATCGCGTCGGTGTGCAGTTCGTTGTAAATCGAAAGCAATTTATCGGGATTTTCAATAGCGTACATCAACATTTCGTGTCCGCCAATTTCAAATATATAGTTGTATATGTGAAAACCCAGATTGTAAGTAACAGTAGGGCGATGTGCGTATGAAGTAATATCGTGAGGATAAAATTTTCGCATTCTCTCTTGAGCAATATCGTGAAAACTTTCTTGAAATATCAAAAACGGCATTTAAATGTTAATCATTTGGTTTGTCGAACCGAAAACAGAATCAAGATAATGCTTTATGTTACAACAATTTAGCTATGTTGATTATTGTTTATAAAAAGAAAAACAACATAAAAAGTTTCAAGATTGCAAAACTGAAATTCAGTATTGAACTTGAAAACGAAATTATCAAAGAAATAGTCGCCTTATGTGGCGGAAATCCGAACAAAGCAATACAGCTATTTGGATATGATTAAGGTTTCGAACACGGATGGTCCCTGCAGTTATGAAAATCTCGGCTTTTCAAGCCGATTTGTCAAAAATTATAGGCTAACCCAACTCGTGGAGTGAAAGGATTTAGGCTTACTCCCGAACCAACCATAAAAATGATTTTCGTTTCAAAACTAAGTGTCCACGTTTTGGAAAGTTGAAAATCTACGCCAGCACCTGCGTTAAATGTGAAATTACCCCTGCTTCTAACTTCCGACCAAGCCGTATGTATATTAGCACCTCCTCCACTCACAGTATATTTAAATTCGGCATAACCTAATCCCACCAATGGATACAATGCTATCTTATCGGATAGTGAAAAAAGATAATGCTCATTCACATTGAAAGTCCAACCATCAAACCTGTTACCCCTGTTTTGGTCTGAAAAATACGAAAAAGAGCCTTCTATACGAATAGGGTCGGCTACATTGTGTTGAAACTTCACTCCAAAACCGACTACCATAGGAAGTTGGGGCATACTCACAGAATCTGCACCTAACAAATTAGCTCCAATCGCATTTCTGTCACGAGTTAAAATCGGGTTGTTTGTTCTGCTTTCTGTATCTCTGCCTGAAACAGGTTTTCGGCAAGCACTCGGTCTATCAGTGAACGTTCGAGAACAACGTATCCGTCTGTATTTACAATAACGGAACTGAAAATTTCGCGCACAATTTCATTGACGTGCCTTTCGGCATTTCCTGCGGGGTCGAACACTGCAACTCGTTGATTTTCTGCCATTGCTGTTGTACTTAAAAATAACGCAACGGCGATTGTAAAAATGTTTTTTCTCATTTGTTTCATTTTTTGTGTTTGTAATTATTTTTATTTTTGTTTCTCAATTTTTGACATAAAAAAAGACCGTGAGCTTCCGCTTACAGTCTCCAAAGGTCTTCGACTACCCACCAATCCAATAATGAAAGCCCACGATTCCTCGCGAGCGTTCACGCTTCCATTTGGATACCATTTGTCAAACAATCTTTTTCGGGCAAAATTTTTTCCATTTCAAAACGGTAGCCGTCATCTATATCTTCACAATGATATGGGTTTTGCAAATTCAAAATTGCCAGATTTATAACCGTCTATTGTTCCGTGTTTTTTTGCATATTCGCTCATAGAGCGTTTGTCTTCCAATACCATTTTGAAAAACTGCGATTTTGATTGTGTTTGCTTTGTAGTTTCCATAATCATATTGTTTTATTTTGCAAAGATATGAAAAGTTTTGATTAATACTTGCGCAAAAATTCGTAAATTTGCGCATTTTTGTGTCGTTTGCTTCTGAGCAGGCTTTTTTTGAAATTGAAAACAACAGTTATTTATGGAAAACGTATCCGCAAAACCAAAAAAAGGTTTCTTTTATTTTGTAGAAAAAGGTGGCAACGCTCTGCCCGACCCGGCGATTTTATTTGCATTGTTTTGTGTCGGCGTTCTTTTATTATCGCTACTCGGCTCACTTTTAGGATGGAGTGGTGCGCATCCTGCAACCGGCGACCCAATCGGCGTTCAAAGTTTGGCTTCGAGAGATGGACTTCATTGGATTATTCTCGAAACAGTTAGAAATTACACAAGTTTTGCACCGCTCGGTATTGTGTTGGTTGCTTTGCTTGGTATCGGAATTGCCGAAAACAGTGGATTGATAAAATCTGCAATTAATGCGATGTTGGCAAAAGCCCCGCCGAAATTTGTTACAATTATGATTGTTTTCGCAGGACTTCTTTCTAACGTAGCATCGGATTTGGGCTATATCTTGATTATTCCGTTGGCGGGAACAATTTTTCACTCGCTCGGCAGAAATCCGCTTGCAGGAATGGCGGCGGCGTTTGCAGGTGTGAGCGGCGGTTTTAGTGCAAACATTCTCATAAGCACGCAAGACCCGCTTTTGGCAGGACTTTCGACCGCAGCCGCCCAAATTCTCGACCCTAATTACGAAGTGTCGGTAATGGCAAACTACTATTTTATGGCGGTTTCTACAATTATGATTGCAGCATTAGTTACAATAGTAACCGTGAAATGGATAGAGCCTCGTTTGGGAAAATATACGGGCGATGTGCCTCGTGAAGAAATGGAAAAACCTACGGCTTTGGAGAGAAAAGGACTAAAACGTGCCGGCTGGGTTTGTTTGGCTTGGGTTGCGATTATAATAGCAGGTTTTTTATTCCCTTGGGGCGACGGTATTTTGCGCGGAGCGGATGGAAAAGTGATAACAACGCCTGTATTAAGAGGATTTATCACAATTTTGTTTGTGATTGCGGTAACTGCCGGAGCGGTGTATGGCTTTACGGTTGGCAAATATAAAAAATATGCCGATATTATCGGTGGAATGAACGACAGTATCAAAACACTTGCATCGTATCTGGTTTTGGTGTTTTTCTGTGCGCAATTTGTGGCGTGGTTTGATTGGAGTAATTTAGGATTATTGCTCGCAATTAACGGAGCAACTTTCTTGCAAGAAGTTAATCTGCACTGGATTCCTTTGTTCATTCTTTTTATATTGTTCACAGGATTCATCAATCTTTTTATGGGAAGTGCTTCGGCAAAATGGGCAATTATGGGACCGATATTTATTCCTATTTTTATGCTTTTGGGTTATTCGCCCGAACTTTCGCAAGCCGTGTTTCGCGTGGGCGACAGCATTACCAATATCATCACGCCGATGATGGCTTATTTTGCATTAGTGATTGTTTATTTCCAAAAATACGATAAAAAAGCCGGTATCGGAACAATTATCGCAACTATGATGCCTTATTCAATTGCCTTGTTTATTGGTTGGACATTGTTGCTTATCGTTTGGATTTTTCTTGAATTGCCGTTAGGACCGGGCGTTTCGATGTTTTATGAAATGGGTGCGCAGATTATTCCAAATTGATGATAACTAAATCAAACTTGCATAAAAGGAAAATGAACAAAAACATGGCAAAAAAACAACCCGAAATTCGCTTGTACTCAGACGTTTGTTCGTTGATAGAGAATACAAAACAACGCGTTGCAACTACTGTCAATGCAGAAGTTTGTATGCTTCATTGGCAAATCGGCGTGAGAATAAAAGATGATGTTTTGTTCAATCAACGTGCAGAATACGGCAAGCAAGTGATTAAAAATCTTGCTGAAAAACTGACCGAAAGATACGGCAAAGGTTGGAGTTTTTATAAACTTCAACATTGTGTACGCAGTGCGTACACTTTTTCGGAGGAGCAAATTGTGTACGCACTGCGTACACAATTGACCTGGACACATTTGCGAACATTAATGAGCATTGACGACCAACTGAAACGTGATTTTTATATAGAAATGTGTCGTTTAGAACATTGGGATACACGCACATTGGACAAAAAAATAGACTCGCAACTTTACGAACTTACGGCACTAAGCCGAAAACCTGAGGAAGTTATAGCGCAGGAGTTAGCACAAATACGCGATACAAATTCGCTTACTCCCGATGTGGTTTTCCGTAGTGGTTATTTCCTTGATATGCTCGGACTTACGGATATTTACAGTGAAAAAGATTTGGAAAACGCAGTTCTTGTTCAACTTCAATCGTTTATCAAAGAATTGGGCAATGATTTTGCTTTTCTCGACCGTCAGAAACGCATTACGGTTGATGCTGTTGATTATAGAATTGATTTGCTTTTTTATCACAGAAGTTTGCGCCGATTGGTTGCCATTGATTTAAAATTAGGCAAATTCAAACCCGAACACGAAGGTCAAATGTTGCTGTATCTCAGATATTTGAATAAAAACGAACGCAAAGAAGGCGAGGAATCACCGATAGGTTTGATACTTTGTAGCGAAGGAAATACCGAACACATTGAGTATCTGATGTTAGAGGACAGCAATATAAAAGTGGCGCAATATTACACGCAACTTCCTGATAAAAAACTGCTAAGCGAAAAATTGCAACGCGCCATTGCCATTGCAAGGGAAAATTATGCAAAAAAATAAAGCAAAAAATGGATTACAAACTAATTGAAAGAGAACAAATTATCGTTGGCGGGATTTCCGTAGAAACGCAGTACGAAAACAACAACAAAGACAGAAAAAGGCTGTTTGACGATTTTCGCGGTGAAAAAATGGAGTTGTTGAGCAAGTACGCAAAAAATCCGAACGAATTTTATTGCGCAACTTGGCTCACAGGCGTTGGCGAAAATTTTTTCTATTTGCTCAGTCAAGAAATTGCCGACGAAGCAAGCGGTTTTGAAACCCAAACAATTCCTGCGGGATTGTACGCTTGCGCTAAATTTCCAAAAAACAACAACGATACATTGCAAGCGTGGATAGATTTTTACGAAAAAATTGACGCCGACAAATCAAAAACAGGATACAGAGCAACAGGAGCAGACAGTGCTTATCCGCATTTTGAGCGTTATCCAAACGGTTTAGACGGCGATTACGAACTGTGGATTTCATTAGAAAAAGATGTATAAAAGAATTTGAAAAAACTACGCTCCTCCGTAGGAGGAAAATTTGAATAACCCCGAATGAAATTCGGGGAAAACAAAAAACGATATTATGACACAATCAAAAAAAGGTTTTTTCTACTACGTAGAAAAAGGAGGAAATGCCTTGCCTCATCCCGCTTTATTGTTTGGGATTTTTGCACTTACGGTGCTTGTACTTTCTGCCATTGGCGGACTTTTGGGTTGGCACGGCGCGCATCCTGCCACAGGCGAACAAGTTGATGTTGTTAATCTGATGTCGCGCGATGGACTTCACCGCATTCTGCTTGGAATGGTAACAAACTATACAAGTTTTGCACCGCTCGGCGTTGTGATGGTGGCGATGCTCGGAATCGGCATCGTGGAAACAAGTGGATTGATACGAGCCGCCATTAACGGAATGTTGGTCAAAACACCTGCAAGAGCCATTACTTTTATGGTTGTTTTCACGGCGGTAATCTCAAATGTGGCAGGCGATTTAGGATATGTGCTGATTATTCCGCTCGCAGGCGTTATTTTCCACTCGCTTGGCAGACACCCAATTGTGGGAATGTCGGCGGCGTTTGCAGGCGTGAGCGGCGGTTTCAGTGCCAATATTTTCATTAACAGCCTCGACCCGCTTTTGGCAGGACTTTCTATGGAAGCGGCACAGATTATCGACCCTTATTATGTTGTTCTGCCAACGGCAAACTATTATTTTATGGCAATTTCTACCTTTCTGATTTCGATAGTCGGCACGATAGTAACCATAAAATGGACTGAGCCTCGTTTGGGAAAATACACAGGCGACGTTCCGCGCGAGGAAATTGCACAGCCAACCGCTTTGGAAAAAAAGGGTTTGCGTAATGCCGGATTGCTTTTCTTGGCTTGGTTTGTTGTTTTGGCAATCGGCTTGATTCCCGAAGAGGGCATTTTGCGCGGACCGGTTGAATTAGAAGATGGAACGATAAAATATACCGGTTTACTCAATTCGCCTGCTTTGGTGGGAATAGTTGGGTTGTTACTTTTGATAACACTTTCTCTCGGAGTTGTTTACGGCTTTACGGTGGGCAAATTCAAAAAAGCAGCAGATGTTATTTTTGGAATGAATGATAGTATGAAAATGCTTGCAACTTACCTTGTTTTGGTGTTTTTTGCAGCGCAATTTGTGGCGTGGTTTCGTTGGAGTAATCTCGGATTGCTGCTTGCTATAAACGGTGCTGAATTTTTGCAAGAAGCCAATACTTATTTAGAGTTACCTCCCAGAATTTTTTTAATTGTTTTGGTAATTATTTTCATAATATTCACCGCATTCACGAATTTTCTTATGGGAAGTGCTTCGGCAAAATGGGCAATTATGGCACCGATTTTCGTGCCGATTTTTATGTTTTTGGGATATTCGCCCGAACTTGCCCAAGCCGTTTTCCGTGTTGGCGACAGCATTACTAACGTCATTTCGCCAATGATGAGTTTCTTTGCGCTGATAATTGTTTATTATCAAAAGTACGACAAAAATGCCGGTATCGGAACGATTGTTGCAACGATGTTGCCGTTTTCGATAGCCTTTTTCATTGCTTGGACGGCGATGTTAATTGTCTGGATTTTGTTTGAAATTCCATTAGGACCGGGAGTTTCATTGTTTTATGGAGGATAATTTTTTTAAGTGTGTTAGCAAATAAAAACCGACAAGATTAACACTTGTCGGTTTTTGTTTGTTTTCTATTCTACATTCTATCTTATAATTATCCTGCCTGCTTGCGACGAATGTATTCGCCTGCCGTTCATTACGCTTACGCGGTAAATATAAATGCCCGGCGATATTCGTCCGCCTCCTGTGTCCCAAGTTATTATCGGCGAATTTTCTTGCGTTCTTGTCCAAATAAGCCTGCCCGTCAAATCGTACACATCCACCGTCATACTGATAATCTCGTCTGCCCTATCGTGATTTACCATTATGTGTACTTGGTCGCCGGCTCTTGCCGGATTTGGAGCAGCGATTACCGAAAAAATTTCGGGACGTAAATCTCTTACCACTTCAAAATCCAAATATTCAACCGTAGAAACATTGTGCAAATTCCAAACTCTGAACATCAGCGTATGACGACCTTCGAGAAGTTCGGGGAGCTGAAAATTTACCGTTCCTTCTTGGTAACTTCCCAGTCGCGCTTGGTAGTGGTCGTTCAATGGAAACGAATGGTTGCCTATCCGAAGCATAATGTCGTGTCCGGGCGCAGGACTTGATGTGTTGATTCCGTGTATGTCAGAAACGTGCGCTGTGAAAATGGGCGTTTGATGTACTCTATCTCCCGAAACAAAGTTGGGGTGATTTAGGTACATTCTAACATTTGGTCCAATGGTTGCGAGCGTAACAGTATCATCGCTTCCTCCGATATAAAAATGCTCGCAATGCCCTTGCGCTTCTTCAAAAACATTTTCACTGTTCCTTTCACTGCTCCACGCATTGAATATCATTCGCCCTGTTCCGTAATTGTATCTAATTGAGCGCGGTACGATAAATGTAAAATTAAACTCGCCGTTTTTAACCTCTGCCGTTCCTCTGAACAAAGTATTCGGACGGTCGCGGAATCGGCGGTTATTAACCAGCGTTGTTATTTCTTCTTCTTTATCAAATACGACAATTTGCACTATTCCGTTAAAATGACTTACTTTATTGCCATTACTATCAACAATAGTTCCTTTTATGGTGTTACGCGACAATGCACGCAAAGTATCCATGCCCACAACAGTACTTCTGTCAATGGTATCTCCGTTTATTGATGTTGTCAATATTCTGTACTGATTTGGCTGCTGTAATCTTACTGCCGGACAGCCGAAATAGACATATTTCAGTCTGTTGTTATGCGTTCCCAAAGAAGCTGCATTTTTCGCTTTCATCACGGCTTGACCGATGGATGTATTGTTAGAAAATAATGCATCGGCAAAACGCTGCATCAATTCAGTATTCGAAGAGCTAAACACCACACGAGTAGCCGAAAAAGAACCTATGCCGCCGCCGAGTGGATTGAGGACAATTGCTTCGCCACCAGAAGTATAGTGGTCGTCAAACTGTGAGAAATTACACGTTCCTGCTGCAAACAAAGGCAAGTGTCTATTCCGAAGTGCATTGATATCTCTGACTGAAAAAATTTGCGCTTCTGACCAGTTATTCGGACCGGCATGTCCCAAATAACATACGAAAAGCGTACCGGAGCGAAGTAAATTCTGAAAACGATTTACAGCATCGGGAAAACGTACTCCGCTCGCATTTGTTTCTCGATTGTGAGCATCTAAGAATATCTTATTCGCATGATAAGAAGGATTTATGCTAGAAACTCTATTGGCAATTCTATCTATATCAGGCAAAAATCCCTCGCGTCTGTCTCTATTATCGTCGGGAGGACTCTGTCTTTCTTTATCGCTTATAAAAGTCAATTGATTTTTCCAACCACCGTTGTTTTCGTTTCGCATATAACGTATTGTTTTATCCACAACTCCTTCAGCTTCTGCCAATGTTGTTACCGGAAAACGTCCGACAGCAATATCAAGATTGTCCCTACTTTCCCAGCCAGGTCTTCCTTTTCCATCTTCCATTAAAGCGAAATAATCATCGGTAACGTAAGATGAGTCACTCCACGAATCGACCGACTGATAAGTCATAACTAAATTATAACCCGAGCTTGGAAGTATTCCGCGATTATCAAACGAGCCTTTGCCGAACAAAAGCAAGTATCGTAACGGCTCAACACCGCTTTGTACAGCACGGTCGTAAAACATTTTTGCTGCCCAGCGATAAGCGGTTGCATCAGGCGTTCCCGACGAAAATTCGTTATAAACTTGCTCGGTAGTAACAACTGCTACACGCAAACCGTTGATTTCACGGTGCGCCTCTGCCAAATCTTCTGCTGCAGTTAAAAATAGCGGATGTGTAATAATGAGATAATCGATATGACCAATGCCGTGAATGTTTTGATTGGGAACGGTTCCTTGCACTAATGTAGCCTGCGGAATACTTGCCACATTGCCCATATCTATTGCCACATACGATTTAACTTGCGAAGCCGCATCTATGAATGACAAATTCGTATTAGTTCTCGTTACCGACATTTGTCTTACATTTGCGTTGTCGCTTACATCCCAAATTTGGATATTCCGACCGCCGGTTTCCAACGTGTAACGATTGTACGAATTTGCCCCGATATTCAATCTGTTATGAAAAGGCATTACTGCGCCTGTCATTATAAGGCGACGTTGTGCATTTACAGTCAAGTAGTTCAAAAATCCGTTGGCACTACCGCTGTATTGCAAATTGAAAGTAAGATTGTCGGATGAAGGAGTAAATGTATGCTGTGGAGAGGCAGTTTGTGAATTTGCTGGTAGACTAATTGGTCGTGAATTACCTGCCAAAGTCAAATTAAAAAAAATAACAGCATTGCGCGTGTTTTCCACAATTGAGTTTACAACGTGAATGCGAGTTCTCACAGGTTCAGTTTGCACAATATTCGGAAACGAAAAAGTCGGTAAATTTCTCGAAGTTCCGTTTGTAAACCGTTCGCCGAAAATCGCTCTTCCCGACCTTATCATGGTATGCAGCTCCAACTCGTGAACTTGATAATCGGTAAATTGCGTTACATTATTCACTGTTGCACCGCCCGGATTTACTTCTCGCTCTTGTATTCTCTTTCTTGTGCCTATATTGTCGGAAGTTATAAAATAATATCCATGTTGGGAATATGGATTCCGTGTATGCGTAAACATCTCGATAGCAGCACTATAAGTCCATTTATCTATTCCTTGTGCGTAAAATAAAATTTCGTTATTTGTTTGGTAAATAGCGATTTCGGGTAAGTCGGAAGTATATGGCGCATTGCTGTCTTCGTTCAATTTTGCACCACCGAAGCCAAACATTCGGACATTATTCGGGTCAAGACCTCTGTTTCTCAATTCTGTGTGACTTATTCTATAAATACCGCTTTCGGTTATTCTCACTTTTATAAAATCACCGTTCGCCAGTACCGAATTTTGAGGATAAGTGCGTGAAACAGACGACCGAAGCAAGTTTTCGGTTTGCAGACTTTGCTCCAATACTAAATCGAATGATTTTAGTTTAAGAATTTCGCCATCTTGCTTCGCAAACGGAAAAACAGAAACGTTAAACCATCGGTTTCCACGCGAGCTTGAAATATGCGTTTCTACCCTCGCTTGTTCCGACAATGAAATATCTTGAAGAAATGCAAGTTCATCGGTTTCAAGCGGAATATATACCGCATTTTCAATTGTTGCCGTGTACAAATGCGAGCCGTCAAGCGCAACGGAATGGCTGAAATATGGCAATGTTCCTGTCTGATGTGCGCCGTCAAAAGTGAATACGTCAATATATACCGAATCGTTTGCGTGCCAGCGTTCAATGCCTTTCCAGTTTAACTGGTTTGATATGCTTGTTTGCGCTGTCAAATTGGAGAACAGAAGTGCAAAACAAGCAATTAGGATATGTCTGGTTTTCATAAAATTACGTTTGTCTTTAATCAGTTATAACGTTTAAAGCCTTTGTTTTATTGTGTTGAGTTAAAGTAAATAAGGCTTGAAAAGTCTCTTCAACTCTTTTCTTGCCGAATTTAAAAGAACAAGCACAAAGATAAGATTTTTTTGAGATATTATCAAAAAAATGTCTGAACTGTGATTTGCTTGATTTCGTCACAAAAATCAAATCGATCACAAAAATCACAGTTCAGACTGCATTTTTTTGAAAGAACAGTAGTTTTTTCAAAAAAAATCATATATTTGCAGTGAATTTTAAGAATTTTGTTTATCGAAAAAGAGAAAATTAAAATACATAATTTATAAAGAAAAGCGTTAGCTTTTATTTTGGTATCTGAAACATTCGACAACTTCATTTACACCAAAAATAGTTCTAGTGTCACGCCTCACGGCGTGGGTTTACTTATTTTGGTGTAAAGGTAGTCGAAGACCTCAGATGCGGATAATGTTATAGTCCCACGCTTTTTTCATCAAAAAAATTAATAAACCTGCCGACTTGGGACGGAAAGCAACAAAGACAATTTTATTTTATGAAAAAATTATTTTTTATTGCCTTATTGGGCATTGTAACAGTGAACGGCGCAAAAGCGCAAACAATAATTGCATCGGGATTTTGCGGTGCGCAGGGAAATAATCTTAGTTGGATATTGACCAGCGATAATGTATTGACCATTAATGGTAGTGGTGATATGCAAAATTACTATCTTTGGGATAATTTTGCACCGTGGCATTCTCATCGAAGCAATGTTAGAAGAGTTGTAATAGGAAATGGTGTTACAAGTATTGGAGATTATGCTTTTTGGGAGTGCAATCTGTCAATGTCGGTAACAATTCCTAACAGCGTTACGAGGATTGGTGAGTTTACGTTTGCTAACAGCGCTTTGAATTACGTAACAATCCCTAATAGTGTTACAAGTATTGGAGTTGGAGCTTTCCAGGATTGTCGCTCTTTAAGCGTTGTAAACCTTCCTAACAGCATTACAACTATTGCAGATGATACTTTTGCGGGTTGCATGAATTTAATGTCTATAACCATTCCTGAAAGTGTTACAAGTATTGGAGTTAGAGCTTTTTCCGGTTGCCACGGTTTACATTCTGTAACTATTCCTAATAGCGTCATAACAATTGGAGATTTTGCTTTTGCAGACTGTAGGCGTTTAGGTTCCGTAATAATCGGAGACGGCGTTACAACAATTGGGCGCTCTGCCTTTGAGAATCATCGTGCCCAGAGAGCCTTGGGAGAGGTAACAATTGGGAGAAATGTTACATATATTGGAGAAATGGCTTTTTTTCTTGCTCCTTTAACTTTGATTACTAGTTATGCCTTGATACCTCCAAGTTTAGACGAAACGACTTTTGCTGAGGTGCGCACAAATGAAGTTATCTTATTTGTTCCAGAAGAATCACTTGAACTGTATTGGAGCGCACCGATATGGCAAGATTTTTGGATTTTTCCAATTGGAGGTGGAATAGGAACAAACGTAAACGAAACACAGGCATCGCAGGTGTTTGTTTATCCAAGTTTTGTAACAGACAGTTTCCAAATCGGCGGCATTAAAGAAGATACACATATCACCGTATCAGACACAAACGGCAGAATTGTAATGCAACGTGTTGTTGCTCCTAATGAAGTGATTTCGGCAGGTCATTTACCGCAAGGTATGTACTTCGTAAATATAAACGGAGAAACAGTGAAAATAATTAAATCGGGAATGTAGTCACTTAATCCTCAATAAACTCTTGAAACGAATTATCGTCAAAATAAACGATAATTCGTTTTAT
>Ga0123355_10000593_pt1 | contig 48861 bp, 22 predicted proteins | sample TergutEmb28metaG_3_FD_89872 | JGI IMG/M metagenome (GOLD analysis project Ga0123355, IMG submission 89872) | Embiratermes neotenicus P1 segment gut microbial communities from Petit-Saut dam, French Guiana - Emb289 P1 | ecosystem: Host-associated > Arthropoda: Insects > Digestive system > Gut ...
AATGCTGCATTAATAAACTGTGGCGGCAGTTGCTCACTTACGATTATGTCGTCTAGGGTTACGTTGCCTGTGTTGGTTACTGTGATTGCGTAGGTTACGCGCTCGCCTGCTTGTGCTGTGGTTATTTCTGGTGTGATGCTTATGCTTACTGCTGGGCGCTCTCCTACGAAGAAGATACCGTGCAGCACTTCTGTCGTGTTAACAGTTGTATGGTTAACAGTGGTAGGAACATTAATGTAGCCAAAAACATTCTGTGCCACGCTTGCGCGGAACGTTATATAAATAGGTGCACCTTGTGGGCTGGCACTTGCAAGTGTGTGGCGTAGGTCTTGGATATTCATAGTAATAGTATCGCCAGAGGCACTGCCAGAACCAAAACCTTCAGGTATCACAAGCGAATCCGGTATATAAGTTAAACCTGCCGGAAGTACGCTTTCTAGTGTCAAGCCTACAAGCGCTATGGTGCTCAAGTTTTCCAAGCGGATTGTAAACTCTACTTCTCCATCAGTCTCTAAGTCAGTAGTGTCTACGGTTTTGCTTGCGTTTACGCGATACCAACGGGCACTAAGGCTGGTTTGGCTGTTAACAACCAAACTATCAACCACATCATGACTTATGACTGAAAAGCCATCGCCTTGGTCGAGAATCCACCCAGCAAAAATATGGTTAGCAAGGCTTGGCGTAGGAACAAGGCCGCCTGCGAATGGGCTCCATTCATCAATAGCAAGTATATCTCCATTGCTGATATGTTGCGCATTATGCACGGTGGTACCATGCGCCGCAGCTCTAGCATTTGGTAAGTTTACTACTGTAGATTCATCGATTCCTAACGTCCATGTGTTTGGGTTGAAGCTAATCATATGTCCGTAAGCAAACACATCTACGTTGCTTGATACAATTGTGTTATTTTCAGGCGTTAGAATAGACGCAGTATTACCTATGGTAAAACCACGGCCTGGTGCCAGTGTATTTACAAAAAAGTGTACATAAGTTACGGAATTTGCAGGCAGGCCAGCTAGGGTTGCAGTTATTGTTTGCCCGTCGTTGCTGGTTGCTGCTACTTGTGGTGTGGATAACCTCACATTGTCGCGGTAAACGTTGACAGGGCGCACGTTTACATCATCCGAACCACTAAAGAATGGTGATGTTAGCCTTGGGTCAAGCGCATCTGTTACAACAAAGTTACCCTCGAGTGCTACAGTATTTGGGTTTGTAACACGTATGGCGTACCACCAGCCTGGGGTAGTGCTTCTAGGTAATAAAGATATAGGGTTAATTGGGGCAAGGGAGCCATCTGACCTGCGGTAGCCGTGTGCAACTTTCTCTATAGTTACGGGCGAAAGCTCTCGCCATACGGCTCTAAATGTCCTAGGTTCGTGTAGGTGGCCATATGTCCAGTCTGCATCAAAAACACTCGTCCAGTTAAATGGAGCCTCACGTGCCCACCCTACAAAGTAGTATCCATCGCGGGTTGGTGCACTTGGAAGCGTTAATGTTGTCCCATCTGCTACCATTATAGGGTTAGGGTCAGGCATACCTGTTACAGTGTCAGTAGTGCCAGGTAAGAATGTAGCAGGGCGTTCGATAGGCATGAAAGCCCAGCCGCCTGTAAACGTAACGGGGTGGTCAGGCATGGTAAACGGATTATCGCCTACGCCGACTGAGTCGGTGCGGTTAAACCAGCCAGTGAAAATAAACCTGCCTTGCACGCCCGTTACAGAGTGTTCGCCCATAAAGTATTGGTAAGTGCCTGTTTGGCCAGCGACAGAATTAAGCGAACTCACATTAAAGCTATGTGCAGGGAATTCACCTGTCCAGCTACCAAGCTCAAGTGCGTTAACAGTTACATTCGTGGTACCAACAACAATAGATCTGTTGTCGGGCAGAAGGTCAACTGTTACACCAACGGGCAGCGGCACGCCAAGAACATCAAATTGATGTATCATTTCGCGTCTGCGTTGGTACACCGCAACAAATTCTTCTGGTGCGATTATTTCCATTGCAAGTATTTCGGTATTGGTTAGTATATCTAACTCGTGGTCTGTTCCTACTAATAGGAAGCCTTGCTGGATACTGCTACCCGCTACGGTGCTTGTAGACATACGTGCCCAACCGATATGGTCTGTCCAAAAACGGCCCTGTTCGTCTGTGTTGTCTGGGCGCCATAGGTCTATCTCTCTTATTGTTTCTACAGATTGCCCGTGGACAATATTAACGATTTGGTCGCGTGCAATCCAAGCACCTGTGCCAAAACGCCCCTGTGCCTGCGGCCAGTGTGGTGACGTCGGGTAGCTTACGGTACGGAAAGTTACGCGATGTGTTACTGCGTCTATATCAAACGATGCACTTCTGTCGTGGCTTATGCCCCATATGGCACTAGCTACGTTAAAGTCGTTTGTTAATGTGCCACTAAAGCCTGGAGCTACTGTTGCACGGAATGTAAAGTAGCGTTCTATGCCAATAGCATGTTCAACAGCGACGGGGAACAGGTCTGCAATATTAATAGACGCTAATTGCCCGGTGCTAAAACTACCAGTACCGGAATCACTTGGCGTAAAGGATAGAGAGCCTGGTACAAAAGTAAGGTTAGGGTCAAGTTCAATTAACAAAATAGCATCAGCAATTGGGGATGCCCCGCCCGTACCTGGGTGGAATACCCTTATTGTGAATTCTACTTCTCTGTCGTCTGCTAGGTTGGTAAGGTCTTCTGTTTGTAGTACGTCAAGCGCTTTCCAAATAGCACGGAAATGAATGTCTGGTCTGGTTATTACAAAATCGTTAATTTCGGAATGCGGAACAATGACATCGTAACCGACCGGACGAACCGCATTGTAGGTAAGCATCCAGCCGCCAAAAACAAAGCCTTCAAGTGTTGGTGGTGGGCCTATTGGCTCGAAAGGAGGTGCTACGGATGCACTTAAATCAGAATCCCAAATGGATTGTAAGTGTGTTGCCTGCCCTACGTTGTTGCCATGCGCAGTAAAGCGTGCGCGAGGTATGCCCTGCACGTAATCTGCATATTCTGGGAACATGTTTTCATCAAACGCTACGCGGTGGCCGCGTATGTTAATTGGCAATTCGTTGGATAGTATCGGAGATGGGGCAGGGTTTGAGCCTATTGTTGGTTGTTGCAGGGTTGCTTGTTTAATTACGGTTGTACCCGCAAGCGGAAACTCTGGCCTTACGAGTACAAGATAAGGGATTCTTATCTCTTGGTTAGCGGCCAATCCGTCTAAGAGCGTTACAACTATCCTATCTTCCAAAGGCTCTACATTCACGTTTCCAGTGTAATTGAGGACGCTGAAGTTGGATATTGTAAGGTTTGAACCATCAGACGTGCTAAACCAATAAGCCCACGCATCGCCCAAAGGAATCGTAACCGTATGAGCACCCGTTAGTGCAAAGTCGTTAGGGTTTGTTACTATAACATCAAGTCCAACAAGGTCGTTGCGTGCAGGAAATTGGTTATGGAAATCCTGCATGTTAGTTCCTTGGCCGCGACGCATTTCTATGGTTGGGTCTTGTGGGTCGGCTACGGTGAAGGATGCAGAATCGAATATTAGGATATTATCACGGGCGTGTGCCCCACCAGGGAATCCCTCTGAATATCCGGCTTCCAATGTTATTGACCCTGTAAATGTTTCGTCTACAGTGGCTCTAAAGGTTAGGGTGAATGAATCGCCAGGCATAAAATTCGCTGCTATGCCACCTGTAAGAGCTGTCAAAGTCCCCGATGGCCTAATCGCCGGGTCATAAAAGGCACTACCTGCATTGTTGTTAGTTCTATCCCAACTTAAGGAGCTTGCAATAAATGTTAAGTTAGGGTGCGGGTGAATAAAAAGCAATCCGCCAGCATTAAAAGAAAGATACGGGGAGCTATAACCCGGATTGATATGTCTGGTATTACCCGTATTCGTAACAACAACAGTAAATTCAACCTCGCCGTGCTCTGCTAGGCGGGTAGTATCAACAGTATGCACAATGGTAGCCGCGGGCATTTCTTCAACTTCAAAGCTCCAACTGTCTTCGGCCGTATTATCGCCGTGGGTAACTTCTACTCTGTTGCTCATGGTATTAACTGCCCTAGGGCCAACAACGGCAACGTACCGGATAGTAACCGGTTGGTTAGGCGCAAGGGAGGCAATTGTTAACCTCAAGACGTTATTTGCCTCAAAATCCCCGGTCACTCCTGCCGGCAAGGTAAGCCTGCCGAATGTGTCCGGTGGTAATTCTGCAAACGCATTTTGATCCGGTGTGTCTACTACAGAAACATTTGTCATGGGAGCAGTACCAATGTTTGTTACTGTAAGCGTAAACTCAATTGCATCGCCCGGGCGCAAAAGTGAGTTTGTACCCGTCGTGTAAATTACATTCCCGGTTTTAGTAACCTCAAGCAGGCTACCTCTATCAACCAATATAACTACACCCGGGTGCCCCGGTTCGCTAGCAGTTATGCTAAACGGCGGAGAAACAGCCGCACCAACAATTGCGTCAAAACTAGGGTTGTTAGGGTTATTTGCATTAAACCCAGGTGCGCTAACACTTGTTAATACAAACCTATATGTTCCGGCACCCAAAGCACCTGTTGTTATCAAGTCGCCAGTAGTGCCAAACATGCCGCCGCTACCTACGTTGGTTGCGGTTACCCAGTTGCTGCCTTCCAAACGCTCAAGCCTTGCACCAAATACGTTCAAGAACTCCAGCGTCTCGGCATTTTGCACCACAAGCGAACCACCTACGCCACCAACACCAAATCCGGTGCCATCTACAGCAGGCATTACGCCAGTGTGGAATATATTGTAGTTTACAGGGTTTGGTGTTGGCGTAAACTGCACACCATGTGACGCAGTCAAACTTTGCGCAACAGGGTTGTAAGTTAACCTTGCACCTGCCGGGCTATGATAAAAGTTCCAGAAAGCTAAACGTTGTGCCGGTGTACCATTAAAGCCAAAACTTTCATCCACAGACATAGCTAGGTTGCTTAAACGTCCATCTATCACATTGTTAATAAATACATCTTCTACCCAGCCGCGTATTACATCCATGTTATGGTCTTCGGAGCTTAACCAGCCACCGGCTTCGTTGTATATGCTGGTTGCTACTTGGTTAACAAAGTTTGGCGCAATGTCAAGTATGCGTGGTGTGCCAGGGCCACCCCAGTTGCCAAAGTACGCAACAACTGTTTGTGTACCGTATGCAGGGCGTGCAGGGGCTACACCATCTGGATATGTCCATACACCCCACTGCATTGGTGCAAGTCTTGCCCTAAATGCAGCGTAACTCTCACCCCCAGTTGGGTGTACTCTGGTCATTAAGTGGTTAAACCTAAACTGCCCTACGTTTTGCCAACTTGTGGCACCAAACAAAGACGCGTCCGGGCTTATAGCACCGGGCGGTGTGGTTATCATGCTAAAGTCTATGCGTTCAAACCTGCCCAGCAACTCCACTTCCATGTACAAGTTGTTGTAGTTGCCGTTAGGGTCAAAAACTTCACCTAGTGGAAAGTTTAAGTTGCGCCCGTGGCCACCGCCACCAAGGTTTATAAGCCCCTCGATATGTGTGATAAACCAGCTAACGCCATTGCCCAGCGGACTACCGGAAACAGAACCGGTTACCTGAGTAAACGGGTTGGTTGGCCGTTGGAAGTTAATAGGGATAGACTGCGGATGCCCGGCCATGCTAATAGTGCCGGCACCACCTTCAGGCGCGTTCATAGAAAGCCTTGGTCCTGTAGTTACATAACCAACAGCATCCAAAAGGCCGCCGCCAACAGCTTCGTTAAAGCGGATAACAAGGAAGGAAGGGTCTCCGGCAAAGAAACCGGGCTCCATGCGCCACTCGCCAAGGCCACTGCTTAGTGGGTGCCAAGTGGTATTACGGCTACCGTCAAACATACCTCTAAAGCCATTTGCGTTACCGCCTGTGGCTTGTGGTAATGGTACCCTTACCGTTGCGCCGGGTAGTATTAACAAACCGCTATCTTGCGGAAAGTTAATTGCCCAGTTGATAGTAAAGTTAAAGCGCATTTCGTCAATTTCCCGTACAAGTGTTATAGGAATTTGCGTCGTAGGGATAGCCATACCGTCAGACATGGTAAGGCTCCAGCTTGTAATGGAGAAGTACGGGTTAAGGTCTGCGTTAGCAGGCATAACACCTACAAAGTCGCCTAGCATAAATTCGTCGTCTTCTAGTTCGTCTTCGTCCAAGTATTCATCTTCGTCGCTTGGTTCTTCGCCGTACTCATAATTCCTGTCGCCGTAGTTGTCGTCGTCTGCGGGAGGAGTTCCTTCATTATTATATGTATCGTCAGTTTCGTTATCGTTATCATTGTCGGTTTCAGAATCATCATCCTGACCATAACCAGGTGCATACTCGTTGTCGCCCTCCTCTCCATAGTCATCGTCGTCGCCCATGTCTATAGCGGGCGGCGTTGTTATGGTTTCTTCGATAACCGTATCAGGCTCGTTGTTTAAACCAAACAAATCCAAGTTAAACGCGCCTACTACCATTACGATAGCCAACATTAATGCCATTGCACGTTTAAAAAGGGTAAATTGCTTTTGATTCATTTTTTTCTTCCTCTCTTAAACAACTGGTTAGGGGCTATACCCCGGTTATAGGAACTCCCGTTTAGGGATGAGTTTCCATTTTGTTTTTTTTGGCACCACCAATATGGGGTGAGTTTCTTCCTTTATAATGGGGCTCTGCCCCAAGCCCCGCCGTTCAGCTGGGCGAAGCCCAACTGCACTTCCTCACTGCGTTCCGGACGCGCACAGCCCTGTGCGCTTGCATGCACCTTACAGGTAGTCCTCTACAGGATAAACCTGCATCTTATCAATGTTAAACATATCTTCTTGCAAGATGTCCATTACCTCTTTTAGCTGGAAGAATTCTTCTATACTAAGTTGGTCTCGATTATTGTACGTTAAAGCCTTTTTAAAAATTTCTACCTTTTGAATTAATTTTTCAGAGAACAGAATGATAGTGCCGCTTATGTAGTTTTTATCTCGGCCTGTTAAGTCTACAATCTCTTCTACCATTCGGTACAACACAAGATATAAGTAAAGGATTGTTCTCTCTTCAAAATTAAATTCATTTAACGTGGAGAACAAAACTTGTCCTACTCGGCTGTTTTGTATAAACGCCCTGGGTATACACGGAATTTTATTGCGCTTGGCTAAAACACTTTGTCTGCGGTTATATAAATTACTGCTATGCATGGAGTGCACCCCTTTATTTCATAGTTGTATGTGTTTATATATCCGTATGCGAGACACAAAACGGCCAAAGATTTGCGCAAATTTTTTTTGATATGAATATTTGTGGCTAGCACCACATATGTTTGCGCAACCGCAAACAACAGTAAATAAATCAATTTGTAGCCAACCGTGTAGCGCAGGCGCAAGCATTGCGCCACCACGCGCAAATGTTTGCGCCAGGCGCAAATAATAATGTTTATACTTACATTTTTCTAAGACTCGTGTAAGAATGATGTGTGGCATAAGCTATGTATGCAACATCACAATATAAATCTGCATATGATGTTCGGAGGCAACTTTTATGACGCAGGCGTTTCAAGAGCACACCTTTTCTTTTGGCAAACGCATTGAAGTACCACAAATACCCACAAACTACTTGGGCAGCGCAGTGGTAGTAAAAATGCTTTGCGCGGTATTGCGTAGGTTTAGTTTTGAGGAACAAACAGTAATATATCTATATGTAGTAAAAGGAATGGGTCCGCAAGAGATCGCAAGGCAGACCGAACTTTGTTATGACAATGTTTTAAACACATTATTCCTTAGCGCTAACCGGTTTAACGAAAATATCAATTCTGTAAAACAAATGAACATTGCCACATACGACAAACGAAACCTTGTGCACCTAAGATATTTTTTCGAAATTGAGTTAGTAAAAAGTATGATGGCACGAGACTTTCTTAAATACTATTTAGAGTGGCAACAAAAAAACGCCGCCCTATGTGTTTAACGCAGAAGAGCATTAAGGAGACGCTGGCATGGAAACACTCGGAGAGTTGATAGTCCGGTTTAAGAATGGCGATATGGAAACTTTTACAGAAATATATGTTCGTTGTGTGGATCATATTACATTTGTTTGTTCCAAGGTGCTAAACAACAACGAAGATGTAGAAGAAATTGTGCAAGACACATTTATGAAAGTTTTTTCTAAAGCACGAGAACTAGAGCCCGAAACATTTATGGCGTTCTTACGCAAGATAGCAATAGACAGATGTTACGACGTATTGCGCAAGAACAGCAGAGCAACCCACGCCATTCCGGCACAGGAAGAAGAGCAAGACACAGGGTTTCAAGATGGTGACGAGTTTTTGCCTGAAAAATATATTCAAAATAAAGAGTCAAGTGTAGAGCTTCTTGCCGTAATTAATAAGCTGCCTGCAAAGCAGCAGGAGGTTGTTTACCTCTACTACTACGCAGATATCAGTACGGAAGAAATTGCAGCCATTAATGGCATACCCGCAAGCACAGTAAGAAAGCAACTGGCATCTGCAAGGCAAGCAATAAAAGAACAGATTGAACAAGGTGCTTAAAGCACAAAAGGAGAGAGTATCATGCAGTATCTATTTGCCGCAGTCTTTTCTAAAAACGAGGAAGGTCTGCTGGACGTCCACTTTCCGGATTTGCCTAACTGCCGTACCAATGGCAGCGACATGATTGATGCAGCAAAAAAAGCGGAAGCGGTTTTAAGCATTTGTTTGTTTGATATGGAACAACACGGGGCAGAAATTCCAAACCCAACCACACCGGATAAAGTAACTACCGCACCGGGGGAAACCGTAGCGCTGGTAAAAGCAGATACAGATATATATCGTAACCACTTTGCCAACACAAAAGAGATACATACAGTAGAAATTGCACCGTGGCTTGCGGCGGTTGCTAAAAACTCAGACATTAATCTTTCGGAGTTATTGCAAGATTCTATAAGGGAAGAAATTGGAGTGCCTGTGCCAAAAAGCGCACTGCAATCTGGGTTTGCGCAAAATGTTTATGCCGCACCGCAAATGTTTGCGCAAGCCGACAACCAACCGCAAACATCGGCTTCCGAGCGGATTGTAGACATAGTAGCCGCCGAGCCGGAACCTGTAATAGAAGTATCTAAAGAAAAGAGCAAAGAAAAGAGTTCTGCCTGGGGCTGGCTATTGCCTATTGCGGCAGTGCTGGTATTGATACTTGCCGTAAGTGCATACATATTAACAAGCACAGACTTGGGACATAGAGCCCGAGAATTTATGGCAAGAAACCAGCAAGAAGTCACCGAGGCTAATCCAATCGACACTGGTATCCAGCCGGAACCAACCGGTGCAACAATAGAGCAAGAAGACGATGCGCCCATCCAAAACAGAAACGAAGACGAACCACAGCATGAAGATTTAGAAGAAGCTGCGTGGGAAGAAAGCCTGGGGCAAGAAGAACTATGGTATGACGACTCGCACCAGCATGCAGCTGCAATGCCACAAGAACCTCAAGAGGAACCAGACAGTGGAAGTGTGTTTATGCAACCAGCCGATGGCATACTTGGTTTTGCAGGATTAATGAATACCAATATACATGTGCCAATGGTAACGCCGGAAACAGATATGCCCGGAGCGGTTACATTAACCGCGGGCGAGTTTGGGTTTTCTGGTGCTGTTAGTAGTCTTGTGATAACAGACAACGCACCCGGCGGAGGAAATTCCGCGTTCTCTGGCCTTGGGGCATTTGAAGAACTTGTGGCCTTCCAAACTATCGAGCATGTAATACTAGATGCCGGTGGAGGCGTTGCACAGTTTTGGCATATATTTTCCTTCTATTTAGATGATACCGGATTTGATTATAGCAACATTAATGAGCCCGGGCGCAACCAAACTTTTGCTAACCGTTCTATGCATCCGTCCGATGTGCAAGTTGCAGATGGCGAACGCATTGTTACGTTAATAGCAAATGCGGGTGGCAATGCCCGATATGTTTTGCACGCAAGACTTATAGTCTTTTAACTACCCGATTTAAGGTACCAGCATATATAAACTAAAAAAAAGAAAAAAGAAAGAGGTAACCCAATGTTCGCAGGAAAAAGTGGCAACATGCTATCCAGAATAATGGCCTTCATACTTGTGTGTGCAATGGTTCTGTCGGTTTCGCCAACAGAATTGTTTATACAGGCCTTGGACGGCGAGGACTATGTAGTAGAAGCGGCAGCAGACGAATTACCCGAAACCTCTGAACCTTCTTATTATGAATATTACGACGATGGGCATGAAACTTATGAAATCCCGCCGGAGTATGAAGATTCGGTAGAAGGTGAAGAGAACGAACCATCTGATGAAGATGGAGAGCCCTCCGACGAGGACGGGGAGCCGTCCGGCGAAGATGGAGAACCAGCCGACGAGGATGACGAGCCTTCTGATGAAGACGGAGAACCATCCGATGAGGATGAAGAGCCTTCCGACGAAGATGAAGAACCATCTGATGAAGATGGAGAGCCTTCCGATGAAGATGGAGAACCGTCTGACGAAGACGGAGAGCCTTCCGATGAAGATGGAGAACCATCCGACAATGATGACGATGTCTTCGACCCCGACCGTGACCTAGATTTGGGTGATGGTGATTTTGATTTCCCAGGGGAAGGCGATGACGACGACTGGGAATGGGATTTTGACTGGGATGGCGAAATTGGCTTTGGCGAAACAGACAGCAGCACAGCAAACCCAGGCCGTCTTGAAGTTGGATGGATAGCATCAAATAATGTTCCGCTAACTGGTCCACTAGACAGCCGCCAATTGGTGGGGCATGGAGCGCCAAACGGCAATACCGGTACGCAACATTTCTGGATAGATGTATTCTTTATGTTGCCGGACGGCGTAACTGCAGCACCGGGAGAGGTTGAGCTTATTATCCCGCAAACACTGTTTACCGACCGTGCTGGTAATCCCATCACTATCTTGAACTCAGCGGTGAACCCTCCCTTAACTGTTTTTCGCACCAATCTACAGAACAATGCAGCTGACTCTATTTTGATGGAGCGCCCGTGGTATATCCCGCGCACCCCAGTTAGTGGAAATTATATAGCCACAAACGCTTTAACTTGGGACAGTCAACGAACATTTAGATTTTCCGTTGAGTACCAAGTTCCCGTTACAAATATGGTCGAGAGATTCCGTCTTGATGACTTTACTTTTGAGATGAGAGTGCGTGGAGAAACTGTATTGGTTTCAAATCCGCTTTCTGTACAAATTTTGAAAGACGAAGTTGCAGCGCAAGCGCAACTAGGCGTAAACATTGCTTCACCAACTGGTGGTGTGTTTACTCACCTGGACGGCGGATGGCAAAGTGCCTGGGGTCCAAATCCAGGCTTGCCCAGCGGTGTAGAAGAAGAAGATGTTGTGTATGTACTATATAACCTAAGCACTACCAACACTTTGCAAGGTCTTCAGCTGCACTCTATAAATTACACGCTAACCCCCGGCAACGCTGGGCAAATAATGGCTTGGAGAATAGACCATGCTACTACGCCTACCTTTACTGCCGGTAGTGCAGTGCAAGGCTATACATTTGGACAGCAAACCAGTGCAAGGCAGATAGTTGTCCGCTATTTGCGCGCCGACCTATCGCCTGTTGCCGGCACTTTCGATTTGCAAGGTACCATAAATGCAACCGCTAACTTTAGGATAGGCGGTCCTGATGGCACAATCAATGCCCGCAGCCATAACGGCAGCTTTAGAACCGCTATATTAGACCTGCCGCCAAACTACAACAACCTTAGCATGACACATACAGCAAATCCTACCAGTGTCTTGAGAAATCAGAATGTAACATACACTGTGCAAGTTAGAGCCAATACTACACCGGCAGACTTAACTACAGATATAGAATTGCGCATTCCAACGCCTGGTCGTGTAGGTGCCCCTACAAATATATCTGTAAGCATTACGTCTACACCAACCCTTCCGGTAGAGGAAAGGCCAACATTTACAACGGTTAACAACGGAAACACGATAGTTGTTACCATACCTAGAATGCCGTCCGGCAGTGTTGTACAAGTACAGTATACTGTGCAGGTTAACGACGATTCACCCTTCGGCAACTTTCACATAGACGCAACTTTGTATACTGGTGCCTACAACCAAAACGACGAGCGTATCATAGTCACAGCCGGCGGAAGAGCTACTGTTAATGTTGAAATAGTTGAATTTACTTTTGAAACCACTCCGGATGTTATAGATATTGGCCCTTTTTCTCTTGAAAGATGGGTTACTTTCCGCGTATTCGTACCTCAACGTGGCGGTCTAGCAAATCCACAGCAGATTATTACAATCCCAATTCCGGATGAATTTGACCTCAGTGGGTGGTCCGCCACCTCAAACCTGCCAATGCTCAGCCCAACTCCTGCTGGCATTGTGGCGGTACTTAATCCAAATACACGAACGGTGACTATAACTGTAGCCCGTAATGCACAGTGGGAGGCTAGATTTAGGCTACCCATACGCTTAGACCTTGATACACCTCAACATGTAGACGACCCGCCTAGAGATGTAACGGTAACTGCCAGTTATAGAGTAGCAGGCGTAGACTCCGGTACTGTAGACCAAGTCGTAACCATTGTGTATTGGGATGTTACAGAGCCTTGGCGCCCACCACCAGGTGGCGGCCCATCAATATGGCGCCCAAATGATTTGCCGGGCTTCACTCTAGTCCATTTATCCGGTGGTACAACACATGCACAACCATTGGTTAGAGGAATAATAGAGGAAACAACAGGCCATTGGACTACTACGCAAGGATTTGTAACGCCTTGGCGTGCAACCAGCTCTGAGCCAATGTGGCTAGAAACACGCCCTTATGCTGTAGACCTTATACTCGATTTAGCATATTTGGGAACAGACCGGCTAAATCCTGGGGATTATAGGTTCAGTGGCATTAGAGGTATAGGTGCCAATGGTAATACCTTGCGTAGAGTACAAGGCGAACCCAACTCCTTCCCTATCCTCACAAATACAAACATACCACCCGTTCATGTGTATACACGTAATGGTGATGGTGAACCCTGGGTGCGGCTTGGCACTTGGAGAAGAACCGGTACCGGTACTGACGCCCAGCTTAATAACCTCGGTAATGCTCACCCACGTACAGGTAACTTTACATTTGAGCCTGGACGCTCTACCCTTCCGGGGGGTGCCACAACTTTAAGCATGGTATCAACCACTATACTTCCATTGCCTGATAACACTACACAAGTCAGACTTAATGTTACAGACGCTACAGTACATGAGATAAATCTTACGTTTGAAACCGAAGTACGTTTGCTTGACAGTGCTCGTATGGTTGGTACGCCGGAAAGCCCCGGTCTTTTAAGAAACGCGCCATCACACCAACTGCATACAGTTGCAACACTTAATGTTACAGACTTAGGCCGCGACGTTATTGTAAGTAACGTGCCAGATACCAATACACAAGTAGTTGCTGCCATAAGAGATGCAGTGCGAGCCCGTAGTGCAATTGTTCATGCACCAACCAGCCGTTGGCGTATTTGGGCGATACCACCTGGTATCAACCAAACCGGAGCCGAAAGCGTGGGCGGGCAAATACGTCAATTATCTGCTGTGCGTACGGTAGAAGCTGCTTTAAGCAACTGGATGCCAGCCCCATTGCTGGACTCCGGTGTATGGATAGTTGCAGACCAGCAAGCCTCTACCGAGGTTGGTTGGAATCCAAACAACAGTGCAACAGTTAACGCTATACCTATATTGGATAACCAGCCAACAGATATTTTCTGGAACAGGCATCATGGCCATGTTATAGGGTATGACCGGGTGCATGGCACAATAGACTCGTTTACTGCACAGCTTATAAACGATAGCGCTTATTTTGGTGGCGACCGCCTAAATGCAAACCAATATGAAATAACCCATATCCACGACATTCGTATTAGTGGGCTGGAAATTCAGCGCGACTTAATGACCGGTGCGGGACAAACAAACCATATGACTTGGGCTAATACGCCACCGGTTCGTGTGTTTGTCCGCTCTAACGATAGCGAAAGCTGGAATCTGCTTGGTACTTTTACTCCAAATAGCAATCACTCCGCCAACAGCAATAGCGAATTTAGTGGCGGCACGACCGCTATATGGGCGCGCCCAGGAGCGTTTGTCTACAATAGAGATTTTGACTGGACAGGAATCCCTGCTACCAATCCAACGGTACAAACTCAAGGTAATGCGGATACAACCGTGGGCACACACATTGCTGTACCACCTGGCACCACACAGGTTATGCTGCAAGCCACACCTGTTGGAAGAGAAACCACTACACATACGTTTACACCTTACCGCATTAACCTAACATTTAATACGCGCACCAGATTACTATCTACAGAAGAAACACGTAACAGAGTGCGTGACCACGAAGAATCTACATTGTGGCATGTAACCCATATTGTTGCCCGTGATGGCGCCCCTGCAATAGCAGGCGCAGTTGCTACAGGTACAATATTTAACCCAACATCTGCTGCACCCGGTGGTGAAATTGGGCCGGAAGTAGCGCAACGCCAGCAACGGCTATATAGCATGTATGTGCCAACAGCCGGCCGCCAACGTATGATAGACGGCCGCCGTCCAACTCGTGTTATTAAAGATTTTGGTTTTGTAAATCTTCCACACTATGTGACAAACACGATTCAAATGAATTTCTCTGCAGATTTGGCAATGATGTATGCAAATACACCATTGTTAAACAGGCCAATGACTGCAGAAGCATTCAGAGCGTTTACCGATGAGCAATTGTCTGGTTCGTTCTTCTTATTGCTGGAGCCAGGATTATATGTAGACCCTGCAACCGCAGAGTTCTTCCTGTTTAACCCAACAATTGGTGGTGCAGCCGGCATACATCCTAATATCACGACAGACCCTAGGCAGATTACCAACTACAGAAATAATCCTGCTGCAATTAGAGCAAACGTTGTTTCTGTAACACAAACAGCTAACTTTAGGGGTAGTGGGCACACGTTAGTACGTATAGAAGTGCTAGCACCCGGGGGTAGTAATATCTTCTTTACTTCTACAAATGTACCTTACTCCGGCTTTATAGGCTCTATCAACTTAATGTATGATTGGACATCTATTCACTCATTTGGCATGAGACGCCATTTAGACATGATGTTTATGACTAATCATGACGAAGTTGCAAGCTTGCATATGGATCTTGCAACTCTACCATCAATACAAGCACCTTACCGTCATGACTTCTTCGCATTTAGGGATGATATTCCTGTAACACAAATAAGCCCTGTACCACACACTATTGGAAACAACACAATAGCTTCATTTAATCTCAACCGCCCACCATTGGGCAGTATAAGGCGTGACCTTTTGGTTGGTGTAAACGGTGGCAACGTCCCTGGTGCACCTTTAGCCAACTGGCGTACTACTTCACCTCTACCCCTTATGATAGACTTCCCAAGAGAAGATCCACCTGTTGAAGGTGACTTTAGGATGCATGTGCGTTCTGACGCAACGCCCCTTTGGGGTGAAGAAGCATTTGTGTGGCCAGGCGATAGTTATGAGTATCGCCTGCGTTACTCTGCCACTGCTATGGAAGAAACAGAACTTATAATGTTCTTTAACAACGAGCTTGTTAACGTACTAGGTACCGACCAGTTTAGGGGTGTAATAGACTTTACTCGTGGTATCGACACATCTGCGCCTCAAGCAATGGGTGCGGCTCCTGTTATTTACTTCTCCACTACGCCCAATATGCGTCCAGACTTGCATGAGGAAGGGCTTATCTACAGAAATTTAGAGAATACCGCCATGTGGTCTACAACCCCTCCGGCAGATCCTACTACAATTACGCATGTAGCTATAGATTTAAGACGTAATACAAGTGGGCAGCAGCTCCAGTGGCCAAGAAATGCTGTTGTTGACGTAATTATTCCAATGATTGCACCTGATTCATTAACAGCAATGGAAAACAGAGTTGCGCATGCAGACGCTGCGGCAAACGTTCACCAGCGCAATGTAGGTGTTGGTGACTTCTCTACTTTCCGTTTACCTGAGCCGCTAACCGTGCGCTCTGGTAATCCTGTATCCCATACAATTATTGGTGAAAAGGAAGTTGACGGCAGAGATAGTATACAGGCTGGCCAATACCGCTTTACACTGTCCGAGGCGGCTACCAACAACCGCAACAACTACCACGGTATTAACTTTGTAGGTGGCATATCTGAAATTGTTACGGCAAATGCAGACGGCACTATTAATTTTGGCACGCTTACCTTTACTAACAGAGGTGCGTTTACATTTACAGCTACAGAACTCTTTGGCCGTACAGACGACCGCAACGCCGGTTATACTTTTGACCCGCACCCCGTAACTATAACCATAATTGTTGATTCGGTTGGCGGCCAATTAGTTGTCACCAATGTTGTAACAACCAAAAATAACGCAAGCGGCGACGGCGAAATTCACTTCCTAAACATCTTTGACGGAATAGAAACTTGGGATGTTGAAAAAGAAGCCAATGTTTCAACCGTTTTACCGGGCGGCACCATTACCTATACCGTAACGATAAGAAACACAGGTAATGTGCCTCTACAAAATTTGCAGATTACAGACCCATTGCCTTCTGGTTTATCTGCCTTACCGGCAGGTGCAGAAGGTAGGTTAATCTTCTCTCATCCTTCAATAATGTCCGGTAACTTTACCAACAATGTACTTAACGCCACAATTACCGAACTGGACTTAGATCAAACCGTAACAATAACCTACACCGTAAACGTAGACGCAAACGCAGCACCAGGCGCACGTATTAACACAGTTAACGTGTCTGGTGAAGAAGATGAAGAAACTGTTACCGTAATTAACAACCCAGGGCTTTCTATCGACAAATCTGTAGATACTACAGACCTAGCAACTCTTGGCGAAGTTGAATACACCATAATAGTAACCAACACAGGTAACTTAGACCTAACAGATGTTGTTTTAACTGACACATTGCCTACTGGCTTAACTTTTATACCAAACTCCATCTTACATGTGCATGGCACTGCAACGGGTGGCTTTACAGACCAAGATTTAAGGCTAGAAATAGCAACACTTCTTGCTGCACGTACAGCTGACCCAAATGCAGAACCACCTGTTTTAGCACAAGCCGCTGGTGTGTATGAAGTTAGGTTTAGAGCAACAGTGCCACCAAGCTTCTTTGGTATTGCAACGAATATTGCTTGGGCAGAATCCGACCAATGGGATCTTAGCGAGTCTGATTATGCTACCTTTGAAGTGCTACGTAACCCTGTTGTTTCATTAGAAAAAACAGCCTTCCCGGAAATAGTATCCGCTGGCGACGAAGTAGAGTACACGCTAGTAATTACCAACGAAGGCAACGTAACGCTGACAGGCTTAATCTTACGCGACCCATTGCCGCTAGGCTTGTCTCCATTAGCAAGTACACTGGAGTTTTCAACACCAGTAATAAGTGGTGCTTTCATGGCTAATAACGAACTATTGGTATTACTACATCCGCTATTGCCAACAGAAAGCATAACCATAACCTTTACTGCACGAGTAGCAGCATCAACTCCGGCAGGTGTTTTAACAAACATAGCCTCAGTACAAAATAACGAAGTATTAGCCTCCGACACTGCAAGAGTATCCGTACTAGAAACCCCATTACTGGGTGTAGAAAAGTTTGTATCCTCTAACAGCATTGCTGCTGGCGGCCAAGTGCGCTATACCATCCGCGTAACAAACCTTGGTAACGTAACATTAAACGATGTTGTAATAACTGACACCATCTACACAGGCTTAACCGACATAGCGGTACCTGTAGCCCCAATAGGTTCAATAATCAACATCACCGGGCAACTTGTGACAGTTAACTTACCAACACTAACCCCTGGCCAAGCTACACAAATAGAAATTACAGCAAACATATCAGCAAACTTTAGGCCGGGCGCAGTGCCAAACACAGCCCGTGCAGAGTCTGCATCACGCAACGTATACGACACAGATGATGCAACCTTTACTGTAACGGCTAACCCACTAATAAGTATTGAAAAGGAAGTTTCCAACAACGCACCTGCTGCTGGAACAGCCGTAATGTACACATTGACCATAACTAACACAGGTAATGTGGAATTAACCAACGTAACTGTAGTTGATGCTGTACCTTATCCTCTAACACTAACATCTATGGAACTCTGGAACCCTGGTGGTACAAACAACAGTAGTGGCAACAATATCAACATCACTTGGGCAACGCCGTTAGCACCGGGTGCAAGCCTAACAGTAACCTACACAGTAAGCATCCCGGCTAATGCAACAGGTAGCATCCCCAACACAGCAACAGCAACAGGCACAGGCAATAGTCAAAACGTAACAGATACCGATACAGAAACTATAAATATAGAAGCCAACCCTGATGTAACAATTGAAAAAACCGTAAACCCAACATCAACAAACGCAGGCGGTTTGGTAGAGTACACAATAGTAGTACGCAACATAGGTAACATCACACTAACAGACTTAATAGTGCGTGACCTACTACACAGCTTGCTTACACCGGTAGGCTTACCTAGCGTAACTGCAACCAGTAGTCCAATAATAGCCAACTTCCTATCTACTAACGAACTTCTTGTACAGCTAGGCGCACTAGCCTCTGGCGAAAGCGCAACTATACGCTTTACTGCAAGAGTAAGCGAAGCGGCAGCACCAGGCATAATACCAAACATCGCAACAGTAAGTAGCGGTATGCACGGCTTGCAAGAAAGCGATGACCAAGACGTAATCGTACTTGATACACCACGCGCAACTGTATTAAAGGAAGCGAACACAAACACAGCCGCACCTGGCGACACAGTAACCTTTACTGTAACTATCCGTAACACAGGTAATGTAACGTTAAACGACCTAGTGTTAACAGATGACGTACCAGGCGAATTTGAAAATGTACAAATAACCAACCTAGGCGGCGGTACAAACCGTGGCAGCGGCAACAACATAGACATATTGCTACCCGCACTAGTACCAAATACAACTGTGGTAATAACATACACAGCAGTAGTACGTGCAGAAGTGGCACCGGGCGCGATAACCAACACAGCAAGAATACGCAGCCAAGACCGCGGTATAGACGAAGATGACAGTGCAACGGTAAATGTAGCGCAATACCCCGCAGTAATCATCGACAAGTCTGTAAGCAACAGCACACCAGCACCAGGTAGCACAATAACTTACACCATTACAGTAGAAAACACAGGTAACATACCACTAACAAACCTAGTGCTAACCGATGCGGTGCCTGCACCGTTGATACCACAAGTAACTACGCTTACGTACACTCACCGTACAGGCGGTGGATTCTTAGCCAACGGTAGAGACCTATCTCTAAACCTAAGCATACCTGTGGGCGAAACAGCTACCATTACGTTTGGAGTTTTTGTACCGGAAGACACACCTCCGGGTGGCATAACAAACATAGCTAGGGTAACAGGACATGGCCTAAACGAGTCTGACACCGCGACAGTGTTCATACCATCCAGCCCAGGCGTAGAGTTTACGAAAACTGTAAATGCAACCGCGCCTGTACCAGCAGGTAGCACAGTTCTCTACACTTTAACAACTACAAACACAGGTAACGTGCCGCTAACAAATCTTGATGTAAGCGATGACGTAAACCCCTTACTTCAAGTAGTAGCAATAAGAATTTTATCGCCTGGAATAAGTTTTACCAACAACTCTTCCGGCAATAATGTAAGCGTGCGTTTTGCAATGTTAAATCCGGGTGAAACAGCAGTAGTAGAAGTGGTAGTATTTATCCCTTACAACGTAGTGCCAGGCTCAATACCAAACACAGCACGTGTACAAGGCCCAACACCTGACCCACAAACGCCAGATATAGACGAAGAAGACGATGCAGAAATTATTGTATCTGCTACACCACGTGTAGCATTGGATAAAGTAGCATCTCCTGCAACCGTAAATGCAGGCGGCACAATAACTTACACAATTACAGTGCGCAATATAGGTAACGTAGAGCTAACAGGCTTGATAATTACCGACACTGTAGACAGTCGCCTAACTAATATCAGGGTTAACATCACAGGAATGCCTGCTGGCACTACAAACGCCACTTCCGGCCACAATGTAGAAGTGCGTGTGCCTAGCCTACCTGTAGGTGGCATAGCAACCTTTACCATTCTTGTAGATGTACCTGCCAATGTAATAGGCGTAATAGACAACACCGCAGATGTAACTACATCTCAAGGCGCAACAGATGACGACGACGCAACAGTAACCGTAGGCGGCACCCCAGATGTAGAAATAGTTAAGAGTGTAACGCCGGATTCTATCGAAAGCGGCGGAACAGTAACTTACATCTTGCGTGTGTACAACCGTGGTAACGTGCCACTATGGGGCTTAAACGTAATAGACAACGTAAGCCCACTGTTAACAAACTTAACAGTAACTCAACGCGACGGCTTTATAGGCGACTTCATAGGCAACACATTGACTATGACTCTGCCTGAAGCTCTAGCAGTAGGCGCATCACGCGAAATCCGCTTTACAGCAGTTGTACCGGCAAGCACACCACCACAAACCATTCGCAACACAGCAACAGTGCGTAGCACACAACCGGGCAGCGAAGTAGAAGATAGCGACGATGCAGACCTAGAAGTAGTAGAAACAAGACGTTTTGAAATAAGTAAAACCGCAAGCCCTAACCCAGCTATACCGGGTAGCAATATCACCTACACCATAAGAGTAACCAATACAGGTAACGTAAACCTAACTGGTCTTGTTGTAACCGATACTGTATACAGCGCACTTTCAGTAGTACGTGTAGACCGTCCTGGTACAGCAACCGATAACTCTGTTGGTAACAATATAAGCGTGACTCTAGGCACTCTAGCACCAGGCGCAAGCGCAGACGTTGTAGTAGTTGCAAGCATACCGGCAACATTCACCGGTGCAACAATCCGCAACGTAGCAGTAGCACGCGACCCTGTAACAGACCACGAAGAAGACGACGAAGAAATCGTGCCTGTAGCTAACCGTCCAAATGTAGCTATATTAAAAGAAGTAGATAATGCAAACCCTGTAGCAAACAGCACAATAACCTACTCTATTACAGTAACCAACACAGGTAACGTAAACCTTGTAGACCTGCAATTAACAGACCGTGTGCCAGAACCATTGGTACCACAAATACACACACTGTACAGAGCAGGCGCAACTGGTGACTTCCTAGCAGATGGCAGAACGCTAAACCTAAACTTAGCAGCACTAGCACCAGGTGAAAGTGTAACCATCACATTTGACGCATTTGTACCGTCGCACATTGCACCAGGCAATAGAATAAACACAGCAACAGTACGTTCTCCAGGGCATAACCTGACAGAAGACGACCAAGCTGTAATATCTATAGCAGCAGCACCGGCGGCAACAATTGATAAAACAGTTAACGTTAACACACCGGTAGCGGCAGGCAGCACAGTTATCTACACACTAACCGTAACTAATACAGGTAACGTGCCGCTATCTAACCTAGTGGTAACAGATAACGTAAACAGCAATTTGGATCTTGTAAGCGTTAGCCACCCTGCAACAGCGGTTAACCGCAGTAATATCAGCAATAACCTTGTAGATATACTTCTTGCAACATTGAACCCAGGCGAAATTGCTACAATAACAGTAACAGTATTTATCCCTTACACAGCACCATTTGGCGATATAACAAACGTAGCAAGAGTACAAGGCCCAACAGATCCTCCACATCCAGACATTGACGAGGAAGACGAAGAAACAATTACAATTAGTCAGACACCTCGCATTGCACTGGAAAAAGACGTTACTCCAAATCCTGCACCAGCAGGCAGCACAATCACCTACACAATAACTGTACGCAACACAGGTAACCAAGATTTGACCGGCCTAATCATCACAGACGTTATAGACAGCCGTTTAACAGACGTTGCGGTAAACCGTGATGCACTACCTGTAGGCGCAGTAGACCTAACAGTGGGTAATCACGTAGAAGTACGTGTACCAACGCTAAACATTGGCGGTACAGTGGTTATAACAATCACAGCATTTGTGCCGGCAACAGTAAGCGGCGTAATAGACAACACAGCAACAGTGACAACCACCCAAAACGTGTCCGATAGCGACGATGCAAGCGTAACAATTAGCGGCGCACCTAATGCAGAGGTTGTTAAATCTGTATCTCCAGCACAAGTACAAAGCGGTGAAATTGTTACCTATACTATTAGAGTTTACAACACTGGTAACGTACCAATCTGGAGCCTAACCGTAACAGACGAAGTAGACCCACTATTTACAAACCCAGTAGTTACGCAAAGCGGTGGATTTATAGGTGGTTTCATAGGCAACACCCTGTGGTTGGTATTACCGGAAGCATTGCCAGTAGGCGGTCACCGCGAAATCCAGTTCACAGCAAGAGTGCCTGAAAACACACCTGCACAAACTATTCGCAATATAGTAAACATCCGCAGTGTGCAACCAGGGTCAGAAGTAGAAGATGACGACTATGCAGACCTTGAAATTATTGATTTAATCCGTTTTGAAATAAGCAAAACGGCAAGCCCATCACCTGTAAACCCTGGCGACAACATCACCTATACAATAAGGGTAACCAACACAGGTAGCACAACACTAACAGGGCTTGTAGTAACAGACTCAGTAACAGCACCGGTAACAGTGGTAAGCATTACAGAACCAGCAGGTGCAACAAACAACTCCAGTGGCAACTTACTGAATGTAACGCTTGGCAGCTTAGCACCTGGCGCACATGCAGATATTATCCTAGTAGTTAACGTACCTGCTACCTTTACAGGCGGCGTAGTACGTAACCTAGCGGTAGTGCGTGACCCAGGTACAGGTATCGAAGAAGAAGACGAAGAAGAAACTCCTGTAAACGACGTACCAAACGTTGCAATACTAAAAACAGTAAATGATGCAGCACCAAATGCAGGCGACACTATCACCTATACCATTACAGTAACCAATACAGGTAACGTAACCCTTATGGATTTGATAGTAACCGACCGCATACCATCACAGTTTGTGGTGGATACTAGCTCTCTAAACGTAACACCAAGTGCGCGAATAGCAATGTTTGGGGCTAACCAAAACTTGGTTGTAAACCTAAACAACCTAGCACCGGGAGCAAGCGCAACAATCACATTCGACGTATTAATCCCACTTAACACCCAACCAGGCGAATTGATTAACGTTGCAGAGGTTGAGTCTCCAACTCATAACCTAAGAGAAACAGACCGTGTGGTAGTAGTAGTAGCAGGTACACCGAGTATCGACCTTGCCAAAACTGTAGACACAGCTGCTGTGTACGCAGGTAACGACATCGTTTACACAATAACTGTAACCAATACAGGTAACGTTCCTTTGGATGACCTTGTGGTAACAGATATAGTGCCAAGTGTACTAACAAATATAAGAGTAACTCCATCACCGGGCGCGTCCTACACCGTAACAGGCAACAACGTAAGAGTAGAACTTGCCAACCTAACCCCGGGTGCAGTAGCAGTAATAACCATTACAGCATTTGTACCTGCCGACGCAGCACCTGGTTCAATTACAAACAGCGCAGTTGTTACATCCGATAGCGGCGACATAGATGAAGAAGACGATGCAACTACCGAAATTCTACAAACTCCTGATGTTGCCATAGTTAAGGAAGTAACACCTACCACAGTAGCGGCTGGCAACACTGTAACTTACAGAATAACTGTAACCAATACAGGTAACATTCCTTTAAGTGACCTTGTTGTAACAGACGTATTACCAGCAGCACTAACAAACTTTAATATGGTAACCACCGGCCTTGTGTACAACACAAACGGCGGCGTATTAACAGTTGGTCTAACAGCTCTAGCTGTAGGCGCAGAACGCATAATCGAATTCACCATGCTTGTACCATCAGAAACGCCAGCAGGTGTAATACCTAACGTAGCTGTTGTAACATCTGATATGCATAACTTGGAAGAAAGCGATGATGCAGACTTAACAGTAACTGCCAACCCACAAATGGAAGTTGAAAAGACTGCAAACATTAATGTAACTCCAGCAGGCCAAACAATAACCTACACAATAACCATACGTAACACAGGTAACCGTGATTTAATTGGCCTAACTGTGCGCGACATACTGCCACCAGAACTTACAAACCCAACACTTGTAAGTTACCCCGCAGGTGCAATAGGTAACTTCACCATAGCGGGCGAGTTGCTGATGGCATTGCCTCTGCTACCTGTAGGCGGAGAGTTTGTAATCGTTTACACGGCATTTATTCCATTAAGCACAGCACCAGGCGTACTAATCAACGAAGTAATAGTACGTTCTGCATATCCAGTGCTTGAAGAACGCGACACAGAAGACGTAACAGTAATAGCCACACCAGCAGTTCTGATGGAAAAATCTGCAGACGAATCTAACCCTGCACCAGGCAGCATAGTAACTTATACACTAACCATAACCAACACAGGTAACATTCCACTACAAGGTTTAGTTGTAAGAGATACTGTGGACCCACGCTTAACAAACGTAACTGTAATATCATTCCCAACCAATGCTCAAAATCTAAGTTCAGGCAATAACATCCGTGTTAACCTGCCTCAACTAGACGTTGGCCATGTTATGGAAGTTGTGTTTACAGTATTAGTTCCAACAAATGCAACACCGGGTGTGGTACCAAACATTGCAGACGTATCTACAAGTAGCCACGGCGGCGTTTCTGACGACGACGAAGAAGACATTGTAATAACCAGGACACCGGGTGCAGAACTTATTAAGTTTGCAACACCAACCACAATAGAGGCTGGTAACGAAGTTGTGTACACCTTGCGTGTGCGTAACACAGGTAACGTGCCACTAGAAAGATATGTATTAACAGACGTTGTGGATAGCCGTTTGGAAGTAAGGAATGTAACAGTGCCTTACGGGTCTGATGACCAAACAAGCGGTAACAATGTAAGAGTTATCCTTGCGGATATACCTGTTGGTGCAACTGTAGATGTTCTTGTAACCGTATATATCCCAAGTAGCGTAGCACCGGGTGTAATAGGTAACCATGCTCGTGTAACGTCACCTGATGATAGCGATGACGATATAGACGAAGACGATACGGAAGAAATCACAGTTGTAAACAGAGGTGCCGTTTCTATAGAAAAATTAGTAAATGGCGAATCTGCAATAACAACACCATCTAGCGTACGGGTAACTTATACACTAACTATCCGTAACACAGGTAACCAAGCATTAACTGACCTAGTAGTAACAGACCAACTACACACTTTACTTGCAGACCCAATACTGGGCGAGTTGCCAGAAGGCGCAGAAGGCGGCTTTGTAGGCCGTAATCTACGCGTAGAACTTGCTACACTTGGTGTTGACGGCACAGCTGTAATTACCTTTACAGCATTGGTATCAGGCACATCCATTGGCCAAATACCAAACATCGCTACAGTTACATCTGAAAGCAATAGCAGCATAACAGATAGCGATAATGCAATGATTACAGTAACTGAGACACCAAACTTAACAGTAGAAAAATCTGCAAATGCAACAGAAGTAAACCCAGGCACAACAATCACTTACACAATAACAGTACGTAACACCGGTAATATACCGCTGGCAAACATACGTGTTGTAGATACCGTGCCTTCAGAACTAACAAGCCCAACGCTTCTTACTCCACGTCCGGCGGGCATGGTGGGCGACTTTACCGGTAATGTGCTTGACGTTGTATTAACGCAATCCATACAGCCGGGCGGCTATGTAACCATCCGTTATACTGCTGTTGCACCGGCAGGGCTTGCACCACAAACCTTGCGCAATATAGTAGTAGCCTCCCATAGCGGCCAAGACTTGGAAGACGAAGATTACGAAGACGTAACCATTGGAAGGACACCTCGTGTAGACTTATTAAAAACTGTAAGTGCAACGCAGATACCTGCCGGCAATGAAGTTGTTTACACCATAAGAGTTCGCAACATTGGTAACGTAGACCTATTTAACCTTGAAGTTATCGACGAAGTAGACCCGCGCCTAACCAACGTGCGTGTTACTGTGCCATCAGGCGCAATCAACCGTACACCAGCGGGCAGCAACAATGTAGATGTTCTTATTCCTAGCTTGCCTGTAGGCGCAACCATTACATTTACCATAACAGCAGACATACCGGCAAACGTATTACCGGGCACAGTAATAAACAATGCAAGCGTAACGGGTACAGACGACGAAGATGAAGACACAGACGATGACGACGAAGAAACATTTGAAGTAACAGAAAACCCAGCGTTTAACGTAGTTAAATCTGTTAACGCAACAACCATACCGGCAGGCAACACAGTAACCTATACAATCCGCGTTAATAATACAGGTAACACCGTATTAACCGGCCTTGTGGTAACAGACGAAGTAGATAGCAGATTAACAAACGTGCAAGTACACCTTCCAATATCTAGTGGCGCTACCAATCGTACACCGGCTAATAGCAACTTTGTAGATGTATTGCTGGGAGCTATACCGGTAGGCGGCTTTGCAGAGTTCACCATTACAGCATTTGTGCCAACCAATGTAATTGGCATAGTAAACAACACCGTAGTGGTAACCGGCGAAGACGCAGATGGTAATCCAATTGAAGAGGAAGACAGTACAGAATTTGAAGTTACACCTGCACCTGGTGTGTCTATCGTAAAAGAAGTATTACCAGGCAGCACACCAACCGGTGGCAGAGTAACTTATGTAATAACAGTTACAAACACAGGCAACACAGTTCTGAACGGCTTAATAGTAAGAGACGTTGTAGACCCACTATTAACCGCTCCAATTCTAGTTGCTCCTGCTATAGGCGGTAATATTACCGGCGGCTTTACAGGCAACACGTTATTGCTTGGCATTGCAACTCTACCAGTAGGTGAAAGCATAGAAATCCGCTTTACTGTAATGGTAGGTATGGGTGTACGCCCTGGACCAATAGGCAACACAGCAACGGTAGAAATACCAAGCGAAGACATTGAAGAAGACGATGACACAACGCTTATTGTTCAAGTGACACCAAGAGCCGAAGTTATTAAATCTGTAAGCGTAGCAGAAAGCCCAACAAACAGGCGTATCATCTATACAATGCGTGTGTTTAACCGCGGAAACGTGTTGATAAACGCACCAGAAGTAAGAGACATACTACCTGAAGAGCTAAGCGACTGGCGTGTAGAGCACATGCCAGCGGGTGCAGAGCACAACAACTTTGCAGGCGGCGAATTCCATGTAACGCTACCACCACTAGGTGTAGGCACATGGACTGAAATCCGCATATCTGCATTTATCCCACCTGATACACCAATCGGTACTATTACTAACGTAGCGGTTGTTGGCGGCCCTGAGCTTGGTGGCTTTGCTGGTACTGCCGGAGAAATCGACTGGGGTAACATTGGCAATGGCGATGAAGATACTGGTAATGAAAATGGTAACGGTAACGGCGGAACTGGCGATAATGGAACCGGAGATGGCAACACCACTGGTGACAACGAAGCAGAGTTTGATGTTACACCTTCACCATTCACACGTTTAGTAAAAACTGCAAACGTTGCAGAGATACCTGCCGGCAACACAATCACCTATACAACCCGTGTAGATAATATCGGTAACATTGCACTAAACGACGTTGTAGTAACAGTTGAACTTCCTTCAGAACTAACTAACTTTAATATGGTAAGCGTAAACCTTTCAGGCTTTACTGCCGGCACAAGCTACAATGTTTCTGCCGCAGGCGTGTTAACGGTTAACATCACAACACTTCCTATAGGCGCACATGCTGTAATCACTTACACCATGCTTGTTCCAGTAGGCACACCGGCAGGTACAGTAAGTAATTCTGCTGTGGTAACCGCAAGCAACACTGGCCACGAAACTTATGGTGATGAAGCAGAACGCAAAGTAGATGTAGAAGTTATTGGAGTTAAAGCTGTAGCAATTGAAAAAACCGCTAACCTAACAGAAGTAGCACCGGGCGGCACCATTCGCTACACTATCACAGTAACTAATACAGGTAACACTGTATTGTCTGGCTTGCGCGTATCTGACAACTTGCCAAACCAACTAATTAACCCACGTTTTATAACTGAACCGGCAGGTGGCCTTGGCTTATTTACCGGCAACAACCTAAGTTATGTACTTGATACGCTTGAGCCTGGTGACTCTGCAGCAATAGTATTTGACGCAGATGTACGCCCGGGCACAGCGGCTGGTACTATCCGCAACGTGGCTAGGGTGACACAGTCATTGCTAGACCAAACCGACTATGCAGAAACAGAAGTTTTGGAAACAGCAGACTTTACAATCACCAAAACAGCTAATGTAACGGAAGTTAATGCCGGAGAGCGTATCACCTACACAATCCGCATTACCAACACCGGTAATGTTCCTCTTCCGGAAATGGTTGTTTCGGATAACGTTCCTGCACCGCTGACAGCACTGCAAATGGTAAGTTTGCCGTCAAACGCAAACAACATGAGTAACCTGGCAGCAAACAGCATACGTGTAGAACTACGCGGTACCGTTGCGGTGGGCACGCATGTAGACATCGTGTTTAGCGCGTTGGTACCTGCAAACACAGCTCCGGGCGTAATACGCAACACTGCAAACGCATGGTTGCCATGTGAAGCCATGGAACTGCAAGACAGAGAAGATGTAACAGTACTGCCAACACCTCGCTTGGATATCAACAAGGTATCAAACGTAACAACAGCTGCAACCGGTCAAACAGTACGCTATACATTAACGGTTAGAAACGTAGGTAACCAAGCCGTTGCAGACTCCTTTGTAACTGATATTTTACCGGCGGCATTAACCAACCCACGCATTATTGAGATGCCGCAAGGCGCAACAGGCGGCTTTATCTCTGGTAGCAATATGCTAAATGTATTCTTGCCGACAGTAGCTGTTGGTCAAACTATGAGAATAGTATACGAAGCAACTATTGCAGCCAATGCGACAGCGGCAGACTTGATTAACCACGCAACAATACGTATGCCGGTCGGCTGTCCGGAAGTAGACAGCGCTACATTGAGGATAACTGAAGGCGGCACTACCGGCGGTGGAACTACTGGTGGGGGCACTACAGGTGGAGGTACTACCGGTGGTGGAACTACTGGCGGCGGCACTACCGGTGGAGGTACCACAGGTGGTGGAACTACTGGCGGCGGCACTACAGGTGGAGGTACCACAGGTGGTGGAACTACTGGCAGTGGAACTGCTGCCGGTACAGCCGGCGGTGGCGGAATAACTGCAACCGGTGGCAACGTTGACAGCAGCAGAACTGCTCAGTTTAACCCAACTCACCATGCGTTTATCGTAGGTTTCCCAGATGGTACCGTTCGTCCACACTCCAACATGACTCGTGCAGAAGTAGCAACGCTATTCTTCCGCTTGTTCTCCGACGAGTACCGTACGGAGATTTGGAGCCAAACAAACGCCTTCCCTGATGTAAACAGTAGCGACTGGTTTAACAATGCGGTGTCTACAGTAGCCAATGCCGGATTTATCTCCGGTATGCCAGACGGCAGCTTTGGACCAGACAGGCCAATGACTCGTGCAGAATTTGCAACCTTGATTTCCAGGTTTGTAGATGTAGATTCAACAGACATCAACGTGTTCCCTGATGTGGAAGGTCACTGGGCGGCAGAGCATGTTAATAACATCTCCCGCTTTGGCTGGGTATCCGGAGACGACGACGGCAACTTTAGACCTGACCAAGATATAACTAGGGCAGAAGTTGCTGCATTGGTTAACAGAATGCTTGGCCGCAGGCCACAAAGCCATGAAGATTTGTTGCCTGGCATGATTACTTGGTCGGATAACGCTAACCGCGACGCTTGGTACTACTTGGATATTCAAGAAGCTACTAACTCGCACACTCACACACTAAGGCCAGACGGCGTTTACGAAACTTGGAGCAGGTTAATTACTCCTAGACAGTGGACTGCACTGGAAAGACCAAACTCTCGTCCTTCTGATATTGTTTATAGTTGGAATATCAGATAGTGTAATACGAAAACCCCCGGTAAGTAAGGTCATGCCATTGCGGCAGGGCACAGCTGGGGAAACAAAGAGCCCGTTCACCCTTACAAGAGTGAACGGGCTCTTTGTTTCCTCGATGTGTAGCTAGTGTAAAAAGACCCTGTGACGTGGTATAAACACAGGGTATGCGAGCAAGCATGCGGGCAAAGCCCGTGCCGAGGCTGATTAGGTTTTGGCAGAAAAAACAAATGCACAGATGAGAAAATGCCGCAAGCCAGCTTGTAAAGCGGGTTGGAGCGCTTTTTTCAAAAAAAACAAAAAACGAATACCACCGCTATAAGCTAACATTTATAGCGGTTTTATTTTTCACTTCAACCCCCACAAAACAGCCTTTTTCTGTTATAATTAACCTGTTCGATTATCACGTGCAAACGACAGGAGTTTTTCAAACATGGACGAAAATTATAACCCACGTATAAAGGGCATAGACATAACCGAGGAGATGCGCAGTTCGTACCTCGATTATTCTATGTCCGTTATTGTTTCTAGGGCGTTGCCGGATGTGCGCGATGGTTTAAAACCCGTACACCGCCGTATCCTTTACGCAATGAGCGAGCTTAACCTGGAGCCAAACAAAGCCTATAAAAAATCCGCACGTATTACGGGCGATACTATGGGTAAATATCACCCGCATGGTAACTCATCTATTTATGATGCGATGGTACGTATGGCGCAGGATTTCTCTATGCGTTATCCGCTTGTGGATGGTCACGGTAACTTCGGCAGTATGGATGGCGACGGCGCAGCGGCAGAACGTTATATCGAGGCCAGGCTTGCGCACCTGTCTATGGACATGCTTGCAGATATTGAAAAAGAAACCGTGGACTTTGTGCCCAACTATGACGAGGAATTTGAAGAGCCTTCTGTTTTGCCTGCCCGTTTCCCAAACCTTTTAGTAAACGGCAGCAGCGGTATTGCGGTTGGTATGAGTACAAATATCCCGCCGCATAACCTTACCGACGTTGTTAACGCTGTGCTGCACCGCATAAACGATATGCGCGAGGGTAACGAAACCGATATTGAAAGTTTAATAGACATAGTAAAAGCCCCAGACTATCCAACAGGCGGGGCTATTCTTGGTGTTTCTTTAATACGGGAGGCATACCGTACGGGGCGCGGCAAGGTTGTATTACGCGCAAAAGCCACAATTGAGCCTATGGGAAGCAGCGGCCGCGAGCAAATCCGTGTTACCGAAATCCCGTACCAAGTTAACAAGGCTAACTTGGTTAAAAAAATGGCTGACCTTGTAAAGGACAAAAAAATCGACGGTATTACAGATATAAGAGACGAATCAAACCGTAATGGTGTGCGCATTATAATTGAACTTCGCAAAGATGCTAACGCAAACGTTGTGTTAAACCAGTTGTACAAGATGTCACCACTGCAAGAAAGCTATGGCATTATTCTGCTTGCGCTTGTTAAGAAAGAACCGAAAATTCTTAACCTTGCGGAAATTATCGAGCATTATATTTTTCACCAAAAAGATGTTATCACCCGCCGTACGCAATTTGACCTTGCAAAGGCAGAGCGCCGTGCACATATCTTAGAAGGCTTGTTAAAGGCCCTAGACCATATAGACGAAATAATAGCTCTAATCCGCAGCAGCGCCGATACTGCCGAGGCTAGGGAAAAACTGATTGAGCGGTTTGGTTTTTCAGAAATTCAAGCACAGGCCATAGTAGACATGCGTTTGCGCGCCCTTACCGGCTTGGAGCGTAACCGCCTGCAAGGTGAATACGACGAGTTGCAAATTCTTATAGCAGAGCTCAGCCGCATCCTTTCCGACGAAGGGTATTTGTTGCAAGTTTTAAGCGAAGAGCTTACAAAAGTGCGAGATAGATATGGCGATACCCGCCGCACAGACATACTGCACGACCCAGGCGAAATTAACCTGGAAGACCTTATTGACGATGCGCCAAGTGTTATAACAATCTCCAACATGGGTTATATCAAACGTTTGCCGCTGGAAACCTACCGTGCACAAGCGCGCGGCGGCCGCGGCGTAATAGGTATGCAAACCCGGGAAGAAGACTGGGTGAAGGATTTATTTGTGGCCAACACGCACGACCATATTCTGTTCTTCACCAGTGTGGGGCGTACGCATAGCCTAAGGGCGTTTGAAATACCGGAGGCCGGCAGGCAAGCCAAGGGCATGCCGCTGGTTAACCTGCTAAACCTACCAAATGGCGAAACCGTGGCCGGCATGATACCCGTTAACAAAGAAAGCTGGGACGGATACCTTGTGATGGTAACCCGCAACGGTACTGTAAAGCGCACCGCGCTGTCTCAGTTTAGCAAGATAAACAAAAACGGCCGCATAGCCATAACCTTTAGAGAAGATGACACTCTAATGGCAGTCATGCGCACCGATGGTGAAAGAGAAATATTTGTAGCCTCCAAAAACGGTAAAGCAATCCGCTTCCCGGAAAGCCAAGTACGAGAAAGCGGCGGGCAATCCATGGGCTCACGCGGCATGAAGTTAAAAGACGGCGACCATATAATAGGTGCCACTGCCGCAGACGACCAAGTGCTTGTGGTTACGGAGAATGGTTACGGTAAATGTACACCGCTTACCAGCTTCCGTGATGCAAACCGCGGTGGTATGGGTACCATTGCTTATAAGGTTAACGAGAAAACCGGTTCTGTTGTAGGAATTGAAGCCGTTACCGAGAATTGCGGTTTGATTATTATTAACTCTGAAGGTGTTGTCATACGCATAAGGGTTTGTGATATATCTGTGCAGGGCAGGTACGCCAGCGGGGTTAAGCTTATAAATATGGATGAAGGCGTTACCGTGGTAAGCATTGCTAAGGTGACGGAAGATGACAATGACAACGATAGTGAGAATGTTATTGATATTGAAATAGAAGAGTAAATAGGGGTGAGAAAAGGCTTTCCGGTTGGGTTGGAAAGTCTTTTTTTGTATATAAAAAAAGCATGTCAAAGCCGCACTGTAAGCTGTGCGGTAAGCTTTCATCCAAAAGGCCAAAAAGCATAGCCCACGGAAAAGGCGGAAAGAGCGGGATAAAGGCGGATAAAAGAAATAATCTTTTTAATCCGCCTTTATCCCGCTCTTTCCGCCCTTTCCGTGGGCTATTTCCCTTTTACTCGCTTACAGCACCCTTAGTGCTAAGAAACGCATTCATTTCTTCCAGCAACTCATCCGGGTTCATGCCATGTACTGTTGCAGCTTCTCCCAATGTTTCAGATGCGGCAGAGGGGCAACCCACACAGCGCATACCGTGGTTCATAAGTATAACCGCAAGCTCGCGGTCTACTTGTAAAATGTCCTTGATTAACATGTCCTTCGTTACTTGTGCCATTTAAAAAATCCTTCCTTGTATATGATTTAATATATTCACCGCAAACGAGCAAAATTGGGGTGGTAACGGAAAATAACCCGCCCCAAAATATCGTCTTGGTTTACAAAGTTAGTATCTTCCCAATGCCTACCATCTCTTGATATGCTTCGGAAATCGCCCATTACAAACACATGCCCGTCCGGCACACGTATAGGGCCAAAATTGCCGGACAAAATACCGTGGGTAAAATCATCCCTTAATGGGTACGGCAAATCGTTTATATATATCCGGCCTGTAACAATCATAATAGTGTCACCGGGCAGCCCTATCACCCGCTTTACGTTAAGCTCGTTATCTTCCGGGCTTGGGAACACAACAATATCAAAACGGTTGGGTGTAGAAAACAAATACGAAAGCCTAAAGGCAATAATACGGTCGTCCGTCATTATGGTATTTTCCATAGAAGGGCTTGGTACTGTTGCATTAACAATAACAAAGTAGTTTAAGAAAAATGCAAAACATACAGCAAAGAATATTGTTTTAATCCAGCCGCCAAGTTCCCGCCATATATTGCTTTTTTTTGGCTCAGCCATGGATACACCTCTTATTATTTAATCACCTTAAACGAGTAAAGCCGGGGTAGTAACGGAAAATAACTTTCCCCAAAATATCGTCTTGGCTTATAAAGTTAGTATGCTCCCAGTGCCTGCCATCGCGGGAGTTGCTGCGGAAATCCCCCATTACAAACACATGCCCTTCCGGCACGCGCACCGGGCCAAAATCGCCAGATAAAACACCGTGCGTAAAATCGTCCCTTAAAGGGTATGGCAAATCGTTTACGTATACCCTGCCTGCAACCATCATAATGATGTCGCCGGGCAGGCCTATCACCCGTTTTACGTTAAGGGTCATATTTTCCGGGTTTGGGAACACAACAATATCAAAACGGTCAGGAGTAGAAAACAAATAAGACAACCTAGAGGCAATAACGCGGTCATACGTCATTATCGTATTTTCCATAGAGGCACTTGGCACTGTTGCCATCATAATAACAAAATAATTTACAAAAAACGCAAGACATATAGCAAAAAAAATTGTTTTAATCCAGCCGCCAAGTTCCCGCCATATGTTGCTCTTTGTTGGCACAGACATGGATGCACCTCGCAATATTTATCTTGTCAAGTATAACACAACCATCAAATAATACAATTATACAACTACGCTTGTAACTTTGCACAAACAAATAACCCCTCAGCCTATATGCCGTGCCAAATAATTCTTGTGTTTAACCCGCCGGGGCATTATAATTGCAGTGCATTATTAACAAGAGGAGGCTATTTAATGAAGGTTTATTCGTCAAGTGACATTCGTAACATTTCTGTTATGGGGCACAGTGGTTGCGGCAAAACTTCGCTTATGGAAGCAGCTTTGCACATTACCAAAGTAACAAGCCGTATGGGGCGCGTAGAAGATGGCAACACAATGTCTGACTACGATTCTGAAGAAGTAAGGCGCCGTGCCTCTGTTGGGGCATCCCTTATTCCAATTGAGTGGAATAATAGCAAAATCAATTTTATTGATACCCCCGGCTTTTTCGATTTTGTTGGTGCGGCAAAAGAAGCCATAAGCGTTTCCGACGCAGCATTGATTTTGGTTTCAGCAAAAAGCGGTGTGGAAGTTGGTACAGAACTTGCATGGGAGAATTCCCTGGAGCTACCGCGTATCTTCTTTGTAAATGGTATGGATGATGAACATGCAGACTTTTTCCAAGTAGTGGCAGATATGAGAGAGAAATTTGGCCACAGTGTAGCACCTTTGCAATTACCATTTGCAGAAGGCGGCAAAATTGTGGGTTATATAGATGCTTTCACAGGCCAAGCATATAAATGGGACGGCGCAAAAACAATCCCGTGTGACACCCCGGTAGACATGGTAGACATTTACGAAGAACACCATGCCTTCCTATTAGAAGCTATTGCCGAAACTGATGAAACTCTAATGGAAAAATACTTTGGCAACGAAGAACTAACAGATGAAGAAAAAATGCGCGGCCTGCGCTTGAGCATTGCCAATGGCAGCTTGTCGCCAGTACTTTGTGGCACTGCTACAGGTAAAGACATGATTGGTGTGGCAGCGCTAATGGATATGCTAACAACATTGTTGCCACCATCCGCCGAACTTACACGCAAAATCCAAGTAGTTAAAGATGGCGAAACAGTTCCACTACCATGTACAGCAGCCGGCTCTGTTTGTGCCTATGTATTTAAAACAATTTCTGACCCATTTGTAGGGCGTTTTAGCGTATTCCGTGTGTTCTCCGGCGTTATTAAGAAAGACACGCCGCTGTATAACACCAACCATGACATAGTAGAAAAGTTCAGCCAAATATTTGTACTGCGCGGCAAAGATAAAATAGAAGTGCAAGAAATCCGCGAAGGTGATATTGGCGCAATCTTGAAATTGGATACAACAAACACAGGCGATACTTTGGCAACCAAAGCAGACCCAATACGCATACCGCCGCTTAAATTGCCTGAGCCATTGCTTTCAAAAGCGGTTGTGTCAAAAGGTAAAGGCGATGAAGACAAGGTTGCTACATCTCTTGCAAAATTATTGGCAGAGGATAAAACACTTACGCTTCATATCAATAAAGAAACAAAGCAAACAGTGCTATCCGGCTTGGGTGAGGCACAACTCGACGTTATTGTTAACCGCCTAAAAGCGCGTTACAAGCTTGAAATAGAACTTGTAGAGCCGCTTATCCCTTACCGCGAAATGATTAAGAGCAAGGTTAGCGTGCAAGGTAAATTTAAAAAGCAATCCGGCGGCAGTGGCCAATATGGCGATGTGCGCATGGACTTTGAGCCTAGCGGCGACTTAACATCTGCTTATGTATTCGAAGAAACAGTGGTGGGCGGCTCCGTGCCAAGGCAGTATTTCCCCGCTGTTGAAAAAGGCATACAAGATTGCGTAAAAGCGGGCCCACTTGCGGCTTATCCGGTTGTAGGCTTGAAAGCACGTTTGACAGACGGTAGTTACCATGCGGTAGACTCCAGCGAACTTGCATTTAAAATGGCAGCTATCTTAGCATTCCGCGACGGGTTTATGAAAGCCCGCCCGGCGTTGCTTGAACCGATTATGAGAGTAGTCGTAACAGTACCCGACGAATACACCGGCGATATTATGGGCGATATGAACAAACGCCGCGGGCGCATCTTGGGTATGGATAAGATAGGTAAGAAACAAGCCATCCAGGCGGAAGCACCGCATGCGGAAATGCTAAGGTACGCAACCGACTTGCGTTCGCTTACACAGGGTAGAGGCAGCTTTACCATGGAGTTTGACAGATACGAAGAAGCACCAAGCGACGTGCAGCAAAAAGTAATAGCAGCAAGGAAAAAATTGCTTGATGAAATGCGCGCAGAATAATAGATATACAAAAGGAGCCGTTTGGCTCCTTTTTTGTTTACTTTAAATAAGCTCCATCTGCCAACAGTTTATCCCTTAACTTATTAACATCCAAATTTCCTGTATCTACATCATGCAGTGCTGCCATGGCCGCAACCGTTCCGGCGCCTTGCCTGGTAACTAGGCAGGTTGGCATAACACGCACGCTGCCTTGTACAATACGTTCACGGCAAATCGTTTGGCCTGCCACAAGCAGGTTTTTTGTTCCCTTAGGAATAAGAGAGCGATAAGGTATGCCGTAAGACTCTCCGGGGCCGTAATTTTCGTACCGTGTGTCGGTGTTAAGCTCTCCACGGTTTACGTGTTCCTTTTCATCTTCAAAAGTACGCCTTTCCATATAATCTTGCAAGGTCAATTCATATTCCCCAACAATGCGGCGGGATTCTCGTATCCCCATCGCCGGTGCCGTGGCACTAAGGAAAGATGCGGCAAAGGCTTCTGGATAAAATTCTTTTAAGCCTTGATGAAACTGGTGTGCCAGACGGCGCCCTTCAATTAAAGCCCGGGAAACATTAAGGGGGTCTGTCGCGTGCACATTCCACAGATGGCCGGCATTAAACCCTACAGTGCGCGGGCCTATTAACGAATTGCAAGAGTGCTCATCTGTAACCAAAGGATATTTATCGCTGCGAACAATGTCGTATACTTGGCAGTCTTTTCTGGTGTGATGCATTTCCGGGCGGGTTCTATATTCGTATTCAAACGCTAGCCCGCACTGGGATATAATACCTGCATCGCCGGTGCAATCGACAAACACTTTTGCAGAAAAAGCGGTCAATCCCGCTTTGTTGGAAACTACGAGGTAGTGTAATTTTTTAAAAAAAATTCTGCTACACACACAGCGGTGTTAAGCAAAATATCTGCACCGGAATCTGGGCTTTTAGAGCCTCAAAGACTTCTTGCGCAATCCCTCGGTAGATAATTTTTTCTTTGTCTGAAAATGGACACCATGCAGGTACTAACCCTATAGTACCCATTCCGCCAAGGCATCCGGACGATTCTATTAGTAATGTTTTTACACCAGTTCTTGCCACGGCGGTAGCGGCGGCGCACCCTGCCGGGCCGCCTCCGGCTACACATGGTTATCCTCTTATGCGCCCCGTGTATATGCAAAATTATATCACAGTTATTGCAAAAACAGGGCTGTCTTGCTAAGCAATTTTACTTAGTGAGACAGCCCTGTTTTTTACTTATCGAATGCCGGGTTAAATGCATACATATTCTTTTTGCCCATTTTGTCGCGGGTTATTTCCAGGCATTCGCCAAAGCGTTGGAAATGTACAATTTCGCGCTCACGCAGGAATATTATTGGGTCGCGCACGTCTGGGTCATCTACTAGGCGTAGGATGTTGTCGTAGGTAACGCGGGCTTTTTGTTCTGCGGCCATGTCTTCCACAAGGTCGGCTATTACGTCGCCTTTGCTTTGCATGCCGGCGGCGTTCCAAGGTGTGCCACTTGCCGCCGCTGGGTAAATGGCTGCTGTATGGTCTACAAAGTAATCTGCAAAGCCGCCGGCTTTTACTTCGTCTATGGTTAAATTGCGGGTTAGTTGATACACGATGGTGCCTATCATTTCCAGGTGGCCAAGTTCTTCTGTGCCTATGTCGGTTAGGCAGCCTCTAAGCTCTGGATATGGCATGGTGAAACGTTGGCTTAGGTACCTGATAGATGCGCCAAGCTCTCCGTCGGGGCCGCCAAACTGGGTTAAGATTAGTTTGGCGGTTGCGGGGTTGGGTGTTTTTATTTTTACTGGATATTGTAGCTTTTTTTCATACACAAACATAGTTTATACCTCCCAAGGCCAGGTGTCGGATTCTGGCATTTCTTTTTTCATTGCGGTGCTGCGTTCTTTGTATTCGTGGTAAAGCGTTTGGGCGTTTGTGTCGTTTGGGTGGATGTTTAGGTACAGTTTTAACTCGTGCAGTACAAAGTCTGTTTGCATTAACTCTGTAAGCTGGGTTTGGGGTAGTGGTGTTGTGTTTTCAAAGTTGGCAAAGGGTAGGTCTAGTTCCGGAAATAAAGTACCCCGGATTAATGCATCTGCGTCCGAATAGCGGCTGGTTAACCGCTGGGGCGGGACAGATGGATATGCCGGGGGATGGGAGGGGGTTAAATGCATTTGGGCACTCCTTATATTGTTTTGTATTAGTATATTTTTGTTTTTGGGAAAGGTTACAGTAGTCGCAATTATGGTATAATAATCACATAATATCAACCTAAAAAAAGGAGGAAAGAATCATGTCAGCAGTTCCAACGATTCGACCTATTACAGAATTAAAAAATACAACGGGAATTTCTACTTTATGTCACGAGGTAAAAGCCCCTGTATTTATAACCAAAAACGGTTATAGCGACTTGGTGATAATGAGTATCGAAACATACGAGCGCACTATGGCTTTGCAAGAAATCTATAGCAAATTAGATGAAGCCGAAGAGCAGCTTGAATTAAACCTGCCAACCAAAAGTCATAAAGAAATAATCAGTAGTTTGCGAGGGCGCGTAAATGCGAAGTTATGATATTCGTTATCTGCCTGTAGCCGAAGAAGATTTAAATGAGATAGTAGATTATCTGCTAGAGTATAGTGTGGACGCTGCGAATGAGTTTATAGATGCATTGGAGGGGCTTGAAGGGCAACTCTCGAATTTTCCGGAATCTGCACCGCTTATGCAAAATAGAAAATTGCGGAATAGGGGTTACAGAATGTTGGTGGTTGATGAGTATCTGCTGTTTTATACTTTGCGGAATGAATGTATGTTTGTGATGAGGATTATTCATGGTAAGCGGGATTACTTGGCTTTGTTGTAGTGAAAGTGTGTGAAATAATTGTGCAAGACTTAACATAAAATAAATGAACAAAATACAACAGAGACAAGGGTATCGGCGATAACAATACCGAACAAATGTTTTGTCGTTTTGGGTGAAACCGCTCCAGCCAGCCTGTGCAGCGGATTTATAAAGATTTTATCATTCTAAGTGGAGCGAATAATAGCGGACTACTTCCGTACTTTCACAACCTCACTAGCCGCCGCAATAAATCCCTTCAAATCCGCAAACCCGTTCGCATCCATTTTTATATTCATCCTGCCGCAGCAAGATAGTTTCCTCTTCCCCATCAGCTCATAGGTAACAGTCCTAGCGCAGCCACGCAAGTGCACCTCACATCCATGCACTTTCTCAAACATCTTCTCCGCAAACTCCGGTGCCGTCTCCGCCAACTTCAATATAATTTCATTCGTATAATCCGGTTTCTTCTCCGTTTTAACCCACGCAGTCATAAAATTAAGCCCCGCGCCATGCTCTCTTATCTCAAACCTAAACCCACACGTCGCCTCATACGTCAAGTGTCCTTTCTTATTAATAGACCGCCGGAATTTCATACCAAGTTTCATATCAACCAGCAAAAATTCATCCAGCTTAAACATTTCATCCTGTATAGCCAGTGGCAAGCCTTTAACAAACATTTCAAACGGTGGCAAGTCTGGTAAGTTGGTAAGCTCTGCTGGCACATCTGGCTCATCATCTTCATATTCGGTAACGGCAAACGACTTAAACGACACCCTCGTAGCCGTTCCGCCGCATATAGATATATCCGCCGTATCATCTATGGCATGTTTTATTTTATCGGACGCAAAGCAAAACTTGCCATTAACAACAACCCATATCATCTCGCTACCACACGTGATGGATATATCCACATATTCTTCTGTAGGTATGTCGTTATAATCAATAAAACTAGGCGGCACATCGTCACCCGTTAAAATATCGGTAACGCTTGTGTGTCCGCCGTTAAAATATACACTTCCATTGTTGATATACAGCGTAAGCTGCGACGCAATTTGGTTAAGCTGATAATATTTTACCCTTGCCGTCATATCAATGCGGAAGGGTATTTTATATTTGCCGGGTACGTCTATATGGTGCCTGCTTTTGCCTAGGTTCTCTACCTCTGCGGGCACATGCAACACACCGTCTTCAAATTTTGTTTTAATTTTGCCTCTAGGGGATAACATCATAAAATTTCAGCCTCCTTTAATTTAATAGGCACAAACCTGTAAAGCTGGTGAAAACCCAGCCCTCTTTTTATTTCGTCATCGTCAGATTCGTTTAGGTAAGGCATCGTGCCCATTACGCCACGGCTGTCGTCGTACACAAAATTTGTGTTGTTTTCTAGGCGTTCGCAAATTTTAAACTCTACTTTGCCAATGCTCTCGTGGTCGTCGTTTATGCTAACGGCTACGGCGTACAGGCCGCCTGTGAACTCGTGTATATTGTAAGGGGCTGTGTCTGCATCGGTGATATTGTCCTTAACCGCCATTGTGTATACAAAACTATCGTCGTTGTATCTGATTAAAAAATCCGGGCAGTCGAAAACAACATCTTTAAAAAGCAAATCGCGTCTATTTTCCGCAAAAGCCCATCCCATTAAATCTCCAAGACTGCCGGAAATTGCTCTAAAGTTTGGTATCCGCACAATCATTATATCCGGTATTTTCTTGTCTAGCTTTTCTGTAATTTCAACAAGACGCGTTATGTTTGAAGGCTTGCCGATGTAATCTACGCTTATGATATGTGTTTCTATTTCTTTTGCCTTGTCATATAACTGCTTTATGTCAGAATTATCGGCGAAGTTCATGCGCTCGATTTCGCCTATAAAATCCATTACGATGTCTTTTAACTCGTGCAGCAATGCTACTTCGTCATCTATGTTTTGCGCTTTTTTACTTAATACCTCCAAAACTACGCTGGAGCCGGCGTCGTTAAAAATACGCTGTATGTCTTTTATGCTGATGTTTAACTTGCGCAAAATAAGAATCTGCTCTAGCCGCTTTATGGCGGCGGTGTCGTACATACGGTAGGCGTAGTCTTCATTGCGGGTGCTGGTTAGCAGCCCCATATCTTCGTAGTAGCGCAGGGTGCGCGCGGTGATGTCGTACTTGTCCGATACCTCTTTGATTTTGATAAGATTGTTCATGGATTTTGCCTCCTTTGGTTTTGTGGCTACATTATAAAGTCTTCCCTAAAGGTAGAGTAAAGAGGCTGTTACAGCATCACAGTTTTAGTAGCTATCTTCTCACAAAACACACGGTCATGCTCCACAAACAATATAGTAGGCTTAAACTCCAGCAACAAATTTTCTATCTGTATCCGCGACAACACGTCTATAAAGTTAAGCGGCTCATCCCAAACAAGAAGGTGCGCTTTTTCGCATAAACTGCGGGCTATAAGCACCTTCTTTTTTTGTCCGCCGCTAAAGTCGCGCATATCTTTTTCAAACTGCACCCGCAAAAAATCCAACTTGCGAAGTATTGCTTTAAACAAGCTTTCATCTATACCGTGGTACTGTGCATAATCTGTTAGGTTGCCTTTAAGAAATGACGTATCTTGCGACACATAAGAAATCTTTAACCCACTGCCCACCGCTACCTCTCCTGTGTGCGTTAAGTTCGATTCTATACCGCAAATAAGTTTTAGCAGGCTGGACTTCCCGGAGCCGTTTCTGCCCTGCAACAAAACACGGTCGCCTTGGCTGACATCAAAGGTGATATTTTGGCAAATGTTTTTTTTGAAAAAAGCGATTGAAACCGCTGATAGAGCCAAATATCGGTTTTTATGATACTCCAATTGAGAGAGTTTAAGCCCGCTTGCATAGTCAATATTTTTAAGCAGTGCAGATTTTTCTTCTATTGCCGATTGCTGACGGTGTTCAATAGCCTTAGAACGTTTCATCATAGCGGCGGCACGGGCACCAACATAACCCGAGTCATAGGCCTCTTTTTTTGTTTCTTCCACTTTGTCCGACCATTTGGCAGTGCGCTTAGCAGCCTTTTCTAGCCGTTTTATATCCTTTTGCAATCGCTCGTTTGTAGCACGTTCAAATTCATCCTGCCGCTCTTTATTAAACAACCAAGACGAAAAGTTACCCTTCCGTACTTCGATATTTGCTTTGTTGATAGATAACACATGGCTTACGCAGCCGTCTAAAAAAGCCCTATCATGCGATACCAAAATAAAACCCTTTTTGCTGTTTAGGTATCGCTCAAGGATTTGTCTGCCGTTTTGGTCTAGGTGGTTGGTGGGCTCGTCTATTAATAGGTAGTTGTCGTCTTTTAGAAATAGGGCTGCAAGTTTTACTTTTGTTTGCTCCCCGCCGGAAAGGGTGTTAAATGCGCGGTATAATACTTCTTCGTTAACATCCAGTAGCGACAGCTCCCGCACCAACTGCCAATGCTCATACCCCGGGGATATTTGCGCTATTATTTCTTCCGTTGTTAATGCCTCGTCGCTTATTTGAAAGGGGAAGTATTTGAACTTTATACCCGGGGCAGAAATTGAGCCTCGGTATTCGTGTTTGCCTGTAAGCAGGTGCAAGAACGTGGTTTTGCCCCGGCCGTTGCGCCCGGTAAACCCCAATTTCCAGTCTGTATCTATTTGAAACGTTGCGTTTTCAAAGATATTATCGTAGCTGCCTTCGTAGGCAAAGGTTAGGTTGGTTACGCTTATAAGTGACATGATAGATTCCTTCCGTTTCTATAAAAATATGACCGCAAGAAAGTTATTCTTGCGGCCACACAAAGAAAGGAGAAAGGAATGGATGGATGGCGAATTTAAACTTTCTTGCTATTATGGCATAACAAACCAAGGGGTAGTGCCCCTGCTTAAAGGTTGCTTATGCCGGTAAATTTTTAGCAAGAAATATCTATCATGTTTTCACACTCCGGGTTGGGTTTAGGGCGTATTCCCACTATAAGAATATGCAGATTTGCGAACAGATTTTTGTAGATTTTGTATGATTTTTGACGCCGTGTGCTGGAGGCACACAAGGAAAACAGCACGCAAAAGGTGCAAAATATCTGACGCAAAGGTGCGTATTCGCTAGTGGGAACACGCCCTATAACTGTATTGTAGCATTTAGATGGTTAAATGTCTAACTTGAATGTTGTAGTTGCTAGACTTCTTGCACAACTGTTCAATACCATCTTTGCGGATAATTTTGCACTATGCGTCGTCGCAAAAAAGCCTAGCACAAAATTCTCTCGCAAATCTGGCATTGCCCAGTTACGCAAGAAGTCTACTGAATAGATTGTAAAATTTCATAATTTTGGTATACTAAATATACATTTAATCAAGAGGGTGATGGCATGTTAAAACGTATAGCAGCTTTGATAATGGTGGGTGTGATATTGTTGGTTTCTACCAAGGATATTAACCTTGTTCAAGCAGCGGATGGCAGCACAGTTTTGTATGAGCCTCTTGATGTACCCAGGTCTTTTGAAACAATAGCGCTTTACACCGCTGGCTCTAACCAGGAATGGGCATTACAGCAACTTTTGCAAATGGAAAACAGCGAAGAAGCCGTACGGTTATACGAGTTTTTAATGCGGGCGCATACATATTTAATGCGGTACGACGCCCGGGACTATATGGACGAATATTATTTTGTAAAAAACATATGGCTAGACGCAATGCCTGATTTTGATGAAGAAAGCCAAACTAGGCTGCAAAAAATGATAGATGGCGAAACTTGGTCGATAGATATTTCATATCCTGTAGAGCGCCCGTTTAGACTAAGCTTTGATGAGGTTATCGCAGTTTGCTCCTATTTTAGAAAGGCAAATCCGCAGTTCTTTCTAAATATATATCTTCCTGCTGTCCTAACTACTAATCATGGCCAAATTCCTATTATAACCATTCCGGCATATTACGCCTTTGCCGAGCGCAGGCAAGAAGTTTATCAGAATATTACTAACGCATTCGATAGTTTTAAAGAGCAAATGGCACAAAATATAGACATGTATAACCAGGTTGAAATTTTGGAATATGTATTCGCACATGTTAACGAAACACTCACATATAACCACAGCCCTGAGGCATATCTCTCAAGAATCCAAAGCGAAGCGCTTGCAACTATAGTTGGATTTTTTGGAGATTATAATGTGTCATGGTTTACTGGTTATGCCGCTACTTTTATGTACTTGCTAAATAGGCTGGGCATTCCTACAACTAATCATAGTTTTGCCACTTATGTATACAATGAACATGGCGAAAGAATTAATCCTGTTGGTCCTATTTGGAACATTGCAGAAACCGATAGCGGATGGTACTTCATAGACTCTTTTGGGGTAGGGCCCTTAGATAAAATTTTTCAACCATCTTGATTATTGTCCTTTGCTATGTTATCCTTCAACCGTTTAAGCACCAACTATCTAACGGAAGAAGGCTCTGCAATGTTGGCATTCACTACCTTCACCCAGAAAATTAAAAAACACAAACCGAGTTAGCGTTATTTGTTTTCCAACAAACGCAACTCGGTTTTTTTATATACACACAAATACATACAACTAAAAGACAGGAGAGAATTAACCATGGAAAAGAAAAAATTATCCCTCCCCAAAATGACGCTTTTTGGCTTGCAACACATGTTTGCAATGTTTGGGGCAACAATTCTTGTGCCGCTTCTAACGGGGCTTAGCGTACAAGTAACGCTGCTGGGTGCCGGTGTAGGTACGCTTATCTTCCACTTTTTTGCCAAAGGCAAAGTGCCTGCGTTTTTAGGTTCGTCCTTTGCGTTTATGGTGGGTATACGGCTTATAACCGACCCTGCGGCAGGCATATTCAATGTCTCCGTTATGGAAGAAGGCATCTACCTTATGCAAGCCCTTGGCGGTTTTAGTGCCAACACACTTATATCCACCACACAGTTCCGCGACATAACGCTGGCATACGCCACGGGTGGTATCTTGGTGTCCGGCCTGTTGTATGTGTTATTTGCGGGTATAGTTAAACTGGTGGGCGTCAAAAAATTCATGAAATGGGTGCCGCCAATTGTTACAGCACCCACGGTTATCCTTATTGGTATTATGTTGGCACCCCACGCGATAAATCAATCATCCCAAAACATACTGCTGGCCGCAGCAACGCTTATTATTGTTATTATAGCCTCGTCTTGGGGTAAGGGCATGATAAAAATTATTCCGATACTATTAGGTATTGGCGGTGCGTATTTGCTCGCGCTTGTGTTGCACAATTTCACAGGCCTAACCAACGCCGATGATAGTGTAATTATCAACTTTGCTGCCGCTCAAGAGAATGTTGGCACAGGTATTGTAGGTCTGCCGCCGTTTATGCTGCCGCGTTTTGGCATTGTGCCAATTTTGATAATGATACCATTTGCCCTTGCAACCATTGCCGAGCATATCGGAGACATGGTAGCTCTAAGCAGCATAACCGGCAAAGATTTTATCAAAGAACCCGGCCTAAGCCGCACATTAATAGGCGATGGCGTAGCAAGTTGTTTCTCCGGCCTTATTGGCGCACCGGCAAGCACAACCTATGGCGAAAACGTTGGTGTTGTGGCGCTAACACGCATATTTAACCCCCGTGTTGTACAAATAGGTGCAATTTTTGCAGTTGTACTTGCATTCTCTCCTATATTTGCGGCGATAATATACTCTATACCAAATGCGATAATTGGCGGCGCATCCTTTATGCTTTACGGTATGATAGCTGCCGTTGGCATACGTAACCTTGTAGAGGCTAAAGTAGATATGACCAAAACCAAAAACCTAACGGTTATTGCGGTAATGATGGTAACAGGCCTTGGTTTGCGCTTTGGCCCGGCTATCACCTTTAGTATTGGTAGCACCAATGTACCTATAGACCGCCTTGGCATTGCTATCGCTGTTATACTGGGTGTTGTGCTAAATGCCATTCTGCCGGATAAAGCCCCCACAGAAGGCGTTCCCGCAGATATTCCTACTACAGAGGACGTGAAGTAATGCAAATCCGTTTGCAAAAATGGCTGTCCGAAGCAGGGATAGCAAGCCGCCGCAAAGCAGAAGAAATGATACTTGCCGGGCGTGTTAGCTTAAATGGGCAAGTGGTAACAGAACTTGGGATTAAAGCCAATACCATAACAGACGTTGTAACGGTAGATAATAAGCGTGCAGAAATTGTAGAAAAAAAAGTTTATATCATGCTTAACAAACCGGAAGGTTATGTAACAACCGTTACAGATACTCACGGCCGCCAAACTGTAATGGAACTTGTACCAAGTGATACCCGCCTTTTCCCTGTGGGCAGGCTGGATACAGATACAAGCGGGCTGTTACTCTTTACCAACGACGGAGCCTGGGCGGACAAGCTTACCCACCCAAGGTTTGAAACTAAAAAAACCTATAGTGCCCTCGTAAAAGCTGTGCCCACGCCTCAGGAGTTGGAGTCTTTCCGCCAAGGTTTAGAAATTGAACCGGGCGAGAAAAAAACCTTGCCCGCGGAAATAAAAATCGAAGATAGAGTGCCCATACCCGGCACAAAATTCCAAAATGCTAAACTGCGTATAACCATACGAGAAGGCCGTAACCGCCAAGTGCGCAAAATGTGCGAGGTAATAGGGCATAGGGTGCTGGAACTAAGACGCATAGAATTTGCCGGGCTTAAATTGGGGGCACTTAAAAAAGGCGAGTGGCGGCATTTAACCGGCAAAGAGATGAAGTCGTTCGGGAAAAGATAGCGGCAAAATCGAACAAATGTTTTGTCGTTTTGGGTGGAACCGCTCCAGCCCTCTTATACAGCGGGTTGGAGCATTTTGCCGCAACAGAAAAAATACACACAGAAAGGCTTGATATACAATGAAGAAACTACTAACATTTTTATTGATTGCCGCAATGGCATTTACCCCCGTTCTGGCGTCGCCGTCAGATTGGGCAGCAGACGCCGTGGAAGAGGCTATCGAACTGGGCATCGTACCCAGCACACTGCGCTCTAACTATCAACGTCCCACAACCCGCGCAGAGTTCGCAGCCATAGCGGTTGCGCTATACGAAAACCAGCGCGGCACCATAACCGGGCGCGAAAATTTTACAGACACCAACAGCATAAGCGTTAGCAAAGCGGCTTACATTGGCATAGTTCAAGGCGTGGGCAATAACCGCTTTAACCCTTACGGGGAATTAACAAGGGAAATGGCGGCTGTTCTGGTTGCTCGCCTCGCATATGTACTGGGCAACCCCTTGCCGGAAAGTGCTCCAACATTTACAGACAACAACCGCATATCCGGCTGGGCCGTGGATGAAGTAGGACAGGTGCAAGCCACCGGGATTATGGGCGGCATTGGCAACAACCAGTTCGACCCAGGTGGTTCCTATACCCGCGAGCAAAGCATCGTAACCATGATGCGCCTGTACGACCTTATTGTAGAAAGAGAAGTGGGCGTTACCGACCCTGCACCATCAGACGATAATACAGACACAACCCCGGACGACCCTCCGGAAGGTTTTGAACTCCAACCGCCAAGTGGTTTTATCATCCCCAACCGCCGCCTTACAGTGGCAGAGCGGCAAACATGGATAGACACCTACATGGCAGAAGGCGGCGCTACAGCTTACGAAATGGAAGTTATCCGCCTTGTAAATATAGAGCGGGCAACGCAAGGGCTTAATCCTGTAGAACCTTGCCATATATTAATGCTGGCCGCTAGGTTTTATGCCCAAACCATGGCCAACTTAAATACAAACCTTGGCCATCAAGAAGGGCCTTACGGCGGTTCATCCGCTACGGCAAATGCGTTTGGCGACAGAGTACAAACAATGCGTGCCCAAAATGGCATTGCCGGAGTGTTAACCCCCGAACAAGCCGTACAAAATTGGATGAACTCTCCTGGGCACAGAGCCAATATTCTGCAACCAAATGCCACAAGAATGGGTACCGGTTTCCACCCGGGTGGAAGATGGGGCGCATTTGGATATCAAATATTCGGCGGCGGAGAAGCAACGCCGTTACCATAAAGTAAAGAGACAGCCACAAAAAAGAGCGGATTAACACGGATAAAGAAAATATAATTCTTTAATTGAACTGACCCCCAAAAGTTAGACAAAGTATATGCTTATGCAATTTCCAAGGCTTTGGTTCTGAATGCAACAGGACTAAGGCCTTTTAATTTACACTTAATACGCTTGTGGTTATAGTAATCC